>OLIH01000040.1_pt1 | contig 180274 bp, 156 predicted proteins | sample 1609721 | NCBI WGS metagenome assembly OLIH01 (sample SAMEA4350157, study PRJEB24818) | metagenome | biome: human; feature: gut; material: faeces | place: Denmark | collected 2013-09
TGCAATCCGAAGCGGCTTCTCCGCTTCGCCCCGCTGCGCGGGGATTATACCGGAAGCTACGGCTTGGAAAGTAAATGCCGCATGCGCGGCGCTTCCTTTCCTGCGCACGTAGTATAATGATTGCTCGAATTATCTCTGATATGAAACGAGGATTTTATCTATGGCATTTGACGGAATCGTCGTGGCGAACCTTGTCCACGAGTTAAAAGAACAGTTAAAAGACGGGCGTATCTCCAAGATCGCACAGCCCGAGGCAGACGAGCTGCTCCTTACGGTGAAGACGCCGGAGGGACAGAAACGGCTCTCCATCTCGGCCGATGCGTCTCTCCCCCTGATCTATCTCACCGGCAGGAATAAGCCGAGCCCCATCACGGCGCCCAATTTCTGCATGCTCCTGAGAAAGCATATCAGCGGCGGCCGCATCGTGGATGTATGGCAGCCGAAGCTGGAGAGGATCATCCATTTTACGGTAGAGCATCTGGACGAACTGGGAGATCTGTGCCGGAAGGATCTGATCGTCGAGATCATGGGGAAGCACAGCAATATTATTTTCTGTACGGAGGACGGCCGCATCATCGACAGCATCAAGCATGTGTCCGCGCAGATGAGCTCTGTCCGTGAGGTCCTCCCCGGGAGGGAGTATTTTATCCCGGACACCATGCACAAGGCAGATCCCCTGAACGTTTCCGCGGAAGAATTTGCAGCTCTGATCACAGAGAAGCCCCTGCCCCTCGCCAAAGCGCTCTACACAAGCTTTACAGGGATCAGCCCCGTGACCGCGGAGGAGATCTGCTCCCTTGCCGGCGCGGACTCCTCTGTCCCGGCGAAGGAATACTCAGCCGACATCCTCCTGCACCTTTACACGCAGTTCGGGATCTACCTGTCAGCTGTAAAGGAAGGGCGCTTCTCTCCCGCCATCTACTATGACGGCCAGGAGCCGAAGGAGTTTTCTTCCCTGCCTCTGACACACTTTTCCCGCTATACGCGGAAAGAGTTCGAGTCCGTCTCCGAAGTGCTGGAGACTTACTATTCCACCCGCAGCAGGATCACGCGCATCCGTCAGAAATCCGCGGATCTGCGGCATGTCGTCCAGACCGCCCTTGAGCGGAACCGGAAGAAATATGACCTCCAGATAAGACAGCTGAGAGATACGGAAAACCGGGATAAATTCAAGGTCTACGGAGAGCTGATCAATGTCTACGGATACGGTCTTGCAGAGGGCGCAAAAAAGCTGGAGGCGCTCAACTATTATACGAATGAAATGGTCTCCATCCCGCTTGATCCGACAAAGACTCCCCAGGAGAACGCCCAGCGGTATTTCGCAAAATACAACAAGCAGAAGCGCACCTTTGAAGCGCTCTCTGAGCTCTCCAGGGAGACGAAGGACGAGATCACATATCTGGAGTCCGTACAGACCGCGCTTGATATCGCGCTGACTGAGGATGACCTGACAGGGATCAAGGAAGAGCTCACAGAGGCTGGCTATATCAAGCGGAAATTCACCCGCAGAAAGACGAAGGTCAAAAACACGCCCCTTCACTATATCTCAAGCGACGGCTATCACATGTATGTCGGGAAGAACAATCTCCAGAATGATGAGCTGACCTTCGGCTTTGCCGCGGGAAATGACTGGTGGTTCCACGCCAAACAGGCGCCCGGCTCCCATGTGATCGTGAAGACAAACGGGGATGAGCTTCCGGACTCCACCTTCGAGGAGGCAGGACGTCTCGCCGCATACTACTCCAGCATGCGGGGCGGGGAAAAGGTAGAGATCGACTATGTGGAAAAAAAGCACGTAAAGAAGCCGAAGGGTGCGAAGCCAGGCTTTGTTGTGTACTACACGAACTATTCCCTTGTGATCGACAGCGACATCAGCGGCATTCAGGAGGCAGAATAAGAAACTAAAACGGCAGAGCAGACTGATCTGACAGAAAGACAGGCAGGCGCTCAGAGAGCCTGACACTCTCTGAACACCTGCCTGTTCTTTTGCTTTTCTTGTCTCTAGCCTTCTGCCTGCTGCCCGGCCAGATAATCGATAAACTGCTGCGCCGTCCTGCCCGACAGCCCGCCGTGGGAAAGCTCCCATTTGTTCGCCTCCAGAAGGAGCTGTTCCTCCGGCATTGTAATGCCGTTCCTCTCCGCCAGCGACCTTACGATCTCCTGGAACTCCTTCTTGTCCGGAGAACCGAAGTAGATCGTGACGCCGAATCTGGCGACGAGGGAGAGCTTCTCCTGCACCGTGTCGTTCGTGTGCAGCTCTTCATCCCTGTCCGCCTTGTCACGGAAGGTCTCACGGATCAGATGGCGGCGGTTCGATGTGGCATAGATGAGCACATTCTCCGGCTTCTTCTCGAGTCCTCCCTCGATGACAGCTTTCAGGTACTTGTACTCGATCTCAAATTCCTCAAAAGAGAGATCGTCCATATAGATGATGAATTTATAATTTCTGTTCTTGATCTGCGCGATCACATCATTGAGATCCTGGAACTGGTGCTTATACACCTCGATCATACGGAGTCCCTGATCGTAATACTGGTTCAGTATCGCCTTGATGGAGGAGGACTTTCCTGTGCCGGCATCGCCGAAGAGCAGACAGTTGTTCGCCTTTCTGCCTTCCACGAACGCCTTCGTGTTGTCGATCAGCTTCTTCTTCGCGATCTCATATCCCACCAGGTCGTCGAGATGTACATGGGCAATGTTGGTGATCGGAACGATCTCCACGTCTCCATGCTCCGGGTGCTCCACGCGAAACGCCTTGTGGAGTCCCAGTTTTCCCACACCAAATTCTCTGTAGAACTGCGTCATCGCCTTCTTGAACTCCGCCGCGTCAGCCGCACTGCCCAGCTTTCTGCTCAGGTCGCAGATCCGGTCTTTTATCCGGCGGTTAAAGACCTTTCCTCCGCCGGTCACATTTTTATAGTCCATGAGCACCTGGATGCATTCTGCCTCCAGACTCTTCTCAAGCACTGTGAAATCATAGTCGAACAGCTCTTTGAATATTTCAAAATCGTGGAGGGCGATCTGGTTGATGCTCCCGTCTACCTCTCCCACGATCTCGCAGGACGTGCTGTATGCGTTCTCATCATTCACGAGAAGGAAGGTAAGGTATGTATGCCAGAGGTTTCCCTCGAATCCGTGGCTCACAGACAGCTCGAGCAGGCTGTTGACACACTCGAAGAGCAGACTTCTCAGATCCTCTTTGTTATAGTATTCACTCCCGTGATTCTCGATCAGGAACGTCATGTCCCTGAGGATCTCTCCGTGATCCATATTTTTATACAGCATCAGTTCATTTGTCCGCATGGTATGACCTCTTTTCTTAATAGTTTCCAAGTATCTTCAGGTTTCTCGCCTCTTCGCGCAGTCCGCGGATCGCGTTCTTCACCGCAGGATCTTCCATGTTTCCCTCGAAGTCGACGAAGAAACAGTACTCCCAGTTCTTTCCCTCCACCGGCCTCGACTCGATCTTGCTCATGTTCAGATCATTGTAGATAAAATGCGAGAGGATATTGTACAGCGAGCCGCTCGTGTGAGGCACTTCAAAACGGATGCTGATCTTGGATGCATTTTTCAGGAAGATCTTCTGGTTCGTCACGACGATGAATCTCGTACTGTTGTCCGGCTCGTCGTTGATCTTGTCCACCAGCACGGAAAGCCCGTGCACCTGCGCCGCATAGGCGCTGCACACTGCCGCCTGTGTCTTATCCTGCTCCTGTAACACCTTCTTCGCCGCGATCGCCGTGTTCACCACGCTGATCTTCTGCCAGTCCGAATGATCGTCCAGGAAACGCCTTGTCTGCATCAGCGCCTCTGTCTTGGAGTAGACCGTGCGGATATCAGAAAGCGAAGTCCCCGGAAGGCCTGCAAGCGTGTGCACTACCGGAAGGATCGTCTCCGCAACGATATAGTTCTCAAACTCATCGAGGAGATCATACATCTCATTGACCGGGCCCGCCGAGGAATTTTCGATCGGCAGCACCGCGTAATCCGCGGATCCCTCCTCGATGGCCTCCATCGCCTCCCGGAATGTCCGGACATGGAAGCTGTTCACGTCCCTGCCGAAGTACTGCTCCATCGCTGCCTGGCTGTAGGCTCCTTCTGTTCCCTGATAGACCACTCTCGCATTCTCCGCTTCCAGCGAATCTACCTGTATGAATGGCAGGCGGCCGAGCGCCCCGGCCTCCACGAGCTGTCTGTACTGCAGCTTCCTGCTCATGGACATGAGCTGTCTGTACAGCTCGCGGACTCCTTTCTTGTTGAACTCGCCGTCCACCTTGGACGCCACGTCCGCCATCTTCTCATTCTCCCGCTGCCGGTCATATACCTTCCGGCCCGCATGGACCTTGTATTCCCCCACTGCCTCGCAGACTTCCATACGTTTCTCATATAATTTCACAAGCTGGTCGTCGATCGCATCCAGCTCTGTTCTCAGTTCTTCCAATGATGCCATTCTCATTTCTCCTTTCACTGCGGCGCAGGCCGCCTTATTGGGCGCGCGCCGCCATTTGACAGTATAATATATTTCCTGTATAAAATCTACACCTTGAATACATACTTTTTAGTATGATGAAGAACAAATTTATATTATGCGGCACCCTTGGCTGGTGCATGGAGATCATTTTTACCGGGCTCGGCTCCCTGAAGGACCACGAACACCGTCTCACCGCGAAGACTTCCATCTGGATGTTCCCCATCTACGGGATGGCATGCCTCCTCACGCCCCTCTGCCGCCTCATGCGCGGAAAAAGCCTGCTCTTAAGAGGCTCTGTCTATACCTGCTGCATCTTTGCCGGAGAGTTCGTAAGCGGCAGTCTGCTGAAGCGCCACGGTGCCTGCCCGTGGGACTACAGCAGGGCAAAACACAATATTAAAGGTCTGATCCGCCTGGACTATGCTCCGCTTTGGTTCGGGGCGGGTCTCCTGTTCGAGAAGATAATACGGTAAATTTGCGGTTGAAAATCAGAACATTTTAGTATATGATTAAGTGGAGATTGGGCAGGTCTTATCACAAGGCCTGCTTATAAAAAATAGGGAGGCACACAAATGAACGTTACAGAATGTATTAAAAACCGCAGAAGCATCCGCAGATACAAGCCGGAAGCGGTGGATCATTCTCTGATCGATTCTATTGTTTCGATGGCATCTTATTCCCCTTCCTGGAAAAACACTCAGATCACCCGTTACACTGCGGTCGAAGATCCTTCACTTCTCAATGAGATCGCAGACAAGTATACCCCTGATTACAATTCAAAGATCATCCGTCAGGCGCCCATGCTGATGGCCGTCACCTTTATCAAGGGCAGGAGCGGCTTCGAGCGGGACGGTTCATATTCCACGAAAAAGGAAGACCGCTGGCAGATGTTCGACGTCGGCGCTGCATGCCAGACCTTCTGCCTTGCGGCAAAGGAAAAAGGGCTCGGCACCGTGATCATGGGGATCTTTGATGAGGACGGGATCACAGAGCTTTTACATATTCCCGAGGAGCAGGAGCTGGCTGCATTGATCGCCATCGGATGGCCGGATATCGATCCTGACGCTCCGAAGAGGAAGAGCACTGAAGAACTGCTTCAATACAGATAAAAATAAGTGATATGATCCATATCACGGAGGAGGTTTTTTATGAGACATTTGATGAGTCCACTGGATTTCACAGTGGAAGAACTTGACAACCTGCTGGATCTCGCACAGGATATCGAGGCAAACCCGGCAAAATACGCACACGCATGCGAGGGCAAGAAGCTCGCAACGCTCTTCTACGAGCCGAGCACCCGCACGCGCTTGAGCCACGAGGCGGCAATGCTGAACCTGGGCGGAAGCGTGATGGGATTCGCTTCCTCGGATTCCAGCTCTGCCTCAAAGGGCGAGAGTGTTGCAGACACGATCCGCGTGATCTCCTGCTATGCAGATATCTGCGCGATGAGACACCCGAAGGAGGGTGCTCCCATGGTCGCAAGCCAGCATGCCACTATCCCGGTCATTAACGCGGGAGACGGCGGACACCAGCATCCGACACAGACACTGACCGATCTTCTCACCATCCGGAATCTGAAGGGACGTCTCTGCAATATGACGATCGGTCTGTGCGGCGACCTGAAGTTCGGACGCACCGTTCATTCCCTGATCAATGCGCTTGTGCGTTATGAAGGGATCCGGTTTGTCCTGATCTCACCGGAAGAGCTGAGACTTCCGGAGTACATCCGCCACGATGTCCTTGACAAGAACAATATTCCTTACGAGGAAGTTGTCCGCCTGGAGGACGCGCTGCCGAGCCTTGACATTCTCTATATGACCCGTGTCCAGAAGGAACGTTTCTTCAACGAGGAAGACTACGTGCGGATGAAGGATTTCTACATCCTGGACAAGGCCAAGATGGATCTTGCTCCGAAGGATATGTACGTACTCCACCCGCTCCCGAGGGTAAACGAGATCTCCGTCGAGGTTGACGACGACCCGCGCGCCGCATATTTCCGCCAGGCACAGTACGGCGTATATGTGCGCATGGCTCTGATACTGACACTGCTGGACATCCATGTGGACTGATCATCGGATCCGGCGAACCGTAAACAGGATTTCAATAAAGAGAGGAACAGATAAATGGTAAAAAATACATTGAATGTAGGAAGTATCTCAGAAGGCTTCGTCCTCGACCACATCGAGGCAGGCAGGAGCATGGATATCTACAAATATCTCCACCTTGACAAGCTGGACTGCTGCGTGGCGATCATCAAGAACGCAAAGAGCAGCAAGATGGGAAAAAAGGACATCATTAAGATCGAATGCCCGATCGATTTCATGGATCTGGACATTCTCGGATTCATCGACCACAATATCACGGTAAACATCATCGAGAACGAACAGATCGTCGAGAAGAAGCAGCTCAGGCTTCCGAGAGAGATCAAAAACGTGATCCGCTGCAAGAACCCGAGATGCATCACCTCCATCGAGCAGGGACTGGATCATGTCTTTGTCCTCACAGACGAGGAAAATCAGATCTACAGATGTAAGTACTGCGAAGAGAAATACCGCAGAAGAAGATAATCCTGCAGATATAGAAAAACTGCCTGCCGGACGGAATGTCCTGCAGGCAGTTTTTTCGTAACCGTTCAGCCATAGGTAAAGGTGCAGGCTGAACTGCTATTTTTTTACGCTCTTCTCCAGAAGTCTCCTAACACTCTTCTGCGATCTTGTAGATCAGTCTTTCCGTATCCTCCCAGCCGAGGCACGGATCTGTGATCGATTTTCCGTAGACTCTGTTCTCGTCGATCCTCTGGCACCCTTCTTCGAGATAGCTCTCGATCATCACTCCTTTGATGATCCCCTTAAGCTCAGGATCATACTTCCTGCTGTGGAGCACCTCGCTCACGATCCGGATCTGCTCGCGGAACTGCTTGTCAGAGTTCGAGTGGTTCGCATCCACGATCGCCGCGGGATTCTTGAGATCCCGCTTCTTGTACATCTCCAGCAGACGGATCAGATCCTCATAGTGATAGTTCGGGATACACTTGCCGTACTTGTCCACGCCGCCTCTCAGGATGACATGGGCGAGGTCATTTCCGTCCGTCGTCACATCCATTCCTCTATAGATAAACCGGTGAGAGCTCTGCGCCGCCTTCACGGAGTTCAGCATCACTGAGAAATCTCCGCTGGTCGGATTCTTCATCCCGACGGGAATGTCCATGCTGCTCGCAGTCAGCCTGTGCTGCTGGTTCTCCACTGAGCGCGCTCCGACCGCCTCATAGGAAAGGATGTCATCCAGATAGCTCCTGTTCTCCGGATAGAGCATCTCGTCCGCCGCTGTCAGCCCGCTCTCACTGATGGCGCGTGTATGGAGCCTGCGGATGGCAATGATCCCCTCCAGAAGGTTCGGCTCCTGGTCCGGTTCCGGCTGATGGAGCATTCCCTTATAGCCCTCCCCGGTCGTCCGCGGCTTGTTCGTATAGATCCTGGGAATGAGCATCAGACGGTCTGCCACCTTTTCATTCACCGCCGCAAGCCTGTTCACATACTCGCACACCGAATCCTCGTTGTCCGCGGAACAGGGACCCACGATCACGATAAACTTATCTGATCTCCCCGTAAAGATATCCCGTATCTCCCGGTCTCTCTTCTCCTTGATCCGTATGATCTCCTCTGAGAGAGGATATTCTGCCTTCAGTTCTGCCGGCAGAGGCAGTTCTGCATTGATCTTCATTCCCATCGCATTTCTCTCCTGTCGTAATTTAAATCAGCTCTTTCTGCAGATAAAATGTACTATAACAACAATAAAAAAGTGCCAAGCAAGACGATAAGCCGGGTTATGTCGTTGGACAATCATCTATCTAGGCACGGCGTCGCCGCCGTGCTCAAGCGACCAACCTGAAGCGTGACGGGCCGCCACACTGCTTCTATCCGGTCTTGCTTCGGATGGGGTTTACATGTGCCCTCGCTGTTACCAGAGAGGCGGTAGTCTCTTACACTGCCTTTCCACCCTTACCCGGGCATATGTATGCAGAGCTCTGCCTCTGAGATCTCTGCATACATATGCCCGGGCGGTTTATTTCTGTTGCACTGGCCTTGGAGTCGCCTCCACCGGACGTTATCCGGCATCCTGCCCTGTGAAGCCCGGACTTTCCTCGTCTGCGGCCTTTCGGCACATGCAGCCGCGATTGTCTGTCTTACTTGACACATTTTTCAATTATACTATCGAATGCTCCGGCTGTCCAGCCCTTTTCCTGAAAACCAGGTTACTGTTCGCACCGCACTCAGAGATAGGAAGATGCAGCGTCATGCCTGCATGTAAGAAGCTTTTCCTATCCCTGAGTACGAGTGGGACTCGTAACTGCCGCCAGGCCCACTCCTCTTACACTCCCTCGTCGACGATCAGGCCGTCTCCGTCCGCCGCCGTCGTAGCGAGCTCGTCGCACCGCTCATTCTGGGGATGTCCGTCGTGGCCCTTGACCCAGTGGAAGGTGACGCTGTGGGGCTCTTTTGCCGCCAGAAGGCGCTTCCACAGATCCACATTCTTCACCGGCTCATTCTTCCCTCGTTTCCAGTTCTTCTTGATCCAGCCGTCCACCCAGTGCTGGTTGAACGCGTTCACCACATACTGGGAATCCGAATAGACCTCCACCGTACACGGGCGGTTCAGCGCCTCAAGTCCCGCGATCACCGCCATCAGCTCCATCCGGTTGTTCGTCGTCTTCACATATCCCTGGGACATCTCCTTTGTGTGGAGCTGCCCCTTCGGATCCACATATTCTAGTACAGAGCCGTATCCTCCCGGCCCGTCCGGGTTGCCCCTGGCCGCCCCGTCTGTATAGATCTTCACAAGCATTGTCTTCCTCTGTCCTCTCTGCCGCAATTATTCTTCCAGCAGGAAGGTCTGTCCCTCCCGCTCTATCCGCACGATCCGATCCTCATATTCCCGGGCGCATGTTTCAAGAGAAAGCCTGTCAAACACAGAATACTTTTCCCAGAAATGCATGGGGAACACCCGCTTCGTGTCCGTGCGCTTCATAAAACAGTCAAGTCCCCAGCAGTACTGCTCTCCCAGTCTCGGATCCACCGGCACAAACGCCGCATCGATCTTCTCCTCCTGGAGCTTGTTGATCTCGGACTGATATGCGCGGCGCATCCTCGTATTGTCCTCCTCCGGCTCCCCTTCCCAGTGCCACCAGTTCAGGTCTCCCGCATGGTAGACCGTCCTGCCGTGGTATCGGATCAGGAATGCCACACCCTCGTCCGTCGAGCGCAGTGTCCTGATATGACAGCCAAACACCTCCCTCTCTTCATTCGGCTTCATGGAGACCACATCCTCCGCTTCCCTTACAAAGATATCGGAGGAAAGGATAAACCGCAGCCTCGGGAAAGCGTCCCTCAGCGTAAAAATTTCTTTTCTGTAGTGATCATAGTGAGCGTGGCTTACAAATACAAGCAGCTTCTTCTCCGCATCCATCCCCGGGAGCTGCCCCCTGTAGTAATCAAACAGGAAATAGGCATCCTCCATCTCGATGAGAAAGCCGCTGTGCCCCAGATAAGTTACCCGCATCATAAGCTCATCGTCTCCACGACCTGGACTACTTCAGGAAGGATATATTCCATATCCTCCTTCGCCATCTTTGTGCTTTCCGGAAGATTGATGATCAGCGTCTTCTTCCTGATCCCCGCTGCGGAGCGGTCGAGTATGATCTTCTTGGAATAGCGGATATTATATGCCCGGAGCGCTTCCGGTATCCCGGGCAGGAGACGGTCCGCCGTCTCTATGACCGCATCCGGCGCGCAGTCCCTCTCCCGGTATCCCACGGACCCGGTCGTAAGGATGAGATCCACAGAGCGCGAGTCTGCCAGCCGCTTTATCACGGAAATGACCACTTCCTTATCCTGCGGAAGCACCCCTGCTGCCCGAACCTCGAACCCTACCTGCAGCAGCATCCTTTTGAGCACTGTCGCTGCCGCGCTCTCTGCTTTCGCCTTATATGCACCTGTATCCAAAGTAAAAATAGCTGCTTTCATCATTCGTACCCCTTTCTTAAAATCTTGTGATATCCTCCCCCGCTGTCTGCCTTCACAGACAAGACTGTTTCTTTCTCCTGTTATCCCAGGATCCTCCTGGCAGACGCATTCGCCTCCCTGTAGATCTCCTCCGCGGGACAGTCAAGGAAAAATTCTCCTCCGCGGTAGAGGATCTTTCCTCCGATCATCGTCATCTTCACATTCTGCTTGCTCCCGCTGTATACGATGTTCTTCTCAATATTCTGGAGCGGCTGCATGTTCGGCTGCATCAGATCGATCATGATCAGATCCGCTTTCTTCCCGGCGCTGAGCGTGTCGCACTCAGAAAGTCCCATCGCATGTGCGCCGTTCACCGTCGCCATCTTCAGCACCTCCATCGCCGGGACTGCCTCCGGGTCATCGCACACTGCCTTCTGCAGCCCTGTCACGAGGAACATCTCCCGGAACATATCCAGACAGTTATTGCTCGCCGGTCCGTCCGTTCCGATCGCTACCGGGATGCCCATGTCGAGATACCGCTTCACCGGCGCGATCCCGCTGGCCAGCTTCAGGTTGGACGCCGGATTTGTCACGACCCAGAGTCCTCTCTCCTTTATGATATCAAAGTCCGCATCGTCCATGTGTACCCCGTGGAACAGGCCGCCGCCGTGGCGGAACAGCCCCAGGGAGTCCATATAGGCCACCGGCGTCATCCCGGTCCGCTCCCTGCACTCTTCCACTTCTTTTCTTGTCTCGGAGCAGTGCACATAGACAGGGGCCTTATATTTCTCCGAAAGCGCCGCGATCCCCTCCATCAGCTCGCGGCTCGTCGTATACTCCGCGTGGAAGCCGAGCTGGTAGGAGACCAGCCTGTCTTCATCCTGATTATAGGTGTGATAGTCTGCTTCCACTTCCTCTATCGTCCCGCCGAAGTTGTTGATGCTCTCGCAGAACACATTCCTGAACCCGGTATCTCTGGCGGCCTCTGCGCCTGCTGCCCTGTGCATGTACATATCAAACATCGCTGTGATCCCGCTTGTCAGATACTCCATCACCGCCAGCTTCGTCAGCCAGTAGATATCGTGGTCCGTAAGCTTTGCCTCAGCCGGGAACACCCTTGTGTTCAGCCATTCGTCCAGCTTCATGTCGTCTGCGTGGGAGCGCAGGAACGTCATGGCAGAGTGGGTGTGCGCGTTTTTAAAGCCCGGCATGATCAGATTCCCTTCCGCGTCGATCTGCTCGTCCCACTCTTTTCCGCCGTCATTTTTCGCCGCCCCCGCATACGTAATAGTATCTCCCTCGATCCAGAGCTCTCCTTCAAAAATCGCTCTGCCCTCTTCCATCGTAAGTATCTTCGCATTATATATCCTTGTATTCATCTCTCCTGCCTCACATCTTCTCAATGATCCTTGTCACAAGACGTTCAAACTCTCCGGAGCGTCTGTCCGCCACAGCCTGCACGTCCAGATGGCTCAGCTCTTCCTCGGACAGGCCGCTGGCCATGTTCGATATACAGGAAATGCCGCACACCCGCAGCCCCGCATGTCTCGCCGCGATCGCCTCGCACGCAGTGCTCATCCCGACAGCATCTGCCCCGCACAGCCCATACATCCGTATCTCCGCCGGGCTCTCAAAATTCGGACCTGTCGTCTGGAGATATACGCCCTCCTGAACTGCGATTCCCTCTTCCCGGGCAGTATCCCGGATCAGCTCCATCAGCTCCTGATCATAGATATGCGTCATGTCCGGGAACCGCTCTCCCAGCTCGTCCACGTTCTCCCCGATCAGGGGCGACGGGGCAAAGCTTGAGATCTGATCCGTGATGATCATAAAATCGCCCACATGGAACTCTCTGTTGATCCCGCCGGACGCATTCGTCAGGAACAGGATCTCGATCCCCATCTTTTTCATCAGGCGGACGGGAAGGACCACTTCCTCCATGGAATATCCCTCATAATAGTGCACTCTTCCCTTCATGACCACAGCCGGGACATCCCCGATATATCCCAGCAGGAATCTACCGTCGTGCCCCTGGACGGTAGAAACAGGAAATCCCGGGATATCCCCGTACGGGATCTCCTGCAGGACTCTCATATTTTCAGCGTAGCCGCCCAGTCCTGATCCGAGGATCAGTCCGACCCGGGGGATAAAATCAGTTACAGATCTATAGTATTCATAACATTTCTGAAGTCTTTCATACTGCCTGCTCATAGCTTCCTCCTTGCAATGTATTCTCCTCTATTACAGGAAGGCGCTTCTGCCTGTCTTGCCGAAGCGCCTTCCGGATAAAAAGCATTCCACTAATTGGATACTAGACTATTTTCCCAGTCTTGTCAAGGAAGAGTGCCGGTCAGATGATGATGCACACCATCCCTCCGTTGGAATCATTGACGATCTTCTGCATCGAATCCTGGAGCTTCACCTGACTCTCGTCATTGATCATGGCGATCTTGCTGCGCATCCCGTCCATCACCAGCTCCTCAATGGATTTCCCGAAGATATTTGTTCCCCACACGCCCTCCGGCGTCTCGCTCTCGTGGCGGATATACTGGACCAGATCCTCCGCCTGCTTCTCATTTCCGACAATGGGGGCGATCTCTGTCTCGATATTCGCACGGATCATATGGATGGACGGTGCCTCAGACCGGATCTTCACGCCGTACTTGCTCCCCTGCTTGATGATCACCGGATCGTCAAGCCTGATCTCTTCCTTCTTCGGGCTGACCACGCCGTATCCCTTGATCTTCACATCTGCAAACGCATCCCTGATCTGGCTGAACTCTTCCTTCATCGCCGCCAGCTCCTTCATCGTGGAGATCAGCTCATACTCGCCCCGGATCTGCGTGCCTGTAAGCTCGCTGAGCACTTCGTAATAGTACTTCTGCTCAAAGCCGATCCGCACCTTCACTCTCCCGGTGTCCATCTCCACCTTTTCTATGGAAATGTCGTCTATGTACGGACTCTCAGACGTTTCCGGGCGGGATACCGCACTCCGGATATCGCCCATATTCTCCATAAATTCCCTGATATGCGCCAGAAGATCCTGTTTGATCCTGTGCTCTCTCGAGAGCATCTCCACCCATTTCGGCAGATAGAACTCCACCTCCGTGATCGGGAACTGATAGAGGAGCTGTCTCATGATCTCATTGATGTCTTCGGGTTTCAGCTGTTCGCAGTTCACAGGAAATACCGGCGCATGATACTTCTGCTGCAGTTCCTCCCTCAGCGCCTTTGCCTCCTCCCCGTACGGCTTCCGGCAGTTTAACAGGATAAGGAACGGCTTCCCGATGGACTGGAGCTCTTTCACCGTCTTCTCCTCCGCCGGGATATAGTTCTCTCTCGGAAGATCTGTCACGCTGCCGTCCGTCGTGACGACAAATCCGATCGTGGCGTGGTCCCGGATCACCTTCTGCGTCCCAATGGCCGCCGCCTTCGTAAAGGGGATCTCATACTCGAACCAGGGCGTCTTCACCTGCCGCTCCGTATCGTTCTCCACATGTCCCGACGCCCCCTCCACCATGTATCCCACACAGTCGATCAGCCGGATCTTCACCTCCACATCATCGGATATCCTGACTGCCGCCGCCTCCTTCGGGACAAACTTCGGCTCTGTCGTCATGATCGTAGTCCCTGACGCCGACTGCGGCAGTTCATCCTGTGTCCTCTCCCTCGCGTGTTCATCTGTCATGTTGGGCAGCACCAGAAGATCCATAAATCTCTTAATGAACGTTGACTTGCCTGTCCGCACCGGACCGACAACGCCGATATAGATCTCCCCTTTCGTCCGCACCTTCATATCCCTGTATACCTGAAATGAATCCATAGAAATACCCCCTTGTTCTGCTGATAACAATGTATGCAGCCTGAAAAGGGGGTATGACAACTATCTTCTATTTTTTATCATCCGGCCAGAGGAGCATCGTGTTCTCGCTCTTCGACTCTCTCTGCATCAGATCGTCCACCGCCCGGGCGGGATCCTTGCCGTCAAAAAGCACCGCATTCACTTCTTCCACGATCGGCATGGAGACATCGTACTGCTCCGCCAGCTTTGCAGCCGCCTTTGCAGAATAGACGCCTTCTACGACCATCTTCACCTCGTCCATCGCCTCCTGCATGGACCTTCCCTGTCCGATCAGATATCCGGCCTTCCTGTTCCTGCTGTGCACGCTTGCGCAGGTCACGATCAGGTCTCCGATGCCGGTCAGGCCGACGAAGCTCTCGATCTTTCCGCCCATCTTCACGCCCAGTCTCGCGATCTCCGCGATTCCTCTCGTGATCAGGGCCGCCTTCGTATTGTCCCCGTATCCGAGACCGTCCGCGATCCCCGCCGCAAGCGCGATCACGTTCTTCAGTGAGCCGCCCAGCTCGATCCCGAGGATATCAGGGCTTGTGTAGACGCGGAACACCTTGCTGATGAACATGGACTGGAGATACTCGGCAGTCTTTCTCGTCTTCGCGCCGATCACGCAGGTGGTCGGCAGTTTCCGCCCTACCTCCTCCGCGTGGCTCGGTCCGGAAAGGACAGCCACATCTGCCTGCGGGATCTCTTCCTCGATCTGCTGCGACAGCGTCTTCAGCGTAGATTCCTCGATCCCTTTCGCCACATCGACGATGATCTGCCCGTCAGCCACATAAGGCTTCATGCTCCTCGCTGTCGATCTCGTATATACGGAGGGGACTGCGAGCACAAGGAAGTCCTTCCCCTGTATCGCTTTTTCCAAATCTCCCGTAAATACCATGTCGCCCGGGAGCTTCACGCCCGGCAGCTTCAGAAGATGCTCTCTCTTTTCATCCAGCATCTTCACTTCGCTCTCATCGATCGACCACACTGTCACAGAATGTCCATTGTCATGAAGAAGGACCGACAGCGCCGTGCCCCAGCTTCCTGCTCCGATAACGCCTACATTTGCCATAATCTCACTACTCCTTTTTCTTTGCTCCGAACTTATTTTCAGTTCCTGCCATCAGCCTCTTGATGTTCTCCCTGTGGCGGTACCACGCCAGCACCGTCAATGCGAAAAGAATGATATCCAGCTCATAGATGCGCGCCGCATCCATATCAAACCATCCGAGCCGTCCCGCCAGGATCATCTCGATCAGAAATACTGTATATGCAGCAAGAGAACCGACGGATATGTAACGGGTGATCACGACCGGGATCAGGAAACAGGCCAGCGTGACCGGGATGAGGAGAAGGCTTTCCGGAAGGCTCCAGAAGCTGTTCGCTGCCACGAGCCCAGCCATCACGGCAATCCCCTTTCCTCCCTTGAATCCCATATAAAACGGGAAATTATGTCCCAGCGTCACTCCTGCGCCCGCATACATCGCAAGGAGAGGCAGACAGTCGCTTCCCCTGTACAGGAGGCAGACGATCACCACCGCCGCGACACATTTGAACACGTCGCCGAAGAAGGTCATGATCCCCGCTTTCCATCCGATCACGCGGAGGGCATTCGTGGTGCCCGCATTCCCGCTTCCTTGTTTTCTTATATCAATATGATTCATTTTTCCAACCAGGTAGCCGGTCTGAAGCAGACCGCATACATATCCGACCGCCAGGCAAATCAAACGTTCCATAACCCTCTACTGCTCCTTTTCCTTTCTTTCCCTGATAAAGAACTTCAGCGAAGTCCCCCTGAAACCAAACGCTTCTCTGATCTTGTTCTCCAGATACCGCGTATAAGAAAAATGCATCAGCTCCTTGTCATTTACAAAAATGACAAAGGTAGGGGGCTTGACCGAAACCTGTGTAATGTAATACAGCTTCAGTCTCTTGCCTTTGTCCGACGGAGGCTGCTGCATCGCGACTGCCTCTGTCATGATCTCGTTTAGCACGCCCGTTGCGATCCGCAGCGTCTGGTTCTCGATGACCATATCGATCATATCATACAGCTTGTTCAGCCTCTGTCCCGTCAGGGCAGACACATACATGATCTCCGCGTAGGGCATATAAGAGAGAGTCTGGCGTATCCTGCTCTCATACTCCCGCATCGTGCGGTCGTTCTTCTCGATGGCGTCCCACTTGTTCACCACAATGATGACTCCCTTGCCGCGCTCGTGAGCGATGCCGGCAATCTTCGCATCCTGCTCCGTCACGCCCTCCACGGCGTCAATGACCATGAGGACCACATCCGCGCGCTCCACAGCCGTCACAGTGCGGATGATACTGTAGCGCTCCAGCTCTTCCTTGATCTTGTTCTTTCTCCGAAGCCCTGCCGTATCGATGAAGATATACTCTTTCCCGTCGTGCACGATCTCTGTGTCCACCGCGTCCCGGGTCGTTCCCGCGATGTCAGAGACGATCACCCGGTTCTCGCCGAGAAGCCGGTTGACGATGGAGGATTTCCCCACGTTCGGTTTCCCCACGATGGCAATGCGGGGACGGTCATCTTCCTCTTCATCTGCCGTCTTTTCCGGAAAATACGCAGCCACTGCGTCAAGCATATCCCCGAGCCCCAGTCTGGAGGCCGCCGAGATCGGGATCGGATCTCCGATCCCCAGATTATAAAACTCATACACGTCCGGCAGATATTTCTCAAAACTGTCTACCTTGTTCACTGCCAGGACGACCGGTTTCCCCGATCTTCTCAGCATATCCGCCACTTTGGAGTCCGCATCCACGAGCCCCTGCCTCACATCCGTGAGAAAAACGATCACATCCGCCGTGTCGATGGCGATCTGCGCCTGCTCCCTCATCTGGGAGAGGATCACATCCCTGCTGTCCGGCTCGATCCCTCCTGTGTCGATCATCGTAAACTCTCTGTCAAGCCATGATACATCGGCATAGATCCTGTCTCTTGTCACTCCGGGCGTATCCTTGACGATGGAAATCTTCTCTCCCGCGAGCGCGTTGAAGAGTGTCGATTTTCCCACGTTCGGCCGCCCGACTATGGCAACTACCGGTTTACTCATTTTATCTTTCCCTTCCTATTCTGGTTACTGTTCAAACCTAACCTATTCTGTTCCTATTCTCTCTGTGTCAGGACCCAGCATGGCATCGATCAGGTCCTGCCCGCTTGATTTTACAATATCGACCGGGACTTGTAAAGCATCAGATACCTCTTTCACGGTAATATCATCCAGAAAGACATCCTCGTCTGCCTTCAGCATATTGCATGGGAGAAGCAGCCTGCTGCCGAGTTCTTTTCCCTTGAGCTGGGCGATGATATCCTGTCCCGTGATCAGCCCCGATACCGTGATCCGCTCTCCGAAAAAGTCGTTCCGTATGCAGTGCACATGGATCTTCCGCCCAGGGAATCGTTCTTCGATCCGGTCTGCCATGCGCCGGATATAGGGATATGCCAGCTTCCCGGTAGCCGCAGAGATCACACCGCTTCCCGGACCGCCGCTTAAACGGGACATTCCCTCCTCAAACTCATTGAACAGAAGGCGGAGCATCCCGACTCCGTTCTCGAGCTGGAGATATCCGTCATACCGCTCTTCCTCCGGTATTTCCTCCTCCGCCAGCAGATACCACTCGTCTCCCGCATGGATAAAATGCAGCCCGTACTCTTTATAGATCTTCTCCTGCCACCGGTGGATGACAGAGAGCACCTCCCGCGCCTCCTCCTTCGTGAACGGCTCCAGCGGATACAATCCCTCCCGGAACCTGGTCAGCCCCACAGGCACGACCGAGACACTCTTCAGCAGCGGAAGGTACCGCGTCAGGTCACGGATGGAGCGCTCCAGCTCTTCCCCGTCATTGACCCCTTTGCAGAGGACGATCTGTCCGTTCATCTCGATCCCGCCCTGATACAGGATATCCACCTTCTTCAGCGCGTCTCCGGCGAAGCGGTTGTGGAGCATCCGGCATCTCAGCTCGGGATTCGTTGTCTGGAAGGAGATATTGATCGGCTCCAGCCTGTATCTGACGATCCGCTCTACATCATGGTCGCTCATATTTGTCAGGGTGATATAATTGCCCTGGAGAAATGAGAGCCGGGAATCATCATCCTTGAAGTAAAGCGTATCTCTCATCCCCGGCGGCATCTGGTCGATGAAACAGAAGATACATTTGTTGCGGCAGGACCGGTATTCATCCATCAGCCCCTGCCCGAACTCGATCCCCAGAGGCTCATCCGCCTCTTTCTCGATCTCCAGTTCCCACTGTTCTCCGTCCGGCTTCTCGATGAGAAGGATAAGCTCCTCACTCTCCTCATAAAACTGATAATCAAAGACGTCTTCTATCTCCTGGCCGTCAATGGAGATAAGGCGGTCGCCCGGTTCGATCCCCATCTCCTCGGCGATGCTTCCCGCCGCAGTATTTTTTATGATATGTTCATGTTTTTTCATCTATCCTGTGGTCTCCTGATCTTTTCCTGCGGCGCCGCCCTGACTGTCCGGGCTTTACCGCTGCATGACAAAGCCCGCCCTCCCGCCGTCCGCAATACGGATCTGCGGCGCTTAAGCTCCTGTGGGCGGACTACATTTTCAGTATATCATAATTCGCCTCCCACGCAAAGCTATGCTTGAATTTATACCTGAAAAATGATATAAAGGTATATGTAAACAAGTCAGTCCGGCATACCGGACATCACATTATCACAGGAGAAAATCATGTCAAATATCGAAGTGTTAGAAAAAACTCTTCCGGTAGCTCCCCTTAAGATCGCAGCGATGGAAAGCTGCAGGTCTCTGGGCCAGAAAGTAAACGATTATATCGTTTCCTTCCGGGAGAACACCATCAGTGAAGTAACCGAATCCCCGCTGTATGTCAATTATCGATCGAATAATTATCTCGTGAACTGCAGCTGTCCGCGCTTTGGCTCGGGCGAAGCAAAGGGCATCCTGAAAGAGACGATCCGCGGGACAGATCTCTTCATTATGACAGACGTATGCAACTACAGCCTCACCTACACAGTGAACGGGCATCTGAACCATATGTCGCCGGATGACCACTATCAGGATTTAAAGAGGATCATTTCCGCCGCCACGGGAAAGGCGCACAGGATCAATGTGATCATGCCCTTCCTCTATGAGAGCCGTCAGCACAAGCGCACGAAGCGCGAGTCTCTTGACTGCGCGCTCGCTTTAGAAGAGCTGAACGCAATGGGCGTTTCGAATATCATCACCTTTGACGCCCATGACCCGCGTGTACAGAACGCAATCCCGCTGAGCGGATTCGACAGCTTCAATCCGCCATATCAGTTTTTAAAAGCGCTGTTCCGCGCTGTCCCGGACATCATCCCGGACAAGGATCACCTTATGATCATCAGCCCGGACGAGGGAGCGATGCACCGCGCCGTATATTTCTCCAACGTCCTCGGCGTGGACATGGGAATGTTCTACAAGCGCCGCGATTATTCAAGGATCGTAGGCGGGAAGAACCCGATCGTCGCACACGAATTTCTCGGTGACGACGTGCGCGGCAAAGACGTGATCATCGTAGACGATATGATCTCTTCCGGAGGAAGCATGCTGGATGTGGCAAAGAAGCTCAAGGAGCGCAATGCAGGCAGAGTCTTTGTGTGCACCACATTCGGGCTTTTCACAGACGGCTTTGACAATTTTGACGACTATTACGAGAAGGGCTACATCAACAAGGTCGTCACCACCAACCTGACGTATCTTCCGCCCGCTCTTTATGAAAAGCCGTACTTTGTACAGGCCGACATGAGCAAATTCCTTGCTCTGATCATTGATTCTCTGAATCACGATGTCACCATCGGCGCTGTCCTGAATCCGACTGACAAGATCCATGCGCTTCTCGAGAAGCACAAAAACGGCGTACCGTTTTAAAACGATAACAAACAGGCTGCAGAGGAACTCTTTCTTTCCTCTGCAGCCTGTTTTATTATCTGATCATACACAGACCATTATCATCTGATCTTCCTGTCAGCCTCACCGGAGACGTCTGCTCTCGTACTTCATCTTCGTCCGCAGGAACCGCATCAGCGCCGCATACCTTTCTTCCAGCGTATCCGCATTCTCCGTAAACTCCATGCTCTCTGCCGCCACCGTAAGGAACCGGTCCGTAAGCACTGCCCTGTGTTTCTGCAGGAACTCGGCGCGCTCCTCGTTTTCATTCAGATCGAGGAACTGAAGGATCATGTCCTCCTCACTCTCCTGGCGCTCCTGCTTCATCTCCCGCACGTCCCTGCACAGCTCAAAGCGATATTCCTGCTGTGCGTCCGGATATCTCTCCCTGTTGACCGGTCTTGTAAAAGACGCAAGGGAGCTGACATAGACACGGTGTTCCCCCTCTGCTTCCTCATAGACGACCATCTCTTCCTTTGTCTCCGCACAGACCGCAAGATACAGCACACGGTACTGTTTTCCTCTGAAATGTCTGTACAGATCTCCTTTTCTCGGCTTTCTTCGATTCATGATCCGCTTCCTTTCTCTATTTCGGGATACGACCGGTGTTCCCCCAGCGGCCTGTCATCAATACAGTTTTGCGCTGATCAGCTTCGGCCTGAAGCCTTTTCTCTCGAGTGCGTCCAGGATCTTTTTCTTATGTTCTGTTCCGAATGCTTCCATTGTGATGCGCAGCTCCACAGCTGCATTTCTGTTCGTGCTGACAAACTGGTTGTGCTCCAGCTTGATCACGTTGCCCTGCTCGTCTGCGATCGTCTTCGCCACCTGGACGAGCTCGCCCGGTTTGTCCGGAAGGAGTACTGATACAGAGAAGATACGGTCTCTCTGGATCAGTCCGTGCTGTACGATAGACGACATCGTGATCACATCCATATTTCCCCCGCTTAAGATGCAGACTACTTTTTTGCCTTTGCAGTCAAGCTGTTTGAGCGCCGCTACGGAGAGGAGGCCGGAATTTTCCACGACCATCTTGTGGTTCTCTACCATGTCGAGGAAGGCTCCGATCAGCTCGTCATCCTCCACGAGGAGCACGTCGTCCACATTCTCCTGCACGTAGGGCAGGATCTTGTCTCCGACTGCCTTCACAGCCGTGCCGTCCGCGATCGTGTTAGCGCTGTCAAGCTCCACGACCTCTCCTGCCTGGAGCGCCGCTGTCATGCTCGCAGCCTCCGCAGGCTCCACCCCGATGACCTTGATCTTCGGGTTCAGCATCTTCGCCAGAGTGGACACACCGGTGATCAGGCCGCCGCCGCCCACGGGCACAAGGATATAATCCACTGTCGGCAGCTCCTGCACAATCTCCATCGCGATCGTCCCCTGCCCTGTCGCCACATCCAGGTCATTGAACGGATGTACGAAAGTATATCCGTTTTTCTCCGCCAGCTCGCACGCATAGGCATAAGCGTCGTCGTATACATCGCCGTGGAGCACCACCTCAGCCCCGTAGCTCTTCGTCCGGTTCACCTTGATCAGCGGCGTCACAGTCGGCATGACGATCGTCGCTTTGCACCCGAACTTCTTCGCCGCAAAAGCAACTCCCTGGGCATGGTTGCCCGCAGAAGCCGTGATCAGTCCTCTCTCCCGCTCTTCCTCGGACAGCGTGCTGATCTTATAGTATGCCCCGCGGATCTTGTAGGCTCCCGTGTGCTGCATATTCTCCGGTTTCAGATAGACCCTGCCTCCGGACTGCTCGCTCAGATAGTCGCTGTAGATCAGCTTTGTGGGATTTGTCACCCGTTTGACCAGTTCGCTCGCTTCCTCAAACTTTTCCAATGTCAACATTCTCTTGTCCTTCTTTCTATGAATCAGTCTGCTCTACCGGCGTAAGGATCTCATTCCTCTTCCCGGTAGAACAGTGCGTTTACAAATTCCTCTGAGTCAAATTTCTGCAAGTCGTCGATCGTCTCTCCCACACCAATGTATTTCACAGGGATGCCCAGCTCCGCCTGGATCGCCACCGCGATCCCGCCCTTAGCGGTCCCGTCCATCTTTGTGAGGATCACGCCTGTGATGTCCGCCACATCATTGAACTCCTTCGCCTGCGCCAGCGCGTTCTGTCCCGTGGTCGCGTCGAGCACGACCAGCGTCTCGCGGAATGCCTCCGGATACTCCCGGTCGATCACGCGGTTGATCTTCTTCAGCTCTTCCATCAGATTCTTCTTATTGTGCAGGCGCCCTGCAGTATCGCAGAGCAGCACGTCTGCCTTTCTCGCCTTCGCAGCGGCCACCGCGTCATATACGACAGAAGCGGGGTCCGCGCCCTCCTGTCCGCCGATCATGTCCACTCCGGCACGGTTCGCCCATTCCTTGAGCTGCTCTCCTGCTGCCGCGCGGAATGTATCCGCAGCCGCAAGGACCACCTTCTTGTTCTGGGCACGCAGCTTGCCTGCAAGCTTCCCGATCGTGGTCGTCTTTCCGACTCCGTTGACGCCGATCACAAACACGACGGAAGTCCTGTTCTCGAACTCATAAGCGGTCTCTCCCACGTCCATCTGTTCCTTGATGCTGTCGATCAAAAGCTGACGGCACTCCGCCGGCTCCTTGATATGCTGTGCCTTTACCTTCTCCTTGAGGTCGTCCAGGATATTCATCGTTGCCCTTACTCCCAGATCTCCCATGATCAGCGTCTCTTCCAGTTCATCGTAGAACTCGTCGTCGATCTTTGAAAACCCGTGGAAAATGCTGTCCATCCCGGACACGATATTGTCTCTGGTCTTCGTCAGCCCAGACACGAGACGTTTAAAAAAGCCCTGTTTCTCCGCCATTCTATTTCCTCTCTTTCCTGTGGTATCCCTACTTATCCAGCTCATCCTCGAGAAGATCCACCGATACGAGCGTGGAGACGCCCTTCTCCTGCATGGTGATCCCGTAGAGCCGGTCAGCAGATGCCATCGTGCCCCTCCTGTGAGTGATCACGATGAACTGTGTATTCTTTGTCAGCTTGTGCAGGTACTGCGCAAACCGGGTGACATTGTTGTCGTCTAACGCCGCCTCGATCTCATCCAGCAGACAGAACGGGGACGGCTTTAAGTTCTGGATCGCGAACAGAAGGGAGATTGCCGTCAGCGCCTTCTCTCCTCCTGAGAGCTGCATCATGTTCTGCAGCTTCTTGCCCGGAGGCTGCGCGACGATCCGTATCCCCGCCTCCAGGATATCCTCATCCTCCATCAGCTCCAGGGTCCCTTTTCCGCCGCCGAACAGCTGGCGGAACACAAGATTAAACTCCTGTGCGATGCGCGCGAACTGCTCCGCGAACTGCTTTCTCATGGCCGCGTCCAGCTCGTCGATGATCTGGACGAGAGACGCCTCTGCCTCCACGAGATCATCGTGCTGTCCTTTGAGGAAGGTATAACGCTCTGATACGTTCTTGAAATCTTCGATCGCATTTACGTTGACATTCCCCAGCTTACGGATCTCGTTTTTCAGCTCCTGGATCTTCCGCTTCATGTATGCAAGATCAGTCAGCTCTGCATTCCGAAGTTCCATGGCGCGGTTGTATGTGAGCTCATATTCCTCCCACATATAGTTGATCTGCTTCTCCGAAGCCTCCTCGTAGGATTCCTTCTGGCTGTTCAGACGGAAACACTCCTTATCCAGCGCGGAGATATGCTCGGAGAGCTCTTCCCTCTGCTGCAGGAATCCTTTGTGCTGCCGGTTCAGTTCTTCTCTGGTGGCAGTCTGTTTCCGGATTTCCTCCCCGATCTCCTGGAACAGTTCTCCGGACTCCCGTATTGTCTCCTCCAGCTCACGGATCTTCTGCTCTTTTCCGCGGATCTCTTCCGAGGCGTTTCCTTTGTTCTGATTCAGTTCCTCCAGTTCCTGCTCCAGCTTCGCGGTCTCCTCCGCGATACGCTGGATATTCTCCCGGATGAATGAGCTCTGCTGCTCCAATCCTGCCAGCGAGAGATGCATTTCCTCCGACTGTTTCAGCTGGACTGCCTCGATCTCCCGCTCCTTCTCAAGCGCCTTCTGCATGGCTTCGATCTTTTCATTCAGCTCCCGCTCCAGGCTCTCCGATGTCTCAAGCTCCATCTGGATCGATTCTTCGTTGTCCGCGATCTCCCGCAGTTCCTCCGCCAGGCCTTCCTGCTCCTTCAAAATAGCGTCGTACCGGCGCTTTGCCTCGAGCTGGCGCACCTGGATCTGCTCCACATTCATCTTCGCCGTGTTCTCGGCAACGGAAGCCTCACGAAGCTCCTGCCGCAGCTGATCGATCTCGTTATAGAAAGAGGTCCTCGAAGCTTTGATCTCCTCCACGGCCTTCTCCATCTCATCCATATCCGCGCGGAGCATGGACACCGTCTTCTCAAACTCTTCGATCTCCCTGCGCCGGCTCAGCAGATTGCTGGAATTTTTAAACGCACCTCCGGTCATCGATCCGCCCGGATTGATCAGCTCTCCTTCCAGCGTCACGAGCCGGAGCGACTGACGGTACTTTCTGGCGATCGCGATTCCGTGGTCGATCTGGTCCACAACGATCGTCCGTCCCAGGAGCTGATCAGCGAGTCCTTCAAACCGTTTCTCCACATGCACGAGCGTGTTGGCAAGCCCGATGACTCCCGGCTCCCGGAGCGCTTCCTCCTGACGGATTCCTCCGCTCCCGCGCATGCTCGTGAGGGGAAGGAAGGTCGCCCGTCCGAATTTGTTCTTCTTCAGGAATGCGATCATCCGCTTTGCCGTCTCCTCATTGTCCGTCACGATATTCTGTATATTTCCGCCGAGCGCTGTCTCCACAGCGATCTCATACTCTTTATCCACCTTTATGATATCCGCGACCACGCCGATCAGACCCTTCTCCCGGTCTCTGTTGGCCATCACCTTTCGGATGCTGTTCCCGTAACCGTCATAGCGCTCCGTGATGTTTTTCAGAGACTCCAGGCGGGACGCCTCTCTGTGATAGGCAGTCTGCCCGATCTTCAGCTTCTCCTGCTTATCGGCCAGCTCCTTGCGGAGCTTTTCGATCTCTTCCTCGTCTTCCGCGATCCGCCTGTTGCATTCTGCGATCCTGCTCCTGACATCCTTCAGCTCCGCCTCATATTTTCTGAGGCTGTCATTCTGCTCTTCCGCCTCGGATGATATCTCCAGAATATTTCTTGCCAGGACAGCCTTTCTGGAAGCAATCTGCTCTCTCGTCGTATCATAATGCTGGATCTTCGCCTTTGTGGAGGCCCGGTTTCCCAGAAGATCCATGATCTCCTGCTTTCCGCTCTCAATGCCTGCCGCATATTCCGCGATCCGTGTCTGCACGCTGATCAGCTGTTCCGCCGCCTCTTTATCCCGTCCCGACACTTCTTCCAGCTTTCTCTGTACTTCGTCCCGCTCTTCTTCAAACGCCTTCCTCTGCTCTGCTCTTTCATCGATCTCACCGCGGATCGTGCTCAGGCGTCTGTCATAGTGCTCGTCGTTCATGCGCGCCGTGTTGATCTGCTCCTTCAGGACATTGATCTGTCCCTCCAGCTGCTGCTTCAGAAGATTGGTCTCATTGAGCTGATTCTTCGCATTCTCGATCGCGAGATCGATCTTTTCTACTTCTTCCTCGATCCTCTCATATTCCGCCTTCATCTCTTCATAGCGCGCACTGGAAGTCTCCATCTCCGATGAGGCGTTCTCATATTTCTCCGCTGTTTCTCTGATCCGCTCCCTGAGCCGCTCTTCCTCCAGAAGGAACATGTTGATATCGAATGCCTTCAGCTCTTCTTTCTTCTTCAGATACTCCCGCGCAGTCTCCGACTGCCTCTCCAGCGGGCCGAGCTGCTTCTCCAGCTCCGACAGGATATCGTTGACGCGCGTCAAATTCATGCGCTCTTCTTCCAGTTTCTTCAGGGACAGCGTCTTGCGCCGCTTGAACTTCACGATCCCTGCCGCCTCGTCAAAGAGCTCCCGGCGCTCTTCCGGCTTTCCGCTCAGGATCTTGTCGATCTGTCCCTGACCGATGATGGAGTAGCCCTCTTTTCCGATACCGGTGTCATAGAACATCTCGTTGATATCCTTCAGGCGGCATGCGGCGCCGTTGATCAGATATTCGCTCTCGCCGGAACGGTACAGCTTCCTGGTCACGGTGACTTCCTCGAACTCCACCGGGAGCTTATGATCTGAATTGTCCAGCGTGATCGCCACCGAGGCATAGCTCAGCGGCCTGCGGTTCTCCGTCCCGGAGAAGATGACGTCCTGCATGGTCCCTCCTCGGAGCTGCTTTACACGCTGCTCTCCAAGCACCCAGCGCACCGCATCCGCGACATTGCTTTTTCCGCTGCCGTTCGGGCCGACGATCCCGGTGATCCCGTTATGAAAGTCAAATTTGATCTTGTTCGCAAAGGATTTGAACCCCTGCACCTCTATGCTCTTTAAATACATATAACACCCGCTTTACTTCTGCTTTCTGAGTTCCAGGATCGCCTCGTATGCAGCCTTCTGTTCCGCCGCCTTTTTCGTCCGCCCCTGGCCGGAGCCGTAACTCTTCTCCCCGATCTTTACTTCCACATAGAATGACTTGTTGTGATCCGGTCCCTCTTCTCTGATAAGATGATAAGAGATTTCCTCGTTCTTATCAGCCTGTACGATCTCCTGCAAGATAGTTTTACTATCATAAAAGAGTTTCTTATCCTCCAGATCCGTCAGCACAAAGCGGTGAATAAACTCTTTTGCATTAGTAAAACCACCGTCAAGATAGATTGCCCCGATCAGCGCCTCCATGGCGTCCGATGTGATAGAGTCTCTCTTCCTTCCGCCGGTAGCCTCTTCCCCTTTCCCAAGGAGAAGATAGTCTCCCAGTCCGATATCGCGCGCGCAGAGCGCGAGAGACGGCTCGCAGACCATACTCGCCCGTGTCTTTGTGAGTTCTCCCTCCGACACCTTCGGCGACTCCTTGAACACAAATTCACTGGATACCAGCTCGAGCACGGCGTCTCCGAGAAATTCCAGCCTCTCGTTGCACTGATATTTTTCCAGATGCTTCTCATTCGTATAAGAACTGTGCATCATCGCCCGCTTCAAAAGAGAAAAATCATGAAAGGTGTAGCCGATCTTCTGCTCCAGTTCTCTTAATCTGTGTTCCATAACTGTTCCTGCTTCCTTCTGTTTTTATCATGAAAAGGAAAAAGCCCCTGAGGGCTTTTTCTCTGTCTGCTCATTATTCTACAGCCTTCTTGATCTGATCGACCGCATCCTGTACAGTCACTATTTTCTCTGCTTCATCATTGTCGATCTCAATGTCGAACTCTTCCTCGATACCCATGATGATCTGGAAAATATCAAGTGAATCCGCTCCCAGATCATCCACAAAGGTTGTCTCCGGTCTGATATCTTCTTTCTGAACATTCAATACATCTGCTACGATGTCCTGCAGTTTTTCAAATTCCATCACTCTGCTCCTCCTACACTCTTTTCTTTTTCTTCGTCCTGCGCGCCCTGGATGGCTGCCCTTATTTTTCCGTTGATATTCTGTTCTTTGAATGTGACGCACTGAATAATTGAATTGCACACCTCTGTGGAAGTAGAACTTCCGTGTGTCTTCACAACCAGACCGTTCAGCCCAAGAAGCGGTGCTCCGCCATACTCGCTCGCGTCAAAATCTTTCATCGTGGCCTTCAGCGCAGGTTTCACGAGCAATGCACCGATCTTGCTCCGCAGATTCGCCATCATTCCGCTCTTTACTTTCTTGAGGAGGGCTCCTCCCACTCCTTCATACAGCTTGAGGATCACATTCCCCACAAATGCTTCACAGACGATGACATCTGCCGCGCCATACGGGATATCTCTCGCCTCCACACTGCCGATAAAATTGATATCCGTGCAGGCCTTCAGAAGCGGGAAGGTCTCCTTCACAAGAGCATTTCCCTTCTCTTCCTCTGCGCCGATGTTCACGATACCGACAGTCGGATTCTTCTTTCCCATGACGCTCTCCATATAAATTGAACCCATCCTGGCAAACTGCACAAGATGAGACGGTCTGGCATCTACGTTCGCCCCGCAGTCGATCAGCAGCGAAACACCTTTCAGAGTCGGCAGAAGGGGCGCCAGCGGAGGTCTCTCCACTCCCTTGATCCTTCCGACGAGCACCTGTCCTCCCACGAGTACAGCACCGGTGCTTCCCGCCGAGACAAAGGCATCCGCTTCCCCGTTCTTTACCATCTTCATAGCGACTACAATCGATGAATCCTTCTTTCCACGGATCGCCTTCACCGGAGGTTCGGCAGTCTCGATCACTTCCGTCGCGTTCACGATCTCGATCTGCTCCTTCGGATAAGTATACTGTGAAAGCTCTTCCCGAAGAAGGTCTTCTTTTCCTGTCAAAAGGATCTTGATATCCTTCCTCTTCTGGACAGCTTCCACTGCACCCTTGACGATCTCTCCGGGCGCATTGTCTCCGCCCATTGCGTCAAGAGCGACTTTCGTAATATCAGACATATTCTCTCCTCCTAACACTACTGAACTAATTCTACTGGAAATCAATATAAAAATCAACAAAAAAAGGCGTAAAACGCAAAGTTTTTACGCCCTCTCTTTTAACTTCTGATTAGTCAACGGAAATGATTTCACGTTTGTTATAAGCTCCGCATGCCTTGCATACACGGTGAGGCATCATCAGCTCGCCGCATTTGCTGCACTTTACAAGATTCGGAGCGCTCATCTTCCAGTTAGCTCTTCTTTTATCTCTTCTTGCCTTAGAAGATTTATTCTTTGGACAGATTGACATAGGTTACACCTCCTTAAAATTCTTAAATAAGTCACGGACAACTGACATTCTCGGATCAAGTCCCGGATCTTCACAACCGCAGGACCCCGTATTCAGGTTCCGGCCGCATATCCTGCATAATCCCCTGCAGTCTTCCCTGCAGAGAACTTTCGTCGGCCAGCCTGACAAAATCTCATTATAGAGTAATTTGTCCACGTCAAGATGATATCCGTCAATAAAGTTTGATTCATCCAGCTCCTCTGTCAGTTCTGCGTCGGAGAGGCCTACGTCCACATGTTTTGTACAGTCTAATACAAATTCCTGCCTGACATCCTCCAGGCATCTGTCGCATGGAATTACAACAGTCAGTCTGGTATCTGCCTTGATGAGCAGTTCCTTTCCCCTTATATGCTCCACGCTCACATGAACCGGCTCCTTGCTGACAATGGGGTAGGTCCCGGATTTCATCCGGATCTCTTCCATCTCCAGCCGCACAGTCTCTTCAACCGCCTTATGCTGGTCTGACAAAACGTCTGATAGGTTAATTAACATAATTGTTTACTCCTATTCATACCTAGACTATTATAGCATGTAAATCCTGTTTGTCAACCATAAAAATGCCAAGTTTTTTACCCTGCGCGAAAATGTGATCTCTATTCATATCCGGCGGGCACATACCAATGCCGTCCCTGCCTTCAGCCGGGACGGCATATGGGATTTATTTTACAAGCGCAAGCGTCTCTCTTGCGATCGCAAGCTCTTCATTGGTCGGGATAACGAAAACTCTTACCTTGGAGCCCGGTTTTGTGAGCTCCTTCTGAGTTCCTCTCAGTCCGTCATTCGTCTCTTTGTCAAAATCAACGCCCAGATAGCCGAGATAGCTGCACACCTGCTCTCTTACATAGTCATCATTCTCGCCGATGCCTGCGGTAAATACGATATCATCCACGCCGTTCATCGCAGCCGCATAGGAACCGATATATTTCGCAACTTTATAGGAAAATACATCCATGGCGATCTTCGCTTTCTTGTCTCCGCTGTTCATCGCGTCTGTGAGATCACGGAAATCACTCGAGAGTCCGCCGGAGAGTCCGAACACACCCGACTTCTTGTTCAGGACATTCATGATCCCCTCAATATCAAGGTTTTCTTTGCCGGCAATAAACTCCATGATCGCAGGATCGATATCTCCGGAGCGTGTTCCCATAACCAGTCCTTCCAGCGGAGTCAGACCCATTGATGTGTCCACGGACTTTCCGTTCATGACAGCGGTGACACTGGATCCGTTGCCCAGATGGCAGACGATAGTCTTCAGCTGATCATACGGTTTTTCCATCACTTCTGCCGCTTTCTTTGACACATAGCTGTGGCTTGTCCCGTGGAAGCCGTAACGTCTCACTTTATATTTCTCATAATACTCATACGGAAGGCCGTACATATAAGCTTTCTCCGGCATCGTCTGATGGAACGCTGTATCGAATACTGCCGCCATCGGTGTGCCCGGCATCAGCTTCTCGCACGCCTCAATCCCGATCAGGTTCGCCGGATTATGGAGCGGAGCCAGCTCATTGCACTCTTCGATCGCCTTCTTCACTTCGTCTGTGATGATAACAGAAGAAGCGAACTTCTCTCCTCCGTGTACGACACGGTGTCCGACAGCACCGATCTCATCCAGGCTCTTGACAACGCCTGTCTCCGCGTTTGTCAGCGCTTCGATCACATACTGGATCGCCTCTGTGTGTGTCGGCATCGGCTTATCCGACTTCTCCTTCTCGCCGCCGGTCGGCTGGTATGTGAGACGTCCGTCAATACCGATCCTTTCGCAGATTCCTTTTGCCAGCACATCCTCTGTCTCTGCATTGATGAGCTGGAATTTCAGCGATGAGCTTCCACAGTTGATTACTAATACATTCATTTTCTTTCCTCCCGAAAACCTTTGATTATATATCGAGCAGGGAGCAGTGTCCGTTCCCGTCCACGCTCCCGTCTGCTTCCTGTTACTCTTATATTCAGCCTGTTACTGAGCCTGTGCCTGTGCCTGAACAGCCGTGATCGCAACGACTCCGACAATATCCTCTGCGCTGCATCCGCGGGACAGGTCGTTGACCGGTGCTGCGATTCCCTGTGTGAGCGGTCCGTAAGCCTCTGCCTTTCCAAGTCTCTGTACAAGCTTGTAGCCGATATTTCCCGCATCCAGATCCGGGAAGATCAGTACATTGGCATGTCCTGCAACTGTGCTGCCCGGTGCCTTTGATGCTCCGACTTCCGGAACGATCGCCGCATCAAGCTGCAGTTCTCCGTCAAGCTTCAGCTCCGGATCAAGCTCGTGTGCCAGCTTCGTCGCCTCTACGACCTTATCTACATCAGGATGCTTTGCGCTGCCCTTCGTAGAGTGGGAAAGCATTGCCACGATCGGCTCTTTTCCTGTCAGAGTGCGGAAGGACTCTGCTGAGGAAAGTGCGATGTTCGCCAGCTTCTCCGGATCCGGATTCTGCTCGAGTCCTGCATCACCGAAGATAAATGTTCCGTTTGCGCCCATGTCGCAGTCCGGAACGACCATCAGGAAGAATGCAGATACAAGCTTTGTCCCCGGTTTTGTCTTCAGGATCTGAAGGCACGGACGAAGTGTGTCTGCTGTGGAGTGGCATGCGCCGGAAACCATTCCGTCAGCATCTCCCATCTTCACCATCATAACGCCATAATATATGTAGTTGCTCATGAGCAGCTCTCTTGCCTGCTCTTCTGTCATTCCTTTTTTCTGTCTCAGTTCGACAAGCTTTGCAATATATGCCTCGGTCTTGTCATTTTCCGCCGGATCTACGATCTTCGCACCTGAAATGTCATAAGTGCCTTTTTTCTTCTCGATATCCTCTTTGTTTCCGATCAGGATCAGGTCGGCGATGCCTTCTTTCAGGACTGCTTCCGCAGCCTTATAAGTTCTTTCGTCCTCTGTCTCCGGAAGTATGATCGTCTTTTTATCCGCCTTTGCCCTAGCCTTGATTTCATCAATAAATCCCATGATTGAAAAGCCACCTTTCACTTTTTTTAAACACGTTTATTATAACTCAAAGGATTTTTGCATACAAGTACAATTCATGTGCATTTTCAAATACAATCGGCAATTCTATCCTATTTTTTTCTATGTTTGTTACAAAAATAACAATCTTGCTTCTTTTACACCTTTCCTTATTATATGTGAAAGAACGCTGTCACAATATTGAAGTAGACAAGAATGGTACATGTGTCGAGGATCGTCGTGATGAGCGGCGCTGCCATGATCGCCGGATCCAGTCCCATCTTCTTTGCCAGGAGCGGAAGGATGCAGCCGATGCACTTCGCCATCGTGACTACCGCGATCATCGTGATCCCAAGCGCCAGCGCGAGCATGATATTCTGGTCATACATGATATAGATCCGGATGCCGTTCACCACAGACAGGAGCACTCCCACGACAAGGGCAATGCGGATTTCCTTAAAGATGACTTTAAATATATCTTTAAACTCGATCTCCCCCACAGCGAGCCCGCGGATCACAAGTGTGGAGCTCTGGGATCCGCAGTTTCCGCCCGTTCCCATGAGCATCGGGATAAATGTGATCAGTACGGGCATGACCGCCATAGCATCCTCATAGTACCCCAGGATCTCTCCTGTGACCGTGGCGGAGAGCATGAGGAGCATGAGCCAGAGCGAACGGTTCTTCGCGTGGCGGAACACGGACGTCCCAAAATACGAGTCCTCATTAGGGCTGACACCGGCCATGATACTGATATCCTCGGTCGTCTCGTCCTGCAGGACAAGCATAGCGTCATCAACTGTTACAATACCGACCAGACAGTCCTCATGGTCGATGATCGGGATTGCCACGAGACCGTATTTGTTGATCATATTCGCCACATACTCCTGGTCATCAAGCGTCCTTGCAAACAGGACATTGTCATCCATGATCTCTTCGATCTTCCTCGATTCTCCCGCCGTCAGCAGATCTTTGACGTCGACCATGCCGATCAGCTTCTTCTTTTCGGTGACATAGCAGGTATAGATCGTCTCCTTGTTGATACCGACCTGTCGGATCTTCAGGATGGCGTCCGCCACCGTCATCTCCCTGCGCAGGCTGATGTATTCGATATTCATAATGCTGCCCGCGCTGTCCTCCGGATACTGCAGGAGCGCATTGATCTTCTTGCGCGTCTCCTCATCCGTCGCCATGAGAAGACGGTCCACCACGTTGGCGGGCATCTCCTCGAGGACATCCACGGTATCGTCTACATACATCTCCTCCATGACCTCCTCCAGCTCGGAGTCTGTCAGGGCATTGATCAGATCTTCGCGCATGTCACTTTCCATATCCGTGAACACTTCCGCCGCTTCTTCTTTGGCGAGCAGACGGAAAATAAGCGTCCTCTGCTTCTTATCCAGCTCATCCAGGGCATCGACGATATCGACCGGATGCATGGACTCCAGTTCCTCTTTCAGTTGTTTGAAATTATGTTCCTCCAGCAGTTCTGTCATCTGCTCCACATCAAGTTTTCTGTCCTGGTCCATGCCTCACACCCTCTTCACGATATTTTTTTCTATTAGAACCCATCTTTTTATAGTATAATGGTTAAGGAAATGATATACAAGGAGATTCTCATGAAAATTGTCGGTTTGATCACAGAGTACAATCCGTTCCATAACGGACACCTATACCATATAGAAGAAGCAAAGCGCGTAACCGGAGCCGATACCGTCGTGGTCGTCATGAGCGGGGATTACGTCCAGCGCGGCACGCCCGCGGTCATGCCCAAGCGTCTCCGCACTGAGATGGCACTCAAATGCGGCGCCGGAGCAGTCTTCGAGCTTCCTGTATGTTATGCTTCAGGAAGCGCGGAATTTTTTGCAATGGGAGCAGTCTCGCTCCTGGATCACCTTGGCGCTGTGGACTCGATCTGTTTCGGAAGCGAGAGCAATGATCTGGAATCTCTCCAGGAAATCGCCGGCATCCTCCTGGAGGAACCGGACGGATACCAGGAACTTCTAAAGGAAGCTCTGCGCAGCGGCCAGTCCTACCCTTCCGCAAGGCAGAAGGCGCTGGCGGGCTGTACAGGAAACGATGCGCTCGCCTCCCTGCTGGATGATCCGAACAACATCCTCGGCATAGAATATCTGAAAGCGCTGAGGAAGCTGAACAGCAGCATGGTCCCCTATACGATACTGCGGCAGGGCGCACACTATCATGACAAGACTCTTTCAGGGCAGTACAGCTCCGCTTCCGCCATCCGTTCCCTGCTCGCCTATTCCTCCTCATCCCTGCGGGCGGACCGGTCAGGAGGCACATTCGAAGATATGCCGTTCTCCAGCGTACTCGGAGAGCTCGAGGAACAGGTTCCCGCCTGCTGCCTGGAGCTGCTCAGGGACTATCACAAGGTACAGTACCCCGTCTACCAGAATGACTTTTCACTGATCTTGAAATACAAGCTGCTCAACAAGCAGCCGGAAGACCTCACACGCTACATGGATGTCTCCGAGGAGCTGGCGAACCGCATCTGTTCTCAGCTCAACAACTTCTTCAATTATAAGCAGTTCTGCGATCTCCTGAAAACGCGGGAGATCACACACTCCAGGGTCAACCGTGCCCTTCTTCATATTATGCTTGGGATCAAGGAAAAGGATGTACAGGAATATATCGAAAACGGCAGGCATTTTTATGCCCGCCTTCTTGGATTCAGAAAAGACCGGTCGAAACTCCTCTCGCTCTTCTCTGAGCAGAGTTCCATCCCGGTCCTCACAAGACTGTCTGAGAGCAGCAGCATTTCCGCGCTCGGGCAGCAGATGCTCAGGAATGACATCCTGGCATCCAATCTGTATACCTCTGTCGTGACAGATAAGTTCAAGACAGCATTTCAAAATGAATATAAACAAGCGGTCATCAAGATCTGAATCCACGGATTCAGATCTTTTTCATACATGTGACTGCCATCGCTCCCGGTCCGATATGGCAGGCCACGCTCAGAGAGAGCGGTCCTTCCACGATCTCATATCCAGGGAACCTCTCCGTAATCTCCTGTTTCCACTCCTGCGCCTCTTCACTGCTGCAGGTATAAGCCATACCCAGGACCATATCATACTTCACATCCGCAAAACGCCCTGTAAGATCTTTTTCTATGGCATTCAGCATCGTCCTTTTTGCAGCCTTCCAGCCCCTGACCTTGGCAAAGGCGTCCAGCTTCTCGCCCTGGATCTGCAGAACCGGCTTCAGGTTCAGAACAGTCCCGACAGCCGCTGCCGCGGGGGTAACTCTGCCGCCTTTCTTCAGGTACTTAAGTGTATCCACGGTAATATAGATACTCGACTGGAATTTTTCCCGCTCCAGCACCTCTCGTATCTCTCTGGCGGACATACCCCGGTCCCTCAGTGTCATGGCGTCATAGACCGACTGCTCCTGCGTGACGGAGATCCTCTGATTATTCACGACCTGGACCCTTCCGCCGTATTCTTCCGCGATCGAGACTGCCGTATCACAGCTGTTGCTCAGCCCGCTTGACATCGGAATGTGGACGATCTCGTCATACTCTTTGAGAAGCTTCTCCCACAGTTCCATCACATCTCCCGGAGAAGGCTGTGAGGTAGAGATATCCGAATCCGCGCCCAGCCGCTCATAAAACTGTTCCTGGGTAAGAGAGATATCTTCCAGAAAAAGCTCCCCATCGATAAAGAAAGGCATCGGAAGGACATAGATGCCCAGTTCCTTCCCTCTGCTCTGGGTAATTCCGCTGTTACTGTCTGTTACGATCGCTGTTTTACTCATAAAACTCTCCATTCCGCCGGTCTCATACCGGCGTATTCATCCCATTGTTTTCTTATCTGCTCCTTAATTCTTAAAACTGTGGATCGGTGCGGGAATCCTTCCCTTTCTGCTGATAAACGCATCGCACCCGAACTCGTTGACCGGCATGATCGGCGCATATCCGAGCAGTCCTCCAAACTCCGCCGTATCGCCCACGTCTTTTCCGATCACAGGGATGAGACGGACCGCCGTCGTCTTCTGGTTCACCATTCCGATCGCCATCTCATCCGCGATGATTCCGGAGATCGTTGCCGCCGATGTCTTTCCCGGGATCGCGATCATATCAAGCCCCACCGAGCAGACACAGGTCATGGCCTCCAGCTTCTCCAGCGTGAGGGATCCCGCTTTCACCGCGTCGATCATCCCCTGGTCCTCGCTGACCGGGATAAATGCTCCGCTCAAGCCGCCCACATAGGAAGATGCCATAACACCGCCCTTCTTCACCTGATCATTGAGCATCGCAAGGGCCGCCGTCGTTCCCGGCGCTCCGACTCTCTCCAGCCCGATCTCTTCCAGGATCTCTGCTACACTGTCCCCGATATCCGGCGTCGGAGCCAGGGAAAGGTCTACGATCCCGAAGGGGATGCCCATTCGCGCGGATGCCTCGCCTGCAACAAGCTGCCCCACACGGGTGACCTTGAAGGCAGTCTTCTTGATCGTCTCACACAGCTCCTCAAACCCTTTGCCGCGCACCTTCTCCAGAGCCTTCTTCACAACGCCCGGTCCGCTGACTCCGACGTTTATCACAGCGTCCGCCTCAGTCACGCCGAGGAACGCTCCCGCCATGAACGGATTGTCATCCGGCGCGTTACAGAAGATCACCAGCTTCGCACATCCCAGGGAGTCATTGTCCGCCGTCGCCTCTGCCGTCGCCTTGACGATCTCGCCGCACAGCCGCACCGCGTCCATATTGATCCCCGTCTTCGTGGATCCTACGTTCACAGAGCTGCAGATGCGCTCCGTCTCCGCAAGCGCCTGAGGGATCGAGCGGATCAGGTTCTCATCGCTTTTTGTCATCGCCTTTGAGACAAGCGCAGAGTATCCGCCGATGAAGTTCACGCCCACCTTGTGAGCCGCCTTATCCAGAGTCCTTGCGATCGTCACGTAATCCTCCGGTGTCCTGCAGGCAGCGCCTCCCACCAGGGAGATGGGTGTCACGGAAATCCTTTTATTTACGATCGGAATCCCAAATTCCTTCTCTATCTCCTGTCCCGTAGCGACAAGGTTCTCCGCCAGCTTCGTGATCTTTTCATAGATCTTGCGGTTCAGTTCATCCAGATCAGAGTCCACACAGTCAAGCAGGCTGATCCCCAGTGTGATCGTCCTCACGTCCAGGTTCTCATGCTCGATCATCTTATTCGTCTCTGACACTTCATACATATTTATCATTTTTCTGTCCTCACATTCTTCTCACTGTTCACCTCAGAGATGCGCCGGAATCCGCTCCGCGGCTCATGTGTCCGGCCCGCCGGTAATTTCCGGCTGATATTACAGTCTGTGCATTTTCTCAAAGATCTCTTCTCTCTGGCAGCGGATGTTCACGCCGATTTCCTGCCCAAGCTGCTCCATCTCGTCGCACACTACAGTGAAATCCTTCTTCAGCCCTGTCACATCCACGATCATCATCATATTAAAATATCCCTGTACGATCGTCTGTGAAATATCAAGGATATTGATCTCATTCTCCGCCAGATAGGTACACACCTTTGCGATAATGCCCACCGTATCTTTTCCAAGCACCGTAACAATACATTTCTTCATCTTTTTTCCTCCTGTTCAGCCAGAATGATCAGACTGTGATGATATCCGAAACGGAATCCCGATTCGCGACAAACATGTCCAGATCCTCGCCTTTATAGTCATTGTCCGCCAGAGTGACCTCCAGCTTTACCGTCTCATAGGCAAGCCTTGCATAATTGTTCTCCTTGCTCAGATGCCCAAGGACGATATGTTTCAAATTATCATGTAGTATATCACAAAGGAGCTGTCCTGACAATTCATTTGAGAGATGCCCTTTATCTCCCAGGATACGCTGCTTCAGATAGTAGGGATAGGCTCCCACCTCGAGCATATGGATATCGTGGTTCGCCTCGAGGAGGACCGCATCCAGATCCTTAAGGCAGGAAACCGTATATGCATCGTACTTTCCCAGATCCGTGGCAACGGCGACGGATTTTGTCCCGCAGTTCAGGCGGTATCCCGCCGGCTCATTGGCATCATGGGAGATTCGGAAGGGATTGACCGTGATGTCTCCGAGCACAAACGGCTCGTCCGTATGTATCGGATGGAGCAGCCCCTCAGGGAGCTTTCCAAGTCCCGAATAGCTCCGGATCCCCTCGATGGTTCCCGGCGTCGCATAGATCGGAACCTCGTATTTCCTGCTGAACACCCCGAGTCCCTGGATATGGTCTGAATGCTCGTGAGTGATCAGGATGCCGTTCAGCTCTTCCCCTTTGATCTCAAGCTCCCGCAGTCCTTCTTCTATCCTTTTCTTACTGATCCCTGTATCCACGAGCAGATGCGTGTCGTTGCTTCCCACGTAGATACAGTTGCCGCTGCTTCCGCTGGCAATGCTGCACATTCTCATAATCTGTCTCCTATTTGTCTCTGTGTATTTTCAAACGGACCGCCATTGTCAATGACCGCCGTGCACGCCTCCCGGAAGTCTTCCTCTGAAGGCTGGGACGCGATCATGTCCGTGATCTTCCCGTCAGTATACTGCCGGGAGGCCTTCAGCCGCTCCCGGCGCACTTCTTCCGGCACATAGATGTACCAGAGCTCGTCGCAGAGCCCGCGCCCCACTTCCGGAAGGAGGGCAGCCTCCAGCACATAGAGTTCTGTCCCTGCTGCCGCATGCGCTTCAATGTCTTCCTGCACACACCGGAGTACTTCCGGGTGGACGATGCTGTTAAGAAGCCGCAGCTCCTCCGGATCAGAGAAGACCCGCTCTCCTAACTTCCTCCTGTCGAGCTCCCCGTCTCCGCCGACGATCCCGGAGCCGAACGCCTCCACGATCTTCCGGAAGCATTCCGTCCCGCTGCGCTGCAGTTTTCTCGCCGTCTCGTCCATCTGGCACACCGCCGCGCCGTACTCTTCTTTTAAATACTTTAATATCTCGCTTTTCCCGGAGCCTACGCCCCCTGTGATCCCAAGTATTTTCATCCCGTCACTTTGCCTCATACCAGTTTCGTCCTGTATGCATGTCTGCGATCAGAGGGACTGACAGCTCCGCTGCATGCTCCATCTGGTCTTTCAGGATCGCTTTTACTTCCTCTACTTCCGACTCGTCCGCCTCGATCAGCAGCTCATCGTGGACCTGGAGGATCAGGCGGGACTTCATATTCCGTTTCTTCAGCTCACCGCTCACCCCGATCATGGCGATCTTGATGATATCTGCCGCAGTTCCCTGAATCGGCGCATTCATAGCCACACGCTCCCCAAAGCTGCGCTGCATGAAATTGCTGGACTTCAGTTCCGGTACTGGTCTGCGCCTTCCGAAGAGGGTGACCGCATATCCTTTCTCCTTCGCGTGCGCCACTGCATCGTCGAGGAATTTTTTGATACCGGGATAGGTCTCGAAATAATGCTCGATATACTGCGACGCCTCCTTGCGGGTGATACTGAGGTCCTGGCTGAGCCCGAAGGAACTGATGCCATACACGATACCAAAGTTGACCGCCTTCGCATTTCTCCTCTGCAGGTCAGTGACCTCGTCAAACGGTGTGTGGAATACCTGGGAGGCCGTCATACGATGGATATCCCTCGCCTCCCTGTACGCCTGGATGAGCTGCTCATCCCCAGAGCAATGGGCCAGGATGCGCAGTTCGATCTGGGAATAGTCGGCATCCACGAACACGCAGCCCTCCTTCGGCACGAACACCTTGCGGATCAGCCTTCCCAGCTCCATCCTGACCGGAATATTCTGGAGATTAGGCTCTGTGCTGCTGATCCTGCCCGTCGCCGTGATCGTCTGGTTGAACTTTCCGTGGATGCGCCCGTCCGCTCCGATGAACCCGGCAAGTCCGTCCGCATAAGTAGATTTCAGCTTCGCGAGCTGACGGTACTCCAGGATCTTCGCCACAATGGGATAATCGGGGGCAAGCTTATCCAGAACATCCGCCGCTGTGGAATATCCCGTCTTCGTCTTCTTCGCATGAGGCATGCCCAGCTTGTCAAAGAGGAGCACGCCGAGCTGCTTCGGAGAATTGATGTTAAACTCTTCTCCTGCCATCTCATAGATCTCTTTTTCCAGCTCCACGAGCCTTATGCCGAGCTGGTCTCCGTAGGCTTTCAGCGCCTCCGCCTCGACCTTCACCCCTGCCTGCTCCATATCGTACAGAGTGAAGACAAGCGGCATCTCGATTTCAAAGAAAAGCCGGTCCATTCCGCTCTCCTTGAGCTTCTTCTTCAAAACGGGGGCCGCGGCATATGCAGTATATGCCTCATAGCATGCCTTTGCCGCCTGATCCATATTCTCATCAACAAGGAGACCAAGCTGCTCCCTTGCCACAGCCTCATAATCATAATCGCTCTTCAGCGGGTTCAGGAGATATGCGGCTACGATCACATCAAAGCTGCTGCCGCTGTCTGCATCCGGAAGGTAAGAGAGATATTCCTTCAGGCCGCACATGGAAAAGCACTTTACAGTCCCTGCCAGACGAGACAGCTCTCCAAAGAGATAATCCATATCTGTATCCATATCGCAGGGGATAGAAAAGATCTTGTCTGCTCCGTATGCGACCGCGATCCTCCCGAAGCCGGAGGGATGGGCGAACAGAGGGAGCACATTTCCGGGATCTCTTGAAAATGCCGCGCCTGCTGTCTCCGCCTGGCGGGCCTCTTCAAAGATTTTCTCGATCTCTGCGCGTTCTGTGACCTCTTTAAAATTTTTCTCGATCTCATTGGCGGAGATCCCTGCCTCAAACCTTCCCAGCATGTTTTTAAACTGGAGCCGCTGAAAGAGCTCATACGCTTCCTTGGTGTAGAGTTCTCCCATCCTTGCCTTCTCGACGTCGAAGGCAATGTCCGCATGGGTCTCGATCGTCGCCAGGACCTTGCTCATCTTCGCCTGCTCCCAGAACTCCTTCAGATTCTTGCTGGCCCTCGGCGGCTTCAGCTCGTCTGCATGCTCATAGGCATTCTCGATCGACAGATACTGCTGTATGATCTTCGTCGCTGTCTTCTCACCCACTCCGGGAACTCCGGGGATATTATCTGATGCGTCTCCCATCAGCGCCTTGACGTCGATAAATTCCTTCGGCGTCACACCGTATTTTTCAACCACGTCTGCGGCATTATAGTCCTCTACCTCGGTCCTGCCCTGCTTCGTCTTCGGGATGCGGATCTTCACATGCTCTGTCGCAAGCTGCAAAGTGTCCCTGTCTCCTGATATAATGGACACATCCATCCCCTTCTCCTCACACATGCACGAGATCGTCCCGAGAAGGTCGTCTGCCTCCAGCCCTTCCTTCTCTATGATCTCGATCCCCATAGCCTTTAAGACGTCTTTGATGACGGGGACCTGCTGCCGCAGCTCTTCCGCCATCGGCTTCCTCGTACCCTTATAGTCGGCAAACATCCTGTGACGGAATGTGGGCGCATGCACGTCGAATGTGACGGTCAGATATTCCGGTTTCTCCTCGTCCAGGACTTTGAACATAATATTCAGGAAACCATAGACCGCGTTCGTGTGGAGTCCTTCCGAATTGGTCAGGTCAGGCACTCCGTAGAACGCACGGTTCAGTATGCTGTGGCCGTCGATCAGAACAATTTTTTCTCTCATTTTGTAAGCGTCTCCTTCTCCTTCCGTCATGCCGCGGAAGGCACAAATCATAATATAACTATCTCGTTCTCTTTCGCATTAATCCAGTATACACTAAAAGTAATGTTTTTTAAAGGATGATTTTCCGAATCCATATTGTCTCCCTTACGTCTTTTTGGTATACTGTGAACACTTAAGTTTATTAAGGAGATATATTATGGACGGAATTATTTTTGACGTTGACGGAACACTCTGGGATTCCACAGATTCTGTGGCTGAGTCCTGGAATCTTGCGATCCGTGAAAATTCATCACTTGACCTTACAATAGACGGAGAGATCCTCCAGGGACTCTTCGGAAAGACAATGACCGAGATCGCCGATGCACTCTTCCCCTCTCTTTCCGAGGAGGAACGGATGAACTTCATCCAGATCTGCTTTGACTATGAAAATCGTTATCTCGAGACACATCCCGGCAGAATGTATAACGGAGTTGTGGATACGGTAAAGAAGCTTTCCGAGAGATACCCGCTTTTCATCGTCAGCAACTGCCAGTGCGGGTACATCGAAGCAATGCTGAACGCATCCGGCCTCGGACCTTATATCAAAGACCATCTCTGTTTTGGGGAAACACAGACTCCGAAGAGCCAGACAATCCTGAAACTCATGGAAAGAAACGCTCTCAAGGATGTGGTATATGTGGGCGACACACAGGGTGACGCGGACGCCTGCCGCGATGCGGGAGTTCCCTTTATATTCGCGGAATACGGATTTGGAGAGGTTCCTGACGCGGAGGTGCGGATCAAGGCATTGTCTGAACTTCTTACGATATATTAACTGAAGCCATTTGCCCAAAAAGGGACTATCCGATTGCGATAGTCCCTTTTCTTTCCGCTGCCTGATCAGCAGCTCTTTCTCTTTCTGTAAACAACTGAAGCCGTCAGTGTGCCTGACACAGCGAGCAGTACGATCCATGCAGCTGCCGTATTGACATCTCCAGTCTTCGGAGCCGGCTTCTTAATCTGAACCGCAGTCCCTGCCACTGCTGTCTGTGGCGTCGTGTTTTTGACGACAAGCGTTTTTTCTCCGTCCGCTGCTTCCATATCAGTATTTCCCTGTTCCTCTGATGCAGCTCCAGTCATTGAGGAATCTTCTCCATTATTCTCCGGTGTCACGTCCGGCGTTGTGTCCGGTTCCTCCGGCGTCACGTCCGGTGTCGTGCCAGAAGCGCTGCCCGTATTCACGACACTGACATAATCCGCAGAAATATATGCATACATCGCATCAAAATCATATTCCCGTCCGGATGATATAGACTGACGGTCCTGGGAGAGTACTGCGTCACTCTGGATCCTGTAAAATCCTGCTGCAGGTTCAGCATCCAGGATCAGCACTGAATACGCCGGCTGAGTTCCTGTCCTGTACAGGATCTTTGATGACGTATTGCCGGCACTCCTCACATTCACGCTGGTGTAGTCTGCGGCGTCAGTTCCCTTGACTCCGAGAGTATATACCTGACTGTCTGTGCTGCCGCCAAGACGGTCAAGTGTCCATGCGATATTTGCCGCCTTCTCACCCCAATATGGATCTGAAGCGTATTTTACGTTGATCCCGCTGGCCTTGTTGCCGAGGAAGCCTCCAAAATATCTCCATTCATTCGGATTCAGGTATTTTCCTGACATATAGCCGGCTGCAAACTGGCGGATGCATTCCTCCACGCTCGCATAGGTGTCTGCACTTGTTCCCGGAGACGAATCAACTGCATTCAGTCCAAACAGATTGTTCTTATTCATGCAGATGCTGCTTGTCCCCCAGGCACTCTCATTGGCTGCTACTCCCGCCATCAGAAGCGCGTTGACACCGTAAGCATCCTGATATTTCACCATCACAGAACCCGTGTCCCTCAGCTTGGAGCTGGCTGACACTTTGCCGTTGATGATGCTGTTCAGGCTGTCTGCGCTGTACCCTGTCCTGCTCCTGAACGGCAGGTACTGGAAGTAATTATAGTAAGGCGCATCCGGATTCACAGAGTTTCCTCTGGAACCATTCTGGTAGTCCTGCAGCATCGTCATGTAGTCAGAGTAAAAATAATGCCCGTCATAGCTGTAATATGTAACCCCCTGTTCCAGGAAGGCCGGAGCCGGTCCATTGTCCAGAGAAGAAAGCGCACTCGACAAATTCATATTCTGCGATATGTAATGGATCAGTCTCCCATTTGACACTTTATAATGGCTGACAGAAGCTGCAGATGAAAGGTCTACTACCTGCACATCCCCTTCTGCGACCCAGCCCACCACGCCGGAAAGCATGAATTTTACCTTTCCGCCGCTCGCGCCCAGGTATGCGGCATCGGCGCCATAAGCGCCGTTCGTATAACCTGTCTCTCCCCGAAAACAAAAAAGCCCGGAAGAGCCTGAAAACAATAGCTTTCTGGACTTCTTCCGGGAATGCTCAATGCCGCTGGCCGGACTCGAACCGGCACGGGGTGAACCGCTTGATTTTGAGTCAAGTGCGTCTGCCAATTCCGCCACAGCGGCATATACCACACGGCTCGGATCTTCTCCGAGCCGCATATAATCATATCATATCAATTTTGCTTTTTCAACATTTTTTCACTTTTTTATCAGTTTCTCTCCGATATCAAAGCAGTCAAACGTAGCAAAATAGTCTGCCGGCGTCTCCGCCCTGCGGATGAGCTGCACGCTTCCATCCTCTTTCAGAAGGAGCTCTGCGGATTTCAGCTTTCCATTATAATTATATCCCATGGAAAAGCCGTGGGCTCCCGCATCATGGATCACAAGATAATCTCCGATATCGATCTTCGGCAGCATCCTGTCGATCGCAAATTTATCGTTGTTCTCGCAGAGTGAGCCTGTGATGTCATACTTGTGATCGCAGGGTGCATCCTCTTTGCCCATGACTGTAATGTGGTGGTACGCACCATACATTGCCGGACGCATCAGATTCACAGCACATGCGTCCACTCCGATATATTCCTTATGTGTGTGCTTCTCATGGATCGCTTTCGTCACAAGGCATCCGTAGGGTCCCATCATATAGCGGCCGAGCTCGGTGTAGATCTCCACATCGCCCATTCCCGCCGGGACGAGCACTTCCTCATAGACTCCGCGCACGCCTTCACCGATGGCAAAGATATCATTCGGCTCCTGATCCGGTCTGTACGGGATCCCGATCCCGCCGGACAGGTTGATGAACTTGATATGGACGCCTGTCTCCTTCGCCAGCCGCACCGCCTGCTCAAACAGGACCTTTGCCAGCATCGGATAATACTCATTCGTCACGGTGTTGCTCGCAAGGAAGGCGTGGAGTCCGAACTCCTTCGCTCCCTTTTCCTTCAGGATCTTAAACGCCTCCGTGATCTGCTCCGTAGTCATCCCGTATTTTGCGTCTCCCGGATTATCCATGATATCATTGCTGATCTTGAACAGCCCGCCCGGGTTATAGCGGCAGCTGATCGTCTCCGGGATATGTCCGATCGTCTTCTCAAGGAAATCGATATGCGTGATGTCGTCCAGATTGATGATCGCTCCCAATTTATCAGCCAGTTCAAAATCCTGAGCCGGTGTGTCATTGGAAGAGAACATGATCCCATCGCCGGTCACTCCGATCGCTTCCGAGAGCATCAGCTCTGTATAAGATGAGCAGTCGCAGCCGCAGCCATACTCCTTCAGGATATTGATCAGGAACGGATTCGGAGTAGCCTTCACTGCAAAATACTCTCTGAATCCCGGATTCCAGGAAAAGGCTTCCTTCAGATTTTTTATATTTTCACGGATCCCCTTCTCATCATAGAGATGGAAAGGAGTCGGATAGGTCTTTGTTATCTCATCCAGCTGTTCCTTTGTCACAAATGGTTTCTTTTCCATTGCCGTTATCTCCTTCTTACAATTTGTCGTGAAGACTTAATCAACGATAGCAATCCTCATCATGTTGCTCGTCGTTGTGTGTTCCTGACTGATGTTCTGAGACGGGATTCCCGCCGTGAGCACGACCACATCGCCGGGCTCGATATACTGTTTCACAGTCGCCAGTTCGATCGCGCTGTTGCAGATATCATCTGTTGTGTTGAACTTCATCGTCTTCAGCGGTCTCACGCCCCAGTAAATGGACATCCTTCTCAGCGTCCTCTCATTCGGCGTGATTCCCAGGATATCCTGCTTCGGTCTTAAATTCGACACGATACGGGTCGTCGCTCCCGATACAGAAGGCGTGATAATGCATTTTGCATCAAGGTTCGCCGCCGCAAGCACAGAGGAATAACCGATCGCAGTGGACAGGCCGCTCTTCGTATGCGCGCCCAGCTTCTCGAGCATTGTGTCATAGTCAAGGTGCTGCTCTGTGTTCTCGATGATGTGCACCATCATCTGGAGCGCCTCCAGCGGGTATTTGCCCTGCGCAGTCTCTCCGGACAGCATGACCGCGTCTGTTCCGTCGTATACCGCGTTGGCAACGTCCGTGACCTCTGCTCTCGTCGGACGCGGGTTGCGCATCATGGAATCCAGCATCTGAGTCGCCGTGATGACTGTCTTGAAATTCTGGTTGCACTTCTGGATCATCATCTTCTGCAGATACGGCACTTCCTCTGCCGGTATCTCCACTCCCAGGTCGCCGCGCGCCACCATGATGCCGTCCGCCGCACGGATGATCTCGTCAATATTGCGGATACCCTCCGCATTCTCGATCTTCGCGATGATCGGGATATACGGCGCATTAAGCTCTTTCAGATACGCCTTGATCTCCAGCACACACTCTGCATTGCGGACAAAGGAAGCCGCGATAAAATCGATTCCCTGCTCCACGCCGAATTTGATATCGTCTTTGTCCTTCTCTGTGATCGCCGGCAGCCTGACCGCTACGTTCGGGACGTTGACTCCCTTTTTCTCGCCCAGCTCTCCGCCGTTGACTACTTCGCACACGATCTCCCTCGTACTCTTGCTGACGACCTTCAGGCCGATCAGTCCGTCGTCGATCAGAATCGTATTTCCCCGGTCGATATCCTCCACGAGGCCTTCATAGGAAATGGAAACTTTTTTGTCGTCTCCTTCAATATCATCTACAGTAAGAGTAAAAGTGGCACCGGTCTCCAGCATAACTTTCTTCCCGTCTTTCAGTCTTCCGGTACGGATCTCGGGCCCCTTGGTGTCCAAAAGGATCGCTGTGTTCGTATGTTCTTCCTCGCGGAGCTGCTTGAGCAGGTCCATCCTGCCCTTCTGCTCTGCATGGTCGCCGTGAGAGAAATTAAATCTCGCCACGTCCATACCGTTCAGCATGAGCTTTCGCATCATTTCCTTATCATTTGTGTTCGGCCCCATCGTACAAACCACTTTCGTCTTCTTCATATAATCTCTCCTTCTCTTTTTCATCAAAAACTGACCCTGCCGTTATTTCACATGTTCATGTGTGAACAGATGATCCTGACAGTACTCATAATTCCCCCTGCACTTTGAGCAGAAACGGAACTCCAGATTCGGATCATCCAACTCTGTGCGCCCGCACACCGCACAGCGATGCCTTGCGCCGCCAGCATAGGTCATGTGAGGTCTTGACTGCTTCCTGAACTTCGCCTTCCGCGCCTGCTCGCGAGGCCCGAAGCGCCTCGTGTTCCTGCTGGACAGGAAGAAAATGACAAAATTCAGGAGCGACGCCGCAATCGCGACGCGTGTGGCAAGTCCTCCCTGAATAAAATAGTAGACAGCCATCGCCGCATACACGAGCGCCATCCATTTCATCTTGATCGGCAGGATAAAGTACAGCAGCACCTCCATATCCGGATAGATCGCTGCGAACGCCAGGAAGATCGACATCGTAATATAGTTCGTGCTGATCAGCCCCACGGACGACAGCGAGAACTCTACCCCATAGATCAGATACAGAGCCCCGTACAGCAAAAATGCAGCCACCACCGTAAAGAGGATGCCTGAAAAAATGTAAACATTATAGCGGAAGGTCCCCCATGTCCTCTCCAGCGCTGATCCGAGCGAATAGTACAGCAGCACGAGGAATAACAGTGATATCAGACTTGTGCTGGGCGGGATCAGCGCCCAGGAGATAAGCCTCCACACCTGTCCTCTGAGGATGAGTCCGGGCTCCAGAGTGATCCAGTTCAGCAGACTCGGCATAAAATTCATGATCGCGAATCCCACCACATATCCTGCAAGAAGATACACTGTCAGGTTGGGGATCGCATAACGTCCCAGTTTTCTTTCCAATTTGTCCAGCCAGTTCAAATGCAGTTACTCCCTTACTTATTTTTTGTATTTTTTATGAATTTCTATACAATTGTACCGTCAGTCTATCCGTTTGTCAAACACATGTTATGGCTTTTCAGGACTTTCACATGATCTTTATATAAATTACCCATAAGGTCAGGAATTATTTTGAAATACCGTATAATAATAACAATTGTCTTTTTCAGGATCATGTCGTATAATGTTAGTTGTTGTAAATTTAAAAAACACATTTAATATGTAGTAACTCATATTATATCAGGTGGGGAGATGACTCCCGCCTCTATAGGCGGTGAGCAACAGATCAGTATCAGTGGCGGGTGTCAATCCCCACCTGATATACGCTCCGCGGGGATGCGCAGGGATTCGGGTCAGCTGAAGCTGACCCGAATCCCGCGCCAAGACCAGCGAGCGGGTCTTGAGTATGAAAAAGTACACAAAAGAATGGGGATCATATTATGAATCTGAAAGAATTACATACTCTCGGGATCGACATAGGTTCCACTACAGTCAAGATTGCAATTCTGGATGAGGACAAGGAAGTGCTCTTTTCTGATTACGAAAGGCATTTCGCCAATATCCAGGAGACACTCTCCGACCTTCTCGGCCGTGCGCTCTACAAACTCGGTCCGATCCAGGTCTCCCCGGTCATCACGGGAAGCGGCGGTCTGTCACTTGCCAAGCATCTTGATATTCCTTTCGTCCAGGAGGTCATCGCAGTTTCAACTGCCCTGCAGGACTATGCGCCTCAGACGGATGTTGCCATTGAGCTGGGCGGTGAGGATGCCAAGATCATTTACTTCGAAGGCGGCAATATCGAACAGCGAATGAACGGTGTCTGTGCAGGTGGTACAGGCTCTTTTATTGACCAGATGGCGTCCCTTCTCCAGACAGATGCTTCCGGGCTGAATGAATACGCGAAAAATTACAAGGCACTCTACTCCATAGCGGCTCGCTGCGGTGTATTTGCCAAGTCCGATATCCAGCCGCTGATCAATGACGGCGCTTCCAAGGAAGACCTTGCGGCGTCTATTTTCCAGGCTGTCGTAAACCAGACGATCAGCGGACTTGCCTGCGGAAAACCGATACGCGGCCATGTCGCGTTTCTCGGCGGACCGCTCCACTTCCTCTCGGAGCTGCGCGCCGCATTCGTGCGTACCCTAAAGCTGGATGACGAGCACACGATCGCTCCGAACCACTCTCACCTTTTTGCCGCGATCGGATCTGCCCTTAATTCCAAAAAGGAAATGTCCATAGCGCTCCGCGAGCTCCAGAACCGTCTGGAGGCAAAAGTCGAGATCGCGATGGAGGTAGAGCGCCTCGAGCCGCTCTTTGCCACCACAGCGGAATATGAGGAATTTACGGCCCGCCACGCAAAGCACCAGGTACCGGTAAAGGATCTCGCAACCTACCGCGGAAAAGCATTCCTCGGAATCGATGCCGGATCTACCACAACGAAAGCCGCTCTGGTAGGCGAGGACGGAACACTGCTCTATTCCTTCTACCACAACAATGACGGAGATCCGCTGGGAACGACGATCACAGCGATCAAGGATATCTACAGCCAGCTTCCGGAGGGAGTCGAGATCGTCCACTCCTGCTCGACCGGATACGGCGAAGCTCTGATCAAGGCTGCGCTCCTTCTCGATGAGGGCGAAGTAGAGACTGTTTCTCACTATTATGCGGCCGCTTTCTTCGAACCGGATGTAGACTGCATCCTGGATATCGGCGGCCAGGACATGAAATGTATTAAGATCAAAAATCAGACCATCGACAGCGTACAGCTCAACGAGGCCTGCTCATCCGGATGCGGTTCCTTTATCGAGACATTTGCAAAATCACTGAACTACAGTGTAGAAGATTTTGCACACGAGGCGCTCTACGCGCAGACGCCGATCGATCTGGGAACGCGCTGTACCGTGTTTATGAACTCCAAGGTAAAACAGGCGCAGAAGGAAGGCGCATCCGTCGCGGATATCTCCGCCGGTCTCGCCTACTCAGTCATCAAGAATGCTCTGTTCAAGGTGATCAAAGTATCCGATGCGGCCGAGCTCGGAAAGCACATCGTCGTACAGGGCGGTACATTCTATAACAACGCTGTTCTCCGAAGCTTTGAGAAGATCGCGGACTGCGAGGCGATCCGTCCTGATATCGCGGGGATCATGGGTGCCTTCGGCGCCGCTCTCATCGCGAGGGAGCGATATACAGAATGCGAGGGCACGACCATGCTGTCGATCGAAGACATCAATGCTCTCGAATACTCTACAACAATGACAAAATGCCGCGGATGTACAAACACCTGCCGTCTGACGATCAACCATTTCAGCGGCGGCCGCAGGTTCATCACCGGAAACCGCTGCGAACGCGGTCTTGGAAAGGAGAAATCCAAGAACCAGATGCCGAACCTGTTCGACTACAAGTTCCACCGCTACTTCGACTATACACCGCTGGAGGAATCTGAAGCGAAACGAGGCGTGATCGGAATCCCGCGGGTACTCAACATGTATGAGAACTATCCGTTCTGGTTCACCTTTTTCACAAAGCTGGGCTTCCGGGTCGTACTCTCTCCCGCTTCCACGCGGAAGATCTACGAACTGGGGATCGAGTCCATCCCGAGTGAATCCGAGTGTTATCCGGCGAAGCTGGCGCACGGCCATGTACAGTGGCTCATCAACGAAGGCGTGAAGCATATCTTCTATCCTTCCATCCCTTACGAGCGAAACGAGTTCGAGGATGCCAACAACCACTATAACTGCCCGATCGTAACCTCCTATCCGGAGAATATCAAGAACAATATGGATCCGATCGTGCATGGGGATGTGGATTTCATACACCCGTTCCTCTCGCTCCAGAGCGAGGAGACGATCTCCTATCGTCTGACAGAAGAGCTTGGAGAAAAATTCTCCCTCACAGAGACCGAGATCAGATCCGCCGTCCACGACGCCTGGAACGAGCTTGCAGCCTGCCGCGAGGATATGCGCCGCAAGGGTGAGGAGACGATCCGTTTCCTGAATGAGACCGGTAATAAAGGGATCGTTCTCGCAGGACGTCCTTACCACATAGACCCGGAGGTCAACCACGGCCTGCCAGAGATGATCACCTCGTACAACATTGCTGTTCTGACAGAGGATTCCATCTCCCATCTGCACCAGGTGGAGCGCCCGCTGAACGTGATGGACCAGTGGATGTATCACTCCCGCCTCTACGCTGCAGCGAACTATGTCAAGACAACGGAGAACCTGGAGCTGATCCAGCTCAACTCCTTCGGATGCGGACTGGACGCCGTGACCACGGATCAGGTTGCAGATATACTGACAAATTCAGGCAAGATCTATACGACTCTGAAGATCGATGAGGTAAATAACCTTGGCGCCGCAAGGATCCGTGTGCGCTCGCTCCTTGCTGCGATCCGCGTCAGAGATCAGAAAAAGGCAGCGCGGGAAATCCGTCCCGCATCTATCACGAAGGTGCCTTTCACGAAGGAGATGCGCAAGACGCATACGATCCTCTGCCCGCAGATGTCGCCGATCCACTTCGAACTTCTGGAGCCTGCATTTAAGGCTGCCGGATATAAGATCGAGGTGCTGCCGAACGACAACAGGCAGGCGGTCGACATGGGTCTGAAATATGTGAACAATGACGCGTGCTATCCCTCCCTGATCGTCGTAGGCCAGATCATGGATGCCATCCTGTCCGGGAAATACGATACAGACCATCTTGCGGTCATCATCAGCCAGACAGGCGGCGGCTGCCGTGCTTCCAACTACATCGGCTTTATCCGCCGTGCGCTGAAGAAGGCGGGATACGGACATATCCCGGTCATCTCCATCAACTTAAGCGGTCTGGAGGGCAATCCAGGATTCAAGCTGACGCTCCCGCTGGTCATCCGTGTGGCATACGCTGCAGTCTTCGGAGACATTTTCATGAAGTGCGTCTACCGCATGCGGCCCTACGAGGCTGTTCCCGGGACGACAGATGCGATACACCGCAAGTGGGTCGAAGTCGTCAAGAAATTTGTATCCGAAGGTTATCCGTCACGCCGGAGATTCTCAAAGCTCTGCCGTGAGATCGTCAATGATTTCGACAACATCGAGACACTGGATATCAAAAAACCGAGAGTCGGCGTCGTCGGTGAGATCCTTGTAAAATTCCTTCCCGCGGCAAACAACCATCTGGTAGAGCTGCTCGAAGCTGAGGGTGCAGAGGCAGTCGTTCCTGACCTGATCGACTTCATGCAGTACTGCTTCTACAACCAGAACTTCAAGGTATCCCACCTCGGATTCAAGAAATCCAAGGCGCTGATCGGAAATCTCGGCATTAAGGCTGTAGAATGGCTGCGCGCTCCTGCAACAAAGGCGTTCGCGGACAGTAAGCACTTTGATCCGCCGGCGCACATTGAGGATCTGGCAAAGATGGCGTCCGATATCGTCTCCATCGGAAACCAGACCGGTGAAGGATGGTTCCTGACCGGGGAGATGCTCGAGCTGATCCACAGCGGCGCTGGAAACATCGTGTGTACACAGCCCTTCGCCTGCCTGCCGAACCACGTAGTAGGAAAAGGCGTTATCAAAGAGCTTCGCCGTCTGTATCCGCAGTCCAATATCGTGGCGATCGATTTCGACCCCGGCGCAAGCGAGGTCAACCAGCTGAACAGGATCAAGCTGATGCTGTCCACTGCATTCAAAAATCTGGAAAAAGAGAATAACGCGGAAGACTCAGACGAAGCGTCCGCATAATCTTCAGGGGCAGGGTTCCATCCGGAAATCCCGCCCCCGTTTTTATAAAGAATCAGGAATCTGCTGCTTCCATAGAGAATCCACATCTGTGAAAGACGCCCGCCTGTGCAAAAAAATACCGGATACAGAAAATATTTTCAGCTGTCTCCACAGCATTTCTGCACCCGGTACTTTCCCTGTATGATCTTCTATAAAACGGAACTCTCTCAGATATCTATCCTGTAAAGAAAGAACGCGCCCCCAAACAGACCGAGGATAATGCCTGCGTAGCCTCCCGCGCAAATAATATCGGCCAGCGCCGTGATCAGCTCTGTTCCGGTCAGCGCGCACACCAGAATCCCTGCAGCGACTCCCGCCAGAGTCCATCCGATGATCATTACCGGCAGGAATACAGATACTGCATGCCCTTTATCCATGAATCGGTTAATAAAATTCCACAATCCTCTGTACATTCCAAATCCCTCACTTCTTATCTCTATCTGCTCTTTCTATATCGGCCTATGCTTTCCCATCACTGATGTTAACTCTATTATAGATTTGAAATGTAAAAACTATTCTTTCCTATCTGAAAATTTCCTGTAAATTTATGTCATTCAGACACCGAAGCCGTCCAGAACGATCCTGCTGATCTCATTCGGAATCTCAGCAATAAAATCCGGTTCCGCGCTCTCGATCTCTTCTCTGCTCCCATATCCGTATAACACGCCCATAGAATGCACTCCCGCGCTTCGTGCCCCCTCGATATCGTACCTGCGGTCTCCGACCATAAGCACATCCGACCGTTCCTCCACGCCGCACTCGGCGAGCACATACTCGATCACTTCCAGCTTGTCGGTCCTGCTCCCATCCAGATTTGCGCCTCCGATAAAGTCAAAATACCGCGCAAATCCAAAATGGTCTGCAATGATCCGTGCAAATTTCTCCGGCTTGGAGGTGGCGAGCAGGATCCTGCAGCCCTTCTCCTTCAGCTCATGCAGCATAGGGATCACTCCGTCATAGACACGATTCTCAAAGATCCCTTTCTCTGTATAATACTCCCGGTAGAGGGACACCATTTCCCGCGCCTGCTCCGCCGTGATCCCGCAGAAGCTCTGAAACTGCTCGTGCAGAGGCGGCCCGATGAATGCGCGCAGTTCCTTCTCCTCCGGGCTCTGCATCCCCGCCTTCTCCAGGGCATACCTCACACTGTTCATGATACCCGGTCCGGAATCCGTCACCGTCCCGTCAAGATCAAATAATAATGTATGAAATCTCATCTCATTCTCCCGCAAAAAGAATACTCAATAGCTTCTTATGTGATCTTCTTCCTCACTCTGCGTGTTGATCACTTTCCTTATCACCACATAATATCCGAAGTCGTCATTGACCTTCACATAGACTCTGTCGCCTTCTCTGTGGCCCAGGATCGCCTTTCCGATCGGAGACTCTATGCTGATCAGACCGTTCAGCGAACTGCCTCTCACGGACGTGACAAGACGGTATGTCTCGACTTCACCGTCGTCCTCACAGTAAAGCTCCACTGTGTTGTTCAGCCCCACTTCATCTTCTCTGGAATGATCCTCCACAATGACCGCTGTCTTCAGCATTCTCTCAAGATAGCGGATCCTGCTCTCGTTGCGGTTCTTCTCCTTCTTGGCGGCATGGTATTCAAAATTCTCGCTCAGGTCGCCGTGGGAACGCGCCTCCTTTACCGCCTCGATCAGCTCCTTCCGCTCCACGAGCTTCCTGTGTTCGATCTCCGCCTGGATCTTTTCCACATCGCTTTTTGTCAGTTTTTCACGCATAACCTTCCATCTCTCCTGCCAAACTATCACTCTGCAATTTCTTTCTATACACATCATGCGGCGTCTCGCGGCAGAGGCCGCATGATGCATATATTGTTTCTCTTAACAGTCAGAAACTCTCAGGCGGCGTTATTTCCTGCCGCCTGAGAGTCCGTTTTTCACTTCAGTCCTGTATTTCCGCTGAAATAATATTTGACTTTTTCGTCGAAATATTATTTGACGATCAGAGATTTTCCTGTCATCTCTTTCGGCTGCTCCATACCCATCATCTCGATCAGTGTCGGAGCGATATCAGCCAGGCATCCGCCCTCTCTCAGCTTATATGACGGATCTGCATTCACCAGGATGAACGGCACCTGATTCGTCGTGTGGGCTGTAAACGGCTCGCCTGTCTCCTCATCGATCAGCTGCTCTGCATTTCCGTGGTCCGCGCAGATGAACATCTGGCCGTCAACCTCTTTGATTGCGTCGACCGCTCTGCCTACGCACTCGTCAACTGCCTCGATCGCCTTGATGGCAGCATTTTCAACACCTGTATGTCCTACCATATCCGGGTTCGCAAAGTTGATGATGATCACGTCGTATTTTCCGGATCTGATCGCTTCGCAGAGCTTATCGCACACCTCATACGCGCTCATCTCCGGCTTCAGGTCATATGTCGCAACCTTCGGTGATTTTACAAGGATGCGGTCCTCACCCGTATTCGGCTCCTCAACGCCGCCGTTGAAGAAGAATGTTACGTGAGCGTACTTCTCCGTCTCAGCGATACGCGCCTGCTTCAGATCGTGAGCTGCAAGGAACTCGCCGAATGTATTCGTGATCTCTTCCTTTACAAATGCGACCAGTTTGTTCGGGATCGTAACATCGTACTCTGTGAAGCATACATATGTCGTCTTCACTCTTTCGCCTCTGTCAAATCCTGTGAAATCATCATCGCAGAATGTCCTTGTGATCTCTCTCGCGCGGTCCGGGCGGAAGTTAAAGAAGATAATGGAATCTCCGTCCTTTACCGCAGCTGTCGGCGCGCCGTCTTTCATGACCACCATCGGCACAACGAACTCATCTGTCACGTCTTTATCATAGGAAGCCTGGATTCCTTCTGTCGCGGAAACAGCCTGGTCTCCCTCGCCTTTTACAAGGGCTCTGTAAGCTTTCTCCACACGGTCCCAGCGGTTGTCTCTGTCCATCGCATAGTAGCGTCCCGCCACTGTAGCGACCTCGCCGACGCCGATCTCTTTCATCTTCGCTTCCAGCTCTTCCACATACTCTTTTCCTGACGCCGGCGGAGTGTCACGTCCGTCAAGGAAGCAGTGTACATAAACCTTCTCGATCCCCTGTCTCTTTGCCAGCTCCAGAAGACCATAGATATGTGTATTGTGGCTGTGTACTCCTCCGTCGGAGACAAGTCCCATCAGGTGAAGCGCGGAATCATTCTTCTTCACATTCTCGCATGCTGCCACGAGCGCTTTATTCTCAAAGAAATCGCCATCCTGGATAGACTTTGTGATCTTCGTCAGATCCTGATATACGATACGTCCGGCGCCCATGTTCAGATGTCCGACCTCAGAGTTACCCATCTGTCCGTCCGGAAGACCGACTGCCATGCCGCTGGCATTCCCTCTCACAAACGGGCACTCAGCCATCAGCTTGTCCATGACCGGAGTAGCAGCCTCAGCGACTGCGTTTCCATGTTTGTCGTCTCTTAAGCCGTAGCCGTCTAATATCATCAATACGGTTGGTTTCTTGCTCATATCCATATCTCCTTTATCTGTACATTTGGGTATTTATCCCGTAAACTATTGTACCCGCTTTTCCTGTAATTTGCAAGACGGAGAACACAGAAAACAGCATCGCACATGCTGTGTCGCTGCTGCGCATTCTGTCAGTGGTTAAATCTGTTAAATCAATAGAACACACAGACCGTAAAGCCAAGTTTTTCACTCATCTCTGTCTCAATTTTTTCTTTAAATGATGCCATAAAATTTAGTTTTTCTTCTTCAGTATCTCTATTGACAATATTTCCATCTTCATCGTATTCCGGTTCATATGAGACTGCAATTACCAGTGCATCGTTCGGAGCCGTGTCCGTTTGAAATGCGCCTATATTATAGACAGCATCAAATTTTGTGTCCGTATCATCATACTTTACCGAAATCACTTCCTGCATAGTCTCTGCCACCATTTGGATCAGATCATCATTGACCGCTACCTCTCCATTCTTCATATTTGACATCAGCAGCAAAAGATCGTCAGAAGACAGTCTCTCGATATATATATTATTTCTAATATATATATTTGATCTCCCAAAAGAACCAGCTTTCATATATACATCTTGTTCGCCGGCCGGAAACTTAAAGTCAGATGTATCCAGATCATTCTGATAATCATTTAATCCTGCGTTTTCGCAGAGATAGTAATTTAAAAGCGACATGTACGCAGCCTGAACTTCCAGATAATCACCGTCATAGATTTCTTTATCTGCTAATCCCTTTTCTATAGCCATCTGCAGGTCATATGAATTCGGAGAAACCGAATTTGCTTCTTGAATGGATAATGGTTCATAGCTTATTGTATTCATATTCTCATCAACCTCCCTGTTCTGGCATCCTGAAACGCTGAACACCAGAATAAAAGCGAATATATACAGCATTTTATTTAATTTGTTTTTCATTTCAGTCATACCTCACCTGCTGAAACTGCAGTCTGTTATAATCAGTATCCGGATCAATATAGTAGCGTTTTCCCCACGACGAAACAATAAATCTGCCATCCTCAGTCACCCCGGTCACCGTCATGGCATGGCCGCCATTAGCTTTAAAAACTGTATTTCCCGCTTCATCTTCAAGAATACAAGGTTCGATCGCTACTATAATCTGACCTTTATCAGCAATATCATTATAGTTATCTGTGGTAACATCGATATAACATTCAACATTTACATCAATACCATGCTCAGCAAGGAAATCTTCCCATATATCCTTTCTCTCAGGTATATTTGTGCCTGATTTAGACTTTTTATCTTTATCGCAATATAAATCTACAATAATGGCGTTATAATTTAAATCCCCATCTTTATACATAGGAAATCCGAAAATTTCTTCAAATTCTTCTTCTCTGCCGACAAACTCCCAAAAAATAGTATTGCATAGAGCGACATAACCGCAGCCTTCCGAATTCAGTTCTATGAGCAGATCTCTTATTTCCTGGTCACTATAATCAGGATAATACTTTCTTACTATTTCTTGTATATCCTCATCCAGATATACCTTTTGAGCTGAACCCTGATCTCCCCCATACGAACCTTCATCATCAAAGGAGGGATTCACATCAGGCAGATTATTAACTGCTATTCTATGTAGATTTCTGCTTACAAGAAGATACCGGTTTACTGCCGTTCTTAAATTTCCACTAATATATCCCGATGTAAAAAGCCCTCGTCCTGGACTGATCGTTTCACTTAATTGATCGATAACTGAAATGAGAGAATTTATATTTTCGCATATGCTGTCTGTTCTGGCTTTATAATCTGCACTGACTTGATTTACATCCTCGAAAATCTCTTCAATCTGGCCTATTGTGGCGTTATTCTTGTCAATAACTTTTTTATGGTACTCGTTAATATTGTCAATATAATTCTTAATGTCCAGGCTTCCGATCCATTCCTGGAAATCGTACCACCTGTCCCCAACCCAATCTGTAAAATCACACCATTTTTCATTTTCGACCTGCGACACAAGCGAAAGCAATTCCTGCCGGGCTGCTTCTGAAAAATCTCTTTCCACGGCGTCATCTCTCCTTTATATAGATATATAGACTAAAATAAATACGAATCTGCTTTATCAACAGCATCGATCATACAGTTGCAGATCCTTTTCATATCAGATGAAATTGTTTGAATCTGCCCTTCCAGCTGCTGAGCGCACAAGACATAAGCATTGACAGCTTCCGACATTTCTCCTTCCTGTATTGCAGTATCATTAATTGTTTTTAAAATCGATATATATTCATCTAAAATCGCTTCTAATGAAGCCGCGCGCCTGCAGCAGGTATCTCCCACAGAAACAACATAGTCATCATTAATAATTAAATCTGCGTCCATAAACTTTCCTCTTTCTGATATTTACTATTTACATGTTTGACGCGATCCTATCATCTGCGCCTGTCATACTTGCTTTTATATTTTCAAAAAAGCCAATCGAGTTTGTGATCAGAGTAATAAGACTTGCTTTAAGTGCAGAATAGCTTTGATCCACAGAATGAATAGCCTCTATTGATCTGCCGCCGCCAAGCATTTCTTCTGCCGAAACGTCTATATCCATACAAGTTACAAGAAGTTTTTGTAAATCTTTGATTCCATTTTCCAAATTATTTATGTTTACCTTTATTTCACTCATCTTTTTCTCCCTTAAATATTTCTGATAATTAACATCTTTTCTCAGCTATTATCCATATTATCACACCAGGCCGCAAAAAAACATACTATTTATTCAAAAATCCACAAATAAACTGGTTACTGTTCAGATTTTACTGTTTATTTGCAATATCAGTTAGTTAAGGATCAACAAAGGAAAAAATCAGAAGTGAAGGCAAAAATCTGCTGCTGTCAGCAGCAGATTTTTGCATTTAGATCAGTCCCAGATAGGAAAACGCCTTCCACAGTCTGTCACATTCCACGTCATCCGCCACATAATCCGCCATCGCCCGGATCTCTTTTCCGCCGTTTCCCATGGCACCCCCCACGCTGCTGTGCTGCAGCATGGGGATATCCACCCTGGCGTCTCCAAAAGCTATGGCGTCCTCCGCAGAAGCGTTCAGATGATCCAGAAGGATGTCCATGGCATACGCCTTACCAATATCCTTCAGCGCAAGATCTCCGAACAGCGCCGTCTCTCCCGCGCCGCCCCACGTCCCTGCTTTCAGGTCCGGGAACGCGGCTGCGGCGTCAGTATAATCCTGATACGAATTCAGGATTATACTGATCTTGTTCACATCATCCCGGTAAAGATCCGCGCCAAATATCATTTCCGGAAACGCATCCCTGACTGTCAGCACGTCGGTTCCTTCCGCGCCCTTTCTCCGGCTGTATATCCGGATCACCGGCTCTCCGGCAGTCTCAAAATTCTCACTCCCGAAAAGCCCGGCATTACATTCCAGGTAGAACTCCAGCCCGCGCTCATGCAGCCAGTCCACGATCCGGCAGCACTCCCCGGCAGAAAGACTTCGGTGCATGAGCACTTGCCCGCTGTCCTCTACATAATTCCCGTTTCCACCGATCATCCCGTCCAGACCGATATCCCAGATCTCAGAGTATACCTCCGCCCGGCTCCTTCCGGTGCAGATATAGACCTTGTGACCCTGCTGCCTGGCAAGGCGCACAGCCGCAGCCGCGCTTTCCGGGATGCGCCCTTTATAATCGACAAGTGTGCCGTCCACATCAAGAAAAATAATTTTTCCGTGCTCCATCAAAGCTCCTCTCCGTTCGACCGGATCACCTGCTGGTACCAGTAAAATGATTTTTTCTTTAATCGTGCGAAATCACCTGTGCCGTCGTCATATCTCCTCACATAGATCATGCCGTATCGTTTTGCATACTCGCCCGTAGAAGCGGACACCAGGTCAATGCATCCCCACGGCGTATACCCCATCAGGTCCACGCCCTCATCCACAGCCTCTTTCATCTGCTCGATGTGTTTTCTGAGATAATCGATGCGGTAATCGTCGTTGATCGTTCCGTCCTCTTCGATCACATCCTTTGCCCCCAGTCCGTTTTCTACCACCATAAGAGGCAGGCGGTATCTGTCGCTCAGGTCATTCAGCGCATACTTAAGCCCCTTTGGATCGATCTGCCAGTCCCAGTCGGAAGCTTCCAGATACGGGTTCGGGACTCCGTCCAAAATATTGCCTTCCCCGCTCTCTTTTGACGGATCCGCTGTCTGGCAGGATGACATATAATAGGAAAATGTAATAAAATCTACGGTACCGTTCTTCAGGATCTCGTCATCCCCTGGCTCTTTCTCGATGACAACTCCCAGCTCTTTCAGAAATGAGTCCGCATATGCCGGGTATTCTCCCCTTGCCTGCACGTCCGTACAATAATAATTGTACAGACGGTTATATTTCTGACACGCCAGGACATCGTCAGGATTACAGGTCAAAGGATAATTTGCTGAATAGATCATCATATTTCCTACCTTGAATTCCGGATCGATCTCATGCGCCATCCTCACTGCAAGCGCCGATGCCACGAACATATGATGAAGTCCCTGGAATCTCTGCTGCGGGAAATCCGGCTGCTTCATAAACTCTGTCGGATTTTCCAGGTCATTGAGGATTCCCTGATTCAGCAGGGCTCCCATGGGCGCGACAGAACTGTTGATCTCATTAAACGTGAGTCAGTATTTCACCTTTCCTTTATATCTCTCAAAGATCGCGCGGCAGTAATTCAGATAATATCCGATCATCTCCCGGCTGACCCATGCGTTACATTTTTTTGTAAGCCCGAACGGAACTTCATAGTGGGAGATCGTGATCAGCGGTTCTATCCCATATTTCAGGCACTCATCGATCACTTCGTCATAATGCTTCAGCCCTGCCTCGTTCGGCTCGCTCTCATCCCCGTTTGGGAAGATCCTTGTCCATGCGATCGAGAAACGGTAGCACTTGAATCCCATTTCCGTAAAGAGAGCAATGTCCTCCCGGAATCTCTCGTAATGGCGGATCCCTTCATGGCTCGGGTAGAAGGTTCCTTCCTCCAGAACCGGCGTAATCCGTTTACTCTGCCCGAATTTTCCGCCCGTGCAGATATCTGCCACAGAGATTCCTTTACCGTCAACATTCCATGCGCCTTCACACTGATTCGCAGCTGTGGCGCCTCCCCACATAAACTCTTTTGAAAATCCCATTTTCATTATCCTCCTATCACAAGTTCATCATCTTCAATTGTCACTCCGCCGAGATCTTCCGCATTGGTGATAAGGACCGGTGTCTGGATCTCACAGCCTGCCTTCTTGATCGCTTCTATGTCAAATTCAAGAAGAAAATCTCCCTTTTTGAACCGTTCCCCGCTGCTAATGTGCGCCTTGAACGGAGCACCGTTCAATGTAACTGTCTCCAGTCCCACATGGACCAGCATCTCGATCCCCTGACCGGATCTTAAGTCCAGGGCGTGCAGCGTATCAAACAGATTTTCACATACACCGTCGAACGGCGCATGCACCTTTCCTTCTGACGGTATTACCGCGCATCCTTCGCCCAGGATCCCCGAGGCAAACGTATTATCTTTCACCTCTGACAGCGGGATGATCTCCCCTTTCACAGGACACGGGATCCGGACTTTTCCGGTCAGGGCATTTACACCGGTCTCCATTATGGCTGACGCTTCATCTTCCGCTTCGGCAGTTCCCGCGGACTCTTCCGTTTCCTCATCCTTTGTCATAATGAAGGCCAGGACAAAAGAAAGAATCAAGGACAGCGCAAAAATAGCGACCGCATACATAAAGTTATTTCCCCCGTCCGGAGAGATGAACTGAACCAGCGCTGTCAGGCAGGGCGTTGCAAAAGCATAGCCTTTCAGCTGGACCAGTCCTGATACGAATCCTCCGATACCGCCGGCAATACATGCGGCGATCATAGGCTTTTTCAATTTCAGAGTTACTCCGTACATAGCAGGCTCTGTCACGCCCGCAAGAAGAGCTGACACGCCTGCCGGGAATGCCATCTGCTTCATTTCTTTGTCTTTTGTTTTTAAGGCAGCGCCAAAGGTCGCGCCCGCCTGAGCGGTATTGCTGCACAGCATTGCAGGAATAAGCATCATTTCATATCCCGGATCCGCAAGGGCAATCAGGCATGCAGGCACAAATGCCCAGTGCATTCCCGTCATAATGATAAATGGCATCAATCCTGCGAATATAAGCATTGCCAGCCATGGAGCGAATCCGTACACGCTGTTGATGATAAGCTGCAGCCCGTTTCCTGCCATAAGTCCCAGCGGCGCCAGAAGACAGAGCGTGATGGGTGCCGTGATCACTACAATGATCAAAGGTTTCAGGAAGTTCTTCGACCAGTCCGGCGTAAACCTGTCCACCAGAAGCTCCACATATTTCAGCAGGATCGTAGAGAGCATTGCCGGAATAATGGAAGAAGAATAACTTCCGTGCATCACCGGTATCACGCCGAACAGATAGGTTGCAGTTCAGCTTTCTCGACGCTGTAAATGCAACGATCACCGGAAGGAAATAAAAGGGCGCGTCACCCAGCGCGTTCATAAGAATATATGTGTCACTTGTATCCGACATCACCCCCAGAAGTGTGGGGCCGAAGATCACAAGCAGCACCTTGATCAGACCGCCGCGATGATCGCCGGGAAAAGCGGAGCCATGCATCCCGATATAAATTCAAGAGCTGCAGTGATCGGATTCACTTTCTTCTTTTCCTCCGGCTCAGCCGCCCCAGAGACGTCGCCGACCCCTGTCACCGCCACGACTTCTTTATATACATTTCCCACTGAGTTGCCGATGATGACCTGATACTGTCCTCCGGCGATATTTGTTCCCATAACACCTTTGATCTTCTCTACTTCTGCCTTTTTCGGTATGCTCTGATCCTTAAGCACAAATCTCAGCCTTGTCATACAGTGTGCCACCGATGTAATATTTGCGGAGCCTCCCACAGCCGCTACAACTGCCTCGGCAAGCTCTCTGTTTTTGTCTGCCATTTTCTTCTACCTCCTGCTGTTTATTTCCTAAATTACTTAAGTCATGCACCGCTTATACTGCAGCGCTGTATATCCCCGGTTCCTGCGCGCTCATCCCCGGAAATGGAAAACCTTCCACAACAGGTCTGCGCCGTGCGCAGATTCCTGTCATGGAAGGTAATGCCCGATCTGGTTACAATCCTTCTCTTGTACATATTCGGTTAATATGAAGGAGCAGATAGAGTTTCTCTTCTTCTGAAAGATCTATCCTCAGCTTCCTGTGAAAATATCTGTCGATCAGCTCCACACATGCCGCGATCTCCGGGAATTCTTCTCTCATCGACTTATACATGATCCCATTGTCGGAATCCAGTGTCTGATGTCCGGCGATCCGCTTGAGCAGGTACATCAGATGTGAGGAATAGCGGGCAAAATTAAAAGAATTTCTTTCGATCAAGATCCCCATTTCATCCTCTACAATACTGATCGTATCTTCAAGTATATCATCATACTGACTCTGCAGCTCTTCTGTCACATCGGTCCTGCTCTTAGAATTATAACGCGCATTCACGAAATTCATCGCAATGCCTGACGCTTCATTCTGATTCAGCCTGACATGAAAACGGCGCTCAATCTGTTTTACGGCATATCTGCCTATTTTAGCCTCTGCGGGAAAAGTCTGTTCCACTTCGTATATCAGCGGCATCTGAACGTAAATTTCTTTCTTTGCTCTCTGAATACAGAAACTGATATGATCCGACATCGTCACGACCAGATTTGGATTCAATTCATATTTCAGTTCATTCCGGGCGATATCCACAAGCTTTGCCGTAAAATGGATCACCGTCTCCGGGATCTCGCTGAAAAGCCCGATATACTTCTGGTCGATATCATAAAACGTCCGTGTGATCAGATTCAGATCCTCAAGTTCGTAAGGCGTTTTAGGAAAACCAATCCCTTTTCCTGCCGCGATCAGTTCCTTCCCCTCTCCGTCAACACAGATTGCGAAATTATTATTCAGCTTTTTTATAACACGCATCTTTGTCTCCAATAAAAAAACTCCCTAAGGCATAAAACACGTCACTCTGCAAGTGACCAGTGTCATTAGTAATGCCTCAAAGAGTAACAACCTAACTAACTTATTTGTTATAACAAAACCAATATTTTATGTCCATTGTCATATCAACTAAATCAAGAAACTCCATTTTAGTAAATTTGCACAATAACTATACACTCATTTCCTGCATTTTTCAGTAAGACAGCCACAGCCCGGAAGAACGTGTTTCCTCCGGGCTGTGCTCCTTACTCCATCTTATGACAGAAAATTATTGTACTATTTGTAGTTTACGATCTTGCCGAAATCAGCTTTGAGAGAAGCGCCTCCTACCAGGCCGCCGTCGATGTCAGCCTGTGCGAACAGCTCTGCCGCATTTCCTGCATTTACGGATCCGCCGTACTGGATGCGGATCGCCTCTGCTGTAGCCTCGTCATAAACCTCAGCCACACACTCGCGGATGCCTTTGCACACTTCCTCAGCCTGCTCTGTTGTAGCAGTCTTGCCTGTTCCGATCGCCCAGATCGGCTCGTATGCGATGACCATTGTCTTCGCCTGGTCAGCTGTCACATTCTGCATGCCGACTTTCACCTGCTGACGGATGAAATCCATCGTCACGCCCTGCTCTCTCTGCTCAAGAGTCTCGCCGCAGCACATGATCGGTGTGATGCCGTGCTCGAAAGCTTTGAGGACTTTCTTGTTTACATCCTCGTTTGTCTCTCCGAAATAATCTCTTCTCTCGGAATGTCCGAGAACAACGTACTTCACGCCGGCGTCTACGAGCATTGCCGGAGAGATCTCTCCTGTGTATGCTCCGCTCTCCTCAAAGTACATATTCTCAGCTCCTACCTGGATGTTTGTTCCTTTTACAGCTTCAACGACCGGTACGATATCGATCGCCGGCACGCAGAACACTACGTCCACTTCCTCGTTTGCAACGAGCGGTTTTAATTCCTCAACGAGTGCAACCGCCTCGCTCGGAGTCTTGTTCATCTTCCAGTTGCCTGCAATGATTTTCTTTCTTGCCATTTTATTTTTCTCCTGAATAAATAGTTTAAAGTAATTAATTAAAGGTATCTTCCCTCAACTAACCTCGCGCTTATAGCGCTCGCTAAGGTTCGGGAAGGACCTCGCACTAAGTTCATCCTGCGCCTTCGGCTTGGCTTCACTAAGCTTTGTCTGGTATGTTCGCCTTACTAGGCTCGAAAATACCTCGCCAAGTGCGCCGAACTAAGTAAACGCTAAGCTCAGCCTTCGCCTCCGGCTCGGCTTCACTAAGCTTTTTACTTATCGTTAGCTGCTGCTACGCCCGGCAGTTCCTTGCCTTCCAGGAACTCGAGAGAAGCGCCGCCGCCTGTAGAGATGTGTGTCATCTTGTCGCCGTATCCGAGCTGGTTTACAGCTGCTGCAGAATCGCCGCCGCCGATGATCGTGACCGCGTCTGTACTAGCCAGAGCCTCAGCAACTGCCTTTGTTCCTTCTGCAAACTTCGGCATCTCGAAGCATCCCATCGGTCCGTTCCATACAACTGTCTTCGCTGATTTCACAGCCTCAGCATACATCTTAGCTGTCTCCGGTCCGATATCAAGTCCCATCCAGCCGTCCGGGATCTCGCCCTGAGCGACTACCTGTGTATTTGCGTCATTTGAAAATGCATCTGCGATGATCGTATCAACCGGAAGAAGAAGCTTCACGCCTTTCTCCTTTGCCTTCTCGATCATATCCAGGGCATACTGCAGATAATCTTCCTCAAGAAGGGACGTTCCTACATTTCCTCCCTGAGCCTTTGTGAATGTATAGCACATTCCACCGCCGATGATCAGAGTGTCAACCTTCTCAAGCAGGTTGTTGATAACAGAAATCTTGCTGGAAACCTTGGAGCCGCCGAGGATAGCAACAAACGGTCTCTCCGGATTCTCAACAGCATTTCCAAGGAAATCGATCTCTTTCTGCATAAGGTATCCCACTACCGCTGTGTCAACATACTGTGTCACACCTACATTGGAGCAGTGCGCTCTGTGAGCTGTACCGAATGCATCGTTTACAAATACGTCGCAGAGAGAAGCGAGCTCTTTGCTGAACGCCTCGCCGTTCTTTGTCTCTTCCGCTCTGTAGCGTGTATTCTCAAGAAGGACAACATCTCCGTCATTCATAGCCTCAACGGCTGCTTTTGCGTTCGGTCCTACAACTTCCGGATCTGCTGCGAATTTTACTTCCTGTCCAAGGAGCTCGGAAAGTCTCACTGCAACCGGTGCAAGAGAAAGTTCCGGCTTCGGCTCTCCCTTCGGTTTGCCGAGGTGTGAGCAGAGGATCACTTTTCCTCCGTCAGCGATCAGTTTTTTGATCGTCGGAAGCGCTGCAACGATACGGTTCTCATCTGTGATCTTTCCGTCCTGGAGCGGCACGTTAAAGTCGCATCTCACAAGGACTCTTTTGCCTTTTACATTGATATCATCTACTGATTTTTTGTTAAGTGCTGCCATTTCTATAGCCTCCTGATACTTTTTAAACCGGCAGTGCAGAAAATATTCTCCCCTGCATGCCCTCCAAAAAAACAGGATCCGGTCCTACAATAAGACCGGACCCCATTGTGAGTCAATTATTCAGAATCATCATCTGAGCGCTTGTCCTCATTCGCAAAATGAATTAAGCCTCAAGCAGTTTTCCGAAGTATTTGATTGTTCTTACCATCTGGCTTGTGTAAGAGTTCTCGTTGTCATACCATGAAACAACCTGAACCTCTGTATTTCCATCGCCTGTCGGCAGAGCCATTGTCTGTGTAGAATCGAACAGAGAACCATATGTCATACCTACGATATCGCTGGATACGATCTCATCTGTGTTGTATCCATAGGACTCGTTAGCTGCTGCTTTCATAGCTGCATTGATCTGATCAACTGTAACCTCACCCTCAACAACTGCTGTCAGGATTGTTGTAGATCCTGTCGGAGTCGGAACACGCTGAGCGGATCCGATGAGCTTGCCGTTCAGTTCCGGGATAACAAGGCCGATAGCCTTAGCTGCACCTGTGCTGTTCGGTACGATGTTGCATGCTGCTGCACGTGATCTTCTCAGATCGCCTTTTCTCTGCGGTCCGTCAAGAGTCATCTGATCGCCTGTGTAAGCGTGGATCGTGCACATGATACCGGATTTGATCGGTGCAAGGTCGTTCAGTGCTTTTGCCATCGGAGCGAGGCAGTTTGTTGTACAGGATGCAGCAGAAATGATGTTGTCATCCTTTGTAAGGCTCTCGTGGTTTACATTGTAAACGATTGTCGGAAGGTCATTTCCTGCCGGAGCGGAGATAACAACTTTCTTAGCGCCTGCATCAATGTGTGCCTGTGCTTTTGCTTTGGAGGTGTAGAATCCTGTACACTCCAGAACTACGTCAACGCCGATCTCTCCCCACGGAAGCTCTGCTGCGTTAGCCTTTGCATAAATTTTGATCTCTTTTCCGTCAACAGTGATGGAATCCTCTCCCGCCTCAACTTTGTCAGCCAGAGCGTATTTACCCTGTGTTGAGTCATATTTCAGTAAGTGAGCCAGCATTTTCGGGGAAGTAAGGTCGTTGATTGCCACGATCTCAAATCCTTCTGCTCCAAACATCTGTCTGAAAGCGAGACGTCCGATACGTCCAAATCCATTAATCGCTACTTTTACTGCCATGATTAATTCCTCCTAAAAGTTTAAAAAATATTTGACTGTGTGTCAGCCATGGCAATGAATCCTTGCAATCATGATTGTTAAGGATTCATCAACTAGAATAATTGTACTAAAACAAAAACAAAAATTCAAGTACTAAATGTATTTTTATAGTGCTTTTACCAGATCGTGCCTCCGCCCAGCACATAGTCCCCGTCATAGAGGACCACCGCCTGGCCCGGAGTGACGGCGCGTATCGGCTCATCAAATGTACAGGTGATCTCATCTTCTCCGGTCCGCTCTACCGTACACCAGGCCCCTTTATGATTATACCTTATCTTCGCAAACGCGCGGATCGGCTCTCTGATATCTTCGACTGCCATAAAACTAAGGCTGCCTGCCCGCAGCGTCTTCGTCAGTGATTCCTCATATGCCCCGATCACAACTTCGTTCGTCTCCGGCCGGATCTCCAGGACAAACGCCGGATAGCCGAGCGCCAGGCCAAGCCCCTTTCTCTGTCCGACCGTATAGTGGATGATGCCCTTGTGCTGCCCCAGCACTTTTCCGTCTGCCGTCACAAAGTTTCCCGGCTCCGGCTTCTGCCCGGACGACTGTTCAATAAAAGAGGCATAATCTCCGTCCGGCACGAAACAGATATCCTGGCTGTCCGGCTTGGATGCCACATTCAGCCCGATCTCTCCCGCGATCCTTCTTATCTCATCCTTGGAATACTCTCCCACCGGCATGAGCGTCCTTTTCAGCTGCTCCTGGGTCAGGCTGTAGAGCGCATATGTCTGGTCCTTGGCCAGAGCGGCGCCCCGGCGGAGCGCATATCTTCCGTTCTCCAGCCGCTCGACCCTCGCATAGTGTCCGGTGGCGATATAGTCCGCTCCGATCGCGAGGCTCCTGTCAAGAAGCGCCTCCCACTTCACATAGCGGTTGCAGGCGATACAGGGATTCGGCGTGCGCCCCAGCCGATACTCCTCCGTAAAATAGTCGATGACCTTTTCCCTGAACTCCTTTTTAAAGTTCATCACATAATACGGGATTTCCAGAGCGGCAGCCACTCTTCTGGCATCATCCACAGCGCTCAGGCCGCAGCAGCCTCCGTTTTCCTCCTGCAGCCCCGGCTCTTCATCCTGCCAGATCTGCATCGTAACGCCGACCACGTCATATCCCTGCTTTTTCAGGAGCCAGGCAGCGACAGACGAGTCTACTCCGCCTGACATTCCCACGACTACTCTGCTCATCAGTATTCCTCTTCTTCCTCTTCTTCCCCTTCATGGATATCAGATTTCGGCTTTTCCAGCCCTTCGATGTTGATCCCGTTCTTCTCTGCATAATCCCAGAGCGCGGCGTGGATCGCCTCCTCTGCGAGCAGGGAGCAGTGTACCTTTACCGGCGGGAGACCGTCCAGTGCCTCCATGACCGCCTTGTTCGTCACCTGCATCGCTTCCCGGATATTCTTTCCCTTCACCAGCTCTGTCGCCATGCTGGAGGTAGCGATCGCGGCCCCGCAGCCGAACGTTTTAAACTTCACGTCACGGATGATCTGGTTTTCGTCAATATCGAGATAGATCCTCATGATGTCCCCGCATTTTGCGTTTCCCACGGTGCCTACTCCGCTGGGATTCTCAATCTCTCCCACATTTCTCGGGTGCTGAAAATGATCCATTACCTTTTCTGTATACATTGTCTGTTCCTCCGTTTTTACTCTTTATCCTGTTTTTTCATAAAATCTTCATACAGCGGCGACATGCTGCGGATCTCTTCTACGATCTCCTTCAGGCAGTCCACCGTATAGTCGATCTCTTCCTTTGTCGTATCTGCTCCAAGCGTCATCCTGAGCGATCCGTGGGCGATCTCATGAGGCAGCCCGATTGCGAGAAGGACATGGGACGGATCCAAGGATCCGGATGTGCATGCGGATCCGCTGGAAGCGCAGATCCCTTTGAAATCAAGCTTGATCAGCATGCTCTCCCCCTCGATGAAGCGGAAACTGAAATTGATATTGTTCGGAAGACGCTTCACCCGGTCGCCGTTAAGACGGCAGTACGGGATTTCCTTCTCGATCCGGGAGATGGCGTAGTCTCTGAGCTCTGTCTCCTTCGCAGCGCGCTCCTCCATCGTCGCCGCCGCAAGTTCAACCGCCTTTCCAAGTCCCACAATGCCCGGCACGTTCTCCGTCCCGGCGCGGCGTTTTCTCTCCTGCGCCCCGCCGTGGATGAAAGAGCGGATCTTGACGCCTTTCCGGATATAGAGGAATCCGATCCCCTTCGGTCCGTTCAGCTTATGTCCGCTGGCGCTCAGCATATCGATATGGCATTCGTCCACGTTGATCGGGATCTGCGCGAAGGCCTGCACCGCATCTGTGTGGAACAGGACGCCGTGCGCATGGGCGATCTCTCCGATCTCCCGGATCGGCTGGATGGTGCCGATCTCATTGTTGGCAGCCATGATACTGATCAGGATCGTATCCGGGCGGATGGCTTCCTCTACTTTCCGGGGATCCACAAGCCCGTTCTCATCCACATCAAGATAAGTCACTTCATATCCTCTTTTTTCAAGATATGCACAAGTATGGAGGACCGCATGATGCTCGATCCGGCTTGTGATGATGTGCTTTCCCTTTGTGCCGTATGCCTCAGCCGTCGCGGTCAGCGCCCAGTTATCAGACTCTGTTCCGCCTGCCGTAAAATAAATCTCATTCGCTTTTGCCCCGAGAATATCCGCGATCTTCTCGCGCTGCTCTGCGATCACTTCTTTATTCGCCGATGCAAATCCGTATATGCTGGACGGGTTTCCGTAGTTCTCCGTAAAGTACGGGAGCATGGTGTCCACCACCTCCGGCGCGGTCCGTGTTGTCGCCGCGTTATCCAGATAAATTACTTTTTTCAAATGACTGTACCTCCATATTTATGTTCTTCCTTTTACCGGTCCTGCAGTTTTCTCACTGCGGCCGGTCAGTTCTTGCACTCTGAACGATCCGGCTCTTCTCCTTCGGGATTCAGCCTCCGGCTTTCCTCCACAAGCTGATCAAGACGGATCTCATCCACCGTCCGGCTGATGCTCTCATTGATCCGCTTCCAGACGTATTTCGTCACACATGTGTCTGCGGACCGGCACCCTCCTCCCGGCTCCAGACCGGCACAATCTACCGGCTCCAGGCTTCCTTCCAGAGCTCTCAGCACATCTCCTACCGAAATATCTTTCACATCCTTCGCAAGAATATACCCGCCGTTTGCTCCGCGGATACTCCTGACCAGTCCTGCTTTCTTCAGCATGGACATGAGCTGCTCCAGATACCGCTCGGAAATATCCTGTCTGGCTGAAATGCTCATGATCGAAACCGGTGCGTCTTTGCTGTACTGTGCAAGGTCGATCAGCGCGCGCAGACCGTACCTTCCCTTTGTCGACAGTTTCAACTTATCACCTTCTAAGATTCATTTCCTAGTGTTTTGCTAGGATTTACTTCTGTAGAATATCACCCTTCCAGCGTTCTGTCAAGGCTGGATCTGGAATATGCTATAAAAAGACTCTCAAACAAGGTGTTATATGGCAGTGAAACATAAACTGATAAAGGGCGCTCTGATCCTGACTGCCGCCGGATTTATCAGCCGTCTGATGGGATTCTTTTTCCGCATTTTTCTCAGCCATGCATTCGGCGAAGAAAATGTAGGACTGTATCAGCTCGTCTTTCCGGTATACGCCCTCTGCCTGTCGGTCAGCACGTCAGGGATCCAGACTGCGCTCTCCCGCACAGTGGCGAGAAAAATGTCGCTGAACAGGCCCGGCGAGGCCAGTAGCGTCCTTTTCTGCGCCCTTTTCATCACAGTGATCCTGTCTGCCGCGGAAATCCTGATCATCCAGCAGAACGCAAAAATGATCGCGGTGCATTTTCTCGGAGATGCGCGGTGCACTGAACTGCTCGTCATCATCTCCTATGCCCTGCCCTGTGCAGCGATACACAGCTGTATCTGCGGCTACAGCTATGGGGTCCAGCAGGCAGGAGTTCCCGCAGTCTCCCAGCTGGTAGAGCAGTCCATGCGGATCCTGTCTGTTATCTTTCTGTTTTTCTTTCTCAAGAGCCAGGGCAGCACGCCTTCTGTCAGCCTCGCAGTGGCAGGGGTCGTCATCGGCGAGCTTGCATCAGCGCTCTACTCTGCCCGGAATCTCTCCCGGACGGGTGCGGCCGCACACATACCCGGACTCCACTCGCTGCGCAGGAGTGCTGCCGAACTGATCCCGCTGTCGCTCCCGCTGACCGCCAACAGGACTGCGGTCACGCTGCTCCAGAGCATCGAGGCAGCATCCATCCCGGCATGTCTCAAGCTCTATACGCACAGTGCGAGCGAGGCGCTCATCCTCTACGGAGTATTGACCGGAATGGCTCTCCCCTGCATCCTCTTCCCCTCAGCTGTCACCAACTCTGTGGGAACGATGCTGATGCCTGCCGTAGCAGAAAAACAGGCCGCAGGGAAGCACACTGACATTGTCTCCCTGCTGCGCAGGACCGCGGGGAGCTGTTTCATCCTCGGGCTCTCCTGCTGTCTTTTCTTTCTCTTATTCGGATCATTTATCGGCAGATTTCTGTTCCGCAGCGAGACCGCCGGGAGCTTTATCATGACCCTGGCATGGATCTGCCCGTTCCTCTACACGAACTCAGCCATGCTGAGCGCGATCAACGGGCTTGGCAGGACGACAGCCACTTTTCTCATCAACGCGGTCGGTCTTCTCATCCGCATCGCAGGAGTATTTTTTGTCATTCCAGATTTCGGGATACAGGGATATCTCTGGGGACTGCTTGTGAGCCAGCTTTCCGTCACTATCCTGTCCGTTCTTGTACTCCGTTCTGAGATAAAGTCCTCTGAAAGGATCCCCTCTCTAGAGGGTTGAGAGGAAGGCCCTGACCAGAGACGGATTGACAAAGATCTCAAGGATCATGCCCACCGAAACAGCAAGGGCGGCGAATACTGCTTTCTGCCGGTTCCATTGACTCTTTGGATAAGAATAGCAGTACCAGATCAGGATGAGATAGGCTGGGACATAGAAGACAAACTGCGGAAGGATACCGACGATACACAAAAGGCTGCCCTTGATCCCCATGCTGATCACAGCTGTGGAGATCAGGATGCCTCCCGATATGCCCGTCCAAACAAGAAAGAGGACTGCCGCGATCTTTCTCATTTTTGTGAAGGAAAGCCCGAGCAGGACAAGAAATGGGATCACACGGAGACGAAAAAGATACCAGAAATATTCTTCTGCTGCAATCTTGGCAGTCTGAAACTGATTCAGGAAATAGTCGCTGAATATTCCCGGCTCCGCAATATATTTCTTTGCAATCAGATTTACATAGACAACTCCAAACAAAAACCCCGGCATAAAAAAGGCAAGCAGATGCCTTTTCGTCTGAAATATCTTCAAGGTCATTCCCCCTCCTGATAAGATATTTCATTATATGCCGGGGCTTTTCATTTATTCTTTTTTCCCATATTTCGCATCGTATGCAAGAAGCGCGGAGACAGTCTTCGCATCCTCGATCTCTCCGGAAAAAATCTTTTCTTTTAACTCCTCGATCGAATATGCCTGCAGATCGATAAACTCATCCTCATCGAGGTGCTGCTCTGACGGTATCAGATCCCTCGCCACATATACCTCGATCTTCTCATTACAGAATGCCACTGTAGTCCGGAGATTGATCAGCCATTCCAGCCGGCTGCTCCTGTAGCCGGTCTCTTCCTCCAGCTCCCGCGAGGCGCAGGCGATCCCGGGTTCATCCTCCGCGTCCAGCGCTCCTGCCGGGATCTCCAGGGTATAGCGCTCCAGCGCATTTCGGTACTGGCGCACCATCAGGATCTTTCCATCCTCCCTTACCGGCACGACAGCCGCAGCGCCTTTATGCTTGATAAAATCCCAAATGACGGTATGGTCTCCGTTGATCTCCATCGTATCCTGGTAAAAATCAATGATCTTTCCTTTAAATTTCAATTCTCGTTTTACACGTTTGATCTCATCGCTCATCTTCCGCTCTTCCTCTCTCATTATATTTCGCCGTATTCCGCTCCCGCCGGCAGAATCTGTCACTCCAGATCCCGTCTGCTCCGGAACGGTAAAAAGAAAGCCCTCGTCTCTCGACAAGGGCTACATCCTTCTTTTTGTTATGATCCTCAATTATTTTGCATAGTCTGTCGCCCGTGATTCACGGATTACATTTACTTTAATCTGTCCGGGATATTCCAGCTCGAACTCGATCTGTTTTGCAATATCCCTCGCCATAAGCACCATATCATCATCAGATACCTGCTCCGGAACTACCATAACTCGAATCTCTCTTCCTGCCTGGATGGCATAAGACTTATCCACGCCTTTAAACTGGTTGGTAATATCTTCTAACTGTTTTAATCTGTTTGTATATGTTTCTATCGTTTCCCTTCTTGCCCCCGGTCTTGCCGCTGAAATGGTGTCGGCGGCCTGAACAACACAGGCAATCAGGCTCTGTGGCTCTACATCGCCATGATGCGCTTCCACTGCATTGACAACCGTTGCAGACTCTTTATACTTTCTGCAGAGATCTGCACCGATCTGTATATGTGAACCTTCCACATCGTGATCGATAGATTTTCCTATATCGTGCAGAAGTCCGGCACGCTTTGCAATCCTGACATCCAGACCGATCTCGCCTGCGAGAAGTCCCGCAAGCTGTGCAACCTCGATCGAATGCTTGAGTGCGTTCTGGCCGTAGCTTGTTCTGAACTTCATGCGGCCCAGAAGCCGGATCAGTTCCGGATGGATTCCTGTCACTCCCACTTCAAGAGCTGCAGCCTCTCCTTCTTCCCTGATCATTGTATCTACTTCCTTCTGCGCTTTCTCCACCATCTCTTCGATTCTCGCGGGATGGATCCGGCCGTCCACGATCAGCCTCTCTAAGGCGATCCTTGCGACTTCCCTGCGGATCGGGTCAAAGCCAGACAGAACGACTGCCTCCGGCGTATCATCAATGATGAGCTCTACGCCTGTCAGAGTCTCGAGCGTTCTGATATTGCGCCCTTCCCTTCCAATGATCCTTCCCTTCATCTCGTCATTCGGAAGCTGTACTACGGATATCGTAGTCTCAGCCACATGGTCTGCCGCACATCTCTGGATCGCGTTGACAACATACTCTTTCGCTTTCTTGTCCGCGTCCTCCTTTGCCTGTGCCTCCAGCTCCCTGACCATTTTGGCTGTGTCATGTTTGACATCGTCTTCAACAGTTTTTAACAGATATTCCTTTGCCTGTTCGGAGGTAAGTCCTGAGATTCGTTCCAGTTCCTGTACTCGTTTCTGACTAAGTTCTTCTACCTTGGCTTCACGCTGACGCAGCTGCTCTTCTTTTGCCGTGATCTTCGATTCCCTGTGTTCTATCGCATCGGACCGTTTATCAACAGCCTCCTCCTTTGCGAGCACACGTTTCTCGTAGCGCTGAAGTTCTGCTCTTCTTTCCTTTGTCTCTTTCTCAAGATCGTTCTTTGTCTTGATAGACTCTTCTTTAACTTCCAAAAGAGCTTCCTTTTTCGTTGTCTCAGCAGTTTTCACAGCATCGTCGATAATTTCCCTTGCTCTGCTCTCCGCATTTCCAATCTTGCTATCCGCGTTCTTCTTCAGATTGGAAATCGTTACAAAGTGGGTAATGATCGCAGCTATCAACGCGAGGGCCACAGCAATGCCTATACATAAACCTAGACTTATTTGCACAGGAGCACCTCCTTATTCAATTTTCATTGTACATAATATTTAAATACAACAGTTAAATTTTATACTATTTTCACAACGATGTCAAGCATTCTCGTTATAGTTTTGTATCACTTGACGGACTGTGTCGAAACGGAAGCCTTTCCGCGCCAGAAACCCGTATATTTTCTGCATCTGCGCATCATCTGCCGTCCCCGGATCTACCTTCTTTTTCCTCAGGATCCGCAGCACAGCCTCCTGCTCATCCTCATTCTCATAGCATATCTCAAAGGCTTTCTCGATCCATTTATCCTCGATCCCCTTCCGGCTTAGAAGCATCCGGATCTCCCTCCGGCTCTTCACCGCTTTGCGGCTCCTGACAAAATTCTCCGCATAGCGCGCATCGTCCAGATAGCCGAAAGACTTGACATAAGCGACCGCGCCCTCGACTGCCTCTTCCGGATATCTGCCCTGTCTCAGCTTTTCCCTGAGCTCCGACTCTGTCCGGTCCATGTCCTCCAGCAGGTGCATAGCGCGGAGCTTTGCTCTCTTCAGGATTACTTCCGTGCGGATTTTCTCCACAGTCTCCTCCGGGATATCCTCGCCCTCTGCAATGCCGAATCGGGCCATCTCTCCCTTGTACAGAACGAACGCGAATGCACCGTCCAGATAAACCTTGTATTTCGTCTTAGTGCATGCCTCTGTCTTTGTGACGATCATATCTCAGCCTGCCCTCTCTGCATGTTTTTCTTATTCCTCGTTATTGTCAGCCTTGGCGGGCTTCAGTTTCAAATCGCTCCCAGCCTCCGCATTCTTATCCGCATCCTCCTGCTTTTCGCCGGTGAGGTTATAATGCTCGCGGACTTTCCTGTCCAGTTCCTCCATCACTTCCGGATGCGCCTCCAGATAGGCCTTTGCATTCTCACGTCCCTGCCCGATCTTCTCGCCCTCGTATGCATACCAGGCGCCGCTCTTCCTGACAAGGTCGATCCCCGCAGCAAGGTCAAGGATATCTCCCGCCCTGGAGATTCCCTTTCCGAACATGATATCAAACTCTGCCTCTTTAAACGGCGGAGCGATCTTGTTCTTCACGATCTTGATACGGGTGCGGTTTCCGACCATCTCTCCGCTCTGCTTGAGCGTCTCGATCCTTCTCACATCCATCCTCACAGAGGCGTAAAACTTCAGGGCGCGTCCTCCGGTCGTAGTCTCCGGATTGCCGAACATTACACCTACCTTCTCACGGAGCTGATTGATAAAGATCACCACACAGTTGGACTTGCTGATGACCGGCGTAAGCTTTCTGAGTGCCTGAGACATCAGTCTCGCCTGAAGGCCTACGTGGCTGTCCCCCATGTCTCCCTCGATCTCCTGTCTGGGCACGAGAGCCGCCACTGAGTCGATGACAATGATATCGATCGCGCCTGAACGCACCATCGTCTCCGCGATCTCAAGCGCCTGGTCTCCGCTGTCCGGCTGTGAGATATACAGTTCGTCAATATCTACCCCGATGTTCTTCGCGTACACCGGATCCAGGGCGTGCTCTGCATCGACAAAACCTGCGATCCCGCCCCGCTTCTGCACCTCAGCGATCATATGGAGAGCCACTGTTGTCTTACCGCTGGACTCCGGTCCGTAGATCTCTATGATACGTCCCTTCGGCACTCCGCCCAGTCCCAGCGCCAGATCAAGGCTAAGACATCCTGTGGGCACTGTCTCTACCGCCACATGCGCACTCGAATCCCCAAGACGCATTACTGTTCCCTTTCCAAAATCTTTTTCCAATTTAGCGATCGCCGCATCCAGCGCTTTTTTCTTTTCTTCGTTACTGTTTGCCATAATTCAGTTCTCCTTCTCATTTACCGAACAGTTGTTCGCATCTGTTATTATAGTATTATACTCGTTGTCGATTGTCAACAACATTTTAGCGTTTTTATTATATACTTTTACCTGTACGATAAAACGGACTTTTCCTTGCTTTTCCCTCCAATCCTGCATTTTTCTACTGGGATTATGAGAGATGTTCCGCCCGTACTATCACAGGATCTTCCTGCTCTTCTTCCCCTCCCTTCACTTTATCATAATGTCATCGGGTTCATGCTCCGATCCTGGAGCACTGAAAAAATGAAGCCTTGCGGCTTGGATCAATACAGCGGCAAGAACGCCGCCGGCATCTGTAGGAAAAGGGTAACATAGGAGACGGGAAAAAGCAATCGCAGGATGTAATTTCAGCACAATATACAAATTCGGGTTTGCTGAGCGGATGAATGGGGCGTCAAAGGGGCGGGTGTTATAACGCAGGACCGTTCCGCTCTACCTCATACGTTTGAAAGGTTGTAACAAGACCGCGAAAAATGTGTTCCATTGGAAACGCATTTTCCGCGGTCTTTAACAACCTGAACAAACTGTATTCGGAACGCTCCACTTGAAGTCTCTGCTTTTACAACACCCGTCCCTTTGACTCACACTCATCCAGTCAGCAAAGCTCCTCCAACGGGAAGCTTCGGTAGTTATCGGCCACCTTCCGGAGTTTTAAGACTTTCTATGATTACAGAACGAAGCCCAAACCTCCCTCCTGTCATCTCCGAAGATTTCCTCCGGCCAGTCCGCCCCGTTTTCTGCTTTATCCCAGACAGAACTCCCCGCACAAACTCGGAAATTAAAAAAAGAGGATGCTGATTGCACTTTATAGACTTTATTCTCAAGTATAATCAGCCGGACTAATATCGTCAAAGCATACCTGCTGTCCTCGTTTTTAAATCTCCGGGATTGTCACGCAAACTTCCTGCTGGATCAACGCAGAAACCGGCAGGGCAGGATTCGACTGACTTTCTGAAATGAGGGGCGGGGGATCCTGGCGACTTTGGAGAAGGGTCTAGAAAATCTTAAAGCTCCGGAAGATGGCGTTAATCCGAAAAACAATACTGTTTGAGTGAAACGAGTTGTATTGTTTTTCGGATTGCTCTTAGCCATCTTTCGGAGCTTTTAGTTTTTCTTACACTTCGGAACGGAGCCTGGATCCCCCGCCCCTCATCTCAGAATACGTCTTCGATTTTCTCTCTTCCCTGCCGGTTTCGAACGTTATACCAACCAGAAGTTTTCGCTGACAAACCCGAATTTTCACTGAAGGGAGCGTTTCTTCGTGATAGTCACTTTTTCCTCGTAGCACATGAAAATCTCGTCTGCTTTCTCCCGCTTCATCTTCGGCGTGATGAAGCTGACGACCGGCACGACGATCAAACCGGCGACCATGGCCACAGCGCCTGCGTTGATCGAAGACTCGATGTAGCCGATGAACATGTTCGATACGGTGATGCCGATCCCGGCAATGAATCCCGCCCATACGCCGGCTTTTGTCACGCCCTTCCAGTAAAGGCCGTACAGGAACGGAGCCAGGAATGCGCCTGCCAGCGCTCCCCAGGAGATTCCCATGAGCTGGGCGATAAAGGTCGGCGGGTCAAGCGCGATCACGACCGACACAATGATGAAGAACACGATCAGGAGCTGCATCGTAACGATCTGCTTCTTCTCGCTCATCTTCTTGATCACATTATCCTTGAGCAGATCCAGCGTCAGCGTGGAGCTGGAGGTCAGCACAAGAGAGGACAGCGTAGACATGGATGCCGAGAGCACGAGCACGACTACGATTCCGATCAGGATATCCGGCAGGGCGGACAGCATATACGGGATGATACTGTCATACACGACCGCTCCTGTCGCCTCATCGTAGATCGCCGGAGAGTCGAACAATCTGGCAAATCCGCCGAGGAAATAGCATCCGCCCGACACGACAATGGCGAAAACCGTGGAGATGACAGTTCCAGTGTTGATCGATTTTTCATCCTTGATGGCATAGAATTTTCCGATCATCTGGGGCAGCCCCCAAGTGCCGAGGGAGGTCAGGACCACAACGCCCAGCAGATTCGCCGGATCCGGCCCGAAGAAAGAGGTGAAAGCCCCCGGCTGTCCCGCTGTGACCGCCACGTCGCTGGGGATCTGGGCCATCTCTGCGATCGCATTCATGAATCCCCCCTGTCCATTCAGGACAGCAGCGATCACAACTACGATCCCGACAAGCATGATAATACCCTGAATAAAATCGTTGATGGCTGTCGCCATATATCCGCCTAAGATCACGTATACTGCGGTAAAGAGTGCCATAGCGACGACACACCATGTATACGGGATATGAAACGCCATCTCGAACAGACGGGAAAGTCCGTTGTAGACCGAAGCCGTGTATGGTATGAGAAAGATAAAGACGATCACTGACGCCATGATCTTGAGCGCCTTGCTGTCATAGCGCTCTCCGAAGAAATCCGGCATGGTCCTGGAACCGAGGTGCTGCGTCATGACCTTCGTCCGCCTTCCCAGGACGACCCACGCAAGCAGGCTTCCGATCACCGCATTCCCTATGCCGATCCACGTACTGGCAATCCCGTATTTCCATCCGAACTGTCCTGCATAGCCAACAAAGACGACCGCCGAGAAATAAGACGTGCCGTAGGCAAATGCAGTAAACCACGGTCCCACAGACCTTCCTCCCAGTACAAAGCCATCCACACTGGTGGCATGCCGTCTCGAGTAGATCCCCACTCCTACCATCACGGCGAAAAATACAATGAGCAATACAATTTTAATCCCCATCCCGCTTTCCTTCCTTTCGATTATGCTTATTCGCTTTAAAGCGTTGCGCTTTAAAGCATTAAAGTAGCTTTTCATAGAATAACACGGGCATGACGCCCGTGTCAACATAAAATATTCCATTATTTCATCTGATTTACTCTCTCCTGGATCGTCTTGTTGAAATTCTCGATCTTTCTGCTGTACGGCTCATTCATGTATTTAGAATTGAGCATAAAATCTGCCGTCGCGAGATTGTTGGCGATCGGGATATCGTAGACTACCGCAATACGGAGAAGGGCCTTCACATCCGGATCATGGGGCTGCGCTTCCAGCGGGTCCCAGAGAAAGATCATAAAGTCGATCTGTCCTTCCACGATCTTGGCTCCAATCTGCTGATCTCCGCCCAGAGGACCGCTGCAGTACCCTTTGACCGGAAGTCCCGTTCTCTCTGCGATCAGGCGGGCTGTTGTTCCCGTGCCGCAGAGGAAATGGCTTTTCAGCACTTCCTTATTCCTGTCACACCAGTCGACCAGTTCTTTTTTCTTTCCATCATGCGCCACCAGCGCGATATGTTTTGCCTTTTCAATTTCCATTGTTACATAATTGTCGTCAAGCATGTCTCAGCCTCCTGTCAACCTCACAGCGGACGGGCCTGCCGCCCGTCACCAAACGATCTGCCCCACCGCCGGAAGACGGATGGATGCAGGAAATCCCTATTGCTACAGTAACTATGATACTATAAATCAGCAGAATTGGAAAGATAAAAAACGGATTTCCACCGCCGGAAACTCCCTGCCGGTCAGCGATCACAGCTCTTAGTCTTCGATCTTCTCCACGACTTCTCCCTGTTTTTTGTAGATGCTGTGGCCCGGAACAAATCCGCGGACAGAGGACAGCGGATAGATATTGCTGTGGCTTCCCACTACAGTTCCCGGATTCAGGACACTTCCGCATCCCACCTCCACTTCATCGCCGAGCATAGCGCCGAACTTCTTCATTCCGGTCTCAATATTTCCCTCCGGAGTCTTCACAACGACAAGCTTTTTGTCCGATTTTACATTTGATGTGATGGAGCCGGCTCCCATATGTGACTTATAGCCGAGAATCGAGTCTCCAACATAATTGTAGTGCGGAACCTGCACTTTATTGAACAGGATCACGTTCTTGAGCTCTGTGGAGTTTCCTACGACCGCGCCCTCGCCGACGATGGCATTGCCGCGGATAAATGCACAATGACGCACCTCCGCATTTTTTCCAATGATCGCCGGTCCGTTGATGAATGCTGTCGGAGCGACTTTGGCGGACTTCGCGATCCAAATGTTCTCGCCGCGCTTCTCATACTCTTCGCTGCTGAGAGTCTCGCCCAGCTCCAGGATAAAGCTGCTGATCTTCGGAAGGACTTCCCACGGGTAGGTCACCCCTTCAAAAATGTCCTTCGCGATCGTCTGATCCAGTGTATAAAGTTCCTTTACTGTCAATGCTTCCATCTTTCTTCTCCTTTTCCGCCGTTTTCCGGCAATCTTTTACTTCTCCTTCTTTGCTCTGCCGGCAGAGGAAGATTTTCCGCTGCCCTTTTTATAAAACTCTGCGGCCCTGTCATAGCAGGCCCTCAGCTGATACTGATTGTTGAGACCTTTGACGCCGACGGTCCGGCTGGTGATAAAATGATCCAGCTTCGCCATATATTCATCCGGAGTGATGCTCCCCTCCGCCACATAGGTGAGTCCCTTCTCCCAGCTCGCCGTGAGCTCAGGGTTGAGAAGTGACCGGATGGAGTGCTCCACCACGTCAAATACCATCTCACCCTGCAGGGTCGGAGTGATGATCTGTGTCTTCTTGTTCAGCGCCAGATACTTGATGTTGATCAGCTTCTTCAGGATCTCTGCCCGCGTCGCGCTGGTGCCGATCCCGCTGCCCTTGATCTGCGCGCGGAGCTCCTCATCCTCTATAAGCTGTCCTGCATTTTCCATGGCGAGGATCATGGAACCGGAATTGTACCGCTTCGGCGGCGAGGTCTCTCCTTCCTTGATCTCGAGCGCCTTCACCGGGAGCGTCATCCCTTTTTTCAGGCTCCGGATCACCTCAAAAAGATCCGCGTCCGGATTCTGCTCTCCCGCATCGGCATCCTGGTCTCCTGCAGTTTCCGGCGTATTCTGCGATCCCTCCTGCGGGTCATTCCCCGGCTTTTTTCTCTGCTGGGGGATCCCCGCCACTTTCAGGTAGCCCTCCTCCGCCAGCACCTTAAAACCGGAAAAGAAGCTCTCTCCCCTGATCTGCGTAGTGATCGATACTTTCTGATACACCGCCGGAGGATAGAAGATGCTCAAAAATCTCCTGACGATCAGATCGTACACTTTCTGCGATACAGCGGAGACCGATTTCAGCGCTCCCAGCCCCTGTCCGGTAGGAATGATCGCATAGTGATCCGTGATCTGTTTATCATTCACATAGCGGCTCTTCGCCAGGCTCTTATAGCTGCCGAAACCGAGGATGTCCTGCAGATACGGCGCAGCCATAGGGTATTTTGACAGCCCGTTCAGATTACGTGTGATCTCCTTCGCCACCGCAGTGGAGAGCACTCTCGCGTCCGTTCTCGGATACGTCACCAGCTTCTTCTCGTACAGCTCCTGTACGATCCGCAGCGTCTCGTCCGGGCTGATCTTGAACCTCTTGGAGCAGTCATTCTGAAGCTCCGCCAGATTGTACAGAAGCGGCGGATTTTTCTTCTCCTTCTTCTTCTCGATGGAACGGATCTCGCACAGGACCGGTTTTTCCTCGGTCAGATACCGGATCAGCTCCTCCGCTTTCTCCCGCTCCTTGAATCCATTCTCCTTATACAGGTCAAAGGATTCAAAATACTTAGACCCCTGTACCGCACGCCATTCGCCCTCAAACGCATGGCCTGATGCGTCTATGGTGCTCACCACGCGGTAAAACGGCGTCTTGACGAAGTTCCGGATCTCACGCTCCCTTCTCACGACCATGCCCAGCACGCAGGTCATGACCCTGCCCACGGAGATCACAGCGTATTTGGTGTGCAGGTAGGAGGAAATACTGTTCCCGTATTTCAGCGTCAGCAGACGGGAAAAATTGATCCCCATCAGGTAGTCTTCCTTCGCCCTCAGATAGGCGGACGCGCTCAGGTTGTCATACTCGGACAGATCCTTTGCCTCCCGTATTCCTCTTAAGATCTCTTCCTCCGTCTGCGAATCGATCCATACCCTCCGGCGTTTTTTTCCTTTGACGTGTGCCTCCTGCTCTACAAGACGGTAAATATACTCTCCCTCCCGTCCCGAGTCAGTGCACACATAGATCGTGTCCACATCCTCCCGGTTGAGCAGGCCGCTGACGATCTGGAACTGCTTCGCCACGCCGGGGATGATCTCGTATTTAAACTCAGAAGGGATAAAAGGAAGTGTATCCAGGCTCCAGCGCTTCAGCGCCGGATCGTATTCTTCCGGATAGCTCATCGTGACAAGATGCCCGACGCACCATGTCACGACTGCCTCGTCAGCCTCCAGATAACCGTCCCGTCTCTTTGTATTCAGTTTTAAAGCTTTCGCAAATTCCTGCGCCACACTGGGCTTCTCTGCGATATATAATGATTTTCCCATATAGTCGTTACTGTCTGTCCTGTTCCTGCTTTACTCGCACGGCACAAAGCGGTAAGCCGTCCGGGTGTCGTACTTCTCCCCCCTGCGGCAGACGGGTCCCGGGAAATTGTCATGATGTATGGCGTCTGGATAATACTGTGTCTCCAGGCAGACCGCGCTGCGGCTCCCGTAAACTGCCCCGTCCTTTCCCGGCTCGTTGTCAAGGAAATTTGCCGTGTACATCTGTACTCCCGGAAGATCCGTCCAGACTTCCATCCGGATCCCGCTCCTGTCAGCCGTCACTTCTGCTACTTTATCAAATCCGTTTTCATTTTTCAATACCCAGTTATGATCGTAGCCTGCTCCGAAGCGCAGCGGCTCATAGTCCGCATTGATCTCGGCGCCCAGCTTCTTCGCCGTCCTGAAATCCATGGGAGTGCCTTCAACCGGGCGGATCTCGCCGGTCGGGATGGACTCTGCATCGGCGGGCGTAAATGCATCTGCTTCCAGCATGACCGTATGCTCCAGCACGCTTCCGCTGTCATGCCCGTTCAGATTGAAATAGCTGTGGTTGGTCATATTGATGACCGTGTCCTGATCCGGGACCGCCTCGTAATGGATTGTGAGCATATTGTCCTCATCCAGACTGTATGTCACATACATATCCAGCGCCCCCGGATATCCCTGATCCCCGTCCGGGCTGTGGAGAAGGAATGTCACATGATCATCGCCGTTTTCCGCCACTTCCCAGAACCTCTTATTATAATAGTCCAGTCCGCTGTGGAGGTTGTTTCCGTTGTCATTTTTCTCCAGGTCATAGGTCCTTCCGCCGATCTCGATCTGTGCGCCGCCGATCCGGTTCGCACTCCTTCCTACTGTAGCGCCGATGGAGGCTTCTCCTCTCTCATAGCCTGCGGCGTCGTCATACCCGAGCACCACATCCAGCGGGATTCCGTCCTTTCCTTTCACTATCACATTGACCAGGGCCGCGCCGTAATCTGTGACAGACACCGTTGTCCCCGCATCGTTTTTCATTGTATAAAGCCAGGCCTTTCTGCCGTCTTCTGTTGTTCCAAACTGTTTTACTGTAAGTTTATCCATTGTCTCCTCCTGATTTTTCTCACTATTTTTTACTGCTGTCTCCGGAACAGGCCGAGCACTCTGTGCAGCAGCCCCTCTTTCCCTCTCTTTTCCGCCGCGGGCCTGCGGGCGTTGAGCGCTTCCCGCATGAAAACAGCCTGGGCGTCTGACGGCTCGCCGCCGGATTCCTTCTTTCTGTAGGTCCCGTCCGGCATCATCTCCCGCGCTTTCAGATTATCTGAGAGCATCACTTTCATGCAGTGTTTCAGCCGTCTCCTGATCGTCTCATCATAGATCGGGCACGCGACCTCGACCCTCTTCTCTGTGTTGCGGGTCATCATGTCTGCTGAGCCGATATAGACCTTCGCCTCCGGCCCGCTGCCGAAGATAAATACCCTCGGATGCTCGAGGAACCTGCCTACGATGCTGGTCACGCGGAGATTCTCTGTCTTTCCCGGTATTCCCGGCAGGATACAGCAGATCCCTCGGACGATCAGATCGATCTTCACCCCTGCCTGGGATGCCTCCGCAGTCTTCCGGATAAAATCCATGTCCGTCACGGAGTTCATCTTCATCAGGATCCTGCCGTCCGCTCCTTTCCTGATCTCCTCGTCCATGAGGTCGAGTACCTTCTGCTTCAGGCTCGAAGGCGATACGATCAGGTGGCGGTATTCCCCGTTCAGGTTGCTGATGGACATATTTTTGAAAAATACGGCCGCATCCTCGCCGATCTCCTGACTGGATGTCATGAGAGAATAATCCGTGTACATCTTCGCAGTCTTTTCATTATAATTTCCTGTGCCGATCTGTGTGATATATCTGATCTCGTTCCTGCTCCTGTATGTAATGAGGCAGATCTTTGAGTGTACCTTATATCCCTCGAAACCGTAAAGCACACGGCATCCCGCCTCTTCCATCCTCTCGGACCATTCGATGTTGTTCTGCTCATCAAATCTCGCCCGCAGCTCGATCAGCACGGTCACTTCTTTTCCGTTCTCTGCCGCGGCGCACAGATATTCCACCAGGCGGGCTTTCTTCGCAAGCCGGTAGATCGTGATCTTGATCGTCATGACATCCGGGTCCACAGAGGCCTCTTTGATCAGCTGCAGGAACGGCTCCATGCTCTCATACGGATATGAGAGGAGCACATCCTTCTTCTTCACCTGCTCCATCACACTGCCCGGCGCGAGCATGACGGCGGGCTGCGGCGTGAAGGGCTCGTAGATGAGTGACCTCTTCATAGACTCGGGCAGTTTGTCTGCAATGCCGAACATGTAGGCAAGCTTCATCGGCATCTTTGTCCGGAAGATACATTCCGGCTGGATCTTAAACCTGTCGCAGAAGTATTTTTCCATCTCTTTTCCGAGGGGGCTCGCAGCTTCAAGCCTCACCACCGCCATCCGCCTTCTCTTGTGCAGCGTCTCCTGCATGATATCCCGGAAATCCTCATTGTCGTCAAACGCTTCGTCATCAGGCGAGATATCCGCATTTCTCGTCACACAGATATAATTTTTATCTGAGACCTGATACTGGTCAAATACAAGCTCAAGATACTCTGTGATGACCTTTTCCATCCTGATATAGCGGATATCATGTCCCGGCAGATACAGGATATCTGAAATGTACTGCGGCACGGGCACGATCCCCAGCATGGTCTTACTGCCCATTTTCAGGTTGGCCACCACATAGATCTCTTTGTTGAGCAGATGAGGAAATGGATGGTTCGCATCCACGATCTGGGGCGACAGGACAGGAAGCACCTGCTCCCTGAAATACTTCTTCACATACTTTTTCTCTGACTGCTCAAGCTCCTTAAAGTCAAGCCCGCAGACTCCGTAAGGCTTCAGCTGCTTTTTGATCTCTGCATATGTCTTATCTCTCTCCTTGTAGAGCGGGGCCACTGTCCGGTAGATCGCTTCGAGCTGCTGCTTCGGAGTCATGCCGGATCTGGTATCCGTCTTTTTCCCGTCCGCGGCAGCCATATCATAAAGGCTTCCCACGCGGATCATGAAAAACTCGTCGAGATTGCTCGTAAAGATGGCGACGAATTTCATCCTCTCCATAAGGGGGACTGTCTCATCCCGCGCTTCTTCCAGAACCCGCTGGTTAAATCTGAGCCAGGACAGCTCCCGGTTCTGGGTATAATCCAAAATTTCCGTTCCCGTCATCTTTCTCTCTCCTCCTACTTTTCAAGATATTCCAGCAGATCGTCCAATTTGCGCTCCATCAGGCTGTGTCCGTGCTCATAGAACGCCAGGAGCGTCTCCCTGTTCCTCTCGAGACGCGCCACCGGCTTCACCTGCGGCCGCAGGATGAAGACCTCGCCGCGCTTCTCCATCTGGTCCAGCTGGTTCATCGTCTTGTTGTATTCAAAGCTCCTGCGCAGGATCGTCCTCACCAGATTCGGATAAGAGCGGTATGCTCTCCGGTATATCTTCTCCAGGCCTTTGGAAACCGTTTTCTTCCGGTATCCCGCGTTCCTTGTCAGGATCACGATGATCTTCTCATTCCCGAGCTTCTGCGCTCTCCTGATCGGGACCGAATCTGCAAGCCCTCCGTCAAGATATGGTACATCATCCACATTTACAATAGGGGTGAGCAGCGGCATGCTGCAGGATGCCCTGCACATCTTCATAAGACGCTCCTTGTCACTCCGCTCCGTCATATATTCTGCCCTGCCCGTCAGACAGTTTGTCGTGACAAGCTCACACTCTGTCTCAGAATTAAAATAAGTGTCAAAATCAAAGGGGATCAGCTCATTCGGAAATTTATCGAAGATCAGATCCATGTTCATGACACTCTTTTCCTTCACAAAATCCCGCAGTCCATAATAGTAGCTCCCGTTCTTGTCTTCGGGGATCATGCAGTCGCGGGTCCTCCCCTGCTGCCTTGACACATAGCCCAGTGCATTGCATGCTCCCGCCGAAACGCCGATGACATGGGATGTATAAATCCCTTTTTCCATCAGCAGATCCAGGGCGCCTGATGTAAATACGCCTCTTGTGGCGCCGCCTTCCAGCACCATTGTAGCCTTTTTTATATCCATGGTCTCATCCTTTCTTCGCGCTGATTTCCGGGTGCCCCCACGGCACCCGATACTGGTATTATATAACGTTTTTCCCTGTTCGCAAACCGATTTTAGAAACTTTCTAAACCAAACCTTGCCATGTCAAGTTTGCCGTGTTAATATAAGCGTTGGTACTTCCAGATGCCCCGTGCATGTCTTTTCGTGCAGGGCGGGCATCTGTTTTCAATATGTTTCATTTTTAAGGAGAATTGAGAATGATTAGTGCAAACAACGTTACACTGCGCGTCGGAAAAAAAGCGCTGTTTGAAGAAGTCAACATTAAATTCACTGAAGGGAACTGTTACGGTCTGATCGGCGCCAACGGCGCAGGCAAATCCACATTCCTGAAGATCCTCTCAGGACAGATCGAGCCCACACAGGGTGATATCAGCATCACTCCCGGCCAGCGCCTCTCTTTCCTTCAGCAGGATCATTTCAAATACGATGAATATCCGGTGCTGGACACCGTCATCATGGGAAATGCGCGCCTCTATGAGATCATGAAGGAGAAGGAGGTCATCTACGCAAAGGAAGATTTCACAGATGAAGACGGGATCAAGGCAAGCGAGCTGGAGGCAGAGTTCGCCACAATGAACGGCTGGGAAGCAGAATCTGATGCCGCCTCTCTGCTGAACGGGCTCGGGATTGAAACTGACCTTCATTATAAATATCTGAAAGACCTGACTGGTCCGGAGAAAGTCAAGGTCCTCCTCGCACAGGCACTGTTCGGAAACCCGGACATCCTCCTGCTCGACGAGCCTACCAACCATCTGGACCTGGACGCCATCGCATGGCTTGAGGAATTTCTGATCAACTTTGAGAACACAGTCATCGTCGTATCCCATGACCGATACTTCCTGAATAAGGTCTGCACGCAGATCGCGGATATCGATTACGGAAAGATCCAGCTCTATGCCGGAAACTATGACTTCTGGTATGAATCGAGCCAGCTCCTCATCCGCCAGATGAAAGAGGCCAACAAAAAGAAAGAGGAAAAGATCAAGGAGCTGCAGGAATTTATCTCCCGGTTCAGCGCCAACGCTTCCAAGTCCAAGCAGGCGACCTCAAGGAAGCGCGCCCTGGAAAAGATCCAGCTGGATGAGATCAAGCCCTCCAGCAGGAAATATCCGTACATCGACTTCCGTCCGAACCGCGAGATCGGCAATGAGGTGCTTACTGTGGAAGGCCTCTCCAAGACCATTGACGGTGAAAAGGTGCTGGACAATATCTCCTTTACTCTCGGACATGACGACAAGGTTGCTTTTGTCGGAAGCAACGAGCTCGCAAAGACCGTCCTGTTCAAGATCCTCATCGGCGAGATGGAGCCGGACGAGGGAACCTATAAATGGGGAATCACGACATCTCAGGCGTATTTCCCGAAGGATTTCGGCGGTGAATTCGACAGCGACTACACGATCACCGAGTGGCTCACTCAGTATTCTGAGAACAAGGACGCTACCTATGTCCGCGGCTTCCTCGGAAGAATGCTCTTCTCCGGCGAAGACGGCGTGAAGCGCCTCAAGGTGCTGTCCGGAGGCGAGAAGGTCCGCTGCCTTCTGTCCAAGATGATGATCTCCGGTGCGAACGTCCTTCTGCTGGACGAGCCTACCAACCATCTGGATATGGAAGCGATCACAGCCCTCAACAACGGAATGATCAAGTTCCCGGGCGTGCTGCTCTTCACATCCAGAGACCATCAGATCGTGCAGACGACCGCAAACCGTATCATGGAGATCGTACCGGGCGGACATCTCATCGATAAGATCACGACCTACGATGAGTATCTCGAGAGCGACGAGATGGCAAGAAAGAGACAGACCTACTCCGTTCAGACAGAGGAGGAAGATTAAATTCGGGTTTGCTGAGCGGATGAATGGGGCGTCAAAGGGGCGGGTGTTATAACGCAGGACCGTTCCGCTCTACCTCATACGTTTGAAAGGTTGTAACAAGACCCGTCCCTTTGACTCACACTCATCCAGTCAGCAAAGCTCCTCCAACGGGAATCTTCGGTAGTTATCGGCCACCTTCCGGAGTTTTAAGACTTTCTATGATTACAGAACGAAGCCCAAACCTCCCTCCTGTCATCTCCGAAGATTTCCTCCGGCCAGTCCGCCCCGTTTTCTGCTTTATCCCAGACAGAACTCCCCGCACAAACTCGGAAATTAAAAAAAGAGGATGCTGATTGCACTTTATAGACTTTATTCTCAAGTATAATCAGCCGGACTAATATCGTCAAAGCATACCTGCTGTCCTCGTTTTTAAATCTCCGGGATTGTCACGCAAACTTCCTGCTGGATCAACGCAGAAACCGGCAGGGCAGGATTCGACTGACTTTCTGAAATGAGGGGCGGGGGATCCTGGCGACTTTGGAGAAGGGTCTAGAAAATCTTAAAGCTCCGGAAGATGGCGTTAATCCGAAAAACAATACTGTTTGAGTGAAACGAGTTGTATTGTTTTTCGGATTGCTCTTAGCCATCTTTCGGAGCTTTTAGTTTTTCTTCCCCTTCGGAACGGAGCCTGGATCCCCCGCCCCTCATCTCAGAATACGTCTTCGATTTTCTCTCTTCCCTGCCGGTTTCGAACGTTATACCAACCAGAAGTTTCCGCTGACAAACCCGAATTTATACCGCTTTCCACCTGCGCACTTTCTCTTTGTAGAAGATAACTCCCTCCTGTACGATCCGCGCCTTCCCCTCTTTTATTTCCACCATCGTCACGGAGCAATTAGGCGGGACTTCATCTTTCCAGAAGTGTGCCACGGACAGGCTGCCTTTGATCCGGTTCAGCAGTGCAGTCATGGCGGCGCCGTGTGTGGACACAAGGATATTCTTCTCAGCTAGATCATCTCTCGCGCACATCTCAGCCAGGAATGCACCGGTCCTCTCATAGAGCTGAGGAATCGTTTCGGCGTCCTCGGGCGGGACATAGTTTCCTGTATCTGAAAAGAAACGGTTGAACGCATCGCTCTCTGGGCTTCTCTGATCTCCGCCGCTGTACATCCCTTCATAGCATCCGAAGCTGATCTCCTGGATCCGTTCCTCATCAATGAGAGGAATGTTTCTTCCCGCCACAAGGATCTCCGCAGTCTCTCTCGCCCTTCTGAGTGGACTTGTGTATGCAAGATCAAGGCGGATCTCCTTCATTCCCTCCGCTGTCTCTTCCGCGAGATGGCGCCCGTAGTCATTCAGAGGGATATCTGTACGCCCCTGGACTTTCTTCATCCGATTCCAGTCTGTCTCCCCATGTCTTACGATATATAACATCATGACAGTCTTTTCTCCTTCCGTTCGTGCCCCGAAGCAGCTTGATACCTATATCACTCGAGGCAGTCCGCATATGCGGGTGCCGCCTGCTGCTCTGCGGGACTTACTGCTATACAGCATCTGCTGTTCACATCATAACTCTTTACAGTATAATTTGTTTTCACCTGCCCGTCAATCATCTTGCCAATCGCGGGGCAGAAACGCTATAATAGAGAACGGAAACAAAGAAAGGACTGACTGTTATGGAAATGAAAAAAATCACAAGCTTTACCATCGACCATATCCGGCTCGTTCCCGGCCTCTATGTATCACGAAAAGACATGGCAGGAGACGCTGTCATCACAACTTTTGACATCCGCATGACAAGCCCTAACGACGAACCTGTCATGAACACTGCAGAGGTCCACACGATCGAGCATCTGGGCGCTACTTTTCTCCGGAACCACGAGACATTTTCTGACAAAGTGCTCTACTTCGGCCCCATGGGATGCCGCACAGGATTCTATCTCCTGCTGACCGGAGACTACTCTTCTGCTGATATCGTTCCGCTGATGAAGGAGATGTTCTCCTTTATCGCGTCCTATGAGGGCGAAGTCCCCGGTGCATCTGCCAGAGACTGCGGCAATTATCTGGACATGAACCTGCCGATGGCCCGCTGGCTCGCATCGCGGTATCTGCGTGATGTCCTCACTGACATCCGGGAAGATCAGCTGAACTATCCCGAGTAAGGAGCGTTCTCTCCAAAGAGAGATTTCCAGGATATCATATTCTGGATCTTCCGTCAGATAAAGGGGTGTTATCTTGTAGTCCGGCGGCTGGCAGAGCAGAGGTATTCTCAGAATATAGTATCCTCGGAACATGGTTTATACCGAACGCCGGAACAGGCAGGAAGATCCACTCTTCCTGCCTGTTCCTCTTCAGCGGATATCTTTGTCACATATCCGTCATATATCTATCCGCCATCTCTCTGTCATATGCTCTTTCTATCAGCTCTTTTTCAGTTCCTCTTCCTCAGGATCTCTTTCTTGATATAGCGGTACGTTGTCTCTTCCCCTTCTTCTGCAAGCATGCAGAGCAGCTTCTCCAGCAGCCTGCGCGTTTCCGGGTGCATCAGTCCGTCCGCTTTTCCGTTCTTGTAATACTCCAGAGGATCACTGTCCTTATATTTTTCGCCTTTGTATACCTTGCTCGCTGCGATCCGGTCCAGAAACATCTCAACCACATACTTCACCGGCATCTTCATCCCCGTCAGCGTTCCGCTGCCGTCCAGGCTGTAGTCAAGCCAGTATTCATAGTGGTGTTTATTCCTTCCTTTATGGTGGAGCCATGCGGAAGAACAGCCTTTATCCTCGCGCTCAGCATTGTTCGGGCTGCGAGTTCCCTGATAGTATCTGCATCCCACCCGGAACTCTGTCCAGCTGTATTTTGACAGATCATGAAGAAGCCCCTGTCTGTACAGCCCCACCCGGAAGCACTCCTTCATGACCAGGATTTTGTGTTTCGTGATTGTGCAGAAATGCTTTACTGCTTTCATTCTATTTCTCTGCTCTCTTTCTGCCCACAAGAAGCACGATGCTCCTCTCTTTTAATCCGATGGACTTCTGCTCTTCCAGAAGCTCCGGCTCATCCAGCACGCCTCTCTCTGTATCGGCCGCCACATACCATTTTTTCCCTTTTCCGGGAAACGGGAGCGCATACTCATGGGGGATCCAATGCATGTTGTAGGCCGCAAAACAGGCGTCGTCATCTGCCTTGACGCCGGCATAGAGGACGCCGAGCTGGCGGCTTGCGACTTCCGCCTTGACTTTCCATGCATTTTCTCCGTGGTAGGACACATCCGGCATTCCACATGCAGTCCTGTCCATTCCGTTGAGCTCTTCTTTCCGATGCAGGCACGCGTGTGCCTTTCTGAATGCGATCAGCGCCTTCACATGACGGAATAGAGAATCGTCTGTCTTCAGCCTGCTCCAGTTCACCCAGGACGTCTCATTGTCCTGGCAGTAAACATTGTTATTTCCCTTCTGGGTATTGTAAAATTCGTCTCCGGCCAGCAGGCAGGGTGTTCCCTGTGCTGTGAGGAGAAGGAGGAACGCATTCCTCACCTGGTTTTTCCTGAGCGCCATGACCGCCTTTTTCCGGCTCGGTCCCTCCGCACCGCAGTTCCAGCTGTAATTATAATCCGGTCCGTCTGTATTTCTCTCGCCGTTCGCCTCATTGTGCTTGCCGTCATAGGAGACCAGATCCCACAGAGTAAATCCTGTATGTCCTGTAATATAGTTGCATTTCCCGTCACCGGCAGAATTGTGCTTCAAAGCCCAGATCACATCATTGATCATATTCTCGTCGCCTTTCAGGAAACGGCGCATCACATTCTGGAATCCGTCGTCCCTGCGCATGATCTTGATATCCTTCAGGAACGGATCGCTGTTCACGATCTCCCACGGTATAATATATGGATTTATGACAAATCCGTCAATGTGGTATTCCAGCATATAGAACCGCAGACACTCAAGTGCTGTCTGAACCGAAACCCCTGCCTGGAACGGCATCTCGAGCACGACCTCGATCCCCTCTTGGTGGCAGGACCTGACCATGTCCTTCAACTCGACAGCAGCGCTCTTTCCCGCTGCATAGGCCTCTTTCGGAGCAAAATAGAATCCGGCTCCATATCCCCAGTAATTCAAATGTCCGCTCTCGCACTCTTCAAATTCATAGACCGGCATGCACTGGATCTGATTGATCCCGAGCTCCTTCAGATAAGGGATCTTCTCTATCACGCCCTGAAACGTCCCCTTGTGCGCTGCCTTCGAAGAAGAATGCTTTGTAAATCCTCTGACATGCAGGCTGTACGCAACGACTTCATTCCACGGGAGATGAAGCCTCCTGTCTCCATTCCAGTCATATTCCTCGGAAACCAGTTTCCCGCGTACCTGATGCTTCTGAATGTCCTTCTTCTGTCCGAAATGTTCCTTTCCTGCGATCTCCCGCACATAAGGATCCACACAGACCTTTTCCCCGATCCTGTAATTATACTCATACTTTTCGGCGTCGATGTCATCGATCGCGAGGAATCTCACCTCGCCGATCCCATCCTCCTCCGCCATCTCAAAACACTGTTCCGGCAAAGTCCTGCCAGCTCTGTACAGCAGAAGCTCACATATCTTCCCCTGCGGTACCTGCACTGCAAAATTCACCCTGTTCCCTCTAACGACCGCTCCAAATGGCTGCGGACTTCCCTTCACTTTTTTCATAAATTTTTCCTTTCCTACTGCCAGCCGTCGGTTCCATACATCTCGACATTATCGCGATTGATAAAGAACGTCTCCTCATAAGTCTCTCTGTCAAAAGCAGTACCGTTCAAAACAGCGGCCGCCACTTTTACTGCTGTCTTTCCCATATTGATCGGCGACTGTGCTCCGATTCCTTCCATAGGGCTTCCCGGATCCATCAGTGCGCTCTTGGTGACCGGCGAGCCGTCTACGCTGTACACCAGCGGATCACTGTTCCCAGCCTCGCTCAGCGCCGCCAGCACCTGTTCTGCCATCTGGTCATTTCCACACATGATCGCGTCGATCTGCTCTCCGCTCTGGATGATCTCCGCTACAGCAGACTTGACCGCGCTCATATCTCCGCCTGCATCGATCCGCTGCACGACCTCGAATCCCGCATTGCTGATCGCCTCCTCGAATCCGGTGATCCTCTCAATCACCGAATTGACAGAAGCACTTTCCACGATCACGATCCTGCCTCCGTCCGGTTTCTTCTCGATCAGATCCTCTCCACAGACATATCCCGCATTCCGGTTATCCGATCCGACAAACGCGGTAATATAATCCGCGTCTTTCACTTCTGTGTCAAGATTGATGACCGGGATGTCTGCCTCTTCAAGCGCTTCGAGCGCAGGCGTGATCGCTTCCCAGTCGACCGGGCAGAGGAACACTGCGTCCACCTCCGCGCCGATCATGTCCTGTATCTGCTCGATCTGCGTATTTACGTCTGAACCGGGATCCTTCGTCATAAGGCTGTCGCCCTGCTCCTCCAAAGATGTCTGGATAGAATCTCTGAGAGTCTCATAAAATGGATTCGACATATCGATACAGCTGTATCCGAAAAGCCTCCCGCTCTCTTCCTCATTCTCTTCCTCTTCGGGTTCCTCCACGACTGCATTGTCCTCCGGCGTGCCTACGTTCTTTTTGCATCCGCCGAGAAACGCGGCCGTGCAGGCTGCAGTAAGAAAGAGAAGCAACACTCTTTTCTTCATTTGATACTCCTTCTCTTTTTTAAATCTTTTCATCCACTTTACATTCTACCTTGTTTCGGGGGAATGTCAATAGAAACGCTTCAGGGTTGCTTTTTTCTATCCTTTTTGTTAACATCATGGTACAGAGGGCTGCAGACGCCCTTGAGCAAATCAGTACTCAGTTAAAAGGAGAAAAATCTATGAACGAAAATGAATCGATCACCGTCACACTGACACTGGACAATGATGAAGAACTGGAATGTGCCGTACTGGGCATTTTTGAGGCTGGCGGCCGGGAGTATATTGCTCTCCTTCCTATGGAGGATGACGGCGAGGACAGCCAGGTCTACCTGTACCGCTATATCGACAACGGCGAGGAAGAAGAGCCCGGACTCGAGAATATCCAGGATGACGACGAGTTCGAGCTTGCCTCTGAAGCATTCAACAACTGGATGGACGAACAGGATTTCGACGACATCGATCTGGATGAGCTTGACTAATCCTGCTCGAGCAGTTCTTCTACAAAACGGGAAGGGGAAGTCTCCTTTCCGTTTTTTGTTTTGACATAACAGATCTTAAGGACTTCCTTTGCGCGCGTCATCGCCACATAGAAAAGTCTTCTCTCTTCTTCCGTCTCCTGCTCTGTCTTTGCCTTTTTATAAGGGATCCTCCCCTCATTCGCCTCGATCAGGAACACGGTGTCAAATTCCAGACCCTTAGCGGCGTGGATCGTCATCAGTCTCACACCGTCCTGCTTCAGGCTTCTCTGCCGCTCTTTCAGGCGGAGTGCTTCCGTATACTCCTGCACGTGGCCGAACCATTCTTCCAGAGATGCATACGGCTTTGCCGCCTCCTCGATCTCGGAGAGCACTTCAAAAAGGTCTGCCTTATTCACATTGTGTGTCAGCGCATAGTCTTTCAGGAAATCATCATAGCCGATCCGTTTTCTGATATACTGGATCGCCGCGTACGGAGCCATCTTCCGCAGCATCTTCACATCCCACTCAAACTGGTCGATCCGGTTCATCATCCACTCTTTGTCGCAGTAGAACTTTCGCATCTCCTCAAAGGAGACCGCGCTCCCCGCGATGCTGTCACGGCCGATATAGCGTTTCGGCCGGTTCATGACCTGAAGGAAATCCTGTCTCTTCCTCTCTCCCAGAGCCATCCGGAAATACGCCTGGATGTCCTTCGCTATGAAATGATTGTAGAGATTCGGAAGATGCTCCTTCATCTGAAATGAGATACGCCTCTCCAGGAGCGCCTCCACGACGGGACGGGCATCCGTGTGTATCCGGAAAAGAACTGCAATGTCCTCCGGCCTCACTCCTGCCTCTGTCTGTTTTTCTATTTCATCCAGAATATACTGCGCTTCCTCGTTTGGATCCCGCACCTCCTGCACATGGAGGCAGGCGCCGTTGTCCCGTTCCGCCCTGAGATCTTTTTCAAATCTTTTTTCATTGTGTCCGATCACCTTCAGCGAGTTTCTTACGATATTCGCCGTAGAACGGTAATTCATGCCCAGAAGGATCTGCTCCGCGCCGGGATAATCCTCCCGGAAACGGAACATGAGAGACGAATCTGCTCCCCGGAATCCGTAGATTGCCTGGTCGTCGTCACCTACCACGAAAAGATTGTCCTCAGGCTTTGCCAGCATCCGTATCACGTCATACTGGATCCGGTTGATATCCTGGAACTCATCGATCAGGATATATCGGAACTTCTTCTGCCACTGCGCGAGCACGTCCGGCCGGGATGCAAACAATTCATAGCAGAGGACGAGCATATCGTCGAAATCGATCTTCTTAAGCTTCTTCCTCTGCCTCTCATACTCTCTGTAAATGTTCCTGAAGGCGTCCGCGCTGCATTTTTCTGACACGAACTCATCCGGATCGATCCTGTTATTCTTGATCCTGCCGATCTCTGCCGCCAGATCCTGTATGAAATCTTCCTCGTCAAAGATTTCCATCTTCTCTCTGCTGACAGCAGCGCGGAGGATCTGATATTTCTCCTCCTCGGAAAGAATGTTCTGCTGTCCCATCCTGTACGCCCATTTCAGGATCCCGTAGTAGATCCCATGGAAAGTCCCTGATGTCACCGGAAGATCTTTTCTCCCCATCAGCGCGCAGAGCCTGGATTTCATCTCCGCCGCCGCAAAACGGGTAAAAGTAACGACCAGAATTTCTTCTGGCCTTACTTTATACTCTTCTATAAGATATTTAATTCTGTTTACGATCGTGAGCGTCTTCCCCGAACCGGGGCCCGCGAGCACGAGACAGGGACCTTTCCCATGGGTGACTGCTTTTTTCTGTGCCTGATTAAATCCCATATCGTTCCTTTCCTAGCTGAGTTTTTCGATTCCTGCTTTGATCCTCTTCACAGACTCATCTCTGCCCAGGACCTCCATGAGCTCTGTCGCTCCGCCCGGTGTATTCTGCTTTCCTGACACTGCCGTGCGGATCGGCCACATCACATAACCGATCTTATATCCCTTCTCGCCGGCGAACGCCTTGAGCAGCTCAAACAGCGCGTCGTTGCTGTAGTCCTCCTGGGCCTCCAGGAGCGGAAGCACTTCTCTGAGCAGTTCCAGCGCTTTCTCCGGATCTGTCTTCATCTTCTTATGGTTATACAGCGCCGTGTCATACTCCGGCACTTCCTCGAAGAAATCTACCTGATCACAGATATCCGGCAGGATCTCGATCCTGGTCTTTACAAGGGCAGCGATCTTCTTCAGATCATACTCCTTCGTCACAGTCCTGCGGATATACGGCTCTGCCAGCTCATAGAACCGGTCGAAATCCATTGCTTTCAAATATTCCCCGTTCATCCATTTCAGCTTTGTCGTGTCGAATACTGCCGGCGACTTGCTCATATGACGGTAGTCGAAAGCCTCCACAAGCTCCTCCAGAGAGAAGATCTCGCGGTTATCCGACGGGCACCATCCGAGCAGCGCTACAAAATTGACGACTGCCTCGGACACAAATCCCTGCTCGATCAGATCCTCATAGGAGGAATGTCCGCACCGCTTGCTCAGCTTTTTGTGATTCTCGTCCGTGATCAGCGGGCAGTGCACATAGACCGGGATCTCCCAGCCGAACGCCTCGTAGAGACGGTTATATTTCGGAGCGGAGGACAGGTATTCATTTCCTCTCACCACGTGGGTGATCCCCATCAGATGATCATCCACCACATTTGCAAAATTGTAGGTCGGAAATCCGTCCGACTTGATCAGGATCATGTCGTCCAGCTCGCTGTTCGGGACTGTGATGTCTCCGTAGATCTCATCGTGGAATGTAGTCTCGCCCTCGTTGGGCACGTTCAGGCGGATGACCCACGGTTTCCCAGCCGCAAGATTTGCCTCCACTTCCTCCCTGCTCAATCCGAGACAGTGCTTGTCGTAGACCACAATGTCCGTCCCGTCGTCAGAAACAGAAGTCTTCAGGGACTCCAGGCGCTCTTTGTCACAGAAGCAGTAATAGGCGTCTCCCTGCTCTACAAGCTGCTTTGCATATTTGAGATACAGCCCGGATGCATTTCTCTCGCTCTGCACATAGGGGCCGTATCCGCCGTCCTTATCAGGACCTTCATCATGGACCAGACCCGTCTTCTCCAGGGTCCTGTAGATGATGTCGAGCGCTCCCTCGACGAATCTCTCCTGATCCGTATCCTCCACGCGAAGGATAAAATCGCCTCCCTCATGCTTTGCGATCAGATATGCGTACAGTGCTGTACGGAGGTTTCCTACATGCATCCGTCCCGTCGGGCTCGGTGCAAATCTTGTTCTTATTTTCTTGCTCATCGTTTTCCAATTCTAGTATGATACACTAGCCTTTCTGTTATTTTCTATATTCTTCGTTCAGACGCCTCAGGAAATCATCGCTCCGTCCGTAGACAATGATATCCGCCTGCTGGTCTGAATAGTGCTCCGATTCCGTCACAAGGATCAGATTCGTTCCGCTGTAATACTGCAGCATCTGGCTGCACAGCGGAGAATGCAGGCTCGAGCCGAGGACAAGGACTACGTCAGCCTTCTCGATCTCTTTCGCAGCGCGTGTCATAAGTCCGTTGTCTATCATCTCTCCAAACAGACATACATCCGGCCGGATCGCCACGAGACACTGCTCGCAGAGGGGAACTCCTTTCGCATCCCTGATATATTCCATCGGATACTCCCTGCCGCAGTTCGGACAGGTGTTGTGGAAGATCGTTCCTTTGAGATTGATCACATTCCTGCAGCCCGCCCGGTCCTCAAGTCCGGCAATCCGCCTGGTGATGATCGAATGGATCAGGCCATAGTCCTGGAGCTGTTTCAGATCATAGAAGCCCTGCCCGGGCGGAATTTCCGCCGCCTTCAGGATCACTTCTTTATAGAATCTGAAAAATCTCTCCTTACGCGCCGAATAAAAACTGCTGCTGAATATCTCTTCAAAGGAATAGCCGTACTTTTCCTCGATCTCATAGGACTCGTCTCCGTCCCGCAGCAGCGGATACCCGCTCTCTTTCATCAGCTCCACGCCGCTCAGAACCACAGTATACCTGCTTTCTCTTAAGACCTGAAGTATATTTTTCTCTTTCACAAGATCCCCTCCTTTCAGGGCACATAAAACGCTTCCGTGCCGCCGTAAGTCTTTTTCTTATTATAGAACAAGTCGGGGGATACTTCAACAAACAAAAGGTCTGATTTTTCTGACCGGACGCGCCTTTCTCCCATTCCCGTCCGGACCATCTTCCGCGCTATATTATCACAATATTTTCAGGGAGATTGCCTGTATCTATCAGTTCACATTCCACCGTGATCAGCTTTTCGATGCGAGCCCCGGCGAATGCGTCCGCAGCGAAGACGGAAACGCTTCCGGGAACCGGATAGATCCCTGTCCTTCCCGGAGGAAATGCGAGGATACAGGTCCCATCCTCAGAAAAGAGCACGCCGTCTTCACTGTAATATGTATGATTATCCGGGGAGATCTCATACCATTCCACCTCGTCCAGCCCGAGGAAGGCACCTGTCTCGATCTCCGTGATGCCGGCCGGAATATAGACTTCAATGATCCCTTCCGGCGCATCGGCAAACGCTCCGGCTCTTATCCCGCTGCAGCCTTCGGCCGGCAGGACCAGTACTCCGTCTGATACAGCCGCCTCTATATCAGCTGTCCCGCAGATCATCCCTGTCTCATCCACAAGGAATCCTCCCACCGTAACGGCAGGAATATCACTCTCCCCTGCACCGCCGCTTTCCTCGTCTCCGGAAGGAAGCTCGTCCGCCAGAGCACCGTCTCCCTCTCCGGCGGCAGCATCTCCCCCGCTCTCAGGCGGGACCACAGCCGGGATATCCGGTTCCGTATTTTCGGGAAAGCTTTCTTCCGCCGGCGGGATATCTGTGACAGGAATCTCTGCTGCGCCATTCATCACACTGTCAGCCGTACCGGCTGCCGCCATGCCGATCTTGTTCCCTTCTGCCGCATCTGTCTCTGCCGGCGGTGTCGGGATTGTCTCTGCAGCAGCCGCGGACACGAGCACCGGATCCGTTCCTCCGATGCCGGGATCCACGCTGCTTTCTCCGTCCGAGCTCCTGCCGGGAGTTATCTCAGTGCTTAAATCTTCCGTCTCCTCCAGGCTCTCCGAATAAGACTTCGGAAACAGGATCGAAACACAGGGATCTGCCCCTGCCACCAGAAGACAGAGCACGAGCAGCACCGCGGCCTGACGGAGCCAGCCTGCCGGATATCCTGCTTCACTCCTCATCACATGAAGCTTCTCACAACTTTCCATTTTCTGAACACCTATCCTTTCTACACCACTGACCGGAATTTTTTCCAGTTTTTCCCAGGATAAGGTACCAGAGAAAAAGGAATGCCGCAATCTTTTGCAACATTCCTTTGCATTTTTCAGCCGTGCTCCGTTTCCCGTCACTCTTATACGTTGATCTCGGCTTTGATCCCAAGGACATCCTTGTTCTCTTCGAGGAGCGGATAGATCACCTTGTTCAGATATGCGTCGACCTGCTCTTTCGCGCGTCCCACATATTTTGCAGGATCCATCGTCTTCTTCAGATCCTCCAGGCTGAGGTTGAACGCCGGGTCATCCGCGATCAGCTCAAGAAGGTTATTGTCCAGTCCTTTCTCCTTCACATTCTTTCCTGCTTCCATAGAGAGCTCCCTGATCCTTTCGTGAAGCTCCTGTCTGTCGCCGCCTGCTTTCACTGCATCCATCATAATATTCTCCGTCGCCATGAAAGGAAGCTCTGACATCAGTCGTTTCTCGATCACCTTCGGATATACGACAAGACCGTCCACCACGTTCAGGCAGAGATCCAGGATGCCGTCTATCGCCAGAAATCCTTCCGGAACGCTGAGACGCTTGTTCGCAGAATCGTCCAGCGTCCTCTCAAACCACTGAGTCGCAGAAGTGATCGCCGGGTTCAGCGCGTCGATCATCACATATCTTGAAAGAGAGGCGATACGCTCGCTTCTCATCGGGTTTCTCTTATATGCCATCGCAGAAGAACCGATCTGTGTCTTCTCGAATGGCTCCTCGATCTCTTTCAGATGCTGGAGCAGACGGATATCATTGGAGAACTTGTGCGCGCTCGCCGCGATCCCCGCCAGCACATTCAGCACTCTCGTATCTACTTTTCTTGAATACGTCTGTCCGGACACCGGATAGCACGCCTTGAAGCCCATCTTCTCCGCGATCATCGGATCGATCTGGTCGATCTTCTCCTGGTCGCCGTCAAACAGCTCGAGGAAGCTCGCCTGCGTTCCCGTCGTTCCCTTTGATCCGAGAAGCTTGAGGCTGCCGAGGACATAGTCCAGATCCTCCAGATCCATCTCGAACTCCTGCATCCACAGTGTGGCCCTCTTGCCCACCGTTGTCGGCTGCGCCGGCTGGAAATGCGTGAATGCCAGTGTCGGCTGCGCTTTCTGCTCATCCGCGAATTTGGCAAGCTCTGCGATCACATTGATCAGTTTCCTGCGGACCAGCTTCAATGCCTCGGACATGATGATGATATCTGTATTATCTCCCACATAGCAGGAGGTCGCGCCGAGATGGATGATCCCCTTTGCCTTCGGACACTGCACACCGTATGCATAGACATGGGACATAACGTCATGACGGACGATCTTTTCGCGCTCTTTCGCCACATCGTAATTGATATCGTCGGCATGTTCCTTTAACTCTTCGATCTGCTCCTCAGTGATATTCAGTCCGAGCTCTCTCTCCGTCTCGGCAAGAGCGATCCACAGCCTTCTCCATGTCCGGAACTTCTTGTCCGGGGAAAAGATATACTGCATTTCTTTGCTTGCATAACGCTCTGAAAGCGGGCTGACATAACGATCATTACTCATGTGTTTTTCTCCTTTTCTTATATAGATGATATCTTGTCACTCAAACGCATGGCTGATGTCCCTGCCCGGGACCTCCATCGGATAATTTCCGGTAAAGCATGCGTCGCAGAAGCCCAGGCCTCCTGCCATGTCCTTCAGCCTGGCAGCCTCCATGTATCCCAAAGAGTCCGCTCCGATCAGCTGCCGGATCTGCTCCGTTGTGTGGGAATGTGCGATCAGCTGTTCATTGGACGGCACATCCGTACCGAAATAGCACGGATAGAGGAACGGCGGCGAGCTGATGCGGACGTGGACTTCTGTTGCCCCGGCCTTTTTCAGCATCTTGATGATATTCGCACAGGTCGTTCCCCGGACGATAGAATCATCCACCATGATGATCCTCTTCCCCTTCACGACTTCCGGGATCACATTCAGCTTGATCTTCACGCTGGATTCCCGGTCGCTCTGCTTCGGCTTGATAAACGTTCTCCCCACATAGCTGTTCTTGTGGAAGGCCATGCCGTACGGGATTCCCGATTCTTCTGAGTATCCCTTCGCAGCGACCAGACCGGAGTCCGGCACGCCTACGACCAGATCCGCCTCCACCGGATAGGACTGGGCGAGCGCCCTGCCTGCAGTAATCCTGGAATGATAGACGTTCACACCGTCGATCGTGCTGTCCGTCCTCGCAAAATAAATATACTCAAAGATACATCTTGCCTGTTTCTCCGCCGGGACTGCCATGCTCATATCGGAGGAAACACCGTCCTTTGTGATAGTCACGATCTCACCCGGCCGCACGTCCCTGACGAACTCAGCGTCCACCGCAGCGATGGCACAGCTCTCAGATGCGAGAAAATACGTATTGTCTCTTTTCCCGATACAGAGAGGCTTCAACCCGAAGGGATCCCTTGCTCCGATCATCTTCCGCGGACTGCTGACCACAAGCGCATATGCTCCTTTGATCTTCTTCATTGCATTTTTTACGGCATCTTCCGCCCTTGACGTATTCAGCCGCTCTCTGGCGATATGGTAGGCGATCACCTCAGAGTCTATCGTCGTCTGAAAGATCGCGCCCGTATACTCCAGCTCCTTTCTCAGCTCGATGGCGTTGACAAGGTTTCCGTTGTGGGCAATCGCAAGCGTCCCCTTTACATAATTGATGACCAGAGGCTGGGCGTTCTCCACTCTCGTGCCTCCCGCAGTCGAATAGCGGACATGTCCGACTCCCAGATTGCCCTTCAGCTCGGCCAGAGTCTCCTCCTTGAAAACATCATCGACATGCCCGAGCCCTTTTCTCGACAGGACCCTGCGCCTGCCGCAGGTGTCAGTCACGGCAATGCCGCAGCTCTCCTGCCCTCTGTGCTGCAGGGCAAAAAGCCCATAATATATGGATGCCGCAACATCCCTCCCGTCCAGGTCATAAGCTCCGAACACTCCGCATTCTTCGCCCAGGCCTGTCTCAGTCTTCTCAAAATCACTCATGTAATTAACTCCTTATCTAGTCAATAACGATGTCACAAAACCGATTATAATATAAGGCAGAAGGAAAATCAATATTCCTTCTGCCTTTCTGCTGCAGTCCATGACACATTTACTGCTTTTCACACACGCATTTTTCTTATGCTACCCCTGTGTATAACGCGACAAAAACTGCTTTGTGCGCGCCTCTTTCGGATCCCCGAACACCTCCATAGGCGTCCCCTGCTCCACGATCCGTCCGTCATCCATGAAGATGACATGGCTTGACACATCCCGCGCGAAGGCCATCTCGTGGGTGACGATGATCATCGTTGTCTCCTGATCCGCCAGCCCACGGATCACCTTGAGGACCTCACCTGTCAGCTCCGGATCCAGAGCAGAAGTAGGTTCGTCAAAACAGAGGATATCCGGCTTCAGCGCAAGCGCCCTGGCGATGGCCACACGCTGGCACTGTCCGCCCGAGAGCTGATGCGGATAATTGTCCATCCTTTCGGCAAGCCCCATCTGCGTCAGGAGCTTCCTCCCCTCAGCCTCGATCTCTGCGTGGATCTCTTTTTTCCTTGATTTATAATCCGGCTTTTCCTTCTCCAGCAGCTCTTTCGCCAGCATGACATTCTGAAGCGCCGTATACTGGGGGAAAAGATTAAACGACTGGAACACCAGCCCGAAGTGGAGCCGTTTTCTCCGGATCTCGCTCTCCTGCTTCGTCTCAGGATCCTCTGCGTCAAAGAGCGTCTCACCGTTCACCCGGATCACGCCCCCGTCCGGCCGCTCAAGAAAATTGAGGCAGCGCAGCAACGTAGTCTTCCCGCTTCCCGACGAACCGATCAGAGACAGGACCTTTCCTTTTTCCAGCGAAAAGCTGATATCCTTCAGTACTTCCGTATTTCCAAAACTTTTGCTTACATGCTGTACTTCTAAAATCGCCATATGCTCGCCTCCTATCTGAAATATTCCAGTTTTTTCTCAAGACGTCCCAGAAGAACGGTCAGAATGCCGTTAAAGATCAGATAGTACACCGCCGTGAAGAACAGCGGCCAGATCACGCCTGCGATACCCTGATTTCCCTTCAGGAAAGACTGGCCTGCCCAGATGACCTCCTGGAGAGAGATGATGCGGGAAAGCGACGTATCCTTCACCAGCGTGATGATCTCATTGGACATTGGCGGCACGATCCGCTTGATCATCTGAAGGAGCGTGACCTTGAAGAAGATCTGGCTCTTCGTCATGCCCAGCACAAGTCCGGCCTCTTCCTGTCCCTTCGGCACTCCCTGGATGCCGCCCCTGTAGATCTCTGAGAAATAGCAGGCATAATTGAAAATAAAGGCAACAGAAGCCGCGAGGAACCTTCCCCTCTCGCTGCCGCCCCAGATATTGTTGCCCATCAGTCCGGGCATAAAATAAATGATCAAAAGCTGGATCATCAGAGGCGTACCCCTGACGATCCACACGATGATCTTCATAAGATAACTGAGCGGTTTAAAGCGGGACATGGTCCCAAACGAAATGATCAGCCCCAGGGGGACCGCCCCGAGGAGCGTCACGAAAAACAGCTTTAACGTCTGCAAAAAACCTGCGTTCAGCGCCTGAACGACAATTGGAAACTGTTCTGAAAATTCCATGTCATATCTCCGTCCGTAAGTATATTTACTATTCGATCAGTGCAGCCTGTACACCGTACTGTTCTGCCAGCTCCTGGATACTTCCGTCCTCATAGGATGCGGCAAAGAAATCATTAAGCTCCGCTGCCAGATCCGATCCCTGTCTGAATCCGACACCGTATTCTTCACTGTTCAAGGATACGGTATAAGTAAGATCAGCATAGCTTGTGCCCTCTCCGATCATAGCCGCTGCCATGAGCAGATCGATCACTGCCGCGTCAGAAGTACCTGCCGCAACCTCCATGAGCGCGTCCGCCTGCGCTGTCACCGGTGTCACATTCAGCTCTCTTGCCTGCAGTTCCTCTTCTCCGGCGCTTCCTGCCTCAGCAGCAAAATTTAAACCGGACAAGCTCTCCTCATCCTGATACTGATCTGCCACGTCAGACGGTACTACGACCACCTGCGCATTCTCTAAGTACGCATCCGTGCATTCCATGGAGCTTGTCACTTCATCTGTCAGAGTCATGCCGTTCCACACGCAGTCGATATTCTTGCCGTCCAGCTCCAGGATCTTGTTGTCCCAGTCGATCTCAACGAACTCCACCTCGACGCCGAGGCTCTCTGCGAATGCCTTTGCCAGGTCCGCGTCAAATCCGACCCAGTCTCCGTTCTCATCCCTGTAATCCATGGGCTCGAAGTTCGTGATGCCCACAACAAGAGTCCCTTTGTCCTTCACATACTCCATATCGCTGCTCTCTGCACCGTCTCCGGATGAATTGCTTCCGGATCCACAGCCGGCCAGCATGGAAACAGCCACTGCCGCACACAATAATACACTTACGATTCTTTTTTTCATGTTCTCCTCCCACTGCCGGGTTGCCGGCATAACTTTTTTTCTCTACCGATGAGCCACTGCACCATGATAAAGTACCGTTGTATTTTACCACACGGCAGGACTGCTGTCAAATCTTTCTTCCTTATCACCAAATCGACAGACGTGAAAATTTCCTGCATACTGTCAATTCCTGTGCTTCTCCTTTTATAAAGTCCCCAGCATCATCCGGTTTATAAAAACTCGAATACTGGGGACCTTTTGTCGAGGTAATTTTTATCTTCTTTTCACAAAATATTTTTTAGTATTTCTGCAATTTCACCGGCACGATCTTTGTATTTCTTATTCACAATGCAATCATCCCGGGCTAAATCTTCATATCTTGAAAGTAAATAATTCTCTGCCCTTGTTCTTTCAGAATCTGTTATATCATATTTCAACGATTCCATACAATAGTAAATGCTCATACTGTAATAGTAGTATATTGCCTGTGCATTTTCAGTCTGAGCCTCATATTCTAACGCATAATACTGGTAATCATTAGCCAGCCTCCAACATAAAATATAACATCCTTGAGCACCATCAATCTTCATTGAGTTTAATTGCCTACGCGCTTCTATATAATTATCTAACTCATCCGAATCCGGTGCCGATGCAATCCAGTCAGCTTCGTACTCTATATTCTTGCATTCATCCACTTTGCTCTTAAATTCAGCTTCAGCTTCCTCAAGAGAATCAAAGTCATAACCAAATTTAGATGATATTTTCTTTAAATCTGCATTACTTCTTTCTTCATGACTCTGCTCTACAAACATTTTGCTGACCGTCTCTTCTGATTCTCCGTTCACGCCTCCTGTTCTCCAAAAATAGATCTGATTTTCTATCTCTTTTTCAAGTTTTGGATTTCTATTAGTTTCTTTTAACACAAAATTATACCCTTCCTGTTTTCTTACTCTATTACTATCAGGATTTTCACCAGTACCTATGCTAGCATCAAAATTGGGGATTTTCCCATTATCTTTATTTACTATATCATTATCTTTTGCTTCCATATTGTCTGTTTTTTCATTATTTATAAGCTGTTTTACCCATTGCATAGCAGCTTTTGTATTCTCTGTCCAATACAAAATACAAAAAATGCCACCGCCAACAGTACTGCAGTAAATAGTTTACTTCTATTTGCCTTCCTTCCTTTTTTATAAGCCATGATTGCCTTATCTTTTTTTAATATAAGACGAACCTGCCCTTTTTTGCCTTTCTTTATTTCTTTTCGATACTTGTTCTCTTTCTTTTCTAATTTCATTTTAATTTTTTTATCTTCCCAGATAAAAATAGCTATAATACTCGTCAATAAGATTAAAAATATAAAACTTACTATAATGTATATACTCCAAGACAACTCTATCTTCCACAAAGCAGTGAATGCTGCCAAAAAAGTTCCCGATGCACTCAAAAACTTTATCAAATTATCGAAAAATTTTTTTACCTTTTTTCTTTTTTCTGAGTTTTTCATCGTCTCATTCCTCGTTCGAACGACCATATAAAAGAGAACCTCTTATATGAGATTCCCCTCTAAGTGGCCAATGTTTAACACCTCTCCCCTATTTATGTGCTTTCAGCCTTTTTACTAACAAATACTCCCCTAAAATTTTCCAAGTGCCTATGAATGCGCTTCGATATATTCCTCAATCAAAAATATAAGCACTTCGTTTTTAATGAAGCGAAATACCGCTTTTACCTCGTCTTCCTGAACATCTTTCTTCTTTTGCATCTCTTCCATAAACTCAACAAGATACTTCCCCACTTGAACTGATGAATCTATTTCCACTTCCTGTAGCAATATATTCATTGTATCTCGCCAGTCATCTCCCGCCGCTTCTACAAAATGCTGTAATAAAAGGAAAAGATTTTTCCCTTTTGTTTTTCTGAGAAACTCTTCGTTTTTCTCAACTTCTTTTTCCGTCAGATACTGCTTTACATATCCTGGAAGAGAATATCTGCGGTACTTTCCGATCTGAGACACGGCAAGCAAAGGCAGCGCGCAGTTTTCCATTTTTTTCACAACAGTACTCAACCCGCTCGGCAAAAGGTTCAATCTCTCTGCCAATTCACCATGCGTAATGCCATCGTCCTGTTCGATTATCTGCAAAATAGGCAATGTATGTTTCGAACTGATTTCTTTTATCTGCCGTTCAACTAACTTTTTATCGTACTCCACGCGCTCACCTCCCTTATATCCAAAAGAATATCATATATTAGTTTTCATTTCAATTATAATATTAATATCATTTCATTTTTAGTTTTCACTTTATTTCAATTATTTAAAATTATTGCATTCTTTTTCTCAGCTCAATATATTTTCAATCATAAAATAACAAAAACAGACTATTTAGGATCCCCTGTGACGATGTATTCAACACCTTTTACACGAATAATCCATAGTCTGTTTTCCAATATATCGTATAAATCTTTTCTTTTATGTATGGCTCCTGCGGTGCTGTCTCTTCCACTTCTCGAGCAGCATCGGGCTGGGCTCGACCTGTAGATTTCCTTTTATCTCATCGATCTCCCGCCTCATCTGCGCGTTTACTTCCATATAGTCTTCATGCTTCGTGATCAGGATATGGTATTCTTCCAGCGACATGTATTTGTAGGAGGCATACAGATAAGGCTTCAGCAGCGCCTTATCCTCACAGATCTGATACGCCCTGTCATACATGCGCGCCGACTCCTGATAGAGGAAGAGCCTTCCGTAGGCTGCCCCGAGTCCCGCATAGATCTTGCCGTAAAACTTTTCATCCACGCTCTCGTCCTTTTCCTGGTTCAGGATCGACTGATATACAAGGATCGCCTCTTCGATCTCACCGCTCTCGAGAAGGTTGTCCCCCTTGTATTTCTGTCTCTCGATATCTCTCTGGTTCTTCAGATGCTCGAGCACATTCTGGATGTGTATCATCTGCGGCTCCCTGTAGATCCGCGACGCTTTCAGGATCGTCAGGACAAACTTCTCCACGGATCCCCTCAGGCGGAGCACGTCTCTTAAGCTGTCCGCCAGCTCTTTCATGCCGATCTCCTCTTCGATCCAGGTGCAGAGCTGCTCATTCATGATCGTATAGTCGATCAGATATAGATTATTGCACAGATAAAAGCACAGCTCCTCGATGGTAAAGATCCTGCAGTGGATCCTTGTGATCTCATATGGGTGTGTCGCATGCCTGTCATGACAAAGAATTAAATTTCCCATCATTTCCTCCTAAGTGAATGATCTTTTCCGCCCGGAAATCTGTCGGCAGGAAAAAGTCTCCGAATCCTACGTCCTTCACCGTGATCTTGCACGTTTTCTCATCGAGGAAGAGCGTCTCCATCTGCAGCCGCATCGAGTATTCTGCCCGTTTCGGAAACTTCTCCAGCGAGATCTTCTCCGTCCGCATCGTCCCCTGGATCAGAGACTCCACGTGAAATTCGATATCCTCCACATCCTCCATGATCACTTCCCACTGATTGTTCGACTCATACCAGTGCGTTCCCCAGGAAACGATGGGATACCACATCTCCTGCCCGTCCACGCGCATATTTACGGTGATCTGGTCTGTCAGCTTATTTTCCGAGAGATAGACCGGATTTTCAATGTGCATATACAGCTTGCGGTAAGCCGTATAGCAGGCTCCCTTGCTGTACAGATTGTTTCCGATGAATGCGCGCCGTCCGTTGCAGAGTACCCGGAGGGACTTCGGATACCAGTTGTTTTCGAAGCCCTCGCCTGTAAGAAATACAGAGGAAACGATCCGCTTGTCAAACACGCTCTCGATAAACTTGCAGAACATGGCATCGGCCTCTTTTGCCTTATCCTCATTCAGCACCGGATAGACCATCGCGAGCTCTTTCATGTGCGCGCTGGCCACTTCGTCAACCGTCACGAAGGTCGTCTTTCCGCCGCCGAGCCCCGGCTTCAGCCTGCGCAGCATATAAGCCTTGATCTCATTTCTGTCGCAGCAGAACAGGGCGGCATCATACTGCCACAGCTCCTTCGGCTGATAGAACAGATAGTTGCAGAAGCTTTCTTTATAATCCTGAATAAAAATGTGCCGCTTGTCTATCTTCATGCGCACGGCAATCCCCCGCAGCATGTGCGCCAGCTCCTCGGTCAGCGCCGGAACAGTGAAGACGATACCGTCGATCTGCGGAAATGACTGCAGCGACATCTCGATAAACTGAGACAGCAGCCACACCGCGTCATAGGTCTCCTCGCCAAACTCGATCTTATCCCCCGCAAGGCTCCTGCTCAAAAGCCTTGTCACCGTATACCCTTCTTTTATCGAGACGAGACGTTTCGCCTCTTTTCCGTACGCCCAGGTATCTCTCAGTTTCCCGATAATCAGAGGGATCTGGTAATTATCGGCATCCACCTCCAGGGTCTCCGGCTCCATCTGCTGCTCATTGTAATAGCTGATCTGACATGTCTTTTCATTTATCTCATATCCTATTATATTGCCTTGTCCCATGGAAAGATGTCCTCCTTAATACTGTTCGAACATGTGGACCGCCACCGCATCCTCCAGCGCATAATCCCGCATCTTCTTTTCTCGCTCGTTCTTATCCTTTTCCAGAAGAATGTCATTGATCCTTCCGTATCTTCCCGGCTCTCCCTCCGTAACTTCTCGCATGCATGTCTCTTTGTCGCTCCGGTAGGAATTGCCGTCTATGGTTTCTTTAAAATAGTATTTTAATTTCTCATTTGCAAAGAGAACGAATTTCTTTACATAAAGATTCTCATACATCGGACTGAGCACTTCCGTTGAATAATCCGCCGGCTCCTGTCCGCCCTTCTGAAGCTGGTAATACAGCATCACGCGGCTTCCTTTCTGCCCTTTGTATTCGATCAGCACCTTATCCCAGAGCTGCAGCTCGATCAGCCAGTCTTTCTCGTAAGCCAGGAAAAACGGGAAGTAGATCTGCTTTCCGCAGAGCTCCTGAAGGAACTTCTTCAGTGTCTTGCGGGTCTGGGAGCTGTATTCTCTTGTCGAATAATACTTAAGGACAGCCAGCTTGCAGATATCGATCGTCGTCTCGCCCTTTTCATATTCGCGGCAGATGATGTCGATCACACTCCGCCCGATCTTTCTCTCCTCGACCACATACTCTCTGGAGACATATGCGAGATATGCCTGCTGGAGGCGGAAGTACGCGCCCTCCTCATAGTATTCCTCGAATATCTGTGCCTCCTGGAAAAGCTCTTCGGAGAACAGCATCTGAGTGAGGATCCTCTCCGTCAGTTTGTGCGTATGCACTTCATAGTCTCTCGCCTCTCTCCACAGCCGCTTCATGTCGAGCGTAGCGCCGCAGTAATAGTTCGCAAGATATGTAAGGATCACCTTGTCGAACTGGTGCTTCTTAAACAGATCGAAGCAGACATAAGTGAGGAAATCATCGTTTTCATAATTATTCTCACGGATATTCTTGGTGCAGAGGCTGAAGATTTCTTCCTCCGGATAATTCTCAAGCCCCTTCTCCCGCACGATGTCCAGAGTCAGCTCTTCCTTTTCCTCTTCATGCCGGTTTCTCAGAAGGCTGTTCAGATATTTTCTGCACAGGTCCATATACCGCAGCTCGTAGAACAGGCGCTTGCTCTCGTAAGGGATAGAATCTGTGTAATGCCTTCCATCCTTTGCCTCCCAGACGAGCCTGTCTGTCTTTGCATACAGGAATACTCTTGTGCCGTTCTCCATGTACGCTGCCTTCTGCGTGATCGTTCCGTCCTCCGCGATCACATGGACATACTTCATGTTCGGGACCTTCGTGGTGATCCAGTATGCATGGCAGATATCGTAGAGCGCCTTGATCCGCTCTGTATTCATGGCTGATTCCACAAGGAATCTCTTATATATGATCCTGAGCTGTTCGTCCACATTCCTGCGCTCCAGCTGATTCCATGCGAACGCCTCCATCTCATCCCGGTAATGCGCATAGATCTCGCTCGTCTCATCCTCATATGTGATCAGATTCGAATAGAGGAACGCGCATTTGTGGTAATCCAGAGAATTTCCATGCATGAAATACAGATATACTGACCTCGGGAGCGGCTTGTGGAACTGATCCGGCCTTGCCGCCGCCATATAGTACTCATAGAGCTGGGCGATCTTGAGTTCGGACTCCACTGCTTTTTCATACCACTTGAAATAGCAGCTGTCCATGCAGTTCCCTTTGATCAGGAGCGTGCAGATCGCAGTGAGGATCATGGACTCCTCATACATGTCATAAGCGAGCACGAGCACCTGATAGAGATGCTTGTCGAACACCTTCATCTGGCTTGCCAGGTTCGCTGTATACAGCGCCAGCTCCTTTGTCATAAGCTTGTATTTCACCGCAAAGAGCAGGACTCTCACCTCGAACATTCCCAGCTTCTTCAGTGAAGAGCTCCTCTCCCTGAAGCAGCGGAATGCCTGCAGATAAAACCAGATGCTGTGGGAGCGTTCTTCATAGAACTGTTTCTCCAGGACACGCAGCCTCTCGCTGTATATCTTGTACTCCGAATCCACCTCAACGAGCATGCAGAGGATGAGCCAGCTGTCCGGATGCTTCATGAATGAGCGTGACAGCTCCTCCGCCACCCTGCGCTGCGCCAGCGTATCATTGCTGAGCAGCGTGGTCAGGTAAAGATAGTAGGAGCTCAGCTCCACATCGCGCCCGATCGCAAAGCGATTGTAATTATAGGACTCCAGGAGCATCTTTGCCTCATTCGTTCTTCCCCCGATCAGGCAGATATGCGCATGGACCAGAAGGTAAATTTCATTTTTCGTATCCACCTCCCGGAGATGTCCGATCCGCTTCAGCGCGTCCTCCGACCACGTCTCCAGATCCGTCTTTCCGCTCTCGTAGTTCAGGTATCCTTTCACGATTCCCGCGAACTCGAGATTGTTCTCACGGCGCTCCTCATCGCGGCTGACATTTTTCTCGACCACGATCTCATAGCACAGCGTCTCGTACGGCGTCTCCAGGATCACCTGACCGAAATTGCTTCCCGAATGCAGGTTCTCCACTGTGATAAAATATTCCAGCCGGTAGGAATTTCCTATAAATTCCTCGGTTGTAATATGGGTGTGCTCCACATAGAGGAAGTCTCCGACCGTGCGCACATCGATCTCCAGGTATCCCCACGTATTCTTCTTGATCGTGAAAGTCTCCTTGCGCGCTTCCGTAAGAGAAATGAAAGCCCTGCTCTCTTCCTCCAGCGTGAGGAAGATCTTCTCCTTCTGCTTGCAGCCTACAAGGAACTCCTCAAGAGCATGCTGATCAAGCTCCCACTTGCGCATGTTGTCATAGAGAGCCTGTATCCTCACATCCTCATATTTTAAGATCTCATAAAAATCTCTTGACCGAAAGAGCTTCTCAGCCTCCGCCGCATCGCGGAACGCCAGCTTCTTAAAATCTTCCAGGCTCTGCACCTTTCCGTAAGAAGTCATGACAAAGGGCTTCTCGATGATCGCGGTAAATGCGATATCATACTCGCCCCCGTTGCAGACGATCGTAAACTTCCCGTGCTCCACATGCCCCGGGACCAGCCCTCTGCCGTCATATGTATAGGATATATTTACCGGATTCCCGTCAAACCCCTGCTCTGCACAGCGCACGCGGTAGGAAGACGGATAGACCAGTCCCCTTATCGTGCCCTCTCCCTGATTCTGAAGAGAGAAGCTCCCCTTATATTCTTCACCTTCCCCGACGCGCATGACAATATGGGTCTCCGGGAATATTATCTCCGGCTGGGGGATGTGGAAATCTCCCCTTGCAAAACGTTTGATCTTGTTCTTCAAATCCGTCACCTACTCAAAATACTTGTCTCCGCCCAAATGGCAGAAAGACGCTACTATGAATTATATCATCATTGCTCTGTAACATGCAATGGTGTAATAAAAGAAATTCTCATTCATCCGTATACTTGTATACAATCCCATAGCAATATATATGATCGTACATCCATCTCTTTCCCCGGCTCATCTTTTTCCTCGCGGCCCACAAAAAAGCGCAGTACAGATCCGCCATCCTCTTCCAGACATCCGCTTCATCTGTAAGGTGATAGAACATCGCTTCCTGTGTACGTTCCTCCATCCATTTCCAGTCACCCGCACTGATCTCGGGGAAATCCTCGCTCAGCAGTTTTGTCACGCCCTCATCCGGCAGGCTGCCGCTGCAGAGTCCGAGAAATTCTGCCGTCTTGAGTATGCTGTCATACATACTGACGATCCCTGCCCTGTCTTTCTTCCTGGAAAATCTGCGTCTCAGACCTGCCCGGCGCACCCGCGCCTGGATCTGGACAGAGAGGATCAAAGCCAGCAGGATCAGGATTCCCGCAAGGACTCCGGCGGGCATTCCCAATAAGACGCTGCGGTCTTCTGCTCCCTCTGTCTCCCGGCTGCCGTTCCCCTGCACATCCGCAGCCGGATCTTCTGCCGGAGAAAGCGCGCTTGGCGTATGCTCCTCATCACGCCATACTCCTCTTTGCTCATCATATACCTGCGCCCACGCATGCCCCATGGTGTCGTCGATCCGTGCCTCATAATCTCCTTCCGCAGTCTCGCTGAACGCCGATGCCGGCACTGCATAGCCGCTCACATATCTTGCCGGATATCCGCTCATCCGGTACAGGAGCACAGAAGCAGATGCAAAATGCACGCAGAATCCTCTGCCTCTCTCAAACAAGAAATATTCTACAAAATCCTCACCCTGCGGTGTAGCTCCCGGGCTGACGTCATAGACAGCTCTCTGCTCCAGCGCCTCATCGATCTGCCTTTCTACCGCGGTAATCGAGCCAGTATCCCATCCGCTGTCCAGAAGCCCTTCCAGTTCTCTCAGATCTGACGGGTACGACAGACACACCGACAGAAGCGCAGCCGAAGGTTCTCCTTCGTCCACGTACTGTGTCGGTCCATAGACAGGCTCCGAGTTTCCCCCGTCAAAATCTTCCATGTCAGTCCACGCATCCCCGGTATACGCAATGCCATACCGCTGCGCCACATAGACTGTGCCGGAGGGCTTCGACGGCAGTGTCACCACGCCCACTTCAGCCCCGGTCGGAGCAAAATGTGAAAGACTGTTGAGATCCTCCATATCCTGTTCCTCTGTCATTATGTCCTGGACCGGTTCTCTCTCCGGGACCTCTTCCTGCACATTCGTCTCTTCTGACTGAGGAACTTCCGGGGATTCTGCCGCCTGTTCCTCCTCCGTATGATCCTGGGTCATGTCTGCAGCCATCCGCTCCAGCCTGTCTGCCACTCCGGTGCTGAAAAAGCGTCTCCCCTCCTGATAGAAGCCACTCGGTTCATCTCTCCCCGCATCCAGGAGCCGCCCTGCCGATGCGGACAGCAGTGCGGTCAGGCACAGGAGCGCCAGTACCGCAAAAGCATGTGCCCACATCCTGGCGGGATTTTCCCTCTTCTGCTCTGCCCCGCCGCTGCCTGCCGCAAAATAGAAGCCGCCGGCGATCAGAAGAAGCCAGCATGGGACCACCGGCTGGAAATAACCGGCACATGCCGCCGCGATCAGCGGAACCGGGATCACGGTCCCCGCAGCCGCCCTCGCGCGCCCGGACTTTCTCACGAGCATCCACAGCTCCAGCAGGGGCACCGTCAGCACCGCGGCGGCCGCCCCTGCTTTTCCTGCTGTCCATCTGCCGGTAACGTCAGGAACATACCGCCATGTCAGTACTCCTGCCGCGATCACGGCTCCCGCAAGAAGAAAGACACAGACTGCTGCCTTCTTTCCCCTTCTTCTGTGCAGAGCGCTCAGGAAAAACGAACAGACGGCAATGCCGCCGTACAGCCACACCCTGCTGATATCTGTCGGAAAGACAGAAAGGAACGCATTCCACCACGCGGCAGCGAGCATGCAGACAGAGAGCGCATCCAGCACCCATGATCCGCTGCCCTGCCTCTTATTTCTGTTTTCCGCTGACATACTGCCATATACTCTGATCCCGGATCGAACGCCGGACAATTTCTTTTTCTTCTTCCGCATCCTTCTCCCCTTCCCCTGTCATGCAGACACACTGCTCTTTCCTGATACCGCGGCAGTCCCGACAAGCCTGCCGGTCCTATGTCTTACAGCCTCAGCAGCTCAGGGGCCTCTCCGTCTTTGCGCAGAACTCCCCGTCCGTCTATTGTTACCGTGCTGCTGAACTCATGTCCCCGGAACGTGTCGTCGAAACAGGCCTGCTTCCTGACCGGATCACGGTACGGCTCGATCTCCATGAGCTGCCAGATCAGCTCGCAGGCACTCTCCTCATCCTTCACTCGCTTCATCCCGATCCGCTCATTCTTCTCTTCATACCAGGCGGCCAGATGGATACATTTCTGTTCTGCCAGCGTGATCGACAGTGATGCCGCCGTCTCCAAAAGCCTGGAGAAGCCTGCTGCCGACCGTTCCTTCTCCGCGAAATCAATCCACACGAGCACAACGCAACCAAGCGGGAACCCCCGCTCCTTCACCATGAACGTTTCCTCCTTGGCGCTCAGCTTCCAGTGGATATCTCTCACCGAGTCCTGGATGCGGTATTCCCGCACCTGATAGAGCTCGGAAGGGTCATCCCCCTTTTTCTCACCGGAGTATTCCTCCGCGTCTGCCTGAAACTCCCGTGTCGCTCTGGTGATCTCAACGGGCATGAGCTCAAACTCCGGCATGACCTTCACAGACGCCTTCCTCTGGACCTTCTGCTTTATATAGAAGATCCCGAACAGATCATAGAGCCTGACCGACTCAAGGATGACCTCCACATTTCCGCAGAATGCCGTTTCAAATTCACACCAGAACGTCTCCTCCTGCCCCGGCAGGATAAGCCCGCCGAACCTGCGCCGGATCTTTTTCCCAGAGGTCCTGTTCCCCACTGAGAGCTGCGCCTCGCACCGGAGCGGAAATCTTCGGGAAGCGTTTTTCACACTCACCCCGGCCCGGATCCTCTTATCCTTCTCCCCCATCGGAGGCACGCGGTCCAGAGCCGCCGTGATCTTCTTCCGGCACAGCAGGAGAAAGATGCAGGCGCATACCGGATACAGGATCACAAGGACCAGTATGCCGGAGAGCACGGTCTCGTCATACATGAAAAACAGATATATGACCAGGAGCACGGTCGCGAAATAGCCTGTCATTCTTTTCCACATTTTCTATCGCCTCTTCTTCACCGACGGCTGAGGCACGCTCTCGATCACCTGCCGTATCAGCTCGTCTGTCCGGATATGCCCCACCTTTGCCTTCATATTCAGGATCAGTCTGTGCGACGCGACATCGGGGAACACCTCCGCCACATCGGCAGGGATCACAAAGGCACGTCCCTTCAGATATGCGCGTGCTTTCGCCATTGCCGTGAGCGCGACAGTCCCACGCGGGCTCAGGCCCAGCTCTACCCACTCATTTTCCCTCGTCGCCTGCGCAAGCTCTGCGATATAGCGGTAGATCAGCTCATGCACAAAGACCTCTCCCGCATTCTTTCTCAGCTGTAGCAGAGACGACGCATCAAGGATCGGCTCCACGCTGTCCGTGATCCGCTCTCCCGCCTGCACGCTTCCCTGACTCCTTCTTAAGATCTTCATCTCTTCCTCCAGCGTGGGATAACCCATGCTGACACAGATCATGAAGCGGTCCAGCTGAGACTCCGGCAGGAGCTGCGTACCGGCAGACCCCGCCGGATTTTCCGTCGCGATCACGATAAACGGATTGCCGGTATCTCTCGTCACTCCGTCGACCGTCACCTGCTGTTCCTCCATCACTTCGAGCAGCGCGGACTGTGTCTTTGGCGATGTCCTGTTGATCTCGTCCGCCAGCAGCAGATTGCAGATCGCCGCGCCCGGCTGATAGACGAATTTCCCCGTCTCCTTCTGATAAACCGTAAAGCCGGTCAGATCCGACGGCAGCACATCCGGCGTAAACTGCACACGCTTCACCTCCAGCCCCATCGCCCTTGAAAATGCCAGAGCCATGGTCGTCTTCCCCGTCCCCGGAATATCTTCTATTAATATATGTCCGCCTGCGAGGATCGCTGTCATGATCTTCGTCAGGATGTCTCTCTTCCCGACTACTGCCTTCTCAACCTCATCGATGACGCGCCACGCCCATTTTTCTTCTCCCGCCATATCAATTCCCCTTTCTGTCCTGCATGGACCTTATCCCGTCATGACATTCTCAGCTGTCACGCCAGCGTCTCCCACTCCTTCTCGCGAAATCCGACAAGCACGGTATCCCCGTCCACCACGATCGGACGCTTCACGAGCATTCCGTCGCTGCCGAGAAGCTGAAGCTGCTCTTCTTCCGTCATCTCCGGCAGTCTGTCCTTGAGCTTCATCTCCTTGTACAGATTCCCGCTGGTGTTGAAAAATCTCTTGAGAGGCAGTCCGCTTTTCTGATGCCACTCGCTCAATTCACCGGCTGTAGGATTATCCGCCTTGATATCCCTCATCTCATACTCCAGTCCCTTTTCATCAAGCCACTTTTTCGCCTTCATGCATGTACTGCACTTCGGATAGCATACAAATAACATACTCTTTCTCCTTCTCTGTCACGATTTAAAAATCCCTTTTCTATCCTTATTTTGCGGAATGCTCGGGAAGATGTCAAGCAGAACAAAGACAGATTCCCATCTTGTCAAATTTTTCTTTTATGTTAGAATAGAGTCGATCAAAGTTTTAGTATATTCACTTGATGTTACAGATAGGGATCAAAGGAGGATTATTATTATGCATTGTTTCAGAAAAGTAACAGATGACCTGTACTGGGTGGGAGCCAGCGACCGCAGGATCGAATTATTCGAGAATATCTTCCCGCTGTCTGACGGAGTTTCATACAACTCCTATCTCCTGATGGACGAGAAGACCGTACTGTTCGACGCTGCCGACTACTCTGTCGGACGCCAGTTCCTCGAAAATGTCCAGGCAGTGTTAAACGGACGCACGCTCGATTATCTCGTAGTAAATCACATGGAGCCGGATCACTGCGCCATGATCGAGGATCTCGTACTCCGCTATCCGGAGGTAAAGCTCATCGGAAATGCAAAGACATTCCCGATGATCAGCCAGTTCTTCAGCTTTGATCTGGAAGGCCGGACAGTCACTGTCAAAGAGGGAGACACATTTTCATCCGGAAAGCACACACTCCATTTTGTGATGGCGCCGATGGTCCACTGGCCGGAAGCCATGATGACCTATGATGAGACGGACAAGGTCCTCTTCTCCGCCGATGCGTTCGGCACCTTCAAGGCGCTGAACGGAAATCTCTTTAACGACGAGGTCAACTTCGACAGAGACTGGCTCGACGAAGCGCGCCGCTACTATACCAATATCGTCGGCAAGTACGGCATGCAGGTACAGAACGTCCTGAAAAAAGCCGCTGCTCTGGACATCCAGATGATCTGCCCGCTCCACGGCCCGGTCTGGAGGACAGATCTTGATTATATCATCGGAAAATACGACACATGGAGCAAATATGAGCCGGAAGAAAAAGGCGTCATGATCGCTTATGCCAGCATGTACGGAAACACGGAAAACATGGCAGATGTCCTTGCATCGATGCTCGCAGAGGCGGGCGTGAGGGACATTCGGATGCACAACATTTCCAAGACACATGTATCCGAACTGATCGCGGACAGCTTCAAGTACAGCCATATCGTCCTTGCTGCGCCCACCTACAATAACGGCATCTACCCGCTGATGGACAACTATCTCGAGGATATGAAGGCGCTGGCGCTCCAGAACCGCACCATTGCCGTGCTCGGAAACGGCACATGGGCTCCCCAGTCAACAAAGCTGATATCCGCAAAGGTCAGCGAGATGAAGAACATGACTCTGCTGGAGAGCAGCGTGACGATCAAATCCTCTTTAAAAGACGCACAGCTTGAAGAGTTAAAAACTGTCAGCAGACAAATCGCAGAAGAAGTGTTATAATAGTAACTGCTTTACATTTTATTCTGTTTACAAAGGAGGAGTTCCTATGAAATTAGTTATCACTATGAGCCGCCGTTTCGGCACCGGCGCCAGCATCATTGCCGGAGAGCTTTCTGAGAGACTGGGCATTCCTGTATATGACAAGGCTTATATTGAGGAAAAGCTCAACGATCATATGTATGAAAGCGAAGCGGAAGCGATACGCAAGCTGGCGGAGAAGCCCTGCATCATCCTCGGGCGGTGCGCATCGGACATCCTGAAGGACCGCATGAACGTCCTGAACATCTTTGTATGCGCCGATAAGGAGGACCGCATTCAGAGGATCATGGGAAAAGACGGCCTGAGCTATGAGGATGCCAAGGAAAAGGTTGAGAGAACTGATGAAGAAAGAGCTTCTTACTATTATGATCATACAGGGAAGACATGGGGTGATGTGAACGATTACCACATGATCCTCGACACATCAGAGCTCGGCGTAGAGAACTGTGCTGATATCCTGATGCACTATTTTGAAAAGCTGGAATACATTTAGGATCTGAAAAACCGGTGCAGAACACTCCGCACCGGTTTTCTTCATATCCGTTAAAACGCGCCGGGGATCTCATCCCGGCGCGTTCCTTTTTTCTCACTTCTATTCTGCAGTGTCATCGGTGGTGCTGCCGCTGTCTGCTGCCGCATCGGTTCCCGATGTATCTGTGCTGTCTGTTCCATCAGTACTCTCTGTACCTTCAGTCGTCGTATCCGTTCCGGAATCCTCTGTTGTATCAGTCTCTTCCTCCGGCGTTACGACCGTGACGCCCTGGTCGATAAAGTCTACTTTGTTCCAGACTCTGTCGTTCACTTCGATCTCGATCGCATCCTTCCACTCTTCCAGCAGAGAATCATACTGATCCTGTCTGCGCTGCTCTACGATCGACTCCTTCTCCGCATCTGTTGCTTCGCGGTCGAGCAGGCTTGTCAGCTCTGCGACATAGATCCCGCTGTCTGTCTCCACGAGCTCTGTCACATCCCCTTCATTCTGCAGGGCATCCGCCGCTGCGATCAGATCCTCATTCGGGCTTGTGTTCTCTGAATCGAAAGTGGCCGTCTGCGCCTCAGCGCCCAGTTCCTCAGCTACTGTCGCAAATTCTTCGCCTGCCGCCGTCCTGTCCGCAAGGCTCTGAGCTGTCGTCTTGAGCTCTTCCTTCTCCTCATCCGTCAGCTCTGTCGAATTTCCGGAATCATCTGTGGTCGTGTAGGAAAAGAGTACATACTGCATGCTCTTCTGAGCCGCTTCCTCGTCAGATACTTCTTCATCCACGCCCTCCTTCATGGCACTGTCCATCTTGTTCTGGATCGTGACAAGCTCAAGGACCTTTTCAATATCTTTCTTATAACCGGATACAGCTTCCTTCGCGGCATCCGTATTGTCTGCCTCAAACTGCTCGGCAGCATCTGAAATCGCACTCTCTTCTTCCTCGGTCAGCGCGATGTCATAATCTGCCGCATGCTGCGAGAGGACATACATATCCTCAAGGCTCTCCATAACGCTGTCCTTGATCTGCTCTTCAAATGTGGTATCCTCGTCGTACTCCTGCGCCCACATATCTTCTGCCGTCATTCCCATCATACTTGCGTAATAGGTCTCATACTCGCCCTGCGTAAGCCTGGCATAAAAATTGGCAACTCCAAGCGTGATCTCCTCATCACCAACTGTAGCCACGACCGCATCTGTATCGATAGAGCCGCTGCAGCCTGTCACAGACACCGCTGCCAGAACACCCGCAGCCGTGACAGCTGCCGCCCTTTTTCCTAATCGCATCATAATATCCTCCTAAGTACACATATTTGAGCATGCTGTCAGAATGCTCACAACATTCTCGAATATTATACTCCGTTTTGGACATTCTAACAAGTAGAAATCACAAAATATACATAGTTACGGGCTTATTCCTGCACATCTATCCTCAGGCTGCGGATATCCTCAAGCACCTTCCGAAGGAGCTGCAGTACATCCTCGCCCGTATCCTTTCCGCTCTTCCCCCGCTTCTGATACAGGAAATACGGCGGATCTTCCGCCCTGAACACCAGCTTATTCCCATAGCTCTTGAGCAGCGCCGGGATCTTCTGTGGATCGATCTTCGCCTTTTCATACATGGTAAACTGATAGTCCCGTCCTTTCTGCTCCACTGCCTTCACATAGGCAGAGTGGGCCAGGCCTTTCAGCGCCGCGATGTGAAGGAGCTGCTGGACCTTCTTCGGGATATCGCCGAACCGGTCGATCAGTTCCTCTGTCATGTCGTCCATCTCTTCCTCTGTCTCGATGGCAGCGATCCTCCTGTATACGTCCAGCTTCTGATATTCGTTTTTAATATAGGATTCCGGGATATATGCATCGATGTTGATATCGATGGACGTAGTGTAGTTCTCTTCCTCCCCGGTCCCTTTCAGCTGAAGGACCGCCTCGTTGAGCATCTTACAGTAGAGGTCATACCCCACCGCTTCCATATGCCCGCTCTGCGCTTCTCCGAGAAGATTTCCCGCTCCCCTGATCTCAAGATCCCGCATGGCGATCTTGATCCCGGATCCGAGGTCCGTGAACTCGCGGATAGCGGAAAGGCGCTTCTCCGCCACCTCCTTTAAGAGCTTATCTCTGCGGTAGAGGAGGAACGCATAGGCCATCCTGTTGGAGCGCCCCACTCTTCCTCTCAGCTGGTAGAGCTGGGAGAGGCCGAATCGGTCCGCATCCTGGATGATCATCGTATTTGCATTGGGAATATCCAGGCCGGTCTCGATGATCGTGGTGGACACCAGGACGTCGATGTCGCCGTTGATAAAGTCATACATGATGTCTTCCAGCTGACGCTCATTCATCTGTCCGTGGGCGTAAGACACATTCGCCTCCGGCACGAGCCTCTGGACCCGTCCGGCCACATCCGCAATGTCGCTGACACGGTTATAGACGTAGTAGACCTGCCCGCCCCGGGAGAGCTCTCTCTCGACCGCCTCCCGGACCATCTCGTCATTGTACTCCATGACATAGGTCTGGATGGGCATCCTGTCCTGAGGCGCCTCTTCCAGCACGCTCATATCCCGAATCCCGATCAGGCTCATGTGGAGCGTGCGCGGGATGGGAGTCGCCGTAAGTGTGAGGACATCCACATTCTCCTTAAGCTTCTTGATCTTTTCTTTGTGCGTCACGCCGAACCTCTGCTCTTCGTCGATGATGAGCAGTCCCAGATCCTTGTAAACCACATCCTTCGAGAGCACCCTGTGTGTGCCGATGACGATATCCACAAGCCCCTTCTGCAGATCCTCCACCGTCTTCTTCTGCTGATACGAGGAGCGGAACCTGCACAGAAGATCGATGCGGACCGGGAAATCCTTCAGCCTCTGTACAAATGTATTATAATGCTGCTGGGCGAGGATGGTGGTAGGCACCAGATAGACCACCTGCTTTCCCTCCTGGACCGCCTTAAATGCAGCGCGGATGGCGATCTCTGTCTTGCCGTACCCCACATCTCCGCAGATCAGCCGGTCCATGATCTTCGTGCTCTCCATATCATGCTTCGTGTCCTCAATGGCCTGGAGCTGATCTTCTGTCTCCTCGAAGGGAAACATCTCCTCAAACTCCTTCTGCCAGACTGTATCAGGCCCATAGACGAACCCTTCCGACTGCTGCCTGGCCGCATAGAGCTCCACCAGGTCCTTCGCCACAGCCTGCACTGCCTTCTTCACCTGACTCTTCGTCTTCCCCCACTGGGCGGTCCCGAGTTTGTTCAGCTTCGGCTTCTTCGCGTCCGCCCCTGCATACTTCTGGATCAGATCCATCTGCGCCACCGGGATATAGAGGGTGCCGCCTTCTGCATAGGAGATCTTCATATAGTCCTTCGTGACCTTATCCACTTCCATCTTCTCGATGCCCTGATAGATCCCAAGTCCATGATTCTCATGGACTACATAATCTCCGGGCTTGAGTTCTGCAAAGTCCTGGATCCGCTGTCCCTCGTATGCACGGCGCCGTTTCTTCTTTTTCTTTTTTCTTCCGAAGATATCAGACTCCGCGATCACGACGAACTTCAGCATGGGATACTCATATCCTTCCGCCACATATCCGCAGGACACCATGATCCCTCCCGGATTGACCTGACGCTGCATATCCTCGCTGTAGAAGCTGCTCAAGTCATAGTCTCTCAAATCCTCTGCCAGACGCTTCGCCCTTGTCCTTGAGCCGGAAAGGAGCACCACGCGGTATCCGTTCCGCTTCATCCGCTTCAGATCGCGGGTCAGGAGCTCAAAGCTGCTGTTATACGGGTTCACGCCTTTTGTCTGGATACTGTACGTCTCCCGCACCTGGAACATGCCGCACTTGGATTCCAAAGTAGTGAAGCCGAAGCCGCAGTAACGGTTCATCTTCTCTATGACCGCTTTGACCTCAAATACAGTAAGACCGTCCTCTTCCTCCTCCATCCCCGCTTCCAGCCGGCTCTGCCTGCTGTGGAAATACTCTTCCTCAACCGCCTCTCCTTCTTCCTGGAGGCGGAGCGGTTCATCCAGGAGCAGAAGGGTCTTCTCTCTCGGGAAATAATCGAGAAAAGAGACATTTCCAAGGCCTTCCTCCCAGTTCTCCGAAGCCGGATAGATCGTCACTTCCTCCAGATTCTCCACTGAGCGCTGGCTTTCCACATCAAAGCTCCGGATCGAGTCGATCTCATCGCCCCAGAGTTCGATCCTGACCGGGAGCTCCTCCGTAAGCGGAAAGACGTCCAGGATGCCGCCGCGCACGGCAAACTGCCCCGGCCCCTCAATCTGGCTCTCCCTCTCATAGCCGAGCTCCGCCAGCCTTGACTGAAAGTCCGTGAAATCGATCGTATCGCCTCCCGTGATACGTATTCTCTGCCTGCGCACTTCCTCAGGATACGGCAGGCCGTCCAGGAACGCATCCATTGTAGTGATCACCGTGATCTCTGCCCCCTGCGCCTTCTCTAGCAGCGCCCTGAGCACCTCCATCCTCCGGTCAGTCAGGAGTTTCCCCTTGATGTCCGCATGGTAGAACAGCAGATCCCTTGCCGGATACATGTATACACTATCTGTCAGAAGACGGTATTCGTCATATGCTTTTTTTGCTTTTTCCTCACTTGAAAAAGCGATGACTCTGTATTCACAGCCATCGCCAAGCGCGTACATCAGATGAGTCTTCTGGGAACTCACACAGCCTGCCACCTGTATGATCCCCTCACCTTTCCTTCTGTTTTTCAGCATTTCCTGGTAATCCGCCAGTTCCCCCAGCGGCGCCAAAAAAGCCTGCATGTCTCTCACCCTGCCTTTTTTCACTTTTCCTCTTTCTTCTTCCTGTTGTATTCGTTCATGGCGCCTTCAATATCGCCTGACACGATCATCTCCACGGCGCGGACCGCATTGTCATACCCCTCGTCCATGAGGATCTTCTCCGCCTTCGAGAAATGTCCCAGCACATAGTCCGCAAGATCGTACTTCGGCGGCTTCTCTCCCACGCCGATCTTGATCCGCGGGAATACCTGTCCCCCGAGATGGGCGATGATATTCTTGATCCCATTATGGCCTCCTGCGCTGCCCTTTGCCCGGATCCTGAGCTGTCCCACTCCAAGACTTACATCGTCGTAGATCACGAGCAGTTCGTGCTCCTCATCCACCTTATAATAGTCAAGAAGGCTTCTTATGCTCTCTCCGCTCAGATTCATATAGGTCTGAGGTTTCGCCAGGATCACCTTCTGTCCCGCGATCATCCCCTTCCCGATGAACGCGCGGTGCTTCTTTGTATCCACAGCTATATTGTATTTCTCAGACAGCCTGTCTATTACATCAAATCCTACGTTATGCCTTGTTCCCTCATATTCCTTTGTCGGATTACCCAGACCGGCTATAATAAACATCTTACTCATCCTTTCTCCAGTTAAGAATCGCAATCTATTTTACCGCATGCCCCCTGTTTTGTCACGCAAAAGCGGTGAATATTTTCCCATTTTGTGTCATACACTTATAAAAAACAGCTGGGCGTCATGAAAACGAACAGCGAAGCAGATAGGGAGGTAACTCTATGGGTTCCAAGACAAAGATCGTTGTCCTGCATATGAAAGAAATCATTTATACCGCCGTGTTCGCCGCACTGGGGATACTGCTCATCATCCTCCTTGCCGTCATGTTCCGGCCGGACAGCGGACCGCAGGACACAGGTGCCGATAAGCAGTACACTCCGGGCATCTATACATCCTCGCTCACACTGAATAATGCAAACCTGGAGGTGGAGGTATCCGTAGACGAATCCCACATCAATTCGATCCGTTTTTCCAATCTGGACGAAACGATGGCCGCCATGTTTCCCCTTATCCAGCCGGCCATAGAAGATATCGCCGAACAGGTTTACGAGACCCAGTCGCTGGACGACATCTCTCTGCCGGAGGATACTCCGTATACCTCGCAGATGATACTGGATGCGATAAAAGAAGCCGTAGACAAAGCCGCAGTCGAATAAACTGCGGCTTTACGCTGTCAGGTATTTTTCATTCTCTCTGGGATTTCATTTTCGGACAGCAGAATCCCTTTTCTCAGCCCTCTACGATCAGGTATGTTCCGTCCGGGAGCGCGAATACTTCTGATGCCTCTTCCAGTTCTTCGTCTGTCATGTGGTCCACATCCGCGCCGCTCTCCTCAAAATACTCTCTGACCTCTTGCAGAGAATCTACGACTGCTGCCATGCAGTCCTCCAGGAAGGCCTCCGCCTCCTCCAGCGTCTCCGCCACCGGCTCGTCAAACAGCCTGCCCTGCTCCTTCAGGAAAGTCTTCAGACATTCTTCACTGTAACTGTTCATTCTGCTTCCTCCTTATCCTCTTACCATCTCGATGATCTCATCCGCGGAATCCACAACGCATTCCGCCCCTCCGGCCTTCAGATCCTCCGCTCCCCGGAATCCCCAGGAAACGAGTATCGTCTTCATCCCGGCAGCCTTTCCCGTCGCCGCGTCCACCTCGGAATCTCCGATATAGACCGTCTCGTCCGGACCTGCGCCAAATGCAGACGCGATCTCCAGCGCAGCCGCCGGATCTGGCTTCCTCGGCGTGCCGTCCCGCTGTCCCTGCACCCGGTCAAACACACCTTCCCCGAAGATCTCACTGACGACATGCACCGCCTGTCTGTCAGGCTTGTTGGACAGCACTGCAAGCTTAAGTCCCATCGCCCTCATCTGCGAGAGCATCTCTTTGACGCCCGGGTAAGGTACTACATGATATGTGCAGTTCTCGTCAAATATTCTCCGGTATGCGGCCATCGCCTCATCGAAATGTTTAAGCTCCGTATCTCCGCCTGCGCGCAGAGCTTTCTCGATCAGCACCTTCGCCCCGTTTCCCACAAAGATCCGGCACTGATCCTCCGTAATCTGCGGGAGCCCGATCTCCTTCAGCGTCTCGTTGACTGAAAAAGTCAGCGAATCCAATGTATCTGTCAACGTTCCGTCAAGATCAAATATACATGCTTTATACATGGCTTCCTCCACACTCTTCTTTTGTATTTCATCCATATGATAGTATGAAGCAGGGAAAATTTCAACACTTTCTATTGTTTTCCCTTATTCTCCAAGAAGATACTGCCGCATGACCTTCAACGCATTTTTCTCCAGGCGGCTCACCTGAGCCTGGGAGATGTTGATCTGCTCCGCCACCTCCATCTGTGTCTTTCCTTCAAAAAAACGGAGTTTTATGATGTAACGCTCCCTCTCATTCAGCCTCTCCATGGCCGCTTCAAGCGACAGCTCCTCGACCCAGTTCTCCTCCTTGTTCTTCTTGTCGCTCACCTGGTCCATCACATAGAGCGCATCGCCTCCATCGCTGTACACAGGCTCATGAAGGCTCATCGGCGCCTGGATCGCGTCCAGTGCAAACACCACGTCTTCCTTGGAAATGCCGATCTCATCTGCGATCTCCTGCACAGTGGGCTCCTTCATGTGACGCCGGATATATCCCTCCTTTGCATAGATGGCCTTATATGCGGTATCCCGCAGGGATCTGCTCACCCGGATGGAGCTGTTGTCACGCAGATATCTGCGGATCTCTCCTATGATCATCGGGACTGCGTAGGTGGAGAATTTGACCATTCTAGCCGGGTCGAAATGATCCACTGCCTTCATCAGGCCCACACACCCGATCTGGAACAGATCGTCCGCGTTCTCATTGCTCCCGTCGAACCGCTTGATCACACTCAAGACCAGTCTCAGGTTCCCTTTGATGTATTCCTCCCGCGCCTCTTCGTCCCCGGCCTGGACGCGGGCGAACAGCTCCTCCTTCTCTTCCTCCTTCAAGAGAGGAAGTTTCGACGTGTTCACCCCGCACAGTTCAACCTTGTTTACCATCATTGTAAGAATCCTCCTAAGCGATTTTCTACTTAGAATCATTCTCACTCTGACGTTAAGATATTCGGAGCGTCCGAAAATTTTATAAACTTTTAGACCTTGACAAAAGGCTCTTTAGATTTCCCATTTATCAGCAAGATTGTTGATCTGGCTCTCGAATTTTGCCTTGTCTTTGTTGGAAAGCCCCTCATTGCTGTAAATGATATCGAGGAGCCTCTTCCCGGCTTCCACAAGCCGGTCAAATGCTGTATCAGCCTTGCGCTGGGCCGCTTTTTTCGCCTTGACCGGGATGCGCACGCCCTCGTTTATGATCTCGTTTGTCAAAAGATCAGCCTCACAGCACGGATACGGAGCCCATGTACTGCAGCCGAACCGTTCCTCCACCGTCTTCGCAAACTCCTCTGTCACCTCATCCTCGCCGTGCACAACGAAAACTCTCTCTATCGGTGTCCTGAATCCGCCGATCCAGTTCAGCAGGCCGTTCATATCCGCATGTCCGCTGACGCCGTGCAGGCTTTCGATCCGGGCGTGCACCTCGATCGGTTCCCCGAAGAGCTTGACATTCTTCTCTCCCTCCAGCAGACGCCGTCCGAGCGTTCCGTTCGCCTGATATCCCACAAAGAGGATCGTACATTCCGTCCTCCACAGATTGTGTTTCAGATGATGGCGGATCCGCCCCGCGTCACACATTCCGGAAGCCGATATGATGACCTTCGGCTTCTCGATAAAATTGATCATCTTCGAGTCTTCACTCGTGGTGGATGTGTGAAGTCCCGGAAAGACAAGAGGGTTCACCCCTGCGTTTACAAGGGCCAGTGCCTCTTCATCAAAACAGTCCCTCATATTTTTCGTAAAGACCTTCGTCGCCTCGATCGCCAGCGGGCTGTCCAGGTACACCTCGAAATCCTGGTATTCGGGAAGCAGCCTTTTCTCCTTGATCTCTCGGATGAAATACAGCATCTCCTGAGTCCTGCCGACCGCGAACGAAGGAATGACTACATTTCCTCCCCTGTCAAAGGTCTCGCGGATGATCCTGGTAAACTCTCCGAGATAATCCGGCTTCTCCGCAGAATGGATCCGGTTTCCGTAGGTGGACTCTACCACCACATAATCTGCCGCCTCCGTATACGTAGGGTCTTTGATGATCGGCTGATCGATATTCCCCACATCACCGGAGAAGACGATCTTTTTGGTCACGTCTCCTTCCGTCGCCCACACCTCGATGCTTGCCGAGCCAAGCAGATGGCCTACATCGGTAAAACGGATCTGGATCCCGTCGCAGATCGTGATCCTCTCGCCATACTCGCACGGTACAAGCATCTCGATCGCATCCAGAGCGTCCTGCATCACATAGACCGGCTCATACTCGGGCTGTCCTGCACGCTTTCCTTTCCTGTTCCTCCACTCTGCCTCGAACTCCTGGATATGCGCGCTGTCTCGAAGCATGATATTGCAGAGATCCGCAGTCGCAAACGTGGCGAAGATCTGTCCCCTGAACCCTCTCTTCGCCAGTCTCGGGAGCATGCCTGAATGGTCGATATGCGCATGCGTCAGGAACACATAGTCGACTTCATTCTCCGGGATCGGAAGCCCCGGATTTTCATACAGATCCGGACCCTGCTCCATCCCGCAGTCGATCAGGATATTTTTCCCCGCTGCCTGGAGAAAATGACAGCTTCCCGTAACTTCATGGGCCGCACCAATAAAAGTAAGCTTCATAAGTCTCACCAACCCTTTTTCATTTTTCTTCTATTGTAACATCTCTGTGCATAGAATACATCTTTTTTCAGAAAATTTTATATACAGGAAGCCAGTTTTCAATATGCTCATCCCATTCCGGTATTCTTTCATTCATATCTGACCATTTCCCGCTTCAGCCTCTGCATGATCTTCTTCTCCAGCCGCGAGATATATGACTGCGAGATCCCGAGCAGATCTGCCACTTCCTTCTGCGTCTTCTCCTTGCCTTCCGGGTCATCCAGGCCGAACCGCATCCGGACGATCAGCTTTTCTCTGCTGCTCAGCTTGTTCAGCGCACGGATCAGAAGCTTGCGCTCCGCCTCATTCTCCAGATCTCTGTAGATCGTATCCTCATCTGTCCCAAGGATATCGGAGAGCAGGAGCTCATTGCCGTCCCAGTCCACATTCAGCGGCTCGTCAATGGAGACCTCCATCTTCGTCTTGCTGTTCCTTCGAAGATACATCAGTATTTCATTTTCAATACATCTCGACGCATAGGTCGCAAGCTTGATCTTTTTCGTCGGGTTGAAAGTATTGATCGCCTTGATCAGGCCGATCGTGCCGATCGAGATCAAGTCCTCCACACCTACTCCCGTATTGTCGAACTTCTTCGCTATGTACACGACCAGCCGCAGGTTGTGCTCGATCAGCGTCTTCTTCGCCTCTTCATCGCTCTCCGTGCCGAGGCGCCGGATCACCTCCGTCTCCCTTGCTCCCTCCAGCGGAGGCGGCAGGATCTCCGTCCCTCCGATATAATGGATCTCTTTCTGCCCGCCCAAGAGCAGGGATCTGATATCTGGGATCACTTTCAGTTTAAACTGCTGCGGTACTGCTACTTTTACAACCATTATTCTGTATTCCTCCCAATCATTCAAGTATTCATTTTCTATCAAACGTTCCGGTACAGAACTCTTCGCTGCCGTTCTTCTCAGCCGAATATCCGCCGGATCACTGTGCAAGGGTGCCGGGGTTCAGGATCATCTGGTATTCCCCGCACTCGCAGAGGGGGCCTTCGCCGATGCCCATCAGCGGCGCCTCCACCCATGCCTCTCCGTCTTTTCGGATACACATCCGCTCCGCCCTGAAAACTTTCATGATGCTCTCCCCGCTCACGCATCGATAGGGGATGATACGGAATCCCCGTATCTGCTCAGCCGGTCCGAAAATCTCTTCCGCAGTCTTCGGGTCAAGTATGTTCACGGGCTCTCCTGTGAAGGGATCTGTAAGCACGTTTCCCGTATCCCACAAGGCCTTCAACGGATAATTTTTCCCGTCTGCAAACACAGTCACCTCCAGGATCTCCCTGCCGTTCCGGAAAAGCGCCGCAGCTGCGCTCCACACCTTTGAGAAGACGAGAAAGCACACTGCTGCCGCCGCGTAAAATAAACTCACGTATCGTATGTACGGCCGGAACATCTGCAGAATGCCGCCGAGAATAATCGCAGAGAGATACAGCAGGATAAATGCTTTTACAAACTGCACTATACTGCCGATCGCCAACCCTGCTGCCAGCATTACGCTGTTGATCACGAAGTGGAAAAAGATCAGTTTGATGACTGCCGGAAATGGGACCGCGATCACCAGACAGGTAAGGGCGCTTCCGAGCGCACCTCCCAGAAAGATACGTCCATATGCCCGGCCGCATTTCAGAATGCGGTTTACAGCCAAGAGGAGCAGACTGTCCATCATGAAGTTTTCGAGGAACAACACGTCTATATACAGTTCATAGTACATGCCTCACCTTCCTTCTCCTTTGTATGGGATTCATTATAAGACAGGGACGCTTGGAAATTTGTCAGATGATGGCATTCTGCCTGAAATATCTTTCGACACAGATCTGATAAAATTATTTCTTTCGATGGGATTATATGAACACAGAAAATATTTTTAGATAAAGAAAAAGGAACTGTCTCTCGACAGTTCCTTAAATCTCAAACTATGCTTGTCCGTCCGATCATTTCTTAAAGAAATCCGGAATCTTGATCGTCTGCTCTTTCACTGTTCCCGAAGGTGTCCTCGGCTGCAGTGTCGGCATCGTTCCACCCTGAGGTCTTGCTGCTCCTGCGCCTGTGCTGTAAGGATTTCTCCTCTCTGTATCATGGGCGCCTGCTGTACGTCCGTCTCCCTGGAGAACGGAGCCCACCTTCTTCTGTCCTTCCAGTCTTGCTTTTAACTTGGAAGCGCTTCCGCCTACATTATGTAAGCCTGTTGCGATGACAGTGATCGTACACTCGTCAGACTTTGTATCGTCATACATTGCACCGAAGATAATGCTTGCGCTCTCTCCTGCGAGCTCCTGAACATAATCAGCCGCATCAGATGCATCCATAAGAGTGATATCACCGGATACATTAACGATGACATTGGATGCTCCCTGGATCGTTGTCTCAAGCAGCGGACTTGCAACCGCCTCTTTGACTGCTTCCAGCGCCTTATCGTCTCCACGGCCGGATCCGATTCCGATGTGGGCAATGCCTTTGTCCTTCATGACAGTCTGGATATCTGCAAAGTCCAGGTTGATCAGAGACGGAACATTGATCAGGTCCGTGATACCCTGGATACCCTGCTGCAGGACCTCGTCAGCCTTCTTCAGCGCTTCCGGCATTGTCGTGCGTCTGTCAACGACCTCGAGAAGCTTGTCATTCGGTATAACGATGATCGTGTCTACATTTTCTTTTAATTTATCAATTCCTGTAAGAGCATTCTGCATTCTTGTCTTGGACTCAAAACGGAAAGGCTTCGTCACGACTCCTACCGTCAGCGCGCCCTGCTCCTTCGCGATACGTGCGATAACGGGAGCTGCACCTGTTCCGGTTCCGCCGCCCATACCGCAGGTAACGAACACCATGTCCGCGCCCTTCAGAGCTGATGAAATCTCTTCCGAGCTTTCCTCTGCTGCCTTCTCTCCTACTTCCGGCTGTGCTCCTGCGCCAAGGCCTTTCGTAAGTTTTTCTCCGATCTGCATCAGTGTCGGTGCCTTACAAAGCTGCAGTGCCTGCTTATCTGTATTCACTGCGATAAATTCTACGCCCGCAATCTGCTCGTCGATCATGCGGTTCACAGCGTTGTTTCCGCCTCCGCCGACTCCGACAACAATTATTCTTGCAGCCGCTTCCGATTCGTTGGTTTTAATTTCTAACAAGAGTATTTCCTCCTTTGTCGTCTTATTAATTTCTTATACATCCCGATTTTTTTGATTGAACGCTATAATTCAATAAGTATATAATAAAGTCTTTTTGGCAAATAATCAATAGATTTTTTCTTATTTTTCTGATTTTTTGCAACAGTTCAGCCAGCTGGCACGAACCGGATCGCTGTCGATGAATCATTATAATTCTCGAGGTGCAGCGTTCCCATAGTATCAGGATATTGTTCTGCGAGCTTTTCGAGGATCGGTTCAACCTGGGCAAGCCTCGCCTCATAGTTTTCCTCCCCGAGAAGCACCTCCACATTGCCGAAATACACCGCAATGCCGCTGTCAACACAGACAACCCTGTCCGGTGTGAGATTATATTTCGTGAGATATACAGATACATCCATGATCTTTTCGAAGATACTGCTGTCTTCCACCGGAAGCACGCTTCCGATCGCCACCTTCGATGCATCAAAGACAAGTCCCTCGATATGCGGAACGCCTTCCAGGAACTCCTTCGTCCGCAGCGATGCGATCCCATTCTTATCGAAATACAGGCAGGCTCCGTCATAATCCACGTACCCCAGCATTTCCTTCTCTTTGACCGTCACATGGACAGTCCAGGGATTTTTCAGCGATACCGTCAAGCTCTCCGCAGCAGACGGCAGTTCAGCCTCCGTAAAATTGTATTTCAGCAGAAGATATAAACTGTTCACCGACAATTCATCGTTCTCGATCCAGGCTATGATAGAATTGGCGCTGTAATACTCATTCCCCTCCACTTCGATAGAACGCGTCCGGAAGCCGAACACTGCGATCACAGCGAGCAGAATGACAGCCGCCAGCACTGCCAGCACGATCTTCCATACCTTTCTCCTGCGTTTTCTCTTCTTCATCGTACTCCTCCTTGCACCGCCTGCTGAGTAAGCAAACAGGCGATGCTACTATTCTATCAGATTGGATACGCTCAGGACAAGCCCCATTTCAAACAGCAGGAACACAACCGATGTCCCGCCATAACTGATAAAGGGAAGTGTGATCCCCGTATTCGGGATCGTGTTGGTCACGACCGCGATGTTCAGGATCACCTGGATCATCATGTGCGCCATGGCCCCGGATGCGATCAGCGCTCCCAGCAGATCCTTCGCCTTCGTGGCGATCACAAAAAAGCGCCAGATCAGCACAAGGAACAGCAGGACGATCACCGAAGCCCCCACCAGCCCCAGCTCCTCGCAGATGATAGAAAATATCATGTCATTCTGTGCTTCCGGGAGAAATCCCAGCTTCTGCACGCTGTTTCCCAGGCCTCTGCCGAAGAGACCGCCGCTCCCGATGGCATACAGCCCCTGCAGCGTCTGATATCCCTTCTCGTACTGCTCCGGATTCCGCCAGATGGCAAGCCGCTCCAGCCGATAGCTCTCCAGCGCCAGGAAGACCGCCATAAAGGCGATCCCCGCAGTCCCCATCCAGATGAACTGGGAATACTTTGGGCTTGCCGTAAATACAACGATTACGGCAATCCCCAGGATGATGATCGCCGTGCTCAGATTGCTTGCGCCTACAAGCGCCACGATGGGCAGTACGGAGAGCATTACCAGGATCAGCGTGGTAAACTTTCCCATCCGCCTGACGTTTTTGCTGACGAGCCAGGCAAGGAACAGGATCACCGCCACTTTGGCAAATTCCGAGGGCTGAAAAGAAAGCGGGCCCAAAGACAGCCATCTCTTGGACCCGTTATACTCATCTCCGAAGAACATGACGGCGACGGACAGAAGGATCGCTGCCAGATAGCCGGGCACCGCCAGAGGCACCCACCTGTGATAGTCGATCCTTGCGATCACAGCCATCCCCGCCAGTCCGAGCAGAGTTGCAAATCCCTGTTTTTTCAGATAGTACAGAGGATCATGGAACTTCACCCTTCCGTTATACGCGCTCGTGCTGTACAGGATGACCAGGCCGATCGTTACCAGGATCAGCACCACAACGAGCAGTGTGTCGTCATACCGCCGTCTCTTCACAGAACGCTCCAATAAAAATCCACTCCCTACAGTCTATTTACAAGCTCTTTGAATTTATCTCCGCGTTCTTCGTAGTTTTTAAACATTCCCCAGCTGGCACACGCAGGAGAAAGCAGTACCGCATCTCCGGGCTGCGCATATTCCACGCACTTCGCAAATGCCTCTTCAAATGTATCTGCCATCACGATATCATGGAATCCCAGTTTTCTCGCAGTCTCCGCGATCTTTTCTCTGGTAGCTCCCAGGAGGACAAACTTTTTCACCTTTCCGTCAAACGCGCGGATCCACTCCTCATAGGAGGACTCCTTGTCGTATCCTCCGCCGATCAGGACTGTCGGGCGGTTCATTGCCCGGATCCCGCGGATCGCGGCGTCCGGATTCGTCCCCTTGGAATCATTGTAATATGCCACGCCGTTTTTCTCAGCCACAAATTCAATGCGGTGGGCGACGCCCTTAAATTCCATCACTGTCTTTCTGATGATCTCAATCGGTGTGCCGTAAGCATATGCCATGGCGGCAGCCGCCATCACATTTTCATAGTTGTGCATTCCAAGAAGATTGAGCTCGCTGACATTGCATATTTTAATCTTTTCATCAATATTGCAGATGATATCGCCGTCTTCAAGATAGACCCCTCTGTTAAGTTTACGCTGGCTGCTGAAATATAGAACCTCCGCGCGGGTCTTTTCTCCGAATGATCTTGTCTCTTCATCCTCATAGTTCAGAACACAGATGTCCTGCTCCGTCTGATTCTCGGCGATCCGCTCTTTCGCCTCTATGTACGCCTCCATCGTATGGTGCCGGTTCAGATGATCCGGCGTGATATTCAGGATCGCGCTTACCTTCGGGCGGAACGCATGTACCGTCTCAAGCTGGAAGCTGCTGATCTCCGCCACGACCACGGAGTCCGGCGTCGTCTCCGGAACCACGCCCGTATATGGAGTTCCGATGTTGCCCACAACAAAGACGCTCTCTTTATAGTTCTTCATGATCTCCCCGAGAAGGGCCGTCGTCGTCGTCTTGCCGTTAGTTCCCGTGATCGCCAGGACATCTCCCCTGCCGAACACATAGGCAAGCTCGATCTCTCCCCAGATCGGGATCCCACGCTCTCTCATACGTTCCACGACCGGCAGGTCTGTCGGCACGCCCGGGCTCATGACTACAAGAGAGAGCCTGTCCAATAGTTCCGCGAGCTGCTCCTCCGTCAGTTCTCCGAGCAGGATCTCGATATTCTGCCCTTCTCCGGGCGAGATCTTTCTCAGGATCTCCTCCCGGTCAAGCCGGTCATTTCCATCGTACAGGATGACCGAAGCGCCCTCTGTCAGGAGAAGACGGCAGGCAGACTCCCCGCTGATCCCCGAACCGAATACCAGTACATTTTTCCCTTTTATGTCCATTTCTTATACCCCCATTAACGCGATCAGGCAGAGAAGCGCCGTGATCACCGAAAATACTGCGACTACTCTGGTCTCCGACCATCCGCACAGCTCAAAGTGGTGATGGATCGGAGCCATCTTGAACAGCCGCTTTCCGCCTGTTTTCTTAAAGTAAGTAACCTGAAGTATAACAGAAGCCACCTCGACCAGATAGATAAAGCCGACGATGATGATAAACAGCGGCATCTGCATCATATATGCCGTTCCCGCCACGAATCCTCCGAGAGCCAGGGAGCCCGTGTCCCCCATGAACACGCTGGCCGGATATACATTGAACAGAAGGAATCCCAGCAGCGCTCCTACGACCGCGCAGGTGATCGGCTCTATGCCGCTCTCCGTCCCGATCGCCACAACAGTAAAGAAGGTCGCCACAAGTACGGTAACGCTCGAGGCCAGGCCGTCCAGGCCGTCTGTAAAGTTTGTTCCGTTCACTGTTCCGATGACAGCAATGAACAGGACTGGGACTGCCAGCCAGCCGATATCCAGGCAGTATCCTCCCGAAAAAGGAACAAGCATGGTCAGCGGTATCTCTGCCACTTTCACAATATAGAAGGCAAATATCGCTGTGACCACGATCTGGAGCGCCATCTTCTGCATCGGGAGCAGGCCGTCCGAACGCTTCAGGACGACCTTCAGATAATCATCCAGAAATCCGATCAGCCCGAATGCCACTGTGAGGAACAGGATCGGGATGATCCTCGGGTAATCCTTCACATAGAACAGAGACGTCACGATGATACTTGCCAGGATGATGATCCCACCCATCGTAGGCGTCCCTGCTTTCTTAAGATGGGACTGTACTCCATCCGTACGCTCTGTCTGCTTCATTTTCAACTTCCGCAAAAATGGTATCACTACCGGTCCGAGCACAAGGCTGACGGCAAATGATATCAGTACGGGAACAACAATATGACTGCTCATAAATCCACCTCTTCATCTCTTTTGTCTCGCATAAATATCCCATACAGTATAACCCATCAGTCAGTTTTTTTCAATCCCGAGATACGGGAGCACATTGTCATAGATGTCTCTTAAGACAGGCGCCGCGATGGTGCCGCCGTAATACACGCCCTGAGGGTCATGGATGACGACCATTCCCAGCACCTGCGGCTCCTCCGCCGGGGCAAACGCCAGAAAGGATGAGATATACCTGTTGGCGCTGCGGGGAAGCGTCTGTGATGTCGCTGTCTTGCCGCCGATGGAGTAGCCCTCGATATATCCGTTTTTCCCCGAGCCCTCCTCCACAACACTCTTGAGCAGGGTCCTCATCGTCTCAGAGGTCTCTTCCGAGACGATCCCCTCACGGACTTCGTACTCGAACTCTTCGACCGCTTTTCCGCTGCTGTCGAGCACTGCCATCCCAAGATGGGGCGTGATACGCCTCCCGCCGTTTACGATGGAGCTCACTGTAGTGGCAAGCTGGATCGGGGTGATCTGGAATGACTGTCCGAAAGTCATCGTGGCAAGTTCCACAGTCCCGATGTCCTCCTTTTTGTGCATGATCGTCCCCGCCTCGCCCGGCAGATCTACATTGGTCAGGCTTAGAAGGCCGAATCTCTCGAAATATTCGTAAAACTTATCTGCGCCCAGCCGCAGGCCGATATCGATAAATACCGGGTTGCAGGAGTTCTGTATCCCCTGGACAAAGGTCTCGCTCCCATGCCCGCCCACCTTATGGCATCGGATCTTCCGGTCTTCGACGACCCGGTATCCGGGGCACATGAACGTATCGTCGAGAGACACAACTCCTTCTTCCAGACACGCCGAGGAAGTGATGATCTTGAAGGTGGATCCCGGCTCATAAGTGTCATTGATGCAGCCGTTCCTCCACATCTGATTGAGCTGATCCTGCAGCTCCTCGTCAGACAGTGTTCCCGCGTCAGCTCCCGTGTTCAGTTCGTACGGTTCATTCAGATTAAATTCCGGAACATTTACCATCGCATAGATTTCTCCGTTCTGGGGATTCATGAGAAGGATGGAGACACTGTCCGCCTGCTTCTCTTCCATCACCTTCAGCGCCGCCTGCTCACAGTATGCCTGGATGTTATAGTCCAGGGTCACCTGGAGCGTCTCTCCGGCGACCGGCTCGACCCTGTCCTCAGCCACCCCGTCCAGCTCGATCCCTCTTGCATCCGTCGTGGTGAGTATGGTCCCGTTGGTCCCCTTGAGATACTCCTCGTATTTTACCTCAAGGCCGATGATCCCCTGATTGTCTCCTCCGGTAAATCCAAGCACCTTGGACGCCAGTTCGTCATACGGATAGTACCGCTTATAGTCCTCGTCCACTTTTACTCCTGCAAGATCATAATTCCGGATCCTGTCTCCGATTTCCTTTTCCACATTGGTCTTGATCTTCTCCATAGAGGATACTTTCTCAACCTTCTCCCTCACCTCTGCCTGCTCCAGGCCGAGCTCTGCCGCGAGCACCTCCGTCACCAGATCCGGATCCTCGATCTGGCTGTGGACCACCGAGATCGTACACACCGTCTTGTTTGTCGCCAGCACCACCCCATTCCTGTCCACGATCTCACCCCTGGCAGCCTTGATCTCCCGCTCCCTCTCGTGAAGGTCCTCTGCGAGCTCCTGGTAATACTCGGCATCAAATACCATAAGGTAGACAAGCCTGCCGATCAGCCCGAGTATGATGACTACTGCACACAGAAAGACGACGAGGATCTTCTTCTTATTATAAGTCTTGTTTTTCATAATAAAATAAACCCTGCAAAAGATATTTCTACAATTTATTATCTCTTTTGCAGGGTTATTCATATTTCTTCCCGGTTGTGATCACTCGTCACTGCCGCTGTCCGCGTCCGCCCAGTCATCCAGGTCGGGATCGTAATTTTCATCGATGTAGGCGCCGTCCGGATTATTATATGTATCCTCATAATCCGAATCATAATCTGTGTACTCCGTATCGCCGAAGTTCGTTCCTGTCTGTATCTCCTCAGCCTCACTCTCCGCGATCGTGGTGATCCCAAGATACGGGAACGCTTCCTCCATGATCCGCTTTGACAGGTCCAGCACAAGGGAGCTGTTGTCCTGCCCCTCCACGTTCGGTTCGTCAATAACAACATAGAGCATGATCTCCGGATTATCCTGCGGAGCATAGCCGATAAAAGAGAGCAGGTAGCTTCCGTTGCCGCGGGGCAGCTTTTCCGCTGTTCCCGTCTTGGCTCCGATGTCATAGCCTTCTACCTGCGCCCTCTGGCCGGTCCCGTAATCCATCACTGCCTGCAGATAGGTCTTCACCTGTTCAGACGTCTCCGCAGAAACAGTCTTTCGTAAGAGCACCGGATCTTTTGTCTCTATGACATTGCCGTCTTCATCCTGGATCTGCTTTACCACATGAGGCTCATAGTAATATCCCCCGTTGATCAGGGAACAGAACGCGGACGCCATCTGCGTCATCGTCACATTAAAGCTCTGTCCGAAAGAGTTTATCGCAAGGTCGATCGGAGTCATATTTTCCGCTGTATAGAGCAGTGCAGAAGTGCTTGCTTCTGCCGGAAGATCGATCCCTGTGTACTCCCCGAACCCGAAAATATGCTGATATTTTGTAAAGCTCTCAACTCCGATGGACTCCGCCATATGCATCAGTGCAACATTGCATGAGTTTGCCACAGCGTCCTGGACCGTCTCCGTCCCGTGACCGCTCCGCAGATGACATCCGATATTTGTCCCGCTCACCTCAAGCGAGCCGCCGCAGTAATAGGTCTCATCACCTGCCAAAGTTCCCGTCTCCAGCCCCGCCGCCACGGTAAACGGCTTCATCGTAGAGCCGGGCTCATATGCATCGCTGACACAGAAATTCCGCCACAGCTCGCTCATGGCGTCGAGCTGCTCGTCCTCGCTCATGGCGTTCCACTCCTCATCCGTATAAAGAATGGAGAGGTCTCTCGGATCGTTGAGGTCAAAATTCGGATAGGACGCCTCGGCCAGTATCTCGCCGGTGTTCGGATTCATCATGATCACCGCCGTATTTTTACTTCCGAGTTCGCCTTCTCTCGCCTCCCCGGCATGTGCCTGGTTGAACTCCAGGATACATTTCTCCACGATGCTCTGGAGCGTTATATCGATCGTTGAAACAACAGTATTTCCGTTTTTTGCGGCTTTGACAGTCCTCTCCACCGAGGAATCACTGTCAAAATAGCCGTACTCTCTTCCATCCGTCCCGTTCAGCACATCATTGTAAGCACTCTCGATCCCGATCGCGCCCACATTTCCGGAATAGGTGAATCCGATCACATCGCTGGCAAGGGTGTTATACGGATACGTCCTCGTATAGTCATCTTCCAGCCACACTCCCTGTACATTGGGATAGTTTTCATCGTCATTATCGATCTCATTGAACTTCTGAGCAGTCTCATAATCCACATCGGTCGCCATGACAGCATATCTCGTATCCGGCCTCTCCTCGATCACGTCTCTCACCGTCTTCTCATCTATGCCGAAGCAGTCTCTGAGCACTTCGATCGTCGGTTCGATATACTCTTCTTTGTCCGTCATCACCACCACATCGAGGATCACATTGTAAACTCTCTCACTCGTCGCGATCTTTGTCCCGTTGCGGTCCACGATATCCCCGCGCTTGTAAGGGATGACGCGGCTGTCATAATTCTGCTGGTCGAGCACGATCTTTGTATACCGGCTTCCCCTCGTGACATTGATCCAGGTGATTCTTCCGATAAGAACAACAAAAGCCAGTATAACTGCCATAAATAGCATTACCAGCTTTCGTTGCATTCTGATTGGAAATTTTTTTGTCAAAAACTCAAATCTGTTTTTTCTTCTTTTTCTTCCAGCCATTTTTCAATAATCCTTAATTTGAAATATCCTTTGACTGGGCGAGCACACCGTCTTCCGGGATGCTGTCGTACTGTTTTACGTAACCGCTGGCCGGGCTTTCATATTCGATCACAGTTCCCTGCGACTCATATACCATCCCCATCTCATTCATCGCCTTATTGCGAACGTCTTCCAGATTGACAGAATCCGCAGCCGCATTGTACGCTGTGTTATTTGCCTCCGTGAGATCCGCAAGCTGTTCCTGCAGCGTCGTGATATTTTCCGAACGGTTCACGACGTCTGACTGAAGCTTCAGATACATCACACAGAGGAAAACCGCACAGAATGCAGCAGCCACAAGAAACACAGCATATGCCGGATTGATATTCCTTGCCCGGTTTCTGTTTCTCGCCACCTGACGGCTCACATGTTCCGGAGCCTCACGGCGGGTCTTCGGCATTCTCTTCGGCAGAGCTTCCGCCTGCTGTACAGCACTTCCGTATACGTAGAACTGCCCTCGATCCATATTTGAAATATTTCTTCTTCTGTGATCTGCCACGCGTCTTCCTGCTGCCATAGCGTAAAGCTCCTTTCCCAGTTTCTTCCACCCTTTCAGGCTCTCCCCTTCCTGTCCGGATGTCTGTTGTTTTCACGCACGCTTTTCTCTAAAGCCTGCGCAGGTTATGTCTCAAATACTCCCTTAAAGCGAACCCCGTTCAAAGATCCTCAGCTTTGCACTCTTCGACCGGCTGTTCGCCGCCATCTCTTCCTCCGACGGAAGGATGGGCTTTCTTGTGATCACCTTCCCTTTCGATGTCTTTCCACAGACACAGACCGGAAAATGACTCGGACAGGTACATGGGTTCTCGTTCTTGCGGAACGCGCTTTTCACGATCCTGTCCTCCAGCGAATGAAATGTAATGATACAGATCCGTCCCCCTGGATTCAGCATGTCGATCATGCCGTCCAGCGAATCCCTCAGCACGTCGAGTTCGTGATTCAGCTCGATCCGGATCGCCTGAAATGTCCTCTTGGACGGATGTCCGGATGTCTTCTGCACTTTCATCGGAATCGCATGCCTTATGATCTCATTCAGCTGCCCTGTCGTCTCGATCGGCGCTTTTTCCCGCTCCGCCGCGATATGCTTTGCAATATTTTTTGCAAATCTGTCTTCCCCGTAATCGCGGATGATGCGGTAAAGCTCCGCCTCGCTGTAGTCATTGACGATATCTCTCGCCGTCATCTTCTGACGCTGGTCCATCCTCATATCCAGCGGCGCGTCCGCACGGTAGGAAAATCCCCGTTCGGCCGTGTCCAGCTGATAGGACGAGACCCCCAGATCCAGCGTGATGCCGTCGACCTTGTCAATCCCCAGCTCATGGAGCCTTGGCTTCATATCACAATAATTGCTCCTGATTATCGTGACCTTCTCCCCGAAGCCTTCCAGGCGCTTTCCCGCTGCCTCTATCGCATCGGCGTCCTGGTCTATTCCAATTAATCTCCCCTTGCTGCTTAAACGTCTGCACACCTCAGAGGCATGTCCGCCTCCGCCCAGCGTTGCGTCAACATAGATGCCGTCCGGCCTGACGTTAAGCCCGTCCACTGTCTCATACAGCAGAACTGATGTGTGCTCGAATGCCATAACTTCCTCCTTGCTGCCGTTATTTTTCTGCGGATACAGGAACCAAATACAGATCAGATCCTGATTCCGATGGCCTCCATCCTCTCTGCGATCGCATCCAGATCCTCTTCGCTGACCTGACTGCGCTCTTCCCAGAGAGCCTTGTCCCAGATCTCAACACGGTCCTGAACTCCCACCAGGACCACATCTTTCTCCAGATGAGCGGCCTTTCTCAGCGACGGCGGCACAAGCACTCTCCCCTGCTTGTCAAAGCTGCCCTCCGAAGCGCTTCCGAAGAAATAACGTTTGAAAATTCTGGCATCCTTGTTCATTCGTGGTAAGGTTTCGAGTTCGGCAACGAATTTGTTCCATTCTTCCTGAGAGTAGACAAAAAGGCATCCCTCCAGCCCGTTACAGATAACGAAGCTGTCTCCCAGATCATCCCTCAGCTTGGCCGGGATGATGAGTCTGCCCTTTTCATCAATGCTATGGTTAAACTCTCCTAGTAACATCCGGAACCCTTTCTCTAAATGTGAGCCTCCACATCGCTCCCCACTTTATACCACTGTCCACCACTTCTCACCACTTGTCCCCATTGTAAACCACCACGCTCCCTTTTTCAACCCCCTTTTTGAATTTTTTATGTCTCACAGGCCGCGTTCAGGCGTAAACTGCAGCAACCGCCCGGCTTCAGATTTCCACGCCGGATCCAGGTGACCTATTATATTTTCCAGCAAACAAAATATGGGGTACAAGGAAATTCCTTGTACCCCATATTTTGTGTTCTGCCTCTTTCAGGCACGGCATGCGCCATATTTTACTCAGACAAGCTGTTCATATAATCAGTGACTGCAGTGTAATCCACCTCTGCAACTGCCCTCTCCTTATTGGAATCATAGATGTCATATGCGGAATATGCGATCCATCCCACAAGTGCAAGCGCTACAACAGTGAGGATCACCTTGCGGACAATGCTCATCATCCGTTCTTTCCGCATGATCTGCTTTCTGTTCGCTTTTTCCTTTTTATATTTGTCTACTTTTTCCTGGCTCATTTTGCTGTTACTCCTTCCGTCACGCTGAATTATAGCTATTTTATCACAATTTTCGCTATAATACAACAATTATCCCGCCATCATTCGCATACATTGTACTGATCCCTGCGGTATCCACGATAAAACTCGACTTCACTTTCAGACGCTCCAGGAGCAGATCCTTCACTTCTCCCGCCCGCTCCGGACAGTTGCAGTGGGCGATCGCCAGGATCTTGCCCGCCGGATCCACTGCGTCTCTCTTGATGCAGTCAGCCATCTTGACCAGCGCGCGCTTCACCCCCCGCGCCTGGCCCAGCTGACATATCGTCCCCTTCGGGGTCGAGCCCATGACCGGCTTGATATTCAGCGCACTCGCAACGATCGATTTGATGCCTGTGAGACGGCCGTTCTTCCGAAGCGTGTCAAGATTCTCAAGCACAAAATACGTATGCTGTCCCTCGATATAGCGTTCCACGGCTGATACTACTTCTTCAAATGACATCCCCGCTTCCTCGCACTCATGTATCTTCAGCGCGATCAGCGTCTCCCCCACCGATGCTGAACGGGAATTAAATACATGGATGTTCTTTCCGCCGTGCTCTTCCTTATACAGCTTCTTTCCCAGCTCCGCGCTGTTATATGATCCACTCAGTTCGGAGGAAAGTGTCACCGCATATACCCGCTCGGCATCGCAGCGGTACAGCTCCATATATTTCTCCGGAGACGGGCAGGACGACTTCGGACACTCCGGACTCGCCGCGATCCTTCTCAAAAAATCAGCCTGGTCAAACGACTCGTCATCCACGATCGTCACGCCGCCCACCTGCATGCTCAGAGACGCAGTCTCGTACACCCCGCTTCTCTTCATCTCATCTGTAAGCTCGCCGCAGCTGTCAACGATAATTCTATAACTCATAACATCTCCTCCCGAACCACCATGTGCATTTTATTTTTCCATTACACGTAGTTTTAAATACCACATATGAATATATCACACTTTTAAACAGTTGGGAAGACCTTTTTCCAACTTCACGGATTATTCATATCATATCCGTTCAGCCATAAAGGAAGGGGCAGACTGATTTATGCCGGCATAAGAATCAGTCTGCCCCTTCCTTTATGATTAAAACGCCCATATATGAGCAAAAAAGCGGCGGAGGCTCAGCCCTCCAGTTTGATCCGCCTCGATATTCCCAGCGCAATTCCCATCTCTGCCATCAGGAACAGGATCGCCGTTCCTCCGTAGCTGATAAACGGGAGGATGATGCCTGTCGACGGGAGAAGCCCGGTGACCACTGCAATATTCAGGATGACCTGGAGCGCGATATGTACAAAGATTCCTGTGGCGATCAAGGATCCGTACAGGTCAGGTGCATTCTGCGCAATGAACATCAGTCTGTAAAGCAGGAATCCGAAAAGGCACAGGATCACCAGCACTCCGAACACACCGAGCTCCTCGCAGATGATCACGAGGATCCAGTCGTTCTGCGCCTCGGGAAGGATCCCCAGCTTCTGCGTACTGTTGCCGAGCCCCTTTCCGAAAAAGCCTCCGGAGCCGATCGCATATAAGCCCTGCATAACCTGAAAGCTGCCGCTGTCAGCGCTTGCTTCCGGATTCAGCCAGGAGATGATCCTCTGAAGGCGGAAATTGTCGCTGTTCGCCGCCGTCACCGAGAGGATGGCAATCACCACCACTGCCGCTGCGACCGCAATCCCGAGAAAAACAAGGAACGGCTTCGTCCTCGGATGGATCACAAAGATCAGGACACAGGTGATCGCCATCACAATGATGGCCGTACTCAGATTATCCGTCAGGAATAATACGCCGCCTGAAGCGATCGCACCTAACACGAACACCCGTATGATCCCCTCCATGGTATAAGCCTTTTTCCCAAGCCTGCACAGCTCATACGAGATAAAAAGGATAACTGCGATCTTGGTGATCTCTGCAGGCTGCAGCGTCAGATTACCTGGGAGCTGTATCCATCTCCTTGCCCCATTCGCAGTCACTCCGAGAGGTGACTTGACCAGCGCCATCATAATGAGAGAAAAGACGAAGATCTCTGAGGCAAACGCGCCGTATATATGATAATCAATCTTCGAGACTACAAACATGACGGCAATTCCTGCGAGACCGATCAGCGCCTGCTTGGAAAAATAATACATATCATTGTCAAAGTCAATCTGTGCGCTGTATGCACTGGTGCTGTACAGCATGACCAGCCCAAAGCACATAAGGAAGATTACAATGAGGAGAAGGTCAAAATCAAAATACTGTGCCTTCTCCGCTGTTGTATTCCTCAGTCTGTGTATGACCAGGCTCAGCGCCGACGGCCTGGGTCCGCGTCTGACTGACGCGCGCGCAGGTTCCGGCCTGGGAGTATACACTGCCTGACGCCGCTGTTCCATCCTCCTCTGATAACCGCTGCCAGAGCCGGAATAACTGCCGCTGCGGCGGGGTGCTCCCGCCGCCGGCTCCTTAGCTCTGTAGCCGCCTGTATACTGCCTGATGACAGGCATAGGCTGCGTATCCCCGCTCACCCGCCTTCCTGACGCCGGATTCACCGGACGCAGAGGCTGTGTGTCGCCAAGGCTGCGCTGTCTTCCCCCGTTCTTTCCATTTTTCTTCTGTCCCCGCCGTTTGACCGGCTGCACAGTTCTGCTTCTCATATACTAATCACCTATCTTGCATTCATGGCCGGATGCATGGGTTTCCCATGTTCAAAAAACCGGTCATACCACACGAGAAAAATATATACCGTCCAGATCTTGCGGCTGTTGTCTGTCTTCTCGTTCACATGTTTCCCGTTCTTATGGTCATCCAGCATCTTCAGGAGAAGATCTGTGCGGAAGAACTTCTTTGCCGCATCAGACTGGAACATCTCTCTGACTTTTCTATAATACTTATCTTCTTTCAGCCACACCCGGATTGGGATCGGAAATCCCAGCTTCTTCTTCTCCGCGGTCTTACTCCGGATGTTTCTCTCTGCTGCCGCTCTGAGCGCGACCTTTGTCTTCGGCGCACGCACCTTGTATTTCAGCGGCAGTGTCTCTGCAAGCTCCAGCACCTTTTTGTCGAGGAACGGCACGCGGACCTCGAGCGAGTTGGCCATTCCCATCTTATCGCCCTTCATCAGGATATCATGGACAAGCCAGAGATGCATGTCCACATACTGCATCTTGGTCACAGGATCTTTCCCTTTCACACGGTCGTAGAGCGGACGCGTCACCTTCTGGATCCCCGGCCTGCAGCCCTTCTTCAGAATCTTGTCGGCCTCGCGCTCAGTGAAGATATTCGTCGCGTTCGCAAAATATCTCTCCTCCAGCGTCTTTCCATGGCGCATCAGGAATCCACGCCCCTTCATACCGCGCGGCAGGCAGTACTCTGCAAATTTACCGAGAATACGGCGGATCCCCATCGGGATCTTATTAAAGGATGTGTGCTCCAGAGGCTCGCAGTAAATATTATATCCTCCGAACAGCTCGTCCGAGCCCTCGCCCGAGAGCACGACCTTGACCTTTTTCGATGCCTCCTCGCTCAGGAAATACAGCGCGATCGCCGCGGGATCTGCGACCGGCTCATCCATGTAATACTGGATGTCCGAGAGTCTGTCCCAGTATTCATCCGGACTGATGACTTTCGCGTCGTTCTTCATATTGATACTTGCCGCGAACTCCTTCGCGTCCTGGATCTCGCTGTATTTTCCCTCGTCAAATCCTACCGTAAACGTACGGTCGACCTGCCCCAGATAAGTCAGATAGCTGGAATCCACACCACTGGAAAGATAGGACGCGACCTCAACATCGCTGATCTTATGCATCTCTACCGACTCTTTCATGACCGCCTCAACATCGTCCACAACTTCCTTGAACGGCTTTCTGCAGTCTCCTGTAAAATTCGGCTCGAAATATCTGGTGAGCTCAAGCCTTCCATCCTCGTAGGTGAAATAATGCCCCGGCTGCACACAGAAAACGCCTTTGAAAAAGGTTTCATTTGTCGGGACAAACTGGAAGGACAGGTAATTTCCGAGCGCATCTTCATTAAAGATCTTATCAAACTTCGGATGCTCCATAAACGCCTTGATCTCGGAAGCAAACATCAGCGTTCCGTTCATCTGCGCATAATAGAGCGGCTTGATCCCGAAAATATCTCTCGCCCCAAACAGCTTCTTTTTCCTTGTATCCCAGATCACAAACGCATACATGCCCCGCAGCCTGTCCAGGAGTCCTTCGCCCCACTCCTCATATCCGTGGATCAGCGTCTCCGAATCCGTGTTAGAGACAAAGGCATGTCCTGCCTTCACGAGCTCCGCCCGGAGTTCCTGGTAATTGTATATCTCTCCGTTGAAGACAAGGACCATACTCCGATCCTCGTTGTAAAGCGGCTGATCACCCACAGAAGAAAGATCTATGATGCTCAGACGTCTGAAGCCCAGAGCCGCATCCTCATCCACATATTTTCCTTCACTGTCCGGGCCTCTGTGTATGATCGTATTCATCATATTTACGAGAACCTGCTCTCTGTCTTCCACTTCGCCTACAAAACCTGCGAATCCACACATATCGCCATATCTCCTTTTACCATCAAATCTTAATTATTATATCCTCTTTTATCTTCAAAAACAACTCCCTGTCCTGCGTTCCTCCAGAAACGGTAAAAGCAATGATATGAATACACCACCTCGCATATCCATATCATTGCTTTTAGGGATAATCGGGGTAACAGGATTCGAACCTGCGACCTCACGGCCCCCAGCCGTGCGCTCTAACCAAACTGAGCCATACCCCGTCGACTCATACATTATATATAATTTCCCGCGAAAAGTAAAGCGTAACATTTTTTATTTTTTTCCCATAGTATATTTATGTAAAATATTATGAAAGGAAAACCCAAAATGCCGAATTGTCAGAATAATATGTACAGCTCCCGGCAGGCAGGATGTTCCACTCCGCGTATGGCATCCACACCGAGAAATGCAGGATTTTACGGTAACCGTGGAAATGTACGCCGCTCTGTCCCTGTTCCTCAAAACAGTCCTTCTGCCAGATACAGACAGGAAGACTGCGGGCACAGCCGCAGCGATTCTCTGAACGGAATGCCGCTCGCAATGGCTTATGTGCCATGGCAGCAGTGGCAGAATATCTATGAACCGTGCAGGGCGCTTGAGCGCGGCACAATCTTCGAGGAGCTTGACAAACCGTTTCTCGGGAAAGGAGGCCGCCGTCAATGAACAGCCCAATGAACCGGAAAGAACTTCTTTCCCATATCAATCAGGTCAGTTTCGCAGTCAATGAGGTACAGCTGTATCTGGACACGCATCCGTGCGACGCTGAGGCTCTGGCATATTTCAAGGACTACAGCCGCCAGCGCAGCCATGCCCTGAAGGAATACGCCGAGAATTACGGACCGCTGACCATTGACTCAGCCGATGCCTCCTGCGAGGACAGATGGAACTGGATCAATGAGCCGTGGCCATGGCAGGAAGGAGGATGCTGATTTATGTGGAATTATGAAAAAAGACTGCAGTATCCGGTCAAGATCACCCAGACCAACCCCAAGCTGGCCCAGGTCATCATATCCCAGTTCGGCGGACCGGACGGGGAGCTTGCCGCTTCCATGAGATATCTGTCACAGCGGTATACCATGCCGTACAAAGAGGTGACGGGGATACTGACCGATATTGGCACTGAAGAGCTCGCTCACATGGAGATGATCTGCGCGATCGTCTACCAGCTCACCAAGGATCTGTCTCCGGAGGAAATCGAAAGATCCGGATTCGCCCCTTACTACGTGGATCACACGCTCGCCCTGTGGCCGCAGGCAGCCAGCGGGACGCCGTGGACAGCTACAGTATTTCAGTCAAAAGGGGATCCGATCACAGATCTGCACGAAGATCTGGCTGCAGAGCAGAAAGCCCGCACGACATACGACAATATCCTCCGCCTTGTCAAAGACCCCGAGATATGCGATCCGATCCGCTTCCTGAGGCAGCGGGAGATCGTCCATTACCAGAGATTCGGCGAAAGCCTCCGTCTCGTACAGGAAAAGCTTGACAGCAGGAACTTCTATGCCTTCAATCCTGAATTTGACAGATAAAAACTAAAAGCCATGGGCAGATGCATAGCGGAAATTCCTCCGCCGGCACCTCCTGCCCATGGCTCATCATTCATTCACATCTTCATTCATATATCTGTATTTTTTCTCACATTACTGCTTCGCGCCAAGCGTGACCTCAACAGTCTGCTCCGCATACTCGCCATTTGTCTGCGGCACCTCGATCGTCAGTGTTACCGTCTCGCCCTTCGCATAATACTGAAGCTGCTCCTGCAGGGCAGACATGCTGTCGACAGAAGTTCCATTGATCGCTGTGATAACGCATCCTCTTGTCATTCCGGCATTATCTGCGCCTCCGTTCGGAGTGACCTCTGTGACATATACACCATTCGGCATATTCAGCTGCTGAGAGTATTCTGTCGGAACATCCATTCCTGTGATACCGATCACGCCCTGATCCGCCTCAGCTACCTTCGTCTTCGTCTCCTGGTTCATCAATTCCTGGATCAGGTCTGATACATCGGAGATCGGGATTGCGTATCCTACTCCCTCCACAGTCTCGCCGACAAGCTTGGAGGAGTTGATTCCGATCACTTCTCCGCTTGCATTCACCAGAGCTCCGCCGCTGTTTCCAGGATTGATCGCCGCGTCAGTCTGGATCAGCTTTGCGCTGCTCTCCACCGTCTGACCTGTCTGGGAATCTGTCTCTGATACAGAGCGGTTCAGCGCACTGATCACTCCCGTTGTAACGGACTGACCGTATCCCAGTGCATTTCCAATCGCGATCGCCGGCTCGCCCACCTTAAGGTTTGTAGAATCACCGAGTGTAGCTACTGTGATCGCATCCATTGTATCATCAGAGATAGAATCCAGAGGTACCGCGATCACCGCTACATCGTACTCTGAGTTCGTTCCTTTGATATTCGCCTCGACGCTAGATCCGTCATCAAAGGTGACTGTCAGAGTATCGCTGCCCTCTACCACATGATTGTTGGTCACGATCAGAAGCTCCGTATCATTCTGGGAAATGATAATACCCGTTCCTGCGCTCTCGCTCGTCTGTTCACTGACACCTCCGAAAAAGCTCTGCACCTCTTCCACGCTCATATTTGTGATCGAGACGATGGATGGCATCACTTTCTCTACGATGTCCGAGACGTCCGATGTGACAACGCTGGAGGTCCGGGACAGCGTAGCGTTGCTGTTCACCGCCTTTGACGTGTCTGACGAGCTCTGCGAGGAATCGTCAAGTCCCAGGATCCTGTTCCCGATAATGTTCGATGTCAGGAACGTTGCACTTGAGACCACGCCGAACAGGAGCGCCAGCCCTGTCACCGCGACTGCTTTCGGCATTTTCCTGCGTGGTTTCTTTTCCTTCGGAGGCTGTGGATCCTGCTGCGGCTGCTGTGAATACTGACTGCCGCCGTACTGATAACTGCTGTCTGAGTTTTCCTGATTATAATAATTATACTGGTTTTCCATAAAAGATTACCTGCCTTCTTCATGTATTTCATCTTTTTACAGCTCTAATAATAATGCCGTATTGTGATGAAATTGTGTTCAATCAATTAATCTTTCATGTTTTTATTCCACAGTCACAGATTTTGCAAGGTTTCTGGGCTTATCTACATCACATCCTCTTCCGACAGAAATATAATATCCGAAAAGCTGCAGCGGAATGATCGCCAGTGAGTTTGTAAAGAACCTGTTCGTTCTCGGAATATAGATCACATAGTCCGCCGCCTTTTTCACCTCGTCATTGCCCTCCGTCGTCACAGCAAGCACGAATGCGCCCCGGGTCCTCACTTCGACAATATTGCTTATCATCTTCTTGAACAGGTCTTCCTGTGTCAGTACGGCAGTCACAAGGGTTCCCTCCTCGATCAGAGATATGGTGCCATGCTTCAGCTCCCCTGCTGCGTACGCCTCTGAGTGGATATAGGAAATTTCTTTCAGCTTCAGCGATCCTTCCAGTGAGATCGCATAGTCGATCCCTCTGCCGATAAAGAAGACATCCTTCGCCGCCAGATAACGGTTTGCAAACTTCTGTATCCTGTTCTTATTGTTCAGGAGAAGCTCTACCTGGTCAGGCAGCCTCTTCAGGTCTTCGATATAGTCCTTCACCTGCGCATCAGAAATCTCCCCGCGCACTTTAGCGAATTTGACAGCCAGCAGGTAAAGCGCGATGAGCTGGCAGGAATACGCTTTTGTCGTCGCCACGGCAATCTCAGGTCCTGCCCACGTATACATCACATTATCCGCCTCTCTCGCGATCGAGCTTCCCACAACATTCACGATACCGAGCACCTTTGCCCCTCTTTCCTGAGACTCTCTGAGCGCTGCAAGGGAATCTGCAGTCTCGCCGGACTGGCTGATGACGATCACAAGCGTCCCCTCTTCCAGGATCGGATCGCGGTATCTGAACTCACTCGCCAGATCCACCTCCACCGGGATCCTTGCCATTCCCTCAAACACATATTTACCAGTCACCCCTGCATGGTAGGCGGAACCGCAGGCAACAATCATCAGCTTTTTCACTGCGCGGATGTCTTCATCAGACATGTTCAGCTCCTCGATCACGATCTCATTTCCCTTGATCCTAGGGGAAAACGTATCTGTGATTGCCTTCGGCTGTTCGTACATCTCTTTTAGCATGAAATGCTCATATCCGCCTTTTTCTGCCGCATCTACATCCCATTCAATATGGACAGACTCCTTCTCAATCCGCTCTTCGTCCACATTAAAGAATTCCATGGAATCCTTCTCCATGCGGACGATCTCTTCATTTTCGATAAAATACACGTCTCTGGTGTACTTCAATACTGCCGGCACGTCCGAAGCGATAATGCTCCCATTCGCCGTATGTCCCACGATCAGCGGGCTGTCCTTGCGCACTGCATAAAGTTCGTCCGGAAAGTCTTTGAAGACGATACCAAGCGCATAAGACCCTTCCATGCGGTGCATGACCTTTGTGATCGCACGGAGGGGATTACCGTCATAGTAGTAATCAAGCAGATGGGCGATGACCTCGGTATCTGTATCTGAGATAAACTCATACCCCTTATTGACCAGCTTCTTTTTCAGTTTCAGATAGTTCTCAATGATGCCGTTGTGTACGACCGCAATGCTTCCGTCCTTATTCAAGTGCGGGTGGGCATTCACATCAGAAGGCTCTCCGTGAGTCGCCCATCTAGTATGTCCGATTCCAAGTATCCCCGGCATAGTCCTGCCGTCGTGGGTGATCTCTTCCAGCACTTTGAGGCGTCCCTTTGCCTTCGTCATATTGATCTTCTCTCCATCAAAAACCGCAATGCCGGCAGAATCATATCCTCTGTATTCCAGCTTTGACAGACCATCCAGAAGGATCGGTGCCGCCTGCTTTTCGCCAACATATCCTACAATTCCACACATAATGATATTCTCCCTTCTAATTTATAAAATGAGACAATCTACAGCCATAAATACCGCATCCTTGCCTCATTTTATCAAAATTATATTCAAATCTTACAGGTCGATAAAGTCGATCTCAAAATTATCGTTGTCCTTATTCGATGACTTTTCCCGTTTTCCGATATCCGCTGTATCATCCGGGAAATTATCTTCTATTTCATCATTGTCATACTCGTCATCGTACTCGTCATCAAATTCATCGTCGTCTTCATCGTAATAATCGTCTTCATCGTCGTAATACTCATCATCGTCAAAGTACTCATCGTCTTCGTCATAATATTCCACGCTGTCGTCAACAAGTACTTCGTCCTCTTCCTCCGGGATTTCATCCTCAGGGCTCTCCTTCTCAGAGCGCACGGCAAACTGACTTCTCGACTTTTTCTGAACGGCCGGTCTTTCGTCCTCTTCCTCATCGTCAAACGGAATGTCATACTCATCATAAAGATCATCCAGTTCCTGATTTCGGTGAACGAGCTTGACAGCAAATACGATCATCAGGATAAGGAGAAGAAGGAATACTGCTGCCACGGCAATGAGCACGACCAGTACATGATCTCCCATAAAACTGCCGATCCTGTCGAGCAGGGAACCGTCTGCCATCTGTTCCGCCTCCTGTGCCGGAGCCTCGAACATCTGATATGTGCCATCCTCTGTGTCATACTGATATAGGCTCTTCTCACCTGTCCTTGTATTCAGGGCATACATTACATAGAAGCGCTCCTCACCGGACTGCGACCAGATCGGGAATGTCTGATCAAGGATCGTAAGCTCCACCTGCTGGTAGCCGCTCGGAAGAGAAACCGCATCCGCCTCATCCAAAGGAATGATCGTAGTTGTATCGGAAATAGCCAGTTCAACATACGGTGCAAAAGTCGCATCCTCTTCATTATAGAGGAAGAATCTTCCCAATCCTGAGGAATCTACAAGATATCCCACATATACCCCGGCATCATTCACACCGAACTTTCTCTCGGCGCCGTTAAATGTCAGTGTCGTCTCCGTATATCCATTCGGAAGATCAGAGTTTGTAAAGGCCTCTGAGAAATTGTACTGTGTCCCGTTCACCTCAACGGTGATATCTGTCGTCTCGCCCGGTGTGCTCTCTGCCGGCTGCGTTGTCTGATCCGTTGTCTGCACTGAAGTGCTGCCGTCGTCCGCCGCAGCGATCTGGATCGCGGATGATCCTTCATCAAGATTCAGAGTTTCATCAGAATACAGATACGCTGTGCTGCCGGTAACAGTGATCGTCGTCTCGCCGGCTGTCAGCGCTCTGAACTGCATCGTTGTCCTCAGCTCGCTCTGGCTTCCTGTTCCGCTTCCGAAATAGGTCAGCCCGCCTGAGCCGTCGGCTTCGACCCCTTCTCCGCTTATAAACTCCAGCGCTGTAGTGTCATAACTCATAGTGATATCAGCATCACCGATCGCCTCGCCCTGTGTCCTGACGACAAGATCAACGCTGACTGTCTCGCCGACCTGCGTCTCGGGATCCGAAAACATCAAAGTTCCTTCTGCCGCATTTGCAATGATCCCGAACATCGGGACCGCCAGAAAAACTGACAGCAGAACCGCGGTTAATTTCTTCATCAATTTCATGTAAGCTCCCTCTCTTTTGTTTTATTGTTTTCTGCGGAAGATCAGGGGTCGTTCCGCATACCTGCTTACTATCATACACGTTTTGCCGAAGATTGTCCAGGATTATCCCCTCTGAACGCGGCTTCCGACATCATTCGACAGTACCGCTCTCTCCTCCTCCGGCATCTGTTCCGCCGCCTCCGGACGGATCCGTCCCACCGGACACGTCGCCTCCGTTGTCAGAACCGCCGCCTGTCCCGGTATCTGACCCGTCATCCGTTCCGCCGCCCGGCGTTGTATCCGGCTCCTCCGGCACTTGTGTATCCGCCGGCGGCGCTGGCTCTTCCGGTTCCTGGGTCCATGAGGAATCATAGCCGCCGGAAGAATCATAGCTGTCGTCGCTGCTGTAGGAATAGTCCTCTTCATAATAGCTGTCGTCACCGGACGAAGAACCGGAACCTCCCGCTGAGCTTACAGTATAAGCAATATCCGCACTCAGTGAAGTGACAGTCGAGGACGGCTGATAACCTGTCGCGCCAAAGAGAAATTCATGCATCTGCGTCACGTTGGATGCCAGATCTTCCGGAATGACGATACTTCCAAACCCGGAAATCGTATCCGTGGAATTTTCAGCCGGGAATCCCATATTGCCCGCCAGGGTATATTCGCTGTAAGCAACGGCATAATTCAGGATCTCAGGCAGAGTAAAGCTCGTGGATATCTGCGGGAATATCTGATTAATAATATTGTTGATCGTGAGCAGATCCGCCTTCTTAGCCTTTTCCACCATCTTCTCGATCACTGTGCGCTGGCGCTCTGTTCTGGTAAAATCTCCTCCTGCAGTAGAACGGATCCTTGCATATGTTGTAGCCTGAGTTCCATTCAGGAGCTGAAGGCCCGCACTTTCAATATAAGCTGTCTCTTTTCCGGCTGATGCTGCAGTCTCAGGAATATACTGATTGATATATGGAAGCTCCTCCTCTGTGACCTCGATCTCAACGCCGCCGAGCAGGTCGATCGCATCCGCAATAGCTCCGAAATCAACCGTCACATAATCCTGTATATCCAGATCAAGATTCTTATTCAGCATGTTGATCGCCATGACCGGACCGCCATAGCTGTAGGCGGCATTACACTTCTGGAAAGTGCCGTCGGAAAGATCGAGCAGTGTGTCTCTGTATACAGAAACCATCTTGATCTCTTTTGTCTCATTGTTGAGACTGGCTACGATGATACAGTCGGTTCGGTTTCCCTCTCCCAGATTCCCGTCTCTGGAATCTACGCCGAACAGAGCTACATTGGTATACCCTTCTCCGAGATCCACCTCTGCATTCTGCTCCAGCTTCTGGTTGATGATAAGATCCTCCGCCTTGATCTCCCTGCTGTCAATCTTGCTCCACTGAGCCGCCACATAAATCCCCGCCGATGCGGAAAGGCAGATAAGCACTCCGGCAAAGCAGACGAGCACCCGCTGCCACATTTTCATTCTGGTGAACCAGTTTCCCTGTTTTCTCCGGGCGCGCCATCTGCCGCGCCTTCTAACGTTTTTTGACATAAACACACACCTTTACCGGAATATTATTTTTTACCTGCATTAAATAGTACAACAATCTTCTGCAGGATTCAACTGTTTCCCCAAAATCTATTCATATTTTGCCAGCTCGTCGAGGATGCATCTCGCCTTTTCTTTCCAGGTATTGGCAAGCGCCTCGCTGTCAAGAAGTTCCATATACTCCGGATCCGCCTTAAGGGCAAGGGCCCTGTCAAGCTGTGCAAGGAACTCATCATGGTCATGTCCGATGAGCACTGACTTGTATTTCCTGCATTCATCCATGTCCGTTGTCACGATCGGCTTATTCAATGCCATATACTCAAACAGCTTCACCGGCGAGGTCGCCTTCGTTATGTCATTGATCAGGAACGGGATCGTCAGCACATCGATCCGCGCCGCATAATTCTGGAGCACTGCATAATCCTTCGCGCCGCAGAAATGGACGTTCCTGCAGTTATCCACCCCCGACTTATCGTAAGAATCATCATACTTGATACCAAAAAGAACCACCTGATAACGCCCGTCAGCATCGATCTTTTTCAGCAGATCATAGTCAAACCACTTCGCCAAAGCGCCGTAATATCCGATCACAGGCTGTCCCTTCTCCAGGATCTCCTCAAACTCCCTGTCAAGCCTGAAGTTCTCATCGCAGTTGTCATGGAAGTGCGCATAATCTACGCCATTGCTGGAATAGACCAGCCTTTCGCTGCCCCGCTTCTCAAGCACGTCCTTCTCCAGGGCGCCTGCGGTCACAACAACGAAGATTTCCGGCGTGTTCATCGCCATATCGTACTTTTCCTTCACATTGACCGGAAGCTGATCCGTCCCTGCAAGATGCGGATTCAGGTCATCGATATACTCATACACTACCTTATAGCCGCGCTCCATATATTCCCTGACCTTCTTTGCCGGCATTGTCCAGTCTGTCGAATAAAACTGCAGATATCTCGGCACGTTTCTCTTCTCGATCTCTTCATGGAGGATCCTGGAAAACGCGCTGTTCGCGTAATTTACAAGATAAAGATTGTCCGCCTGTTTCTTCATCCTCGGGACATCGTCCGTAAATCTCGTCACCTCATAGAAGACCAGTGTCCTCTGCTTTGCAAAATTGCTGAATATATGCTGCGGGCGCTGATACAGAGGGACATTCCATCCAAAAGAACTGCGCCATATCACGATCCTGTCGTAAGTATCTCTGTCGAGTATCTTGCCGATCTTCGCCGCCACCTTCTTCTTGTGCAGCGCCATAAGGATCCGCTCTCTCAGAGAAATCTTCACAAGATAATTCGACCGTATATAATCAGCCGCCTTTTTCACTGTTCCTGCAAAGCCATATTTTTTTATCAGATTTTTTAATTTGCTAATTTTATCTCTCATCGCTTTCCCACTGAGACAGCCGCCGCTTCAGCTCTTTTGCCCTTGCAGACCAGTCGTTCTGCCAGGCGCACTCTCTCAGCCTTTCCTTCATCTCATTGTCTTCCCGCTGCCCGTAACACTCGACCACCGCTTCGGCAAATTCTTCTGCCGATCCGGCAGTCCTCACCACCTCATATTTCCTGCACTCCGGCAGATCAGTGGTCACGATCGGTTTCCCCATTGCCATATACTCGAACAGTTTCACCGGGGACGTCGCCATCGTGATCTCATTGACGGCAAACGGGATGATACACACATCCAAATAATGTACGTAGCCGGCCAGCTCTGTATAATCCTTCTTTCCAAAGTACCTGACATTCTTCCGCTCTTTCAGGCCGCTCTGCGCCAGCGAACCGTCATGCTCGATCCCGATCAGGATGATCTGGATCCGTTCATCATCTGCCAGCCTCCCGAGCAGCTCATAGTCAACCCAGCTTGCCAGTGCCCCGTAATACCCGACATGGATACGCCCCGGTCTCAGCCAGGAGAGATATTCCCTGTCATCCGTCTTGCTCTCCGGAAGGAACCTCCCGCATTCTGCCCCGTTGGGGATCAGCGCGATGTCCGCCGCGCCTGCCATTTTCTTTGCATTATCATACAATTTATCTGCTGTCGTGACCACGAGCGCATCTTTCTTTTCGATCAGGAAACGATGGCGTTCCATGATCATCCCAATCTTCCGCGGAGAGATCAGATCCGGATTGATATCATCCACATATTCATAGATCACCCGGAACCCGAGATTTAAATACTGCGTGATCCTTGACATCGGGACTGTGTCCGTGGAATACACCATCAGGTATCTGTGCTCGATCTTTCTGACTGCTTCTAGCAGATACTTCCTGAAATAATACAGATCGAGGACATAGACCGAGCGGTCGATCCTTGTGATCCGTCCCCGATCTTCAAAATCAATATCATAGTAGGAATTATACAGCACCAGAGTATCGCTGTCCCCCATATTTCTCAGGAGATGCTGTGGTCTCTGCATCATGATATTCCTATATCCGAAATGATTTTCAAATATAATGATCCTTTTGTATCCTCTGCTCAGGATCCTGTCCAGAATCACTCTGCGTCCCGGCGCTGCAGGGCTCCCGTCCGAGCGCTCCGCCTTCTTCCACTTTACCGCCGCCATCTTCACGGTGCCTGCAATCCCCAGGCTCCGCGCTTTCTTCAGCTTATCTCCGATTCCCATTCTTTTCTTTCCTCAGCTCAAACAAAAATTTAACATTGCTGTCCCAGAACCGCTTCAGCCGCTTCGGCTCGCTTGCAATACGGTAGAGCCACTCCAGGTTGTGCCTGATAAAAAATGCCGGCGCGCGCTTCTTCCGTCCGCTGAGCACATCAAAGCTTCCGCCCACTCCGATGAAGACGCCCTTCCCTGCCCTGCGGTAATACTTATGGATCAGCAGCTCCTGCTTCGGCGCACCGAGCGCTGCCAGTACGATGTCCGGCTGCATTTCTGTGATCCTGCAGAACACCTTTTCCTTATCCTTCACATAGCCGTCCGTATATCCGGCCAGCACAGCGCCGGGATACTCTTTTCGGATCTTTGCCACTAGAGCTTCCAGCACGCTTTTCTCTGCACCGAACAGATAAATAGAACATCCTTTTTTATCTGCATAGTCGAACAGCGACTCACAGATCTCCACCCCCGGGATCCGCTCCTTGAACGTATATCCGAGCTGCGCTCCGCCGCGGATGACTCCGATGCCGTCCGGCACGATCAGCGTCTCTTTATCCACGAGCGCCGCGTTCATCTCAGGCAGCTTCCTGCCCAGCATGAGGATCTCAGGGTTGGCCGTTATGACAAACGCCTGCTTCCCGCCGGCGATCCTCTCCTTCAATATATTGAGAAATTCCTTCTTCGTGCCTTTATATATTTTGTCATAATAGGTTCTCATTCGGACAGTCATTTATTTTTTCTCCTCAAACCCTTCCGTGCTTTCTTTCATAAAGATGATCTTCCCGGTCATGATGATCAGCTTCAGGTCCAGAAGGATCGAATAATTCTGGATATACATCAGATCGAGCTTCAGCTTATCATACGCGCTCGTATTATATTTCCCGTAAATCTGCGCATATCCTGTCAGTCCGCCCTTCACCTTAAGCCTGTACTCAAACTCCGGGATCTCCGCCGTATACTGCCGTACATGCTCTACTCTCTCCGGACGCGGCCCGACAACACTCATATCCCCTTTCAGGATATCAATGAACTGCGGGAGCTCGTCCAGGCGGGTCTTACGGATAAACTTTCCGATCGGCGTCACCCTCTTGTCATCCTCTGTCGTAGGGATGACCTCTCCCTCTTTCTCTGCGTTCTCGATCATGCTTCTGAACTTATGGATGGAGAACACCTTCCCGTTGATCGTACATCTGTCCTGACGGAAAAAGACCGGTCCGCCGTCATACAGCTTGATTGCCACCGCAATGACCAGCATGATCGGTGACGTGATGATAAGCGCCAGGGAAGAGATGATGATATCCATCAGTCTCTTGACCAGTTTTTCTTCAAAGCTGAAGCCCTGGTTGCGTGAGAGCAGGAGCGGAGTGTCGAACAGATGTATATTCTCTGAACTCCTGATAATAATATCTGATATCTTTGGCGTGATATAGGAGCGCACTCCCTTGGAATAGCAGTATTTTACATAACGGTTGCGCAGAGGCGAGTGGATGTCGCAGAGGAATACAGCGTCATACTTGCCTATCTCCGCAGTCACCTTATCCCAGCCTTCCTCCACGTTCATGGATTTCTTTATAATATATCTGTCCCGCCTGGATTCCACCTTCTTCAGCAGCGGGGTCGGGTCGTACTCCTCGTACAGGAGTATGATAGAATGCGGTGGAAAAAGCTTCTTAAAAATAAAGTTGACAGTCAGCGTCCACAAAACAATGATGACAATATCCACCAGCGTAAGCTCGATCATCGGAACGATCTGCACAAATCTCGCAGACAGAAGGACTGTCTCAAGGTAGATCAGCACGTTCGTCGCTAAGAGCGCAAGCGTCTGCGACAACAGAAGGCTGGCGCTCTTCAGATAGCCGATCTTCATTCCCCCGAGAATAAAAGAAAAGATGACAAAGAAAAAGGCATAGAATGCCCCCATCATCAGATACCCTTTATAATAGAACGGGAACACGATCCCGTCATTGTAGTTTATATCCCAGACATGGATGAATATCCCCATCAGACAGATCAACAGAATAATATTAAATGCAAAACGTATCAGCTTTTTATACTGTTCTAAGCTTCCCTTATTCATCAATGACAAGCTCCTTTTTCTTCTGACTTAAACTATATCTGCTAAATTATAGTATATATCTTTTGTTTTTTCAAGGTTTCTATCCCGAAGATACGCAAAAATGTTACATTTTATTACAATTTTATTACATCAAAGACAAAAGTGCGGCATCGGCCTCCCGGCCGACACCGCATCTCATATTTTTAATATACATATATTTATCTGTAATAAGAGCTTGGAAGCTGCTCTGACTTAACAACAACACCGTTTTTGATATACTGCCGGTATGCCACTGCAGTATGGCTTCCCGTCCACCACGAGGATATCTCAACTGAGTCATACCATGCAGGCTGCACTCCCCAGATTTCAGCAAACAATGTATTTCCCACGACATAAGTCACGATCTTCACCGGATAGCTGTGATCATTTCTGAACTGCAGATCAGACGTTCCGTAATTCACCATGGCATCCTGTCCGATCGGAACATAGGTTGAAGGAACCGAATGATTCTGTCTGTCTACGATCGTCATACCTGCTCTGAGCGCTGCGCCGTAGAGTGTTGTACTTGCCTGGCAGATACCGCCGCCATATCCGATACCGCCCACAACTCCTCCGGGCAGATAGCCGTCTTCTTTCCCGCACGGTCCTGTAACATTGAAAAACGAAAGCGTCTCGCCGGGCTGAAGGACGATACCGTTAAAGCACAGCAGCGCTTTAGTCATGTTGTATGTACCATTATAATTGTTTGTCGAAACAGTCGAGAAGAGACCGATGCATGTCGGGAAATCCTTCAATTTTCCATCTGAATCAAAATGGTACGTTATACCATCGATCACAACGTTTTCTCCCGCAGCCATGTGTCCGTCCGGATGGTAATAATATCTGTCTGTTCCTTTCACTCTCCAGCCCGTGTGCATCTTTCCGCTTTCTGTGAAATAATACCAGTACCTGTCGACCTTAATACCCCGGCCCGCCACCATATGTCCGTCAGTATCATAATAATACCTGTCTGCTCCTTTATCTCTCCAGCCTGTATGCATCCTGCCGGTCTCATCGAAGTAATACCAGTATATCCAGATCTTCATGCCTTTATTGGCAGCCATCTTCCCGTCTTTCTGATAATAGTATCTGGCGCCGTCCTTATCCCGCCACTGGCTTTTTACCATATTTCCGTCGGCGTCAAAATAATACCAGCTGCCGTTGTCTTTTACTCCGGCATCGAACGCCTGCTGTCCTGTGGGGGTAAAACCGATAACAGTCTGTCCGCCTTCTTCATCTTCCAGTGTCATAAGGCCTCGGTATGCGGCTCCGTCAGACTGGAACCAGTAATTTTCATCATTGATGGTGATAAGGCCTGTATCCTTCAGCATATGCCCTTCCGCATCGTAATAGTACCAGTCCTCCCCTTTTTTGCGGAAGTCCTCCTGCAGCATCCTGCCGGTCTCATTCAGATAATACCATTCTCCATCAAGCTTGATCCCCTTGCTTATCAGAAGGCAGCCGTTCTCGTCATAATAATATCTGCCGTCCGCCTTTTCTCTCCAGCCGGTCAGCATCTTTCCGTCTTCGCTGAAATAGTACCAGCTGCCGTCGATCTTCAATCCCTGATCTGCCGCACGGTATCCGTTTCCGGTATAGTAATATCTTCCTTCTTCTGTTTCATCCCAGCCGAGATAGGCTGCCCCGCCTGCCGTAAACTTATAATGTTTCCCGTCAATATCAAGTTCGGTATTCTTTGCCATGCAGCCGTTCTCATCGTAATAATACCACTCAGAGCCTTTCTGGCGGAATTCTGACTGAAGCCTTCTCCCGCTCTCGGTAAAATAATACCATTCCCCGTCAAGCTTGAGTCCCACGCTCGTCTGAAGACAGCCGTTCTCGTCATAGTAGTACCAGCCGTCCGCCTTTTCTCTCCAGCCGGTCAGCATTTTCCCGTCTTCGCTGAAATAGTACCAGCTGCCGTCGATCCTCAGTTCCTGATCTGCGGCGCGGTATCCGTTTCCGATATAATAGTATCTTCCTTCTGCATCCTCATGCCATCCAAGATAGGCAGCCCCGCCCTCATTAAACTTATAGTGCTTTCCGTCGATATCCAGTTCGACATTATTTGCCATGCGTCCGTCCGCATCATAATAGAACCACTCCTCGCCCTTCTGGCGGAACCAGTTTCTCATGGATACACCGTTCTCGTCAAAATAGTACCAGCTGCCGTCAATCTTATAACCCTGCGCTGTGATCTCCGCTCCGGCTACATAAAAATGCATTCCATCGCTCTCTTCTACCCATCCGTCAAATATTTCCGGTTCCTGCGTCTCTTCCGCCGCAGCTGTACTGTCCGCATCTTCACTTTCCGGCACTGCCTCAGTTACCGGTTCGTCCCCGGCTGTTGAATCGATTACTGTTCCGGTACTCACTCCTGCGGTATCTTCCGCACAAACAGCAATCCCACCTGCCAGGCAGAGTGTACAGGACATGATCAGTGCTGCAACCCATTTTCTTTTCATAATATTATCCGCTCCTTTCCCTCTGCTGCATATTCATGCAGCTTTTTCTCATATATTATAATATATTTTCAGCCGGCTGTCAGGCTACCGGATCGCTGAAATAAATTCATCCAGTGTCTGGTTGCCGAGCATTCTCACTCGCGGAAGCAGGTATGGGTTATCTCCGGGATAGCATTTTGCATTGTCCGTAGTCACTGCGCAGAGCAGTCCCGCCTCTTCCAGCGTGCTGCATCCTTCTTCCGTATAATCACCGAACGGGTAGGCAAATGCATCACTGTTTCCGCATATCTCAAATGATTTTTCCAGGTCTTCCAGGACCTGCTCCTTTGTCATAGCCGTATAGATCCCCCCGTGGCCGATCTCTCCGCCTCCCTGATGCATCTTATAGGAGTGCGATTCAAATGTCAGATAATCACTGGAATATCCATAGAGCATCTCCCTGGTATCCCAGTAGCTTGCGATCACGAATGATGTGGCCGGTGTCTGATACTGTTCAAGTATCGGTGTCCCCAGATACATATAATTCGGACCGTCATCAAACGTTATGACTATGCTTTTCTCCGGCAGGAGCAGTTTCCCGTCAACATAGTCTCTCACTTCCTGCCATGTAGGAAAATAATATCCGTTTTCATGAAGATATTTCATCTCTTCCGCGAGAGAGTCTGTTGAAATATAATTGCTGTTAAGGTCCTCCGGAGGATCGGACGGATCATACACGTAGTGGTACATACAGATTGGAAGGCCGTCCGTTTCATATTCTGTATTCGGAAGGACCTCTACTTCCCTGACAGCCTCCGCTTCCACGCCTCTGCTGTCCTTAACAGTATAAATAACTTTCTGATTTCCCGCTCTGTTAAGCGCACTCGTATCCACCTTCACCTGAGATGTAAGATCTGTCCCATCCTTATCTTCAGCAGTGTACCCGGGATCAGTGAACGTTTCTCCCAGTCTGATCTGTATGGGTGTTCCTTCTTTCAAGTTGATCACCGCAGAACTTTTTTCTGTCTTCCCATCTTCTTTCTGCTCTCCGTGATTCTCTGTTTTCTTATTTTCTCCGCTGTTCCCATGTTCTCCGTGAAAAACTGTCATTGCCGCAAGTGCGCCGCCGACCACGGCCGCCAGCAGGATAACGGATAAAACAACGATCCATAAGATCCTCCGCTGTCTGCGTCTTCCCCGCCTCTTTCTTCTGCGGCGTCTTCTTCTCACTGCCTGGTTTCTTTTTATATCCCCCATAATTCCAGTCCTTTACAACAAGGCTCGCTGCTGATCTGCCCTTTCAATTTTCTCTCTGCTCTCACGTTCTCTTTCATAATTGTCAAGAGAAACCACCTGTATGATCTTCTTGATCTTTTCCGACTGCCGGGATACGATGATCGAGAGCATGAGGTTCATTCCGATCATCCATGCCAGACAGATCAGGAAAATAAAGTTTGACGGCGTCTCTATCCCTATATAGGCTGCTGCTTTATATACCACCTCGGGCGCGACCGCAGCTGCTACAAGCAGCGCCGATGCCAGGATCCATATCAGAGAATATTTCATCTGAAGGTTTCTCTTATTTACATTTCTTACCACGATACAGAAAAATAAAACTGCAAGAACGATCAGTTCTATCCTTAAAGTCTGTGACATCATCTAGTCCTCCCTTGTCTTTTTCTGCAGGCTCGAGCACACGATCGCAAGAGACACTTTCACCATATAGTATACCGATTTCCAGGATGAGATCGATGACATTCCGCCTTCTCTCTCAAGCATATTGACCTGCACTTCGCTTATGCGGAAAGAACGTTTTGAGAGATCCACAAGCGACTCCGGTTCCGGATAATCCACTGGATAATTCCGGGCAAGATACTTGATCACCTTTCTGTTTGCCGCGCGGAAGCCTGACGTAGGATCTGTCACTCTGCAGCGGGCAAAGAGCTTTATGATAAATGATAAGTACCGTATCCCGATTCTCCGCATGAGCGTTGATTTAAACTCACTGGTGCCCTCCAGGAATCTCGAACCCACCACAAAATCCTGCTCGTCCTTTATGACCGGCTCGATCAGCGGCATCAGGCTGTTGATATCATGCTGCCCGTCCCCGTCAAACTGGACCGCGATGTCATAGCCATATCTTTCGGCATACATGTATCCTGTCTGGACCGCCCCTCCGATCCCCAGATTTTGGATCAGGTTTACTACATTAAAATTATTTTTTCTGCATATCTGCAGTGTATCATCCGTGGAACCGTCATTTATGATAACATAGTCAAGCTGCAGGCCGCTGCACCTGCTTTTCTTGAATTCGTCGATCCGGGCTACAACCTTTTCAATATTCTCCTCTTCATTGTACGCCGGAATAATCAACAGTGCTTTCAAAATCCTTTCCTCTTTTCTTCAGTTTTTTTAAAGATAAAAAATTTGCTTAAAACATAATTTGCCAGAACTGCCACAAAAGACAGCACGATCTTAGCCGCGAAAGCACCCTCTAAAAAGAAGAACCGGTACCGGTCAACACCGAAAACCTGTACTGCGATCAGAAGTCCGAGTTCCTCCACCACTAAAAAGGTCATGATCCTGGCAGAAACGAAGCTTCCGATCTCCTTCAATACTACTCTGCCTTTCCATTCCCTGCTCTCAAAGACAAACTGCTTGTTTGTCACAAAGGCAAACAAAACTGCTGCGATAAAGGAAAATATATTCGACAGCAGGTAGAATCGGTCTCCCAGGATATGATCAAAGAGAGCGTATGTCCCAAAATTTACAATCGTAGTCAAAACTCCGAAAACAAGGTATAAAACAGTTTCTCTATTTACCAGTAAGTTTAGTATTTTTTTCATCTTCGCTACAACTCCCTGCTGTATCTCTGTTCGTTTTCTGTCTGTCCAAAAGCATCAGTATCATGATCGGTATCGCCAGATGGAAACAGAACATATATCTGAATTCACAATGAGTGGGCACGGCGATCATGATCGTCGCCCAGTTTCCAAGCAGAGGGATCAGACATAACAGTTTCTCTTTTTTCCCTGCGCAGAGGAAAAAGAATCCTGTAAAAAGCACTAACCATACCGACGCCCCGATCGAATATAATAAGTTGTCTTTCAATATCGATTCTTCCGGTTCGATCATGTCGTTAATTTTCTCGCGCAGATCAACTCCGGTTATATCCTGGAGGATATTCGACGATTCAATGCCCGGTGAATCGATCACGCCATAGATACATCTCCAGTCACTTGTTCCCACGTGCCAGTATCCTGAAGTCTGCATTAAATATGCTTTCACATAATCGCCGAAATTGTGGGGCAGCATCTGCGCCCACACATTAATAAATTCTCCAAAATGCTCTTCCAAATACTCATTGTCGAACTGAGGATCAAACTTAACTCCGTTTACTGAATGCGGAAGATACGCTTTTTTCATTTCGTCCAGCGGCAGGATATTATTAAGGAACTCTTCCTGCTCTTCCGTGATATAGCCGTCATTTTTGACCGTATAGGCGATCTGCTGCAGCGGCACGGCGAGCGATTCTGCAAGATTTCCCTTTTCTACACCTTCCAGGGAATAGACCGGTCCCTGCACAACATATATCAACGCGATGATCCCCGCGAAAGTCAGAATCAGCTTTTTCCACACCTTACGGTAAAACAGAAGCAGGCAGACCAGCACTAAAACAACAATGTAAATACCGTTATTCCTTCCAAACGCGATCAGAAGGCAGAGTACAGAGAGCACTGCCTTCATCTTTCTGCTGCAGAGCACCTGTACATCCTGCTGAATGATGTAGTAAAGAAAACACACGAGCAGTACGATCCATGTTGAAAAAAGAATGTCCTTCCACATGGTGACAGAATACATTGCGATCAGCGGATTCAGAGCGAAAAAGCAGGTTGCAAGAACCTGCAGTATCAGGCCGCATCCTCTTTTTCTGAACCACTCGATCAGGCCGCCGAATACGGCTGACAGAATGATCATTTGTGCTGCCGAGTACAGCGCGATTCCAAACTCAAGATCCTTTATCATCATCCCGAGCTTTACAAAAATTCCCACAAATCCCGTATATAAGATAGGATGTGCATTATTCAGCGGAGAATTGCCAAGGATCTGCTGCAGGCTCCAATAGGAATCTACCGACAGGTTTCCCGGATAAAAAATAAGCAGATACGGGAACCAGCACAAAAACATGACAACACTTTTGACCGCCCAGAATCTTATCGAGAACTTCTTTTCCTGAGTATCTCTGCCAAACTGCCAAAAAAGCACTCCTGAAATGGCTGCCGCTGCGATCGATATTATGATGAACCAGCCCAGGAACGCCCCCAGATCGTTTAATCCCAAACTCAAAGGGAGCCCCTCTTCCATGCTCCCCAGCTTACTTCCTGCGATGATCGAGACCGAAAAAAGCAGCGCATATACAGATGAGCAGAGCCATATTCTCTTTTCTCGCAGACAATTTAGTATTTTATTCACGATTACTCCTTTTCTCTTTCAATTATGTGACTTCCCCGGGCGGGGATGGCATTCACACATCCATTATAGGCATAGTGCCCTGATAATGCAAGATTTAAAATCCTAAAGCATTTGACTAACATGTCCAAATCATTTATAGTATATTTGTTTTAAAAAATTCTTAAGCTTGTTTTTATATTTTATTAGAAATCGAAGGAGTATATCATGAAATATCTGAAAACACACAGCCTGGCAGCATCCGTCCTGCTTAAGCTTTTTATCGTATGCGCCCTTATATTCCCTGTCTATTTTTCATCAGCAGGCAGTCCTTACTATCCTGAGATCATTGTCTCAAATATACTGTTTATCCTGAGCTGTATTCTGATCTTCTTTACTCTGGATAAAGCGAAAGAAAACCGGATCTTTATCCTCCTGTCGTTCTGTTTTCTGGTCCTGTACAATGTTTTCTTCATTTATTATGTCACTCTGAAGGGACAGTGGGCTTACGATAATCTCAATGTGACGCTTGCAATGGTCAGCTTTTTCCTGCTGCTCGGCTGCAGTACGGATCGCTTTTTCGAAAAGCACCATGTGATCCAGTTTCTCATGGCAGTAATACTGATAACAACGCTGATCGGCATCCTTGTCTTTCATCTGGGCTATACCTCTGTCTCATTTCTCAATGGACAGATCACGTTTACCCCTCATGATCCGAATTATTATGAGACGCGCTACAGCTGGTTTTATTTTCACAAAAGCCAGTACTGCTTTATGCTGCTGCTTTTTATCGCTCTGTTCGTGACATACAGAAAGCTTCTTCCGAACCGGATCACCTATTATTTAAGCCTCGCCGTTCTTTTATATGCGATCTACATCTCACACACATGGACAGCCCTGTTTGCATCACTGCTGATCTTTGCCGGATGCATCATGGATTATATCAGACCCCGGCTGTCCAGGATAAAGAAACGGTACTTTCTGCTCCTGATCCCTCCGGTTCTGATCGCAGTCTACTTTGTATACCGCATGAGCCGTGAGCGCAATATCTGGAACCTCGGCGGGAGGCTGAACATCTGGAAAGAAAGCATCAATCAGGTCCTTGAGTTTAACGAAGGCGTCGGCGATCTCTTCGGGGGAATCTCCTTTGAAGTGCCCGGACTTTCTTTTGAAGTATATAACTGCCATAACTTTTTCCTTAATATCATGTACAGGTTTTCACTTCCCGCGGGCATATGCTTTGCAGTGATCTTCCTTTTGATCATAATCTTTTCACTGAAAAAACGCTTTTGTTTTGTCACCGCAGGCATCTGGGCCGCACTGCTCATCTCGCTCGGAATGGATTATGCGCTGCTGACGACAGATCTTCCCATAACAATGTTTATGCTGTACTGCCTTTTCTTCCATCCGGAAAAGACAGTACAGCATAAAACTATCCCGCAAGGATCTCATCAATAAATTCCAGCGATTCTTTTCTTTTTTCATCCAGGATCTCATTTACTTTCGTGTAATCGATCCGTTTGTCAAGTATATCAAACCTGCTGCAGTCGGATATGTGTCGTTCTTCAATTCCAAACATACTCAGAAGGCTGTCCAGACGCTCTGAAAAGAGCGGTGGATACAGATTGATAAACTCCTTCTGAAAGAGGATCGAGAAAACTGTCCCGTGGAAAGAATCTGTGATAACAAGATCTGCATAATAGAAAAGCGAGATCCACTGTTCCACTGTCGGAACCGGTACTGCCCTTCCGTTCTTCAATATCTGATCATATCTTGTACATATCCTGACCAGTTTTTTCCCCAGCCTTTCTGCAGCCTGTTCCGCATATCTGTCAAAAGCTCTGCTGCTGTTAAGCTGATACACAAGCACGTATTCTGCTCTGATCTTTCTTTTTGCCGCAAGCTTTTTCCAGAATCCGGCAGTCTCGATCATAACAGGATCCAGGACCATCCGTCCTTTCATCCCTGCTTCAGCCAGAATGTCTATCCCCGAGCTCTCTCTGACGGACAGGAGCGAGTACTTTTCCAGATATTTCTTTATCAGTTCTTTATCTTCCTCCCGTACTGTCTTTACGCCAAAACTTGCAGCCAGCGATACGATCTTTTTTCCCTTCGGGGCAAACTCGCAGAAATATGCAGGCTGCAGTCCCCTGTTTGTCTCCGGATTCCACACCTGGTCGCTGCCTGTGCAGTAAATATCCGCGTCCGCAAGCTCTGCTCTCAGTTTTTCACAGTTATCCGCCGGACTGCCGCAGACATTGAGATATTGTTTCAGGAATCCGCCGAATACATATTTCCATCTGATCATAGTAGGAAGAACCACGGCCCTCAGGATCATTTTCTTGAGTCTGCTGCCCGAGGTATGCTTTCTCAATATGATATCCATATACTTTAATCCGGAAGCCTCCGGCAGGATATAGTTTGCAACATAAACACTGCCGCCCTTTCGGCTGAGCAGCTCCTGTGAGGCGTAGGTCTGAAGAACAGACCCGTAATTCTTCACATAATGCTTCGTGATAAGTATAATCTTCATTTTTTACCCGCTTTTCCCTTCATCTTCATATAAAGTTTGAAAAGTCCCATTTTATATACTGCCGGCTTGATCACGGAAAGCACTTTCCGCTTGATAGTGATCGGATAGTATTTCTTCTGGATCTCCGGCACGGACATCTGCAGGACATCTGTGAAAAATTCTTCCCGCTTCGGATTCGCTGTCGTCGACTTCACCAGCATGCTCCCGTCAAGTGCGACACCCTGCTCCACTGGCACTTTTGTATAAGTGCACCTGCTTCTGATCTCGTCAAATATACGTGCCCCTTTTTCGGACTGCACGATGCACAGTGTTGTCCCTCTGTCATCCTCCATGTCCTTTCTGTATTTTCCCGCATGCCATCCGTCAAAAAGAGTAAAATCACTGACATGGTCCACCGTCTTAAAATGACATGCATGGCAGGATTCCCTCGTATTCAGATCGAGGAAAAAAGAACGGAGCAGAAGATCTGTCTCCATTCCCGCCCTGTAGCAGGAGCCGTCAGAGAACCCAATCCTCATAGTGGAAAAGCCATAGCCGTAGTACTTCTCCCTGAACAGGACCGACGTTATGTCAGCCCTTGCCTTCTCTCTGTGATACTCCAGATACTTTTTGAAAAAAAGAGGCGAAGTCACTCCATGGCACGCCAGATCTACTGTGACAAGCTTTTCATACTCCTTCCCAAGAAACTTTTTCAGCCCGTTTATCTGACATGGAGTTCCGCTGAAGCAGACCCATCTGCCTTTTTCCAGTTCTCCTCCTGCAGTCCGATAGATCCCTTCTGTGCTGCTCTGCACATATTTGGAGCCTCTGAAGCCTGCGATTCCCGCCCGGCTGTCTTCCATCCGGTGCACGACGAGAAACTTGTCGTCGAATGCCGCTCCTATGACGCTTCCGCCCCGGCCGAGCACCCATTCTGCGATCAGTGTGAACGCCCCGCCCGACGTGCTTTCCATGCGGACTCTCTCATCGCTGTTCTGCAGTGCATACATGACCGGCTCGTACGCCGATCTCAGCGGTTCAGATACGGGACATGCCCGTTCGCACATACGGCATTCGATACATTTTTCCGCATCCGCCTCGGGATACAGGAAGCCTTTTTCATCCGGTTTCATCGCAATACAGTTTTTCGGGCAGATATCGGCGCAGACCGCACACCCGCAGCAGTCTTCTTTTCTTGATATTTTTATCATAAAGCCTCCCCTGTCATCCTTTTACTCTGTTCTTTATCACAGACAGCAGGTACAGGCCTGCTGCCGATTTGTGCCGGATACAAAATATGACCATCCGCTGTTTTAAGGAAAAAAAGCTTTGGTCTTTAATTCCGCTGATCCCGGACTGAATATATTCATCCTCCAGAAAAGAATGCAGCTCATCAAGCCTTTTCCTCAGAGGAGTATGATTTTCAGGATGAAAATAGTATTTCTCCAGTGATCTTGCAACACACGCATAGGTCAGGCCTCCATAGCAGGAGGCCATATTTTCTCCAGGATATTTTTCGAGGAAACAGTGAAATGCGCTTAATGTATTTCTATAGACTTCCCTGATATCCGGACGAAGCTTTCTCGTCGCAGATGGATTATCCATCCGGTAATGATAAAGATACTGATCGATGAATACGACTTTCCCCGCCTTTTCAAAACACATCGCACTAAACAGCGCATCCTCGCCGATCTTCACTGCAGTATCAAATTTCAGCCCACTGTCCAGGATTCTTTTTCTTATAAGCTTTGTACAGGAACTTTTGATTCCTGCAAAACTTTTTTCTTCTTTTTTTAAACTGTACTGCGGAAACATTGCTGTACTGATCAGCCGTTTTGCATCATCCACGCTGATATAGGAAGGACTGATGGGATGATTCCGTCTCTGAGACGCTCCTGCATTTTCCCAATAGTTCCAGCAGACCATATCTGTCCTTTCATCTGTCTCATTCAAAGCATTCTCAAGACAGTTTTCTTCCAGCCAGTCATCTCCGTCAAGGAAAGCGATCCACTCTCCCCTCGCTTCCTTCAGTCCCACATTTCTCGCACTGGAAACGCCGCCGTTCTCTTTGTCGAACACCCGTATCCTTCTGTCCGTTTTCTCATACTCGCGGCAGACTGCGGGGCTTCCGTCGCTTGAGCCGTCATTGATCAGCAGAAGCTCCCAGTCAGGATAGGTCTGTCCCAGGACACTCTTGACCGCCTGGTCCAGATATTTCTCCACATTATATACCGGAACGATAATACTTATCATACTTTCACCCTTTCCTGCACTTTTCTGACCCCATCTCGACAGCCAGGTATTCCAGCGCCTTTCTACGTTCTCTCTGAATGATACTGTCCGTCTCAGCAAAATCGATCTCCGGACAGTATTTAGAGGCAAGTTCTTCCGCATTCCATGCAATACGTTCCTCCAGTCCCAGCGACTGCAGCAGATAAGACAGCTTCTGCTCATTGCCGTAGCTTCTCCCCTGCTTTTCTCTCCGCACAAGCGTTGTAAACGGGCAGCGGCTGATGATCGAAAAGATCGTTCCGTGGAAAGTGTCTGTGAAAACATAGTCCGCGTGTTTAAAATATGACAGCATTTCCAGAGGATGGCAGTAAACATACTGATCCGAAAAGCTCTGGTTTCCGCTGATCGAGACAATCTTCTTCTTTGTCTTCCGCGCCAGTTCCCGGATCACCCTGCCTTCCTCCCCGGAAATCCTGTTGTTGTATGCATATACTATGATATAATCTTTCAGATCTGCCTTGTCGCGGATATCTTCAGTAAAATCGTACAACAGCACCGGGTCTATATGGATCTCCGGAGTCTTTCCAGTCAGCGTTTCCACGATCCCGCAGGAATTTCTGTCTCTTACAGAGATAGAAGAAAAATTGTGCAGAAGTTCTGATACTTCTTCCTTGATCTGGTATCTTTCCAGTTTTTCCAAAGTCGTATTTCCGAACGAAGCTGCATAGCTGATCACTTTTCCCGCCCTGTTGTCCGCGCCGAACAATTCCCTTGAAAAACCGACGTCTATATTATTCTGTGTACAGTTAAATACCTCGTCACTGCCGATCACGAGCATATCCACACTTTTCCGGTACTCTTTGTGCTTCGTCACTCCCAGCTCCGGGAGATACTCTGTATCATACTCCTTCAGGAAGCGCTGTTTCAGCTTCTGCTCCTCCGTCATCGCAGACAGAAACGATCTGCCCCTTCTCCAGAATCGCCGGAGTCCCCTGTATGGTCCAAGTGCTTTCATGGTCCCTCTGTCAAAAACCGATGCCTCCGTTTTATAGTCGATGAACTCCACCTCCGCGCCAAGAGCTTCCAGAGTTTTTTTCAGGCCGTATGCCTGAAGAAAGGATCCGTAATTTCTCACGCGCTGCATAGACATAATCCCGATCTTCATCCTATCTTTCTCCTTTTTTTCGTTTGAATGCCTTCAAAAGACCGAATCCTGTATCCTTCAGATAGATAAATTCTTCGGATCTGAAGAACAGTACTATAAAAACAGCGTTAAACAGAATTCCGGAAACTGCCGCCTTGATCACCAATACAAGGAACGCATTTCCAAGAACTATGTTGGCGCACAACAGTTCTCCCGCAGCGCAGCAGAGCAATGTGATCCCTGTATACAGGATCATTTTTCTTATATAGAGAAATACCGGTTTATTGAATACATACTTGTAGATCAGATACGGATCATACCATACTTGTGTGGTAAGCCTGGAGAAGACCGTTCCAATAAGCACTCCGAGAACTCCCAGCGGCCTTACCAGAGCCACTGATACGACAATATTAATGACAGCCATCACAAGAGGACGGTACTGTCCCTGGACAAACAGGCCGTTTGATGTTCTGAAGGAGCTGATCGGGCTCATCATCCCCGTGAGATAAAAATCTATAAGAAGAACGATCACGATCGCCGTGCTGAACGTATTCTCTTCTCCCATCCACAATACCATAAACGGAGTAATGCATACATAGAGCACTGCCGCGCACATGCCAAAAAACCAGAATGACAGGAGAAGGAGCGCACGGAAGACCTTGTACTGCTTTTCGCTGCTCTCTGTCACCGCCATATTCCCGATGCTGGCGCTCATCGATGAAAAGATCTGAAGAACCAGATTGTAGATATTCTTTATGATCAGATTGTAGTTTGCCAGAATGCCCACCAGGCCTGTCCCGAGAAAACTGGAGATGATGATGCTGTCCGTTCCGTTCAGCACAACTCCCGAGATCTTATATAGGAACAGGGCTTTTATATCATGAAACAGTTTCTTTACTTCCTCTTTTTCCAGCTTGTCATGATTCGATCCCTTCAGGATATCCGGGAACTCCTTCTGCGCCTTCCTTCCGATCAGGATATTCTGGAAGATTGCAAGGAAGATCTCTACACAGAGATACAGGATAAAATTACGAAATACTAGGAGCAGGATCGACTCCACGACACATTTTGTCAGTGATATTTTGATCGTGATCTTGTTGATCTCATAATGCTTCTGGCTGGCGGTCAGCAGTGTCGACTTGTATATAAGCAGATACGAGCTGGCTGTGTTGATCACATAAAGGAGATAGATCAGGACAATACTCTCCTTTATGCTGGGCACGTCCGTCACAATGACAGAAAGGAAGGGCACACAGACCAGTCCGCCTGCCAGAACAGTCCCTGCAACAAAACGGTATGCCAGTTTATAGAAATTCATCAGCCTGTCGATCCTGTCGGTATCTTTCTCCGCGATAGGCTTATAGAGCGCATAGGTCATTGCTGTGCTTATCCCCAGTTCTGCAAAGGAAAGAACTGTCAGGATATCCGTAAAAAGCCCGGACACGCCCGCATATTCCATGCCCAGTGTACGGATGAATACAGTGCGCAGAAAGAAGCTGGCAAGGAAAGATACCAGCTTTACCCCGAAACTGTATACAATATTAACTGCTGAATTGACAGCTCTGGATTTTGCCATGATCAGACACCTCTATTTCTTAATAACTTTCTTGATCAGCCTGCGCACCGGGAGAGTATAATGATAGAGCCACGCAATCGGCGGAATCTGAAGATTATTCTTTTTCATGTACGCATACATATCTGCCGCGAACTGGTCATCTGGTCTTTTATCCAATATCCAGACGAATTTTTTCCACTTCTTTCTTTCATAAAATTCGGTGGTTTCGAAAGCCGGTGCAAATTGATCCAGTTTTCCGATCAATTCCAGGATCAGCAGCGTCCTGAAACATTTTCCGCATTTTCCGCAGTTATACGACTCATTGCTGCAGACATGAAGATACTTTTTTGCCACCTCATATCCGGAAAGGAACTCCAGTTTTTCAATTCTTGTCCTCTCACGGCTTCCCATATAGAATCTGACCGTCTCGGTAGAAAAAAGCCATACATTATCGGATGCATCGTTTTCAAGACCCGTCCATAATTTTTCAGACTCTCCGGCGGATGCATAATAATAGTGCCCGAATAATTTTTCGAGAGCCAGTACTGCGGAGCAGTTCCGGTATGCATGAGACTGCAGGAACGCTCCCTGATAGAGGCTGCTGATATTGGAGTTTACAGGCACAAAGCTGAGTCCAAGCTCGTCAGCCACCCTCTTTCCGCGTACACACTCTGCTTCAAACTGCGCCTCTGCCTTCTCGTCCCATTCACGGACCGTCATGGTCCCGGCAATACACTTCTTCATATCAGGCATATTGTAGAATGCCCCTGTATTGGACAGGCACAGGCATGTCAGGCGGTGTTCCGGATCCATGTCCTTCTCACAGTATCTGAGGACAGTGTCAAGAGAATCCACGCCGCAGCTGATCCCTGTGCCGTTCTCTCCCACAGTATCCAGAAGAGCATGCTCCGTCTCCGCCAGCACGCGGATCGTCCTATAGCCTGTCCGCTCATTGCAGTGGAGAGGGATCAGGTATGTATTCAGACTATGTGCAAACTCATTGGAAAGAGGGGCAAGACTTTTAACGTCTTCCCCCGTAATCATAGCAAAATATATCACTGCAAGCACAAAGGCGTCACTTCTCTCACAGCACATGCCGTGGACAAATTCTGCATCTGTCTCATACCAAAGTTCAAATTCTCCCGATCCCCGCTGATACATTTTCTCATATCCGGCATAACGCTCCATTCCGCCGATCCGTCCGACCCAGACGTCGTATGCAGCTTCCGGGATTCTGATCTTTGCCATGAGTCTTGCTTTTCCATCTTTCACCTGAAGATGCGGTTCTTCGATAACGATCATGTTTTATTTCCCCATTATAATTTTCTTTGCTTTTCTTGCCGCCCTGTATGGCAGGCTGTCTTTTATCTTTCCTGCCGCGATCAGCTTTCTCATGCCCGGAGTCCTGACTGCCTCAGGGAAATTCCCCGGGACATAATTCTTAAGGAACAATTCCCGGTCAGGATGACAGACCGATGGCTTTCTTAACTGTGCATTGCCATTTACAGCTTCTTCAATTGAACGCTCTTCATAAACAAAACGGTCCTTTACCTGATTCCAGAATTCTGCCCCTCTTTCTGTATTAATCAGGGCTACTGAAATCCTTCCGCTGTAAGAAACGCGCAGCTCAGATCTTTTTAATCCCCAAAAATCGCCGATCGTAATATCAGAACCTCTCTCTGCCGCAGCATATTCACATTGGTAACAGTTATCACGGTATATCATGCCTTTCAAAAAGGCAGTAAAGTAATAATCCTTCTTATTTCTAACTGAATAAACAGCCTTCTCTCCGTCATATAATGAAAGCCGCCAGTTTCTCTTTCCTCTGAAAGAAATATCAGATACGTTTTTCCCTCTGCTCATTTTATCTGCATATTCTTTCAGATATTCCATAGGCGGAGTTCCATGGCAGATCAAATCAACAAGAATAAGGTTCTCATACTCTTTTTTCAGATACATTTTTAATCCCGCGGTCTGACACGGAGTCCCTGTGAACAGAACCCTCCGCCCCTCCTGCAGATAGTTCTGTATATCCCGGTAGACTGTTCCGATATAACTCTGCACATATTTAGAGCCTTTAAATCTCTCCAGCTCCTCCGGCTTCTCGGCAGCCATATGGGCGAGCTTCAGCTCTTTGTCAAAAGCCGCGCCATAGACAACGCCTCCCTGCTCCACTACCCAGCGTGAAAACTCTGCCGCAAGCCCTCCTGATGAGCAGTACTTTCTTTCCTCTTCGTCTTTACTCCAAGCGGCATAGCATTGTGACGGATATTTTTTTGTTACCGGATGGTTTTCCGGACAGACTTTCATGCACATCCCGCACTCAATGCACTTATCCGGCAGAATGTCCGGCACTGTTTTCCCATATCTGTCCGTTTTGCAGACGATGGCGTCTCTCGGACAGATATTCATGCAGGCAAAACAGCCTGTGCATTTTTCCGGTTTACAGATTTCATTTACCATACTCAGTGATAACTCCTTTTAAATGAAGCAAAGAGCTGCGCCGCATGTCCTGAATATTTTCTTCTATGCTGCTGTAATCAATCAGCTCCTTTGTCAATTTCTTTTCCAGCATCTCCGTCGACAGATCCGCTTTGTCCGCGCATCTTTCATCGATCCCCAGCTGTGTAAGGAGATCTTTTACTTTCGGCGTCAGGGAAATGCTGACGAACTGCTTATGATTAAGAACAGAAAAAATTGTTCCATGGAATGTTCCCGTTATCACCGCTTCCGCCCCCTCCAGCACTGAGGGGAATTCCAGCGGCCTGCAGTTCACATTATAATCGCACCAGCTGTTGCAGAAGCCTACAGAGACAAGAGCGAGTTTTTCTTTCCCGGCAAATTTTCTGATCTGTCTTACGTTTTCTTTTGAAATGGATCCGGGATATAGGTAGACCGCCAGATACCGATGCCTCGTCAAGTATTGATCCTCATATCTTTCTTTCATTTTCTCAACTGGCACGAGAAAAGTCGGATCGCAGACGAGCTTCGGGCATTTGCCGGTGATCTTCTCCACAATATCCATTGTGTTCTGATCTCTCACAAAGATCTCTGGGATACGCTTTATCCTTTCAATAATATCGGGATACTGCCGGAAATCCTCATACCCCGCCCGTCCCGCGCTCACCGCAAAAGCAGCCGTCGGAGCTGTCCACGCGCCCTCTCCGTAGAACACCGGCTTTCTGAAAACAGGCGTACATACATTCCATATTTCATCACTTCCAAGAAGAACCAGATCCAGTTTTTTCCCTGCCTGTATCTCACTTATTTCCAGAAGTTCCTGGTCTTCCAGGAACTTCTGCCTTTTTGTCCGTCCGTTCAGGTTTTTCATGACAAATTGAAACGGGTGCTTTAAGTTTCGTTTCTTTGGTTTCCAGTCTACGTATATTTTTCTAAGGTAATCCTGCTCCCTGGTACGGAAGAAAACAACTGAATGTCCCCATTTCTCCAGTACAAGCTTCAGCGCATAAGCCTGCAGAAACGAACCGAAATTCGCCGAATCCGGCACTGTAACAATCCCTATCTTCATCTCAAAAATATCCTTTTACTCTAAAACGTCGATCATTATTGTATGAGTCTGCCGCTCTCGTCAAATGAATACATTGTTCCATCTATCAAAGCGTCCAAAGGAACGCCGGGCTGGCCTGCCAGCATCCTTCCGTCTTCGTCATAGTAATAACGGTCGGCTCCCTTATCTCTCCAGCCCCGAAGCATCGCTCCGCCTGTCTGAAAGTAATACCAGTAATCACCAATCTTCATGCCTTTTCCTGACACCATGCGGCCTTCTTCATCATAGTAATAGCGGTCGCTGCCCTTGTCCCGCCAGCCGCGCAGCATCGCTCCGCCCGTCTCGAAATAATACCAGTATTCGTCGATCTTCACGCCTTTTCCTGACACCATGCGGCCTTCTTCATCATAGTAATAGCGGTCGCTGCCCTTGTCCCGCCAGCCGCGCAGCATCGCTCCGCCCGTCTCGAAATAATACCAGTATTCGTCGATCTTCACGCCTTTTCCTGACACCATGCGGCCTTCTTCATCATA
>OLIH01000042.1_pt1 | contig 178281 bp, 122 predicted proteins | sample 1609721 | NCBI WGS metagenome assembly OLIH01 (sample SAMEA4350157, study PRJEB24818) | metagenome | biome: human; feature: gut; material: faeces | place: Denmark | collected 2013-09
AGAAGAGGGAAGGGAATGAAGAGATAGCGGTAGTGTATGCCCAGGGACTTTTTAACCTGTCAAATAAGCAGGGAGAAGAGAAAGCGGAAAAGACGCTGGATAGGCTGAGAGAACTGAGCGAGAAGAGAAAGGAAAATGAAGAAATTATATTGGTATATGTTAAAGGCTTACTCGCTTTATTTCTAAGGCAGAATATTGACATAGAAAAGGGAGCTAAAATACTTCGTGAATTTTGTTCTACATGTGAAAAATATTCAGAATATAGCCAAATCTCAACATTTTATGAAACGGTAAGACAACTCTTATCGGATCCCTCTAAAAGCTAGAGCAATGGGGACTTATAAAAATATCTCTATGTATCAGCGCCCAGTCAGGATAACCATATTTTGATATTTATAAAAAATGGCACCATTTAAAATGATTTTTGAAGGATGAGCAATACTCCGGCAAGCTCATCCTTCTTCATTTTATTTATATCAGAATAAGGCACTACAGATGTAACATTTCCCTCCCCTCAAATGTTATAGTAATAGAAGAACTAACAAAGGGGGTGAGGGTTTGGATAAAGCACTTCTGGAAGAACTGTACCAACGCTACGGTGCAGAAATCTTCCGCTATCTGTACGCCATGTGCCGTGACCGGCTCTTGGCGGAGGACGTCATGCAGGACGCGTTCTGCCGGGCCCTCATCTCTCTTCCCACAAGCCATGTGAATGCCCGTGCCTGGCTGTACATGGTTGGAAGAAACCTTCTGATCAATGAGATGAAAAAGCGGAAAAGGGAGCTCTGTTCGGATGACATGGAGAGCAGAGACGTGCAAAGTCGGAAATCCGGCGAAGGCATAGCGGACGGCGATCCCGAAGAACAGGCGATCAGGAAAGAAGAGAACAGCATGCTTCAGGAAGCGCTTCTGTCTCTGGACGAGCGGAAGCGGGAGATCCTGCTCCTGAATTACTTCGAGCGGTTTACGCTCAAGGAGGCTGCTGTGATCATGGGAATATCTTATGAAAATGCAAGGATCCTGAGCATGCGTGCGAAGAGGGAACTGCGCAGGATAATGGAGGTGAACGGATATGAGATATCGTGAACTGCTGGAGCTCTACAGGAAAAAGGAACTCGGAGAGCAGGAACGGGAGATGGTAGAGCAGGATATTGAGAAACACGAGGCGATCAGTGATTATCTTTTCGAGCGGGAGGAGAGCGACACACTGAACCTTGGAGCAGATTTGGACCAGAGAGAAGCAGCAGAGCCTGGGCAGAAAAGAGAGGATAGCGCAGGCGGGGATGAGTTTACAAAGCGTGTGAACCGTGCAATCCGCAGGGCGTTTCTCAAGATGGGAGCCGCGGTGTGCACCGTGACGCTGGTCATCGTCCTTCTGATCCTGTTCGTCCTTCCTGGTGCTGTTTCGCAGTTTTACTATGATCCGGGGAAGATCGTGGGGCAGGACAGCTATGGCGGGTCGACGAATCAGATGAGTCTTGACATGGCAGTGTATACCGAGCTGGCTTTTCCGGGGACCTACAGGAATAACGTGCAGGTCGAGGACAGAGGATACGGCAATTATGATATTTACATTTATCAGAATGTCAGCAGGACAGGGAGATTTCAGAATACGGCGGGACAGATCCAGAGGGGAGAGCTCCGGCTGTATGATATCAATCAATTCAGGCTGCCTGTATCCAATGTCTTTGGATGGTTCCAGATGGATATGGATCAGGAAGGAACTCTGACAGAGCAGATTGTAGACGGTCAGGGGCAGTATTTCGGTGCATCAGGAGACAGGGAACTATGCCTGGAGAATCTGAATGCGCTGGATGACAACAGCTTTTATCTGGCGTACGTGACTCTGGATAAGATCATGCCTTATGAGGCGTTTCTTGAATTTGCAGAAGCACAGTCTGACAGCATAATGGATGTGTGGTGCGCGCCCCGGACGATGGCAGAGGGAGCTTATCAGGCGGCTGGCCGTCCGGCAAACCTCGGGTTTTATACATCGCTTGGTCAATCCTCGTCGGTCGAGTGGGACCGCGAAAAGTATCCGGACCTGGTGATCTGGTCTTACGGAGACGACCCTGCAAGCAGGGAGGATGCGGGCGAGAAGATCGCTGATGAGGCATCCGCGGGAGAACACTTTGCAGTCATGCTGGACTACATGGCGGAGCAGGAGAAATTTCTGGAAATGATGGGTCAGTCTGCTGACGGTTTTGCGGAAGCCGCGGATTACGTCAGGGAGAATGGGCTGGAGATCTATGGATTTGCCTGCATAGCACAGAAGGATGTGCTGCTGGAACTGATGGAGACGGATGAAGTATACGGGATCTATACAGTGGAGTACAATTAAAGAAAGAGAAGCAGCTCCGGCGGTCCTGGAACATGATCAGGGACCGCCGGTTTCTGATGCTGTGACATATGAACAGCCTTGTGTTTTATATTACGATCCTCTGCACCCGCGCCCCCATCCTGCTCAGGATCTCATTCGTGATCGTCCCGGCGTCTTCCGCCATATCCTCTGCCCGGATCATGCTGTCCCCTGATCTGCCGATGAATATTGCTTCGTCTCCCCGCTGTATATCCGGTACGCCGGTTACGTCCAAGGTGAGCTGGTCCATACAGATGCGTCCGATGATCGGAACACGCTTCCCATTGACAAGGGCATGTCCCCGGTTGGAAAGGCTGCGAGGGATCCCATCAGCATAGCCGGCGGAGACGATGGCGATCCGACGCGTGCTCTGTGCCGTGTAGGCGAGCCCGTATCCTGCAGATTCTCCTGCGGAAAGCCCGCGGATACAGACGATCCGGGACTTTAGGGACAGGACGGGAGCGAGGCGGACATCTGCCGCGGGTCTGTCATTTTGAGAGCTGAGTACACCGTACAGGGCAATTCCCGGTCTGGCGAGATCGAAACGATACTGGGAATAGTTCAGGATGCCGTAGCTGCCCTGGATATGAGTCTGAAATCCCATGATCCCTCTGGCGTGAAGAGCGTCGACCGCGCGGCAGAACCGATATATCTGCTGCTCTGTAAAGCGTTTCTCCGTCTCCGTAAGTCCATCCGATACGCAGAGGTGTGAGAAGACGCCTGTGATCTCCAGGCCGGGCAAAGACCAGAGTGAGGGGAGAGTGTCTGTGTTTTCATAGGGGATCCCCAGGCGGTGCATACCTGTGTCTATAGCGATATGAACAGAGATGCCGCCGCTGCCTGGAAGCCCCGGTGTCTTGCCGGGGAAATCCCGCATGCTGGCGGGGGATCCGTGTGAGCAGACGGCATCTGTGAGGGCAGAAGATTTCTGTGGGCAGCCGGCATCTGTGAGGGCAGAAGATTCCTGCGGGCAGCGGGTATCCGTATAGTCAGAAAATTTCTGCGAGAACTCGGAGAGCTCCCGCGCATAGTCAGTGTCTACTACGGTCTGTGTCAATGCATAGCGCGCCAGCTCGGGAAATGCGTCCGGGTGCGTATAACCCAGGATCAAGATCTGCCCTTGGATGCCGGCCTGCCGCAGGCGGACAGCCTCATCTACTGTCGCTGTGCAGTAATTGCGGATGCCGGCGTCCTGCAGCATGGATGAGATGAGGACGTCGCCATGGCCGTATGCATCAGCCTTCACTGCCGGCATCAGTTCGCACCGCTCTCCGGCGAGATGCTGAAGCTCCTTTATATTGCGGAGCAGATGCTCACGGTTCAGTTCGATCCAGGCTCTGTTTTTTTCGTACATAATTATCTCCCCTTTCGCTTGAGTACGTATCCGGTCACATATCCGATCAGCGCCGCGGCCGCGAAGGAGGCGGCTGTGACGGTGAGAAACTGTACCAGTGTGTTGTTGACAAGAAGCCGTGTCAGACCGGCGGCTTTTGCCGCACCCCGCAGTGCGATGATAACGGCTGGGTGGATGATGTATACCAGCATAGAAATATTGCGGGCCAGTATTGGAGCATTCCCAGGTACCAGAAGAAGCAGCCGGAACAGGAAATACATTACCGGGATTAGGAACAGATACATGCTGTTGTGCCTCTGGAGTCCCAGGCTGTAGGTGAGATATCCTTCCGTGAGCATCAGGACTCCGGATGCGGCGAGCCCGGCAGTGAACAGGCTGAGTGTACGGCGGTCGTCTCTGAGATCCCGAAGCTGCCAGAACTTTTTCCGGCTGATTTCATAGACTGCCGCTCCCATCAGCAGAAACAGCGGCGCGAAAAAGATTCCATTGCGGGTGTAGCTGCTGATGGAGAAGACCGCACTGTAAATGGCCTTGAGGGCGGGCAGCCGGCTGGCGAGACCGAAATAGCTGTCGCCGCCTAGCCCGAAGAGCCAGAGCAGGGAGGCGGCCAGCATGGCTGTCCTTAAGGATGTGTATCTCAGCAGGACAGCCGCGAGGATACATCCGATGACTGCTGCGGGAAAATACCACAGATGGTAGAAGGTTCCGTCGAAAAAGAGCATTTTCAGGAAGCCTCCCGCTGTATCAGGGAGTCCGCCGGAGTAGAGATTGACCGGCAGATATAAGATTGAGGCGGCCAGATACAGGAACAGCGTCTTTTTCAGAAAACGGCTGATTTTCCTGCTGTCCCGGCAGCCCGCGGATTTCCACGGGCCCAGCACAAAATATCCCGTTGTCATCAGGAAGAAGGGAACCGCGATCCTTCCGAGACAGTATGTAAGAAGAAAGTCCAGGTCACCGCTGATGACGGAGAATGGCGCAGTGTGGATGGCGATGACAAGGACTGCCGCAAAGATACGGAAAAAATCAATCCCGGCGTACTCCCTCGGTTTAGCGTAAGTGCTTCCTCCCATATCAGATTACCTCTTGTCCTGCCAGGCGCATCTCTTTTTCACTGCGCGCGGGATAGCGGGAAATGCGATGGCCGTCCGATGTCTGGCTCTGCTCCAGGAGCCGGATATATTCTTCCAGCACCAGTCCACGTTCAGCGATGATCCTTGAGTGAGGCATTCCCACGTAGCGGAAGTGCCATGGCTCTTCGCTGATCCCGGTGATGTCTTCCTTCCCTTTCGGATATCGCTGGATGAAACCGTAGAAGGGTGCTTTTTCTCGGAATATCTGACAGATTCCTGTTGGTGGAAATTCCGGGCAGATAAAGTCTATGTCAGGCGCGTCTGCCGCCAGGTCGATGGCGAGGCCGGATTCATGCTCGCTGCATCCGGGGACTGCTACATAATTTCATGAGTTCCTCAGCGCTGTAAGGCCGGGTGACAGTCACTGTCGCAGCAGTCGGGATACCGGCTGCTGACACGATCCGGTGCGCCAGTTCCTTATCCATGCCGACTGCAGAACTGAGCAGGCCGCATCCGATGACTGGGATGCCGGCAAGCTCCAGCAGCCCCTGGACTGTTCCGTCCTCCCCGTTCTTTCCGTGCAGGATCGGGAATGCTGCATCCAGCGGGATGGTATGTATAGAGCCGCTGTCCTGGAAGCAGATGCCGTGAACGGTCTTATCTGTGGAGACCCAGATCGGCGTGCAGTTTTGCTCTGAGAGCCAGCGGTCCTCCGGGATGTCGTCGATATTTCCGCGATAGAGATACCATTGTCCGTTCGCCGCGGCAATACCGATCATGAACAGCTCATAGCAGTCAGTATCAATATTGGATATGACTGCATGGGCAGACTGAAGGGATACCTGATATTCTGAGGAGCATCCGCCGAAAAGTACGGCAATCTTTTTTCTGTTCGTGTTTTCTGTTCTGTTGTTTTCCATCTGCTATCTTCTCCTTTTTCCTAATGATCAGATCGTCCATCCCGGGACGGGAAGGGGATCAGCTGTTCAGCCTTTCTCTGGTTGATGAGTAAAGGATAGCAGGTCAGGATTAATGAATTTTAATAATATTCTGATGATTTAGCGAATGAAAGATTAAGATTTTATGATTTGTTTTCAGTTATCGTAGTACGATACATTATAATTGCAATGCGGGAATTTTACGCAGAGCGAAGCAGGCTTGAGGAAATGCTGAGCAATGAAAGAAGGATGAGGGGATGGAGAGGATAGCAGATTAATATGAGGTATCATTTGACACATGTTGAAATAGTGACTATAATATACTTAACAAGGGAGCCGTTGGCCAGTGCACACCTGGCCGCCGGTAAAATAAATCTATTGGAATAGCGCCTTACTTTACCAGAGCAGGGGCGCTATTTTTTGTGCTTTATTATCGTTACGACAAGGGTAATTACAGCACAAAGCATAATGACAAAAGTAAACAAGTCACTGTATGTAACCATAAGCACCAGCCTCCTTCCTTGCGTCCGGCGGCTGACATAGCACCTCAACGGCTCCCTGGGTAAGTATATTATTGTCAATGTACGGTGCGTCTGATTTTGGTCTGGCGTATCTTGAACGCCCCAACTAACATCTCCACATAATGACTATAACATAATGACATTAAAAAATATACCGGGTATTCCCCAAAATCACAGACAGGCAGAAAGCCGCGCAAATACGGATCTTCTGCAAGCCTCCCGATATTCTGATCTTAAGCACCTCTCCCATGATTTAATAAATTCCTAAGATTTTCCCATCTCCCTCTTAAAAAAATTTCGATATCATGTATACTGTAAGGGAGGTGATGAAAATGTACAATATTCTAGTATGTGATGACGATAAAGAAATAGTAGACGCGATCGAGATCTATCTGTCGCAGGAAGGATACAACATCCTGAAAGCCTACGACGGTATTGAGGCGCTCAGTGTTCTTGAGAAGGAAGAGGTGAACCTCCTGATACTGGACGTCATGATGCCGAAGCTGGACGGGATCAGAGCCACCCTTAAGATACGAGAGAAGAACAGTATCCCGATCATCATCCTGTCGGCAAAATCAGAGGATGCGGACAAGATCCTCGGCCTGAACGTGGGGGCTGATGATTATGTGACGAAGCCGTTCAATCCGCTGGAGCTCGTGGCGAGAGTGAAGTCCCAGCTCAGGCGTTATACCCAGCTCGGCGGGACCGCGCAGGGGCCGAAGGAGCAGGTCTATGAGGTGGGCGGACTGCGGATCAACGACGATCTGAAAGAGGTGACTGTGGACGGAGAGTACGTGAAGCTGACGCCGATTGAGTATAATATCCTGCTCCTGCTCATGAAGAATCAGGGCAAGGTATTTTCCATCAATCAGATCTATGAGTCTATCTGGAATGAGGAAGCGATCGGCGCAGACAATACGGTCGCAGTCCACATCAGGCATATCAGGGAGAAGATCGAGATCAATCCCAAGGAACCGCGCTACCTGAAGGTCGTTTGGGGCGTGGGGTATAAAATAGAAAAAGCGTGATCCTTTATCAGGGAACACCGGAAAGGAGTTGCATGAAAAAGTGGTATAGGAAGACAGTCGTCAAGGCGGTGCTGCTCGCCGTGGCGATCATCAGTGGGGCCATGATGACCACGAATCTGCTTGGCGCCCTGACACTAGCCGGAACGGCGAATCCGGTGGAGGTGTGGAAGCTGGCCGGACAGCCGTTTGAAGAGTCGGAGGACTTCAACTCCATGGTGCAGAGCATGATGGTGCAGGTGATGGAACGGATACGCCTCGAGAAAATGTTCGAGACGGACGGGGCATATAATGCTGACAAACTTGTCGATGTGATGGAGTATTCCAAAAACGGGAGCATAAGCGGGGAGAATTCCTCAGGAGTCGCTTACACGCTGGAAGAGCTGGAGAACTGGAGTGAGGATTACAACAGCGGCGAAGGCACGCTCTATGACGATAACAGCGTGATCGTCTGTGAGCGGGCGGATGGCAGCTATTATTACTATTATCTGAGCGATTTTCTTGCATTATTAAACAACGAACAGCTGGTCCTTGTCATGGACGGCGCTGACCCGGATCAGTTTCTGGAAGGACTTGAAAACGGGGAATATACGACATCCGGACAGTATGATTTCCAGATCCTAAACAGCGAGGGGGATGTCGTGTATACAGACTGCTGGAATTTCGGGGAATCACTCCGCGAAAAATATGCGCCGGACGGAGCAGCGAATCTGCTGCAGATCGTGAATGAGAATCCACAGCTCAATGGCAAGCTCTCGATCATTTATGACAATCTTGCAACAGTGCTGAGCAGTATTTATTCGGACATCCAGACCTATCAGAGCGGATGGGCTTATCTGACGGAAGGAAATACGAATTTCACCTATCTGTACATCAATGAGGACACGAAGAAGGTCCAGACAAACAAGGGAGAATATCAGGATTATGAGAAGGCTGAGGACAACATCGCGGAGATGAAAGCGGGAGATTCCGTGAAATATATGGTCGTATACCCAAAACTCAGCGATTTTGAGACGAATATGAGCATTTCTGTATCGAACGAGTGGGATACAGTGAGGACCTACGAGAATAGAAGGAATTTCAACAGCATTCTTGCGGTGGCCGTGGATACAGATTTTCCGATCCAGGATCAATTTTATGAGGGAAAACAGAACTATGACCAGAATGCCCCGTTCCTGAGAAATTCTCTGATCCTGGCAGTCGCGGCGGGGCTTTTGTTCCTGATCTCAACGATCTGGCTGACGCTGGCAGCGGGACGAAGTGAAAAAGATAACGCACTTCGGCTGACCTCATTTGACCGGTGGAAGACAGAGATTGCAGCGCTTATCGTGATCGGCGTGTGGGGCTTGGGCACAGTACTTTTCCTGTCGGTGGAAAACGGGATCGGTTCAGTTTCACAGTTTACAGATACGGCCGCAGCATATTATAATGAGGCAGTCCTGTATGAAGGTCCGGTCATCTATTACAGCGGAATGTTCACGAACATGTTCAGCCTTTTTGACATAACGGCTTTGTTCCTGTACGGGCTGTTTACATTTGCCTGCTTCTTCCTGGGCTATCTCAGCCTGGTGAAGCGGATCAAAGGAAAACGGCTCTGGGCGGACAGTGTATGCAGAATGGTGATCTCTTTCGGTTCGACCGTGCTCAGCGAGCGCTCGGTGACGACGAGGGCGGGGAGCGTGACAGGCATATTTGTCATCATACAGTGGCTGGCGCTTGCGTCAGGCGGAAGCTCCATGTTCATCCTGCTCATGCTGGCGGCGGATATCGCAGTGATCTACCTGGTGCTTAGCAGCGCGGTGGCAAAGGGACGGCTGAAGAAGGGCATCGAGGAGATCGCATCGGGAAATATGAACTACAAGGTCCCGCTGGGAGGCCTGAAGGGATCGAACCGGAAGCTGGCCGAGCAGCTCAATGATATCGGCGGAGGCCTGAACAAGGCGGTCGAGGAAGGCATGAGAAATGAGCGGCTTAAGACGGATCTGATCACGAACGTATCCCACGACATCAAGACGCCGCTTACTTCGATCATCAATTACGTTGATATCCTGAAGCGGGAGAACATCCAGGACCCGAAGATCCGGGGATATCTGGATATCCTTGAGGCAAAGGCGCAGCGGCTTAAGACGCTGACGGAAGATGTGGTCGAGGCTTCGAAGGTGAGCAGCGGCAACATCGTCCTTGAGTATATGGATGTGGATCTCTCAGAGATGATCCAGCAGACGGAGGGCGAGTTCGCTGAGAAGTTCACGGCAAGGAATCTGAGCGTGGTGGTGAACCTTCCGGAAAAGCCGGCTGTGATCCATGTAGACGGACGGCGGATGTGGAGAGTCCTGGAAAATATTTTCGGGAATGCGGCAAAATATGCCATGCCGGGCACAAGAGTATATGCGGATCTCGGCGTGGACGAGGAGAGCGTCAGCTTTTCCCTGAAAAACGTCTCGGAACAGCAGCTCAATATCTCAGCAGATGAGCTGACGGAGAGATTTATCCGGGGCGACATTTCGCGGAGTACGGAAGGAAGCGGACTTGGACTTTCGATCGCGAAGAGCCTCACCGAGATGCAGGGGGGCAGATTTGAATTATATTTAGACGGGGATCTGTTCAGAGTGAATATCAGATTCCCACGGGTAAGGAGATAATAAAATAATGAGAAAACCGGAATGGCTTCAGAAGGCAGACAGAATATTTGGAACAGAGAATGCGCAGAAGGTGATAGAATACTGCAGGGAATACTGGCCCGAGGATGCGGCCCATGTGATGAAGACGGCGGAAGATGTATGTGAGAATACATTTCTTTTTGACTTTCGCTGGGATATGGAGAGGACATGGGAGCCGGTCCATTTCCAGGATGAGATCGACTGGAGTCTGGTGCCCTGGGGCGATCCGGAGTTTGTGTGGCAGTTTAACAGGCATCGGTTCCTGCTCTGCCTTGCGCAGGCATACAGAATGACTGGAAATGAAAAGTATGCGGAGAACTGTGTGCGTCTTCTGAGCGACTGGATCGACAGGAACAGCTCAGTGGAAGAGGGAGCGCAGGGACCGTGGAGGACCCTTGAGACAGGCATGCGCGCGGAGATGTGGCTCCGTGCGCTGGCAGATATCGCGCAGAGCAGCGCTGTGGATGAAGCCTTCCTGGAGAAGGCAGAGGCATCCATGAAAAGACATCAGAAGCGGCTCATGGAGAACTTTCAGCCCCACAAGTACATCAGCAACTGGGGCGTCATCGAGGCGTGCGGGCTCCTGCTCTTCTCTCTGGTGCTGCCGGATTCGGAGAAATGTCTTGAGACTGCTGTGAAGCGCCTCCGGGATGCGGCCGCAGTACAGGTGCTTGAGGACGGGATGCAGTGGGAACAGTCGCCGATGTACCACAATGAGGTTTATCAGTGCTATCTCACAGCGCTCTGGTATGGGGAGCGGGCAGGCGTTGAGCTGCCGGCAGTCTTTCGGGATACCGTGAGGAAGATGGCGTATACAGATTACAAATGGAAGAAACCGGACCACACGCAGTTTGCCCAGGGCGACAGCGACGCCACAGACCTGAGAGATTTGATCACGGCGGGGGCATATCTGTTAAAAGACGGCGTGCTGAAATCAGGCGGGTACAGCCGGCTTGATCATGACAATGCATGGAAGTTCGGCTGGACGGCATGCCTCGAGTACGAGGCGATGAAGGCGCAGCAGCCGGATTTCGTTTCCGCTGAGCTTGCCTTCGGCGGCAACTACTATCTCCGCAGTGGCTGGTCGGAGAAGGACAGTCTCCTTCATTTCCACTGCGGGCATACAGGCGGCGGGCACGGCCACGCGGATAAGCTCCATGTGGATCTGGTGATCCATGGGGAGGATGTGCTGGTGGACTCCGGCCGTTATACCTATGTGGACTGTGACGAACGGTACCGTCTGAAGGAGGCGGAAGCGCATAATGTCACTCTTGTGGATGGAAGAGGTTTCTCGGAGTGTACGGATTCCTGGACCTACAGGAACTTATGCACCTGCGCGAAGCAGCAGTTCTTTGACGGGAAAAAAGCGGCTTTTGTGGAAGGCACGCATTTCGGATTCTGGGTCCGTGACGTGATCGTGAACCGGAAGATCGTGTGGATCAAGCCGGACATCTATATCATAGTGGACCGGTTCCTCGCGCATTGGGAGCATACGTATGACAGTCTCCTCCATTTCAGCGGACATGGAAGTGCAGAACTGCTGGAGAACGGGATGATCCGTTTTACCGGAGATGAGATGGAGGCATATATTCAGTTCCTCGGAGCAGAGGAAGAAGGCAGGATCGAGGAGACGGAGCAGTCCAGCTTCTATAATGAAAAGCATCCGAATCAGACCTATATAGGCAGATTACAGGGAACAGAGAACTGCGGAAAGATCACGGTGATCAACGGCGGTGAGAAGGGGAGCGCGGCTCCGGTCAAGGTCGAGCAGATCCGGCTTTACTCGCAGACCGCGCAGGATTTCCTTGATCCGCAGAAGGCGGAAGGTCTCAGGATCACGCAGGGCGAGCGGGAGTACATCCTGTTCCTGTGCCATCAGGAAGTAATGACGCCGACAGATATCCTGAGCTGGGAGAACTGCCTGGGACACGGGAAAGCAGTCCTGTTTGACCGGTCGGAAGAGAAGGATGAGGTGATAACGGGAGAGATCCTGGCGTGGTAACCTTTTATACAAAAAATCTTGTAAAATATAATTTTTTATGTTACCATACCCAATGTATGGAAACAGGTATATGGAAAGTTCTCCATGCAAATATTTTACGCGGCGGCAAGCTGCATTATTGATTGAGTGAGAAACTCTAATTTTATAAGTTGGTTACTTTATAACCGGTGTGCATGGTACGCATACGCAACTTGTGAAACGGTCAATAAGAGTAGTAAAAGTAAAAATATTTGCTATATAGACTCTAACCCCAATATCTGTTTTAACTGTAGAACGAAGATCAGAGAAGATTTCAACAGGATAAGATATATGTGACAGAAACACAGGACGGGCGCGCATGCACCTAGTACCTGTGTTTTTTTGGAGGTTTTGGAATGGAAAAATTATCTCAGACAAGAGCGCCGATCTATGAGGCGCTGGAACGTTTCAGGAGAAACAGGGTCGTTCCCTTCGACGTTCCGGGACATAAGCATGGAAGGGGCAATCCGGAGCTCGTGCAGCTCCTCGGAGAAAGGTGCGTCAGTATCGACGTCAATTCCATGAAGCCTCTGGACAATCTGTGCCATCCGGTATCTGTGATCAAGGAGGCGGAGGAGCTGGCGGCAGAGGCGTTCGGCGCGGATCATGCCTTCCTCATGGTGGGAGGCACCACATCGGCGGTCCAGTCCATGATCCTGTCCTGCTGTAAAAAGAATGACAAGATCATCCTGCCGAGAAATGTCCACCGGAGCGCCATCAACGCCATGGTGCTGTGCGGGGCGAAACCGGTGTATGTCAATCCGGACGTGGATCAGAAGCTGGGGATCTCCCTCGGCATGAGACGGCAGGACGTGCTGGACGCGATCGAGAAGAACCCGGACGCAGTGGCTGTCCTGGTCAACAATCCGACGTATTACGGCATCTGTTCCGATCTGAAAGCGATCGTGAAGGCGGCGCATGAGAAGGGGATGCTGGTGCTGGCCGACGAGGCTCACGGGACGCACTTTTATTTCGGAAAGGATCTGCCGGTATCTGCCATGGCGGCGGGAGCGGATATTGCATCCGTCAGCATGCACAAATCCGGCGGGAGCCTGACGCAGAGCTCCTTTCTCCTGACCGGAAAGGGCGTGAATCCGGGGCATATACGGCAGATCATCAATCTGACGCAGACGACCAGCGGCTCTTATCTGCTGCTGTCAAGCCTTGACATTTCCAGAAGAAATCTGGCGCTGCGGGGCGAGGAGTCCTTCCGGGCGGTGACCGCGCTGGCGGATTATGCGCGGGAGGAGATCAACCGGATCGGCGATTACTATGCGTTTGGCAGAGAGATGATAAACGGGGACAGCATCTATGATTTTGACCCGACTAAGCTGTCCATCCATACACTTGATATCGGTCTTGCGGGGATCGAGGTGTATGATATATTGAGAGATGAATACGACATCCAGATCGAGTTCGGCGATTTGGGCAATATCCTGGCCTACCTGTCCATAGGCGACAGGATCCGCGAGGTGGAGCGCCTGGTGACTGCGCTGGCGGATCTGAAGCGGAGATATAAGAAGGACAAGACAGGAATGCTCTCCCAGGAGTATATTTCTCCGAAGGTGGTCATGACTCCGCAGGATTCGTTCTATGCGGAGAAGGAGTCGCTCCCGCTGGAAGAGACGAGAGGAAGGATCTGCAGTGAGTTCGTCATGTGCTATCCGCCGGGAATCCCGGTGCTGGCGCCTGGAGAGGAGATCACAGACGATATCATCAACTATATCGTTTACGCAAAAGAGAAGGGCTGTTCCATGACGGGGCCCGAGGATGAGCGGATCGAGCGGCTGAATGTACTTACGGAGAGAGAATGACGGCTGTAAGCCGGAACAAAGGATAGTAAAGAGGTGAGAGAAGATGGAGATGTGGTTTTCTGATATACATACGGATGGCGTGAAGCTGTCTATCCGTATTGAAGAGCAGCTTTTCAGTTCCCAGAGCGAGGTGCAGAGGATCGATGTGCTGGAGTCGAAGGATTTCGGGAAGATCCTCGTGGTGGACGGGGACCTGATGCTCACAGAGCGGGATGAGTTCATTTATCATGAGATGATCACGCATGTGCCGATGGCGGTGCACCCGGATGTGAAGCAGGTGCTGGTCGTGGGCGGAGGCGACGGCGGCGTGGTCCGCGAGCTGATCAAGTATGACACTATCGAGCAGATCGATGTGGTGGAGCCGGATCCGCTCCTGGTAGAGGTGTGCAGGAAATATATTCCGGAGATAGCGAACAGCCTGACGGACAGCCGGGTGAATATTTATCACGAGGACGGACTGAGATTTATCCGTTCCAAGGGCGACGCCTATGATCTTATCATCATAGATTCCCCGAATCCGTTCGGGGCGGGCGAGGGGCTTTTTACAAAAGAGTTCTACGGGAACTGCTACAATGCGCTCCACGAGGACGGCATTATGATCAATCAGAACGAGAGCCCGTTTTACACGGAGGAGGCTTTCCAGTGCCAGCGGATGCACAGGAGGATCCTTGAGACGTTTCCGATCTGCAGGGTCTACCAGGCGCATATCCCGTCCTATCCGTCGGGACACTGGCTGTTCGGCTTTGCCTCGAAGAAATATCATCCCCTGGATGACCTGGACAAAGTGGGCTGGAAGCTGAAGGGAATCCATACGAAATATTATGAGCCGCGGCTCCATGCCGGCGTGTTCGCGCTGCCGGTGTATGTGGAAGAACTTCTGGAGGATGTGGAAAAGAAAGATGGCAGATAAGAAGATGTGGAAAAATGTTGTAAATTATATCGGCTGTGACGCGGAATACGAGGAGGCGCGGATCGTCCTGTACGGGGCGCCCTTTGATTCCACGACTTCGTTCCGGCCGGGGACCAGGTTCGCCGGGCAGGCGATCCGGAATGATTCCTACGGGCTTGAGATTTACAGCCCGTACCAGGACAGGGAGCTGGCAGAGGGAATGGTGTATGACTGCGGCGACCTGGAGCTGGCGATCGGAAATTCAGAGGCTGTGCTGGCGCAGATCGAGGAGACTGCGGCACAGATCCTGGACGATGGGAAGCTGCCGTTTATGATCGGCGGAGAGCATCTTGTGACGCTCGGCGCCGTCCGGGCGGCGGTGAAGCGGTATCCCGAGCTTCACATCATCCACTTTGATGCCCATACGGATCTTAGGACCGATTACCTTGGGGTGGAGCTGTCCCATGCGTGCGTGATGCGCAGGTGCTGGGAGCTGCTGGGAGACGGCAGGATCCATCAGTTCGGGATAAGGTCCGGAGAAAAGCAGGAGTTTGACTGGGCGAAGAGCGGGCATACGGACTTCCATCCGTTCCGGCTGGACGGACTTTCGGAGGCGCTGGAAGGCATCGGAGGCGCACCGGTCTATTTTACGGTGGATCTGGATGTGATGGACCCGTCTGTATTTCCAGGGACGGGGACGCCGGAGCCGGGAGGCGTGGATTTCCTGACTCTGATGCGCGCGGTGACGGAAGTGTGCGGGAAGGTGAACCTGATCGGATGTGATGTAAACGAGCTGTGTCCGCCGTGTGACCCGACCGGGGCGTCTACTGCCGCGGCGTGTAAGATCATCAGGGAGATGCTGATCGCAGCTTTGGACCGGTGAGAGCCGGGAATACGAGGATATGAGCTGCGGTCTGGGAGCAGGATCTTTTATTCTGATAGGATTTTATTTCATATAGAAAAACAAAACGAGAGGAGAAGATGAAAATGGGAAAGATTATGATCGTCGGATGTGGAGGAGTAGGAAGCGTGGCAGTGCACAAATGCTGTCAGAACAGCGACACCTTTTCGGAGGTGGTGATCGCCAGCCGGACTCTCTCAAAGTGTGATGCACTTAAGGAAAAGCTTCAGGGAACGACAAAGGCAAAGATCACCACAGCACAGGTGGATGCTGATGACACAGCGGTGCTGACAGAGCTGATCCGGAAGGAAAAACCGGACGTAGTGCTCAACCTGGCTCTGCCGTACCAGGATCTTCTGATCATGGAGGCGTGTCTTGCGGCGGGCGTGCACTATATCGACACGGCCAACTATGAGCCTGAGGACACTGCAAAGTTTGAGTACAAGTGGCAGTGGGAGTACAGAGAGCGGTTTGAGAAAGCCGGGCTTACCGCGCTGCTCGGAAGCGGATTTGATCCGGGTGTGACGGGTGTTTTCTCCGCATATGCGCTGAAGCATTATTTTGATGAAATAAACTATATCGACATCCTTGACTGCAATGCAGGAGATAACGGCTATCCGTTCGCCACGAATTTCAATCCGGAGATCAATATCCGCGAGGTGTCTGCCAACGGCTCTTACTGGGAGGACGGACACTGGGTGGAGACAAAGCCGATGGAGATCAAGCGCACCTACAACTTCCCGGAGATCGGAAAGAGGGATATGTATCTTCTCCACCACGAGGAGATCGAGTCTCTGGCTCTCAATATTCCGGGGATCAAGAGGATCCGCTTCTTCATGACATTCAGCGAGAGCTATCTGACACACCTGAAATGTCTGGAGAATGTCGGAATGACGTCGATCGAGCCGGTGACGTACAATGGGCAGGAAATCATCCCGCTCCAGTTCCTGAAGACACTCCTTCCGGATCCGGCATCACTCGGTCCGAGAACAAAGGGAAAGACAAATATCGGCTGCATTTTCATCGGAAAGAAAGACGGAAAAGAGAAGAAGCTGTATATCTATAATACATGTGATCATCAGGAGTGCTATAAAGAGGTTGGCTCCCAGGCAGTTGCATATACGACAGGTGTTCCGGCCATGATCGGTGCAATGCTCGTCATGAACGGCACGTGGAGAAAACCGGGTGTGTTCAACGTGGAGGAGTTTGATCCGGATCCGTTTATGGACGCGCTGAATAAATGGGGACTGCCGTGGAAGATCAGCGAGGATCCGGAGCTGGTAGACTGACAGTCTGCCGCCTGCGGAGGCGTACGGAAAAAAGGAAAAGATGAGAAAAAGAGCCGGAGCGGCTCGGAAGATAACTGCGGCGGGGACATTCCGGTTCCCGCCGGGAAAGGCGGGAAAAGATGAAGAGAGATGGACTGCGTACTCCGTGCTATGTCATCCAGGAAGCGAAGATCAGGGAGAATCTCGAGATCCTGCGCGGGATCTGTGAGGATACGGGATGCCGGATCCTTCTGGCGCAGAAGGCATTTTCTATGTATTCTCTGTATCCGCTGATCGGGGAGTATCTGGACGGAGCGACAGCCAGCGGGCTGTACGAGGCGCGTCTCGGATACGAGGAGATGGGGAAGGAGAACCATATCTTTTCTCCTGCATACCGGGAAGACGAGATGGACGAGATCCTGACATACTGCGGCCATATCATCTTTAACTCGCCCGCTCAGCTCAGAAAATACAGAGAAAAGGTGAGACGGGCCGGACGGAGCATGGGACTGCGGATCAATCCGGAGTGCTCGACCCAGGAGGGGCATGCGATCTATGATCCCTGTGCGCCCTTTTCGCGGCTGGGGACGACAGAAGAAAAGTTCCGCAGCGGAATGACGGAAGAGGATATCGCATCACTTGACGGTCTCCACTTCCATACCCTCTGTGAGCAGAATGCGGATGATCTCGCAAAGACGCTGGACGCAGTGGAAGAGAGGTTCGGAGATGTGCTTCATAGGATGAAATGGCTGAATTTCGGGGGCGGGCACCATATCACCAGAGCGGATTATGACAGAGAGCTCCTGAAGGAGTGTATCCTCCGGATGAAAGAAAAGTACGGTCTGGAAATCTATCTGGAGCCGGGGGAGGCTGTGGCGCTGAACGCCGGGCTTTTGATCACGGAAGTCCTCGAGATCGCAGAGAATGGGATGGAGATCGCGATCCTGGACACATCGGCGGCGTGCCATATGCCGGATGTGCTGGAGATGCCTTACCGGCCGCCGCTTAAAAACGCAGGAGAGCCGGGGGATCCCCGGAAGCCGTATGTATACCGTCTTGCTGGGCCGACCTGTCTTGCGGGAGATGTGATCGGGGACTATTCCTTTGAGGATCCTCTGCAGCGCGGCAGCAGGCTGGAATTTCAGGATATGGCGATCTACACGATGGTGAAGAACAATACCTTTAACGGCATGAAGCTCCCGGATATTGTGCTGGAGAAGTCAGACGGGACGTGTGTGACCGTGAGGTCGTTTGGATATGAAGATTTTAAGTCGAGGCTGTGACAGCCCCGGCTTTTTGCTTTGCGCCGGGAGCCGCCGCATATGCAGAAACTGCCGGCCGCAGTCGATGCGGATGCGGCAGCTTATACGGGTTCATGCGGATGCCACAGATTGTGCATAATCGGCAGCTTATGCGGATCCATACGGATGCCGTAGTTCACGCAGATGCGGCAGTCGACTTCAGCTCAGCGCGGGACAGGAGCAAGACGGCGAAGAAGCCGGCGGCCAGCGTGAGGATGCACAGGACGAGCTCCCCGCCGGAGGGGATTCCGGGGAAAAGTTCGCCAAGGGAGCCTAGGATGAAGCCGAGAATGATAAAATACGTCGGATGCGGATGACGCGTCATGGCGTACTCCAGTCCCTTGGTGATGAGGAGGATCCCCAGAACGAGCCCTGCGGCCAGAGGGAGAAGGAACGGGAGGTAAAACTCGCTGACCGCCCGCATCATCTCGTCGTAGATCCCCATGAGCAGGAGCAGATAGGAGATGCTGATACCGGGAAGGACCAGCGCTGCCGCAGAGATCACCCCTGCCGCTGCGAGCAGCAGGAAGCTGGCGGGCCCTGCATTCATCTCAGACTGAAAGCTGCCTGAGGGGATGAATGCGAACAGGGATACGACAAGCAGCCCAAGGATCAGATAGAGACAGGAACGCCAGCTCAGTCTCTTCGCGCCGGACTGTTTTACGATCAGCGGAATGCCGCCTGCCACAGCTCCGAGGAAAAAGTAGAGCATCGGCATGGGATATCGCTCGATGAGCCGGAGCAGAGGATTGGCAAAGACCAGGATCCCGAGTATGCCGCCGAGGGAGAAGATGACGAGGAAGGCCAGGTTCTCCTTCTTGTGCTTGGTGAAAGAACTGACTGCTGATATAAGCCGGTCATAGATCCCGAGGATCATTGCCATGGAGCCGCCGCTCACGCCGGGCACCAGCATGGTCCCTCCGATTATGACGCCCTTGAGGGCAGTGAAAATATTATTATTCTTCTTCATAAAATGAATGATCCTTTCTTGAAGCATTTTAAGGGGCATTATATATAGAAGGAACAGGAACGGGCAAGACTATAGGCATAGTTTTAGCAGAACCTTAGCGTCTCATGCGGAGCCCTTCTCAGTTTTATTCTATTTGCCGGAGAACAAAGGTATGCAGCAGTCGGGCTGGAATTGCATCAATTATGGCAGACATCTGTGCGAAAAAAATAATTTGACGTAATTTATAAATTCTGGTATAATTCAATAGATGTATGAATAGAATATTTCTGCATACAGTAAGGCGCAGTAGCCAAGTGGTAAGGCGTGGGTCTGCAACACCCTGATTCACCGGTTCAAATCCGGTCTGCGCCTCTCAGACAGAGTTCGGAAATCAACAGTTTTCGGACTCTTTTTTTGTTCTATGCGAAACTTTTCCGGGCTGTCCTGTAGAAAACCTCCCTTGTTCTTAGGGAAAATTGGTTTACGGCACCAGCCGACAGTGGTATAATGGGAAAAGCAACCATAATTTTAATTGAAGGAGTTATATTGGTATGGAACTGACTACGATTCGCGAATTATTTAAGAACAGAGAGGCTTATCTGGATAAAAAGGTGACGGTCGGAGGATGGATCCGCAGCATCCGTGATTCCAAGACATTCGGATTCATTGTGATGAATGACGGATCTTATTTTGACACACTCCAGATCGTATATCACGATAAGATGGATAATTTCACGGAGGTCTCCAGGCTGAACGTGGGCGCTGCTGTCGTCGTGACGGGAACACTCGTGGCTACGCCGCAGGCAAAGCAGCCGTTTGAGATCCAGGCGGATGAAGTTGTGGTAGAAGGGGCTTCCGCTCCGGACTATCCGCTGCAGAAGAAACGCCATAGCTTTGAATATCTCAGGACGATTTCCCATCTCCGCCCGAGGACAAACACATTCCAGGCAGTGTTCCGCGTGAGATCGCTGGCCGCTTATGCGATCCACAAGTTTTTCCAGGAGAGAGGATTCGTCTATGTGCACACCCCGCTGATCACGGGCAGTGACTGCGAGGGCGCGGGAGAGATGTTCCGCGTGACGACACTGGATATGGAGAATGTTCCGAAGAACGAGGACGGAAGCGTGGATTACACGAAGGATTTCTTCGGAAAGGAGACAAGCCTGACCGTGAGCGGACAGCTGAACGGAGAGACATACGCTCAGGCATTCCGCAGCATCTATACCTTCGGACCGACCTTCCGCGCGGAAAATTCAAATACGACAAGACATGCAGCAGAGTTCTGGATGATCGAGCCGGAGATCGCGTTTGCAGATCTGGACGACGACATGGAGCTGGCAGAGGCGATGCTCAAGTACATCATCAATTATGTGCTGGAGAATGCGCCGGAGGAGATGAACTTCTTCAATTCTTTCGTGGACAAAGGGCTGCTTGACCGTCTGCACAACGTAGTCAATTCAGACTTTGCGAGAGTGACCTATACGGAAGCGATCGATATTCTCTCGAAGAATAATGACAAGTTCGAGTACAAGGTTTCCTGGGGATGCGACCTTCAGACAGAGCATGAGCGCTATCTGACAGAGCAGGTATACAAGCGTCCGGTATTTGTGACGGATTACCCGAAGGAGATCAAGGCTTTCTATATGAAGCAGAACGACGACGGCAGGACAGTTGCAGCGGTCGACTGTCTTGTGCCGGGAATCGGTGAGATCATCGGAGGAAGCCAGAGGGAGGATGATTACGAGAAGCTCCTGAACCGTATGAGAGAGCTGGGGCTCAAGGAGGACGATTACGGCTTCTATCTGGATCTCAGGAAATACGGCTCAACGAGACATGCAGGATTCGGACTCGGTTTTGAGCGCTGCGTGATGTATCTGACAGGAATGTCCAACATCCGCGACGTGATCCCGTTCCCGAGAACAGTGAATAACTGTGAGCTGTAAGGCGAGAGCAGGAGTCAGTAAATAGAGAAGCAGAGATAACAGAGGGCGGGACAGTGAACTGTCGCGTCCTCTTTCATCCGGCAATGTTTTGACACCGAAGGAGGTAGTATGAAATTTATCCATATCGCAGACGTACATCTCGGAGCCCAGCCGGACGCGGGGACTGCTTACAGCAAAGAGCGTCCGAGGGAACTGTGGGATACGCTGGAGAAGGTCCTGGATGTATGTGAGAGAGAACAGACAGATCTTCTCCTGATCGCCGGCGATCTTTTCCACAGACAGCCGCTCCTGCGGGAACTGAAGGAGCTGGACTATCTGTTTTCCGAGCTGAGCCGCACGAAGGTGGTCCTTATTGCAGGAAATCATGACTACATAAGGAGAGACTCGTATTACCGCACATTCCAGTGGAGCGGAAATGTGATCCCCCTATTCGGGAGAGGACCGGAGTATGTGGAATTTCCGGAGCTCAGGACCGCGGTGTATGGACTGAGCTATCACAGCAGAGAGATCAGAGAGCCGCTTTACGACAGTATTTTTGCCCGGGGCAGGCAGAAGTATGAGATCCTGCTCGCCCACGGCGGGGACGAAAAGCATATTCCCATAAACAGGGGCATGCTGGAGAAAAGCGGATTTGACTACATTGCCATGGGACATATCCACAGGCCCCAGGCGCTTGTGAAGAACCGGATCATTTACTCCGGGGCTCTGGAGCCGGTCGACAGGAATGATACAGGTCCCCACGGATATGTGCGGGGGGAGATCTCGGATCAGGGCGTCCGTACGCAGTGGATCCCCTGCGCGTGCAGGGAATACATCCATCTTGAGGCAGAGGTGGACGAAAATGATACATCCGGCAGTGTTAGAAGGAAGATTGGTAAACTCATAAATGAGCATGGAAAGAATAATATATACAAGATTGCGCTGAAAGGCAGGAGAAGCGCAGAAGTCGAGTTTGACACAAGGCATATGGATGAGTTCGGGAATATCCTGGAGATCACTGACAGATCCCGTCCGGCTTATGATTTCGAAAAGCTCCTGCGGGAAAATCCGGAGAATCTGATCGGAAAGTACATAGAGGCTTTCGCGGGATGTACGGAAGAAAGCGTGGAGTTTCAGGCAATGTGTGAAGGAGTGGAAGCGCTCCTTGAGAATAAGGGGCAGCAGGCATGAAGATCATAGAACTTTATCTGAAAAACTTTGGGAAGTTTCATGAGAAGCATATTTACATACGGGACGGCGTTCAGGTCATTTATGGAGAAAATGAGTTTGGAAAGTCGACGATCCATGCGTTCATCCGCGCGATGCTTTTCGGACTGGAGCGGGGGCGCGGGCGCGCTGCGGGAAAAGACGCCTTCAGCAGATATGAGCCGTGGGAGAACCCGGGGTATTACGCAGGAGTCATGCGTTTCGTCTGCGGGGGCAGGACATTCCGGCTGGAGAGGAGATTCGGGAGGACAGAGCGGAGTGCGTCCCTGATCTGTGAGGACGACGGAGAGGAGCTGTCCGTGGAGCACGGTGATCTCGATATGCTCCTGGGCGGGATAACCCCGTCGCTTTTTGACAGTACCGTGTCCATTGGCCAGCTCATGTCTCCACCGGGAAGGGAGCTTGCGGACGCCCTGAAAAACTATGCCGCCAACTATTATGAGACCGGAGGCGGCGAGGTTGACTTAAACGGCGCTCTCCAGACGCTCAGAGAACGAAGGAAGGATACGGAGCGAAGCCTGAGAGAGGCGGAGGCTCTGCGGGAGGAAAAGAGGCAGGGGCTTATCCGGGAGTGCACATATCTGGAAAGCGATATGGCAGCGCTGCGTCAGGAGTACGAAGAGAAGCGGGCGCAGATGGAGGCTGCGGAGAAGAGCGCGGAACAGGCGGGAACCGTGACCGGCGAGCGTGGAGGCGGAGCGCAGCAGGATTATGCCGGGGAGTCCGTCGAGGATACAGAGGAAGAGGATAGAGAAGAGCAGGCGGAGCTTTCGGCAGGCGGTTTTTTGAAAGGCGGAGCAGTCGGCATGCTGGTGGGAGTGATCGGCCTGTTCTGGGCAGGATTTGTGAACGGGCGGAGCAGTTTCACAGGCATAACGCCAATTACATTCTTTGCCGCGCTCATACTGGCAGTGGGGATCGTGCTGACGGCGGCAGGAGTCCGCGCATTGCTCCGGGAGCGTAAGGAAGAGAAAGAGTACCGCAGAGAGGGTGAGCAAAGCACCGGGGGAAAGGCGGATGCACGCCCGGAGCAGACTGGAACTGCGGAGGCGCCTGCAGCTGTGCAGCAGGATGCAGACGCGGAGATTCGCCGGCTCCGATGGGAGATGGACAGGATCCGGTCGGAGTGGAAGGAAAAGCAGGTGCGGCGGGACAATCTGAAAGAGCAGGCGGACGAGATCGGGCCGGGAGATGCAGAGCGTAGCCTGGAAGCCAGGCAGAAAGCCCTCATTCTCGCGGAAGAAAAGATGAAAGAGGCGGCGGCGTCTCTCGGACGGCAGACTTCCGGCAGGCTCAATGCGCGGACCTCCGAGATATTTTCTGAGCTGACAGAAGGACGCTATCGGGGGATCACGGCAGGGGATAACCTGGAGATCACCGTCTGGGACGGAGAGCGGAGGATACGGGCAGAGCAGCTGAGCAGAGGGACGCTGGAGCAGATCTATTTTTCCATAAGGATGGCGGCGGCCGAGGTGCTGCTGGAAGAGTCCGTGCCGGTGCTGCTGGACGATACGTTTGCGTTTTACGATGAGAAAAGGCTTGAATCTGTGTTAAAATGGTTGAGCAGACAGAAAAGACAGGTTATAATATTTACCTGCCATAGAAGAGAAGAAGAGATATTGGAAGCAGTCAGAGATCGGTGACCGGAGAGCGCGTGCCCCGGATATCCGGGGATGACCTTTTATAGAAGGAAGGAAGAGCAACATGAAGATAGTACTGCCAAGGAAAGTATTGATGATCATCAATAATCTGCAGTTTCATGGCTATGAAGCGTTTGCTGTGGGGGGCTGTGTCAGGGATTCTATCCTGGCGAAACGCCCGGAAGACTGGGATATCACAACGTCGGCAAAGCCCGAGCAGATAAAAAAGCTGTTCAGAAGAACTGTGGACACCGGGATCAAGCACGGCACGGTCACGGTCCTTCTCGGAAAAGACAGCTTTGAGGTGACGACGTACCGGGTTGACGGGGCGTATGAGGACAGCCGTCATCCGAAAGAGGTGCGTTTTACGAACCGGCTTGAGGAAGACCTGAAGCGCAGGGATTTTACGATCAACGCGATGGCGTACAATGACGAGGTCAGGCTGGTGGATGTCTTCGGCGGCATGCAGGATCTGAACCACCATCTGATCCGCTGTGTCGGCGATCCGGAAGAGCGGTTTTCAGAGGATGCCCTGCGTATCCTCAGAGCGGTCCGGTTTTCCGCGCAGCTGAATTTCCCGATCGAGCCGAATACGGCGGCGGCGGTGAGAAAGCTTGCCCCAACGCTGAAGAATATCAGTGCGGAGCGGATACGTACGGAGCTGGTGAAGCTCCTTGTGTCTGCCCATCCGGAGCGGATCAGGGACGCATATGAACTGGGGATCACCCGGGTCATCCTGCCGGAGTGGGATGCGATGGAGGGCGTGACTCAGAATGCGCCCCATCATAAATATAACGTCGCAGAGCATACGATCCGCGCGATGAAAAATGTGAAGCGGGATAAGATCCTCCGACTTACCATGCTTTTTCACGACATGGGAAAGCCGGCGGTCAAGACTACGGATGAAAACGGCAGGGATCACTTCAGAGGGCATGCTCTTGTGAGTGAAGAGATCGCCCGCCGCGTTATGCGGAGGCTGAAGTTTGACAACGAGACGGTCAAGACCGTCGCGCGGCTTGTCTGCTATCACGATTACAGAGTGGAGGCAACCCCGCAGAATGTCCGAAGGGCGATGAACCGGATCGGAGTTGAGCTGTTCCCGTACTACCTTGCTGTGCGCATGGCGGATGCGAAGGCGCAGAGCACTTACCAGAGAAGAGAGAAGATCGAGAATATTGTGGAGATGCGGCGTTTATATAAGGAGACGCTCCAGCAGGAAGACTGCGTGACCCTGCGCCAGCTCGCAGTAGGCGGCCATGAGCTGATGGAGCTTGGAATGAAGCCGGGCAGGGAGATCGGCAGCATGCTGAGCGAACTCCTGGAATATGTGATCGACGATCCGTCCCGCAATACGAAAGAAATTTTGTGTGATTACGTAAAAGAAAAGCTGAGTTTGTAGCATACTCGGGCTGTTCCCCTCATACATTAGAAAGAACTTGAACATAACCGCAGAGCGGCCGCTGACCTGTGCGGCCGCGGGGCGGAAGTGTGTGCACGGGCAGGGACGGGAGCGTTTCAGCCTCGTGGGGACAGGGGGCAGTCATGAGAGAGTACGAAGCAGAAGTGTTGGAACGGTATGATATGGAAGTGAAAGGCACCCGAAAGATAAGGGGTGCGTTTTTTTGCGACACAAGTGAGGGGACGATGCTGCTGAAGGAGACGCGGATCTCCGAACGGCGGGCGTTCCTGGTCTATGTTGTGCTGAGCCGTCTGGAGCTTGAGTGGAAGCTCAGAGTTGACACGCCCGCCTTTACGAGAGACGGTGCGCTGCTCGCCGCTTCACGCGAGGGGACGCAGTATATGCTGAAGCGCTGGTATACGGGGCGTGAGTGCGACATGAAGAGAGAGACGGAGATCGTCAGTGCGGCGGAGAGCCTTGCTCTTCTGCATGAACGGATGCAGTGGGACGCGTCTGAAGAAAGGATGTCCGGTCTTTCAATCTGTCCGCCGGTCGGCAGGGATCCGATCGAGGAAATGGAGCGCCATAACAGGGAGATGAAGAAAGTGCGCTCTTTTATCCGGGCGCGTGTGGCGAAAAATGAGTTCGAGTATCTGTATCTGGAGAGCTTTGACAAAATGTACGGGCTTGCAGAGGAAGTAGTGCGCCGGCTCAGGGAGTCGGATGCCATAGAGCTGTATAGAAAGAGCATTGAGGACGGAAGGCTTGTACACGGTGATTATAATTATCACAATGTGCTGATCACCCCGGAAGGGACTGCTGTGACCAATTTTGAACATGTACGGATTGATATCCAGGTTCGGGACCTGTATTATTTCATAAGAAAAGCAATGGAAAAGCATCATTGGAAACAAAAACTTGGACAAAAGATTTTGGAAGCCTATGAGGAGACACGGCGGGTCGCGCCAATGGAGAGGGAGTACATCGGTCTCTGCCTTGCATATCCGGAGAAATTCTGGAAGACAGCCAGCAGCTATGCCCGTTCCAACAAGGCGTGGCTTCCCGAAAAAAGTGTTGAAAAGCTCCGCACTGCGGTGCGGCAGGCAGAAGAGAAAACAGCCTTTTTGGAGAGTCTGTTTTCCCTGGATCTGTCCGGGCGGAAATATGTGTCGTGAGGGCGTGCGATTTCTGCTGTGCAGGTCAGTCTGCACGGCGAAACTGCACGTCTCTGAACGCGGTGCGGACAGCTGCCTGCAAATGCCTAAAAAGCGCACAAAACACGGAAAAATCTTGACAAAGACATATGAAACCGTTATAACAATACATAAGGGCGAAACCATGTGAACGTGAGGACAGGGAGCCTTTGAAAAATCAAGAATAGAATTGTATTTAAGTACAGTTATTGAAGGAGGAATTAATCCATGAACAAAACAGAATTAATCGCAGCAGTAGCGGAAAAGGCAGAAATTTCGAAAAAAGACTCCGAAAAAGCGTTAAAGGCTTTTGTTGATGTTGTTACAGAGCAGTTAAAGGCTGGGGATAAAGTTCAGGTTGTTGGATTTGGTACGTTCGAAGTGAGCGAGAGAGCAGCAAGAGAGGGAAGAAACCCGCAGACAGGTGAGACGATGAAGATTGCTGCATGCAAAGCTCCGAAGTTCAAAGCAGGAAAAGCATTAAAGGATGCGATCAACTAATCTGTCATAAATATTTGCAGGATAAAAATCAGGAACGGACAGGCACTTGCAATGTACAGCGTCATTGCAGGTGCCTTTCATTATGGGCGCAGAGGAGCGCGACAGGAGGAAAGAAAATGAGATTGGACAAATTTCTGAAAGTATCCAGATTGATCAAGAGAAGGACGGTGGCGAATGAAGCGTGCGACGCGGGACGCGTCATGGTCAATGGGAAAGCGGCAAAGGCATCTGCCCAGGTGAAGCCGGGCGACGTTATCGAGATCCAGTTCGGTACCCGGACGGTCAAGGCAGAGGTGCTGCAGCTCCAGGATACGACAAAAAAGGAAGAGGCGAAAGAACTGTTCCGCTATCTTTGATCTGGAGTCATAAACGTGAACAACCCTTCATATATATAGAAAAGCACAGAGAAGGAGGTTCGCGTATGGAAGAACAGCGGATAGCCAAGACACACAAGCTGGTTGTCAATAACAGAAAAACAAGCATGGTCACAGGAGTGCTCGATGTCCTCTCTTTTGATCTGAATGAGATCCTTTTAGAGACAGAACAGGGAATGCTGATGGTCAAGGGGACGGATCTGCATGTAAACAGGCTGAGTGTGGAGAAGGGGGAGGTCGATCTGTCGGGGAATATCGACAGTATCGCATATTCCAGTGTCACTCAGGCGGGAAAGCAGGGCGACGGCTTCCTGTCCAAGCTGTTTAAGTAGGCTGCCGTTATGCTGGGGATCGGAACGGAAGCGGAAATCTTTCTTTATGCCGGGTTATCAGGGGCGGTCGTCTTCCTTGCATACGGGATCCTCGTGTGTATCAGGAAGATCGTGCCGCACGGAAATCTCGCAGTCGGGCTGGAGGATCTCATCTTCTGGCTTATCGTGAGCGGCTATCTCTTTCGGCAGATGTATGAAACTACGTATGGTAGTATCAGATGGTTCTTTGCACTAGGTGTTGTATGCGGCGCTCTGCTGACATATTTTGCGGGAATCCTGGCGAAAAAAATATTTGCAAGAGCGAAGAAAATCCTTGAAAAGTTCAAAAAAAACCGATAAAATGGTCTGTATAACGGGGATAAAAAAACGGTGATTAATAAGTTGGGTGAATGTGCATGAAAAACAGAAAAAATGCCGGGAGGGACCGGCGCGTCAGGAAAAAGAAGAGTTTAAGTCTTGGCAGGCATAAGAAGAGCGTTCTGATGATCAGCGCGGTGCTGGTCATGCTCTGCGGAGTACTCACTGTCAATTCCATCACGCTGATGGCGAAGAATGACAGCTACAAGAAGCAGGAGCAGGAGCTCAAGTCGCAGATCGAAGAGCAGAAGGAGCGCGCGGAAGAGATCGACGAGTTCGAGGAATATGTCAAGTCAGACGAGTATGTCAAGGATACTGCGGAAGAGAAGCTCAATCTGGTAGATCCGAATGAGATCATTTTCAAGGCAGCGGAATAGACAGGCTGTAGTGTTAATAGAAGAATATAGCAGATCAGATACAAAAGAGACTCCGGGAGAATTTCTCCCGGAGTCTTGTTTTTGAAATAGCGGCGAACCAAAGCACGGGACTGCCCGAGACCTTGGCGGCCGCCGGCAGTCCCGGAATGTGCCTCCTGGCACTTCCGGTGATCCAGGAAGCATGAAGGGAGCATCAGATGGCCATGAATGATGGACAGGCACTGCATAACAGTCCGTACGTGGAACAAATAGAGAAATTCGCATCTTCCCTTAAGCAGCTGTCTCATACATTCCTCGGTCTCGAGGACAGAAAGCAGGCGTTTTCCAGCGACGAGATCGACGGGATGTTTGACCGGGTGAAAGAGCAGGTGTGCGAGAAGTGCGAAAAATGTACCTGGTGCTGGGGAGAGAACTTTGTACATACATACCAGATGGGGTATGAAGTGCTCTCGGCGGTAGACCACTATGGAAACGAGCTTGACACAGAGACAAAGAGGAAGCTGATGCAGCGATGCATCATGGCACCGCGGTTCCTGCGGGAGATGTTGGAGGGATTCCATGAGGCGCGGCAGAATCTGATATGGACGAACCGGATCGCAAGGAGCCGGGAGGGGTGCGCGATCCAGATGGATACATTTGCCGATATGATCCGGAGTACGGCGAAGGAGCTGGAGGACAGCATCTTTACCGACGAACGGCTGGAGAAAAGGATCATGGCCCATCTGAAAAAGAAAAAGATCCGTGTCTTGTATACTCATTTTTTTATGAACAGGGAAGGCAAGTATGAGGTCCACGTGACAGCGCGGGCGATGCAGAAGCAGAAAGTGCCGGTGAAGGAGCTTGTCAAGGGCGTTTCCGAGGCGGCCGGCCGGAGGTTCATCCCGCAGAGCGACAGCGCTCAGATGATCGGTCAGAGATATATGACGGTTGTCTGCCGCGAGGGACCGGCATATTACACGATGTCGGGGGCGGCACGGATCGGGAAGGGATGCAGCCAGATATCGGGAGATAATTTCACGATGATGGAGATGCCCGGCGGAAGGAAGGGCGTTGTGCTCTCCGATGGAATGGGATCGGGGGAGGAGGCGTGCCGGGAGAGCACGCTGGTGATCGAACTCCTGGAGGAGCTCCTGGATGCAGGATTCCCGGAGAAGACGGCGATCCAGATGATCAATACGACGCTTGTGATGGGGCGGGAGGAGATCCACTATTCCACCGTGGATATGACGGTGTTCGACCTGTACAGCGGAGAGTGCGAGATCATCAAGGCGGGAGCGTCGTCCACGTTTATTAAGCGGAAAGACTGCGTAGAGCATCTGAGCTCCACGAGCCTCCCCATCGGTGTGATGAATGCCATCGAGATCGATTCGGTGAAGCGGAAATTAGGCGACGGCGATTTTGTCATCATGGTAACGGACGGGGTGCTGGACGCCCTGCCCGTCGGGGAGCAGGACATCCTTCTCGAGACGATCATACAGGGGAGTGTCATCACAAATCCCCGGGAGATGGCGCAGCATGTGCTGGAGCAGGTGCTGAACTGGACCGGGAAGGAGCCGGCAGATGATATGACGGTCCTCGCGGTGGGGATCTGGGAATGCTGAGGTGTTCCCCGCTGCGCCTGATCTTCGCCTGCAGGCGTATCCGCCGCGCTGATGCGGGTTGAAATTTGTGCATGAATTGGGTATAGTTTACATATGATGAAGAAGACAGAGAAAAAAGTAGAAGAGTTTATCAGAAAATATCACATGATAGATAAAGGCGACAGAGTGATAGCGGGCGTATCGGGCGGAGCGGATTCGGTATGCCTGCTTTTTATGCTTTGTTCCCTGCGGGAAAAGCTTGGGTTTGAGGTCCTGGTCTGTCATGTGAACCACGGGCTGCGAGGCGCGGATGCGGACGCAGATGAGAGATATGTGGAGGCGCTGTGCGGAAAATTAAAGGTCCCCTGCAGGATTTTTCGGGAAAATGTGGAATTAACTGCCAGAAAAAGGAAACAATCTCTTGAGGAGGCGGGGCGTATGATACGGCGCGAGGCATTTGAAACCATGTGCAGTGAAGACGGCGGGACGAAGATCGCTACGGCCCATCACAGGGACGACAATGCAGAGACGATGATCATGAACTTCGCGCGCGGGACGGGGCTGAAAGGATTGTGCGGCATCCGCCCTGTGCGGGGCAGGTGGATCCGTCCGCTGCTCTGTCTTGGGAGGGCCGAGATCGAGGAATGGGTTACGGACCATCAGATCGATTTCTGCCGGGATGCGACCAATGACGAGGATGAATATACGAGAAACCGCATCCGCCACCATATCATCCCGGCTCTGGAGCAGCAGGTGAATGCCGGGGCGGTCCGGCATCTCAACGAGCTTTCCGCCCAGCTGTCAGAGGTGTGGGACTTTATGGAAGAGGAGACTGCGAGGGCGCGGAAAGAATGCGTTTTGACCGCGGAAGATCCCGACGGACGGCGAGTGGTGAAGATCGACGGGGAGGGATTTTCCCGGACCGCGCCCGCTGTCAGGAAGTTCCTCGCAGCAGAGTGCATCAGAGAGGCGGCGGGAGCCGACAGGGATATCGAGGCGGTCCATATTGCCGCGCTGACAGAGCTCTTCGGGAAACAGACGGGGAAGACCCTGGATCTTCCCTATCGTGTGAAAGCCCTGCGAACGTATGAAGGAGTCAGCCTTTGCAAAAAGACGGAGCGGCGGGCGGAGGCCGGAAAGAGAGAGCGGGTACTGGAGATCCCGGGGGAAACCGTATTTCCCGAGACCGGGCAGAAGATCTGCTGTACCGTAGTGGATGCTGACGGCGATCATTCGGTAAAAGAGATACCACAAAAAAGCTACACGAAATGCTTTGACTATGATATAATAAAATACAGTCTTTCTGCGAGATTCCGGCGTCCGGGAGATTATCTCACCGTGGACGGGACAGGAAGCCGCCAGAAGCTGAAGTCTTATTTTATAAATGAGAAAGTCCCTCGCGAGGAGCGGGACAGGAAGCTTCTGATTGCAGACGGAGATCATATCGTATGGATTCCGGGAATGAGGATGAGCAGCGCTTATCAGATCGGAAGCCAGACAAAAAGGATTCTTAAGATAAATATAACGGAGGAACAGTGATATGTCAGAGATGATCAGAGAATTGATTTCGGAAGAAGAAGTGGATAAGCGGATCCGGGAACTCGGAGAAGAGATCAGCAGAGATTATGCGGGAAAGCAGATCCATCTGATCTGCGTCCTTAAGGGCGGAGTCTTTTTTATGTGCGAGCTGGCGAAGAGGATCACCGTACCGGTATCCATGGATTTTATGTGCGTGGGAAGCTACGGGGACGGGACAAAGTCAAGCGGAGTCGTCCGCATTGCCAAGGATCTTGATGAGTCGATCGAGGGCAAGGAGGTCCTTATCGTGGAGGATATCATTGATTCAGGCAATACGCTGTATTATCTCATGGATGTGCTCCAGAGGAGAAAGCCGGCCAGCCTTCGGCTCTGCACGCTGCTTGATAAGCCGGAGCGGAGAGTGAAGGACGTGAAGGTGGACTATGTGGGATTCGAGATCCCGGATAAGTTCATCGTCGGATACGGGCTCGACTACGCTCAGAAATATAGAAACCTTCCGTATATCGGTATTGTGGAAGGCGTGGAAGAATAGGAAGGAGTTTTACAGCTTTGGACAACAACAAGAAATACAGAGGCGTCAGCGGTCCTACGATACTCAGCTTTATCGTGATCGTGGTGATCGTGCTCTGGATGGCAAATCAGCTCCAGATGCATCAGCAGGAGATGAGCTACAGCACATTTGTGTCGGAAGTGGAAGATGGAAATGTGGCAAGCGTATATATCAATCAGAACAGTGCCGTTCCGACCGGAACCTTGTCGGTGACGCTGAAGGACGACGACGCGGCGAGACGGGTCAACGTCTCAGACGTCAAGGAGGTGCAGGAGCTCCTGGATGAGAACGAGGTCGTCTACGGAATGTCGGATGTCCCAAGAGAATCGATGATGACGACGATCCTGATCCCGGTCCTGGTGGCTCTGGGCGGCGTGTTCCTGATCTTCTTTCTCATGAACCGTCAGGGGAACGGGGCGAACGCGAAGGCGATGAACTTCGGGAAGAGCCGCGCAAGGATGACGAGCCAGAATGAAATCAAGGTCACCTTTGCCGACGTGGCAGGCCTGAAAGAGGAAAAAGAGGAGCTCGAGGAGATCGTTGATTTTCTCAAGGCTCCGAAGAAATATATCCAGGTCGGAGCGAGGATCCCGAAGGGCGTGCTCCTGGAGGGACCTCCGGGAACCGGAAAGACCCTGCTGGCGAAAGCGGTGGCAGGAGAAGCGGGAGTGCCTTTCTTCAGCATTTCCGGCTCTGATTTTGTGGAAATGTTTGTCGGTGTGGGAGCTTCCCGTGTCCGTGATCTTTTCCAGGACGCAAAGAAGAATGCTCCGTGTATCGTATTCATTGACGAGATCGACGCGGTCGCAAGACGCCGCGGAAGCGGTCTCGGAGGCGGCCACGACGAGAGAGAGCAGACGCTGAACCAGCTCCTTGTGGAGATGGACGGCTTCGGTGTCAATGAAGGCATCATTGTGATGGCGGCGACGAACCGGAAGGATATCCTTGATCCGGCGATCCTCCGACCGGGGCGATTTGACCGGAACGTGATCGTGGGGCGTCCGGATGTGGGCGGAAGAGAAGAGATCCTCCGCGTACACGCGAGGAATAAGCCGCTGGGAGACGACGTAGATCTGAAGCAGATCGCTCAGACGACCTCGGGATTTACCGGGGCGGATCTTGAGAATCTGCTGAACGAGGCGGCTATCCTTGCCGCGAAGGACAACAGAGTGTTTATCCAGCAGTCGGATATCCGGCATGCTTTTGTAAAGGTAGGGATCGGACCGGAGAAGAAGAGCCGGATCGTTTCTGACAAGGAGCGGCGCATTACGGCATATCATGAGGCTGGGCATGCCATCCTCTTCCATGTGCTGCCGGACGTAGGACCGGTCTACAGCGTGTCCATCATTCCTACCGGAGGTGCGGGCGGATATACGATGCCGCTGCCGGAGAGGGATGATATGTTCAATACGAAGGGGCATATGCTGCAGGAGATCACGGTTTCTCTGGGCGGACGCGTCGCTGAGGAGGAAGTCTTCGATGATATCACCACAGGGGCTTCCCAGGATATCAGGCAGGCGACCGCAATTGCAAAGTCGATGATCACGAAGTTCGGTATGTCCGAGCGTCTCGGCCTGATCAATTATGACAATGACAGCGACGAAGTATTTATCGGGCGGGATTTCGGCCATACATCGAGAGGATACGGTGAAAAGGTTGCCGGAACGATCGATGAAGAGGTGAAACGGATCATTGATGAATGCTATGAAAAGGCGCGGACCATCATAAAAGAGCACCACGACGTGCTGGATGCGTGCGCACAGCTTTTGCTGGAAAAGGAAAAGATAACAAGAAGTGAATTTGAAGCACTGTTCGAGAGCAAGGGAGCGGAGGCATGACTGCGTCCGCTCTTCCTGCCGTTTTGCCGGATTATGTTTCAACTTTGGAAAGGGGCTAGAAGATATGAACAGAGAGGCGCTGTTTTGCGACGGTACACAGGATTATGTAATTCCGGCAGAACCAAAGGCGAATGAAAAAGTTATTTTAAGATTCCGGACCGCACATAATGATGTGGAGGAAGTCTATATTCTGATCGGTGATCGGACCTATTCCATGTGGCGTACGAGATCAGTCGGAGAATTTGATTTTTATGAGATCGAATGCCAGCTGGGGACAGAGCCGTTCCGGTATTCCTTTGAGATCAAAAAAGGAGAACAGATCTGTTATTTTAACCGCTATGGCGTTTCAGATCACAGAGAGGACTACTATGCGTTTGTCATCGTCCCGGGATTTTCTACCCCGGAGTGGGCAAAGGGAGCGGTGATGTATCAGATCTTTGTGGATCGTTTCTATAATGGAGATCCGACAAACGATGTGGAAGACCGGGAATATATCTATATCGGATCGCCTGCTGCGAAGATACAGGACTGGAATCAGCTTCCGGCGTCGATGGATATCCGTAACTTTTATGGAGGGGACCTGCAGGGTGTCATGGATAAGCTGGATTATCTGCAGGATCTCGGCGTTGAGGTGATCTATTTCAATCCCCTCTTTGTATCGCCGTCCAATCATAAATATGATATACAGGATTATGATTATATCGATCCGCATTATGGCAGGATCGTGGCGGACGGGGGCGAGCCTCTGCCGGAAGGCGCCCAGGATAATATCCATGCGGGCAAATATCAGAAAAGGACCGGAGACATCCGGAACCTGGAGGCGAGCAATGAGCTTTTCGCCCGTCTTGTAGAAGAGATGCATAAGCGCGGGATGAGAGTGATCCTTGACGGAGTCTTCAATCACTGCGGCTCATTTAATAAATGGATGGACCGCGAGCGGATCTATGAGCCGCAGCCGGAGTATCCGAAGGGGGCTTATGTGAGTGCAGACAGCCCGTACCGCAAGTATTTCCACTTTCATGACAACAGGGACGAGGCCTGGCCGTATAACGGAAGCTATGACGGCTGGTGGGGACATGATACACTGCCCAAGCTTGCGTATGAGGATTCACTGGAGCTTGAGCAATATATCATGGACATAGGAAAGAAATGGGTTTCCTCCCCGTATAATGTTGACGGCTGGAGGCTGGATGTTGCCGCTGATCTGGGCTGCAGCAACGAATATAACCATATGTTCTGGAAGCGTTTCCGGAAGGAAGTGAAGGAAGCCAATCCGGATGCGCTTATCCTTGCAGAGCATTACGGAGACCCGCTCGACTGGCTGCAGGGAGATGAGTGGGACAGTGTTATGAACTATGACGCATTTATGGAGCCGCTCACCTGGTTCCTGACAGGCATGGAGAAGCACAGCGATGAGCGCAGGACCGATCTGTGGGGCAACGCGGACAACTTTCTGGGGGCGATGCGGCATTTTATGGCAAGCATGCTGACTCCGTCTCTCCAGGTTGCCATGAATGAGCTGTCCAATCATGATCACTCCCGGTTCCTGACAAGGACGAACCACATTGTGGGGCGGATAGACAGCGTGGGTGGAAAGGCTGCGGAGGAAGGCGTCAATAAGGCGGTCATGAGAGAAGCCGTTACTGTACAGATGACATGGGTCGGCGCCCCGACAATCTACTACGGCGACGAGGCCGGCTTATGCGGATTCACGGATCCGGACAGCCGCAGGACATTCCCGTGGGGACATGAAGACTTGGAGCTGCTGGAATTTCATAAGGAAATGATCCGGATCCATAAAGAGGAAAAGCCGCTGCGGAAGGGATCCATCAAAATGCTCTGCGCTGACCGTAATCTTCTGGCATACGGAAGATTCCAAGGCGGAGAACAGATCGTAGTGGTGCTCAACAACAGCAAAGAGCTGCGGGAAGTGATCGTTCCGGTGTGGCTGGCAGGCGTGCCAAAGCGCGGAAGGATGAAGCGGCTGATCTATTCTTACGAGCATGGATACACAACGGATTATGATGAATATATCGTGGAGGACGGCGAGATCGTCCTAAATATGGGACGGCACTCCGCGATCGTGCTTAAGCCGGTGCAGACGCCGGAGCTGATGATCTGAAGGCTGAGAAAAAGCCCGGGACCGTCCGGTGATCAGACAATTGTTGATCCGGTATTTCCTGACTAAGTGATTTCTGATCGGGCGGTCCGGAGCATGAGATAATTCCCGGAGACGGGAGAGGATAGAGAGGTGCATGGAACATGACGAAAAAGATAGCGGTCATCAATGATCTGTCAGGATTTGGAAGGTGCTCCCTGACAGCGGCGATCTCCGTTATCGCAGCGATGGGAGTGCAGCCCTGTCCGCTGCCGACGGCGATCTTAAGCGGACAGACCGGATATCCGAGCTATTTTTATGATGACTATACGGATAAGATGGATGAATTTTGCAGAGAATGGAAAAAGATGGGGGCATCTTTTGACGGGATCTATACGGGATTCATGTCAGACATCCGGCAGATCGAAAAAGTATTCGATTTCCTGGATACGTTTTACGGAAAGAGGACATTCCTGCTCGTTGACCCGATCATGGGGGACGACGGAAGGAGGTTCGGTATGTGCACTCCGGACTTCCTCAGCATGATGAAGGAGCTTGCGGCGCAGGCTGATATCATTACGCCGAATCTTACAGAGCTCTGCTTCCTGTCCGGCACGGAGTTTCGGATGATCGAGCAGATGACGGATGAAAAGCATCTGCTGACGATCGTGGAGCAGATGGCGAGAAACGTCATGGACAGAGGGACAAAGGAAGTGGTGGTCACGGGGATCCGTTTCACCGACAGCTCGGACGGCGTGCGCAAGATGGGGAATCTGGCGGTCACCAAAAAAGACAAGTTCCTTTCGGCTTTCCCGTTCGTGGGAGAGAGCTACTCCGGTACGGGCGATCTCTTTGCTTCTGTGATGGCGGGAGGAAGAGCAAGGGGAGACAGGCTGGATGAGTCGATAGAGACAGCGGCAAGACTGATCGGGCTTGCGATGGAAGATTCGGTCCGCGAGGGAGTGCCCCGCAATGACGGAGTGAATTATGAGCAGTATCTTTGGATGCTGAAGAAATAAGCGCATGAGCGCTGATAAGAAAATGAGACAGTCCTGTGAGGATTGTCTCATTTTTAAATCGGCGGCAAATTCGGTATTAACCGAAAACCCTTGTTTTTTATTTACACAGCTGGCTTATCGTTGAGCTGTCTACTTCGTCAGCACCTCAACCCCATCTTCTTTCACCAGCACCATATACTCGATCTGTGCGGAAAGTCCGTCGTCGATCGTGTAGACTGTCCAGTCATTATCTTCATCGACGAAGAAGTCCGGGCTGCCCTCATTGATCATCGGCTCGATGGTGAACATCATGCCGGGAACAAGGAGCATCTCAGAGCCCTTCGGCGTCACATAGCTGACAAACGGATCCTCGTGGAACGCAAGCCCGATCCCGTGCCCGCCGATCTCCTCCACAACAGAGTAGCCGTTTGCCCGTGCATGGGTGTTGATTGCGTCCGCGATATCGCCTAAGTGTCCCCAGGGCTTTGCGGCGGCAAGCCCGAGCTCCACGCACTCTTCCGTCACGCGGATAAGGCGTTCTGCCCGACTTGAAATTTCCCCCATCTTAAACATACGGGAGGCATCCGAGAAATATCCGTCCAGGATCGTAGAGACGTCGACATTGATGATGTCGCCTTCCTGAAGGATGATATTCTCGTCAGGTATGCCGTGGCAGATCTCATTGTTGATGGATGTGCACACGCTCTTCGGGAATCCCTGATAGTCCAGCGGGGCCGGGATTCCGCCGTGCTCTGTCGTGAAGCGGTAGACGATCTCGTCGATCTCGGCTGTGCTCATCCCGATGCGGATGTGTTTGGCCACTTCGTCCAGCACTGCGGTATTCAGCGCGGCGCTTTTCCGGATCATCTCGATCTGATGCGGTGTCTTCAGCAGCTTGCGGTCAGGCACGATCTCCCCTCTCTCTGCGTGAAGCAGAATTTTTTCCTCGATCGGCATATGGCATTTCTTGTACTTTTTCCCACTGCCGCACCAGCAAAGCTCATTTCTCTCCATGAATAACATCTCCTTATTGTTTCTATTTTATTTACTAAATAAATAGTCTGTCTTTTGATTTTGGTCAGGCGCGGACGTCAGAAACGGTGTATGAACAGTCCGCTGCGAAGCTTTGGCTCAAACCATGTGGACTTCGGCGGCATGAGCATCCCGGCATCGGCTACGCGCAGCAGCTCTTCCATTGAAGTCGGATACATGGAAAAGGCGATCCCGCCGGACGCGTCGGCCCGCTCCGTCAGCTCTCTGAGACCGCGGATCCCGCCGATAAAGCTGATGCGGGAATCAGTCCTTGGGTCATGGATGCCGAGCAGCGGCTCAAGTATCAGCTCCTGGAGGAGCGAAACGTCAAGGCTCCTGACCGGATCGCCGCCGTCGTAAGCGGCGTCTGTGCGCAGTCTGTACCAGGTCCCTTCGCAGTACATGCCAAACTCGCCTTTGCGCGACGGGTGGAACGGTTCCTTTCCGATCCGAGTCACTTCAAATCTATTCTCTATCATATCAAGAAGTTCGTCAAATGTATACCCGTTTCTGTCAGAGACGACGCGGTTATAGTCATAGATCTTAAGCTCATCCGAAGGGAAGAGGACAGACAGGAAGAAGTTGTACTCTTCTGTGCCGGAAAAGCCCGGATCTGCGGCTCTGCGGCGCATTCCTACCTTTACTGCGGAGGCGGCTCTGTGATGGCCGTCGGCAATATAGAGATGAGGGATCTTTGAAAAAATATGAGAAATATTCTCGATATCAGCCGCCCGGTCAATGCGCCATACCTGATGCCGGATCCCGTCTTCGCTGACAAAATCATAGAGTGTCCTGCCTTTCCGGATCCTATGGAGGATTTTCTCTAGCTCTGTCTGCGGTCGGAAGGTGAGAAAGATCGGTCCGGTCTGGGCGCTGCATGTATCTACATGGCGGATACGGTCGAGCTCCTTCTCCTCCAGTGTTTTTTCGTGCTTTAGAATGACGCCGTTCAAGTAGTCGTCAACAGAAGCGCACCCTACGACTCCGCTCTGTGTCCTGCCGTCCATGGTCAGTGAATAGATATAATAGCAGGGGGAGTCCTCCTGAATGAAAGATCCGTCGGAGATCATCTCGTTCAGGATGTCGCGGGCTTTCTCGTAAACCTGATCGGAATAGATGTCAGTACCCTCCGGGAACTGTGTCTCGGCGCGGTCGATCCTGAGAAACGACAGAGGGGCTTCGCCGACGGCGCGGCGGGCTTCTTCGCTCGTGTATACGTCGTAGGGCAGCGCAGCGATGGAAGACGCCAGGTCTTCCGCCGGGCGGACAGCCCGGAACGGTCTTAGAATACTCATCTGATAACTCCTTTTTTATGCGGTACAGGAATCATTTCCGTACCGTGCTCATACATAGAAACAGTTTCCTGTCGTCAAACGTTACTGTGCACAGCAGCGTTTTACAGGAAACAGCTGCAAACACATTCTAGCACAAAAGGAGGTGTTCGTCCAACCCGCTGTGACGGCGAAATTCCTGCGGACCTTGATCAAAAATCGACAAAAGGTTTCAAAAAAGTACATCTGATGCTTGCCCGGAGAGGAAAAGTATAGTACCATAAGAAGTCAAAGGAGTGATTATAGTATGTGGTATTGGATTGTAATGGTCCTGCTGGTGGCGGGCTGCGCAGCTCTGCTGGGCGGAACCTTTGCAAATATAAAGCGGAATAAGGCGGAAGCGGCAGGCGTCAGACGCGGAAGGAGCCGCCGCCGCTATGACAATGACGATGATGACGATGAGGAAGAGGATGATTATGAGCCGCCGCGCCGCAGGAATGCCCAGAGAAGGCCGGCGAAGGCGCAGGAGCCGGCTCCGCAGCCCCGTCAGAAAAAGAGACGGCAGTGGAAGATCATCCTGGAGGATCTCGACACGTGGGAGAAATACAGCTTTGTCTTCTATGAGACGGTGGGGATCGGAAGAGGAAGAGACGGAAGCATGTATGAAAAATATCTGCCGCTCCCATCGGATGTGCGGGTTTCAAAGATGCACTGTGTGATCATACACAGAGGAGATAAGCTCTATCTGAAGGATGAGGAGTCCAGAAACGGAACCTTCCTGAACGGAAGAAGGGTCGACCGGCCGATCGTGATCCAGAAGGATGATGTCATCGGTGTCGGGGAGACGAAGCTTGAGGTACAGAGGATACTCAGGGAAAGTGAATAGAGAAAGGCAGGAGCGAAAGCATGCTCCTGAAGGAGATTGGAGGCTCCCGCGCATGTCCTGTGTGCGGGAGCCTCTCACATTCCTGCCATCCGGAGCATATATTACCAGTATAATTGTCTGCTTGGGAGTGAAAGAGCATGAACCAGAAACTGCCTTATTATATGGCATATCCGATGCCGCTTGCATATGATGACGAGAGAGTGGAGAGGATGGATCTTGAGTATCTGAAGAGCATGTATCCGGACGTGCCGAAACGTCTCCTTCCCTATGTGGAGGAAGAGTGCGACCGCATGGAGTGCGAGAACAGTATGATGTATGATGAGTATCCGGATAAGCTGCAGCTCCGCCTGATGTGCAGCAGGATCTGTGAAAATATAAGGAAAAATGAGAAAATTCTCTATGGAAGCGGGTACGACGAGGCGGCGGAAGCGCAGGCAAAGGATGATGCGCCGGCCGGTGAGCGGAGGGAGAAGCACGGGCGCGGAGAGCGCTGGCTGCGTGATCTTGTGGAAGTGATGCTCTATCAGGAGCTCTATAAGCGCAGGAGCGACAGGCGGCGCAGGAGAAGGAGATTTTACTAATCAAGCGAAACATGATATAATATGCAGAACTGCAGCGCGCCAGCGCGACGAGTGTGCATGCGGGCGGCGGTTAGATGTGAACAGTAACCAGGACAGCCGTGTGTCATACAGGCAGCAGTTCATCCCTCACTGCATGGCTGAGCTGCTGCCCATACGGAGAAATTTTTTCTCCGTATGACAGGAATGGCCATTTTATGAAAAGGAAAAGTACATATGAAAGATAATCTAATTTTTATAGGAATGCCGGCAGTGGGAAAAAGCACAGTGGGCATTGTGGTTGCAAAGCGTCTGGGAATGCGGTTTGTCGATGCGGATCTGCTGATCCAGGAGCAGGAGAAGAAGCTGCTGCGCGAGATCATAGCCGAAGTCGGAGAAGAAGGATTCCTTAAGATCGAGAATCAGGTGAACGCAGAAGTGGAGGCGGAAAATTCTGTGATCTCCCCCGGCGGAAGCGTTGTATACTGCGAAGAGGCGATGCGGCATTACAAAGAAATCGGAACCATTGTATATTTAAAGGCGTCTTATCAGACAATAAAAAGGAGGATCCGTAATCCGAAGAAAAGGGGAGTCGTGCTCAGGGAGGGACAGTCTCTGAGAGATCTTTACAACGAGAGGGTCCCCTATTTTGAAAAATACGCGGATATCACGGTCTGTGAGGACGGATGCCGCATTGAAGAGACCATTGAAAATGTGATCAATGCGGTAGAGCGCTATAAAAAAAGACTTGACAAATGAAAGTGTCGGGGACTAGTATAGTCATTTGACCGGGGAGTATTAGGGGCGCGTAGAAAAAAGAATTTTACAATTCAGCTTTTTATGGTATAATAACCGCGGACACGAAACAGTACGGAACAGAGAATTATATCGTATAGTCGAGGTGCGAAATGGAGCAATATATAATTAAAGGCGGGAATCCGCTGGTAGGGGAAGTAGAGATCGGCGGCGCCAAGAATGCGGCACTTGCAATCCTGGCAGCAGCGATCATGACGGACGAGACGGTCCTGATCGAGAATCTGCCGGACGTAAATGATGTGAATGTCATGCTGGAAGCGATCAGCGGCATCGGTGCCATGGTCCAGAGGTTAGACAGGCACACAGTGAAGATCAACGGCAGTACGATCGGTGATTTTAATATTGAATATGATTATATCAAGAAGATCAGAGCATCCTATTACCTTCTGGGAGCACTTCTCGGAAAGTACAAGAAGGCAGAGGTAGCGCTCCCGGGCGGGTGCAACATCGGCAGCAGGCCGATCGATCAGCATCTGAAGGGATTCAGGGCGCTTGGAGCAGACGTGGATATAGAGCACGGCAAGATCGTGGCGGAGGCGGACCGGCTTCGCGGGACACACCTGTATTTTGACGTTGTGTCTGTCGGCGCGACGATCAATGTCATGATGGCGGCGGCCATGGCGGAAGGACTCACGATCATGGAAAATGTGGCGAAGGAGCCGCATGTCGTCGATGTTGCGAACTTTCTCAACAGTATGGGAGCGAACATCAGAGGCGCCGGAACCGACGTGATCAAGATCAGAGGCGTGAGATCGCTCCACAGGTCAGAGTATTCGATCATTCCGGACCAGATCGAGGCCGGAACCTTCATGTTTGCTGCGGCAGCGACAAAAGGCGACGTTACAGTCCTCAATGTAATACCGAAGCATCTTGATGCGACGATCTCTAAGCTGGTGGATATCGGCTGCGAGGTAGAGGAGTTTGACGACGCTGTCCGCGTGGTGGCGAAGGGACGCCTGAGAAGCACACAGGTGAAGACCCTTCCGTATCCGGGATATCCGACAGATATGCAGCCGCAGATCGGAGTCGTGCTTGCACTGGCAAGAGGCACGAGCACGATCACAGAGAGCATTTTCGAGAATCGTTTTAAATATCTGGATGAACTCGCACGCATGGGAGCAGTGATCAAGGTGGAGGGCAATTCCGCTACGATCGAGGGCGTCGAGAAATTCTCCGGGGCGAGAGTGAGCGCACCGGATCTTCGCGCGGGCGCGGCCCTGTGTATCGCGGGACTTGCGGCTGACGGGATCACGATCGTGGATGATATTGTGTATATCCAGCGCGGCTACGAGCGCTTCGAAGAGAAGCTCAGGAGCCTTGGCGGCATGATCGAGAAGGTTTCCAGCGAGAAGGAGATCCAGAAATTCAAATTAAAAACAGGCTGATACAGTATTGACATTTAACGCTTATCGTTGTAATGTATTTAACTGGTACAGAAATAATTCATAGAGTATACTTTCTCTTATTCAGAGCAGTGGAGATACAAAGGATCTGTGAAGCTGCGGCAACCCCTTATTTCAAAGGAAGGTGCCAACCTGAGCGAGCAATCGAACAATAAGAGGATTGTTATGATAGATTGACAGTCCGCTTTTGCGGGCTGTTTTCGTTTCCGGGGATCTGCCTGAGAGAGCGGAAACAGTCCCGCAGAGAGAAAGTGAAGAAAGGAGTCAAAATGGAAAAAATCTTATTTACATCCGAATCAGTTACAGAAGGCCATCCGGACAAGCTGTGCGACCAGATCTCGGATGCTATCCTGGACGCCCTGATGGAGCAGGATCCGATGAGCCGTGTGGCATGTGAGACATGCTGTACGACAGGAATGGTCATGGTCATGGGAGAGATCACGACAAAGGCATATGTTGACATTCCGAAGATCGTGCGCGACACTGTGCGCGAGATCGGATATACGAGAGGAAAATTTGGATTCGACGCAGATACATGCGGCGTGATCACTACGATCGATGAGCAGTCTGCAGATATTGCCATGGGCGTTGACAAGGCGCTGGAGGCGAAGGAGAACAAGATGTCGGATGACGATATCGAGGCGATCGGAGCAGGAGACCAGGGAATGATGTTCGGATATGCTTCTGATGAGACAGATGAGTATATGCCGTATCCGATCGCGATGGCGCATAAGCTGGCTCGTCAGCTCGCGAAAGTGAGAAAAGACGGTACACTGCCTTACCTCCGTCCGGACGGAAAGACACAGGTAACGGTAGAATATAATGAGGACGGGACGCCGAAGCGTCTGGAGGCGGTCGTACTGTCGACCCAGCACGATCCGGATGTGTCTCAGGAGCAGATCCATGAGGATATCAAAAAATACGTGTTCGACGAGATCATTCCGGCAGAGATGGTGGATGATGAGACGAAGTTCTTCGTCAATCCGACGGGACGCTTTGTCATCGGCGGACCTCACGGCGACAGCGGTCTGACAGGACGCAAGATCATCGTGGACAGCTACGGCGGAGTGGCACGTCACGGCGGCGGCGCATTTTCCGGAAAGGACTGCACCAAGGTAGACCGTTCCGCGGCCTATGCGGCGCGCTATGCGGCGAAAAATATCGTGGCGGCGGGTCTTGCGAAGAAGTGTGAGATCCAGCTCTCCTACGCTATCGGCGTGGCTCAGCCGACCTCCATTGCTGTGGAGACGTTCGGCACGGGAAAGGTGTCAGATACAAAGCTGGTTGAGATCCTCCGCGAGAACTTTGATTTCCGCCCGGCAGGCATCATAAAGATGCTTGACCTCAGACGTCCGATCTACAAGCAGACGGCTGCATACGGACATTTCGGCCGCAATGACCTGGATCTTCCGTGGGAGAAGCTGGATAAGGCAGAGGCGCTGAAGAAATACCTGTAAGCCGGTGGAGCAGATTACCGGGCTGTTTCAATATAGCGAGATGATATAATAATATGAAGAGAAAGAGACTTTCTTATTGAGAAATAACGAAGCCTCTTTCTTTTTTTTGTACATTTTGTAAAAGATAATAGACATATATGATAAAAATAAGAAAAAATAAGGGATATAATTGTGAAATATCACTATTCGCTATTTGAAACTGGAAAAAATTGGTGTATAGTATTTTTGTGGGTCAATATAGAAAAGACAAAAAGAGAAGGACCCGAAAAGGAGGTAGGTTTATTGTGAAAAGGAAGAGCAGGGTATTATCCCTTCTGCTCTCGGCGGCTCTTGTGGGAACAATGGCGCCGACATCCGGTCTGACGGTGGCTGCAGCGGGCGGCACATCGGCGGACGGCCTGACCGCGGCGGACAGTATTGCGGCAGATGTGGACGGCGCTAAGTTTACACATCAGGAATGGACGGGAAACGATTACACCGATCTCAGTGGAACCCAGGTTGACGCAGAAGATGTATTTGAGATCAACCGGGAAGATGCGGCGACGATACTCATTCCTTACCAGTCCACAGAGTCAGCGGCAGCAGCAGTGTGGGATTACAATGCCAGGGAGGAATCAACGTATTTCCAGCTTCTGAATGGGGATGACTGGCAGCTTAATATCTTCCAGAACCAGTCGGAAGCGGAGCAGTATCTCACAGCAGGCGAGAACGGCTTCATGGACGCAGATTTTGATGCGGAAGCAGCGGGATGGAACACGGTAGATGTCCCGAGGAGCTGGACGACCTATTGGGATGCAGATTTTACTTTTGATGATTTTACAATCTACACAAACACACAGATGCCGTGGCAGTCAAAATATGACACAGGCGTCAGCGTGCCGAAAGCACCGACAAACTATAATCCGGTTGGATTATACAGAAAGACATTTACGGTAAGCGATGAGATGCTGGAGAACAACAACAGGATCTATATCAACTTCCAGGGAGTTGAGTCAGCTTACTATGTGTATGTCAACGGCAAAGAAGTGGGCTACAGCGAGGATACCTTCAGTGCCCATAAGTTTGACATCACAGATTACCTTGTTGACGGCGAGAACACGCTGGCCGTAGAGGTACATAAGTTCTGCGACGGAACCTGGTTCGAGGATCAGGACATGCTCTACGACGGCGGTATCTACAGAGATGTATATCTGACAAGCGCTCCGCTCGTTCAGGTCAAGGACTACACAGTACGCACAGACCTGGATGAGAATTATGAGAACGCAGTCCTTCAGATTTCCGCAGATATCCGGAATCTTTCTTCCTCCGATATCAAGGGCTGGAGCGTTCATGTGCAGGCGCTGGATGAGAGCGGCAGCGAGCTCGCATCGGGAAATGTTTCCGTGGACAGCGTCGCTTCCACAGAGACAGCTACATTCTCAGGAGAGATCAATGTGACGGATCCGGAGCTCTGGTCCGCGGAGCATCCGAATCTCTATGCACTTGTCCTGACACTGACTGACGGAACAGGTGAGGCAGTGGAGATCCTTTCCACACAGCTCGGATTCCGCGAGATTGAGTTTACATCTACTGAAGTCGACAGCAATTATAATGTTACGACGACGGAGTGGGATCCGATCACGATCAACGGCGAGCGGCTTCTCTTAAAGGGAACGAACCGTCACGATTCTGATCCGTATTACGGACGTGCGGTTCCGCAGTCGACGATGCTGGAAGACGTTATGCTGATGAAGGAATACAACCTCAATGCAGTCAGAACATCCCATTACAGCAATGACGATTATTTCTACTGGCTGTGCAATAAGTACGGTCTCTATATGATGGGCGAGACGAACATGGAGTGCCATGCGCTCATGGGCGACGATGCAGGCAAAGGGCTCTTCTATGAGCTGGCGATGGACCGTACGGAGACATCCTACAAGCATTTCAAAAACAATCCGGCGATCGTGATCTGGTCGATCGGAAATGAGATGGTCTATACTTCGGATCCAAATTCCGCGAACGGTATGTTCCGCGATATGATCTGGTACTTCAAGAACATCGACCCGACGAGACCGGTCCACAGTGAAGGTCAGAATGATACCATGGGAACCGATATGGGAAGCAACATGTACCCGACGGTGAGCACAGTCCAGGGAAGAGCCGGAGAGGGAAGGATCCCGTACGTGATGTGCGAGTACAACCATGCTATGGGCAACTCGGTAGGCAACCTGAAAGAGTACTGGGATGCAGTGAGAAGCTCTGACAATATGCTCGGAGGTTTTATCTGGGATTGGACAGACCAGTCCAGGGCGATCTCACTTGATTCACTGGGAAGCGTTTATGAGGTGACAGATAAGACCGGAGTATCAGGAACAGCATACGGTGAAGATGATGACTGGAATACAGATGCAGGAGAAGAGACGCTGAACGGCGGAACTTCTTTCAGCGGATATACGATCATGGACGACGATGCGAAATACAATGCGGCACTTTCAGGAAGCGGCAAGGCGTTCACCTTTGAAGTCATCGTGAAGCCGGCTTCTGAATCCCAGAACAGCGTGCTGCTGTCCAAGGGCGATAATCAGGTCGCACTGAAGACGCAGAGCTCAGGCGTAGGTCTGGAGTTCTTCGTATATAACAATAATTCCTGGAAGAACTGTACCTGCAGCTTCCCGGAAAACTGGGTCGGAAACTGGCATCAGGTCGTCGGAACCTATGATTCCGGAACACTGACGATCTACATCGACGGTGTGCAGATGAACACGACGACGGTAGAGGACAGCATCGCAGCATCCACAGATCCGGTGGGCGTGGGATATGACTCTGTTCACGGCAGGACAGTGGATGGCGAGATCTCAGTTGCACGTATCTATAACAGAGCACTGACTCTGGATGAGATCAATGCACAGAACGCGGCAGAGCCGGCGATCGGATCTGACGATGAGAGCGTGCTCCTCTGGCTGGATTATGCAGACGAGCATTCTTCCGCTGAAGTATCCGGATGGGATTACTATGCTGAGGACTATGCGATCGCAAATCTGTATGCAGATGAAGCAGCAGGTCACTTCTATGGCTACGGCGGTGACTGGGGAGAATCCCCGAACGACAACAGCTTCTGCCAGAACGGCCTGGTGAGCCCGGACAGGACTCCTCAGCCGGAGCTGAGCGAAGTGAAATATCAGTATCAGAACTTCTGGTTCAGCGCAGATGTCAACCAGCTCAACAACCGTGAAGTTTCTGTTTACAATGAGAACAATTTTACAAATCTGAATGAATATGATGTCAGCTATCAGCTCCTGGAAAACGGAGTGGTGATAGACGAAGGAATCATTTCTGATGTTGATGTTGCTCCGCAGACGACGGGAACCCTCAGTGTCCCGTTCCAGATGCCGGACAAGATCGATGCAGGAAGTGAATTTTATCTGAACATTTCTGTAACGCTGAAGGAAGCGACAGACTGGGCGGATAAAGGTGCTGAGATGTCTTACGCACAGATCGCCGTTCCGGTGACAGTAGAGCAGAGCGCTCCGGCGGTAAGCGATAAAGCGGTGGAAGTAACGGAAACAGATGGCGTGTATGAAGTCATCGGCGAAGATTTTAGTTTCTCTATCGATGCTGAGACCGGAACAATGCAAAACTACACCTATAATGGTGAAGTTCTTGTAGAAAAAGGTCCGTCTCCGAATTTCTGGAGAGGCCGCGTGGAGAACGACTACAATGCAGGAAGCTGGGGAACCTTTGATACAAGCTGGAAGACGGCGGCAGACACGATCAATGTAGAGAGCGTTGAGACATCAGAGAACGAGAGCGGCCAGCAGTTGATCACAGCGAACCTGACGCTTCCGAATGCCGGAAATACTTCTGTCGTGATGACATACACGATCAACGGCGACGGACAGATCACTGTGAACATCAAGGTAGATGCGACACAGAGCGGCATGGGAGCCTTCCTCAGAGTAGGATCCATGGTGACGCTGCCGGCAGGATTCGAAGAAGTGACCTGGTACGGAAACGGACCGGTAGAGACATTCAACGACAGATCCACGAACGCAAGGCAGGGAATCTATGAGAACACAGTAAGCAAGTTCTTCTTCCCGTTCCTGGCAGTGGACGACAGCGGAAACCTTACAGATGTAAAATGGCTCCAGGTTAAGAATGACAATGGTGAGAACGGCCTGCTGATCGCAGCATCCGACACAGTGGAAGCAAGTGCGCTCCACTTTACACCGAACGATCTGGACGCAGTAGATCATCCGTACATGCTGACACCGAGAGATGAGACGATCCTGAGCGTGAACTACGCTTCCCTGGGAACAGGCGGCGCGACCTGTGGACAGGCTCCGCTGTCACAGTATCAGCTCCCGAATAATCAGGTTTATGAATGGGAGTACACGATGATGCCGATCGCAAATGACGCGGACACAGACACTGTGATCGATACAGCGATGGCATACCACACAGTAGATTCCTTTGATCAGGACGCTTATGATCAGGAAAGAGCAGACGAAGTGATCCAGGCTGTGGATGAGTTTGTTGTATATGATTACAGCCAGCTCGACGAGGCAGAAGAGCTTCAGGCTTCTTACGACGCACTGACAGATGCACAGAGAGAGCTCGTCAATGCAGATAAGAACAGAGAAGAAGTGATCGCATCTTACATCGAAGAGATCCAGGCGCTTGAGGGCTATGACACCTTTATCCCGGATCAGAGCAAGAACGGTCTGATGATCCCGTATGATACGACGGCAGCCTTCTCGAATACAGAGGACGGCGTCGTGATGAGCGGAAGCCTTGCGGTACCGTTCAATGATATCCTTGATCCGGTTCTGGAGGGAGACAGCTCTTTCACTATTGAAGTCAATGTGACTCCGACAGGGGGACCTCAGTATAATATGTTCGCAGGAAAAGGCGACTATGCATTTGCACTGCGTTCAATGGCAGGAAGCGTAGACTTTCACATTTATGCTGGCGGAAGCTGGAGAGCAATCCAGGCTGACATGCCGGCAGAACTCTCGGCGAACTGGCTGAATAATGAGCACCAGATCGTCGGCACCTATAATGCAGAGACAGACACGATCGCGGTTTATGCGGATGGTGTGCTGCTCGAAGAGATGGCAACAGGTACATCAGACGGCGTAGCACATTCCGACTACAGTTTTACAATCGGCGCGTGCCCGTCTACAGGAAGAACCTCAGCGGCAGACTTCAATGACGTGCGCATCTACAGTAAGGCCCTGACAGCAGACGAGGTTGCAGGACAGTATGCTGATACGCCGGCAATCGGAGCGGACGATGAGAGCGTAGAGCTCTGGGTAGATTTCGAAGAGTTTGTGTATGAGACAGAGGCGCAGATCAGCAGTGTTACACTGGATCCGGCAGGGGCATCCATCGAGCAGGGTAAGAGCATGACCTTCACGGTTAAGCCGGACATCAGCGGAGCATCGATCACAAGTGTCGACTGGTCTGTGACAGATGAAGAGGGCAGCCCGATCGAAGGCATCACAGTGACAGCTGACAGCGAAGACTGCAGCAGGGCGGTCGCAGCAGTTGCAGATACTGTAGCAGCAGGAACAAAGGCAGTCCTGCATGCAGCAAATGTAAACGGCAATCCGGACCTTACGGCGGACGCAGAGATCGTGGTCACAGAGAGAAGGGTGATCAAAGACTCCAGCTGCAACGGACTGGACACACCGGTTCCGGACACAGTGCAGTTTGCACAGGCAGAGGACGGATCCAATGATGCGATCAAGGGATACTTCTCCGTCAATGATCCGGAGCAGATCGTGAACGACGCGATGACAAACGGAAGCAGCTTTACGGTTTCCTCGAGAGTTTATGTACCGGCGTCTGTAACAGACAGCTCTACAGGCACGATGGAGAATAATGAGAAACACACGATGATCGCAAGTATCGGCGACGATTCCTTTGCATACAGGATCTATTACGATAAGAACAGGGATCTCGTTAAGATCGACGCTTATGTGAGCGACGGAAGCGCCTGGGATCAGGTATCCTCAGAGCCGCTTGACAGCAGCTTCTTCGATGCATGGCATACGCTGACAGTAACGTATGATCCCGCAGCAGGACTGAGCATCTATGTTGACGGAGCATTAGACGGACAGGCAGCGCCGGAAAATGTGACGACAGTCAATAAGAACGGTGAGATGTTCTCCGTAGGCTATGAGCCGCAGAAGACGACGAGATATTCTGAGCTGACCTTTGACCAGGTTGTCGTATACAGCGAAGCGCTCACAGCAGATCAGCTCGCAGAGAGCCACAGTGCTTCTGATGAGAACGTGGTACTCTGGCTCGACTTCGACGAGAATCCGGCAGAAGAGCCGTCTGAACCGCTTAGGACGGCAGTCCTGGAGTTCACACTCGAGCTTGCAAAATCAAAATCCACAGAAGGCGTGATACCGTCTGTAGTAGAGGTCTTTGAGCAGGCGAAAGCGGATGCACAGGCAATCCTTGATGCAGTGGCAGCAGGAGATTCTTCTGTGACTCAGGAGCAGATCGACGATTGCTGGCATGCACTGATGGAAAGCATGCAGTATCTGTCCTTCATGCAGGGCGATAAGACAGATCTTGAGAAAGTGATCGCGTTCGCGGCTGATATTGAGGCGAAGCTGGATTCCTATGTTGAGGCGGGCAAGGCAGAGTTTACACAGGCTCTGGCAGATGCAAGAGCAGTATATGACGATGCTGATGCAATGCAGGACGAAGTTGATTCCGCATGGATGACACTTCTTGAGAAAGCTGCAGATCTCCGTCTGAAAGCGGACAAGGGCGCACTGGACGATCTGATCAATGAGGCAGAGAATGTCGATGTATCAGAGTACACAGAGGAGAGCGTACAGGTCTTCAAGGCGGCATTTGCTAATGCGCTGAGCGTTCTGGCAGACGATACGCTTTCAGAGGACGACCAGAATGTCGTTGACGAGGCAGTGTCACAGCTCGCGGCGGCAAAAGACGCTCTGGTTGTAAAAGACAACACAGAAGAGCCGGCTGGAGAGAATCCGGATGATTCCGGTCAGGGAGCAACAGAGGATCCTGATCAGAATAAAGACGGACAGCAGGGAAGCGGCGATGCAGATGACGATGGAATAGGCAATATCGTCGCAGACAGCGGCAATAATAATGCGGGCGGAAGCAGCACAGACGGCAGCAGCCAGAAGGGCAGCTCGAACGCAGGACAGACATCTGTTTCCGGCAGCAATGCCGTGAAGACAGGCGACAGTGCAGCACCGATCGTGGGAAGCGCTGCAGTGATGGTGCTGGCAGCGGCGGCAGTGATCGTTCTTCTTGCGAAGAAGAAAAGAGCATAAGCGCGCTGACGGTATAAGAAGTAAATAGGAAGGGTACCTGCTCCGGCATAGTTTTTAAGCTATCCCAGGGCGGGTACTCTTTTTTCGATCATATGGGGAAAATTTACAAATCAGAGTACCATAGGGAAGAGGATATCGAAATTAATTATGCAAAATACACAAGAATAAAAACGGATCTGGATTTCCCTTGTAAGAAATAGAAAAAATTGAGATAATTAGATTAATAATGCGCTGAGCCTGTGCGGAGAGGACGAGCTGCATAGTCCTGCGGGCCTGTATTTTGTGAAAAATACTGCTCATCACACCGGCGGAAGCAGAAAAAAGAAAGGAAAAGGCCTATGAAAAAGAAAAAATTATTAGCGCTTCTTCTTGCGGCTGCAATGGTCTGCCAGAGCGGACTTGTGGCATTCGCCGAGGAACCCGGAATCTCCGGTGCGGCGGAAGTGACCGCGCAGGCAGACGAGACTGCGGAAGAAGCCGAGAGCAGGACCTATTTGGAAGAAGAGCGTACGTATGACGGCAGCGCGGCATCAAGATACGCGATCCCGGATGAGGATGTGGAATTTATCAAGGATCTCGGAAGCGCGACTATCACTGTGAGCTTTAAGACGGAGAGCTCGGCGCTTATGGCGCTGGCGGCGGTCAACTCTACCGTACATACGAACAGCTACATCACCCTTTATGTCAACAGCGGGAACACGCTGGGCGTTGAGATCAGAGACGCTTCAACGAATATGACAAAGGGCTACACCGTAAACGTAGGAACTCTGAACGACAATGAATGGCATACGGCGACGTTCGTCATTGATGAAGGCGTCGGCTACAAGCTGTATTTTGACCAGGAGATGGTGAAAGAAGTCTCAGAGCCGGAAACCTATTTTACTAAGAACTTAAGCTGGGAGCCTTCGTCAGTGACATTCGGCGGGGCGAACAGGATCTCCGGAAACAGTTACCTGTATACGGGAAGCATTAAGAACGCCAAGCTCTACAACGGTGTGGCTTCCGAGGAGCAGATCATCAGAGATCACGGCGGCGTGGTGCTCGAGGATCCGGTCATTACATATGGACGAAATGTATTTGACGGCACGAATGAAGGGATCGTTGCCGAGGATGAAGATGCGGCGGCAATCGCAGGACTTACCCAGGGAACGTTTTCCTTCGCGTATAAGCTGGACGACTTATCGAACAAGCTGAACGGACTTTTCTCCCTGTCGGAGAAAGGGGCTGAGAACGGATATGGAGCGTTCTATGTGAATCCGTCGAACGGCAGGATCGGATTCGAGGTAAGAGACGGCTCGGGACATCAGTATGTGACGGTTCCGGACGGTGCGGCAAACAATACAAACTGGCATACTGTTACGGTTTCGTTCAGCGGAACCCAGGCAGCATTCTATTTTGACGGAGAGGCAGTCGGAACAGTGGATGCGGCCGGCGTGCTCACCGGAAGCTCCTGGACGGCGGACAGCGTGTCCATCGGCGGGATCCAGAGAACAAAGACGGATAAATGGCCGTTCAGCGGCACGATCAACAGTGTCAGCATTTATGACTATGTATTAAATGCTGATGAAGTGCGCCAGCTGAACAGAGATACGAAGCCGGAGGATATTCCGGAATATGAAGAAGGCGTTATCAAGACGGAAGAGTACGGTATATTTGATATGGGCGACTACGGTTCGTTTAACTACCGTATCCCATCCATCGTGACAACGGCAGACGGCGTTGTGATCGCCGGCGCGGACCAGAGACACGATCACTGGTCAGACTGGGGCAACATTGATACAGTAGTCCGCATGAGTACGGACCAGGGACAGACATGGAGCGACCTGACGACAGTGATCGATCTGAAATCACAGCCGTATGACAGCGGAACACAGTCCGCATTCCTGATCGACCCGGTCATGATCGCCACAGAGTCGGGCCGTGTGTGGATGATGGTGGACATGTTCCCGGAATCTACAGGCTTCGGTTCTATTTCACAGGCAGGGAATGGATTTGCAGAGGCTGAGGACGGCAATATGTATCTGGAGCTCACTGATGCAGATGGAGCAAAGTATACTCTCCGCGGGACAGAAGTATATGACGCGGACGGCAGCAAGACAGATTATACAGTGGATGAAGGTTCTGCAGAGAATGCGTACCACAACAAAGGTGATCTGTATGACAATGGCGAATACGTAGGAAATATTTATCTCAGCGGTCAGAATACTGGAAATGATTCTGCTCCGCTTCAGGTCTTGAAGACATGCTATCTGTGGCTGACATACAGCGACGACAACGGCGAGACATGGAGCAATCCGGTCAATATCAGCGGCATGGTGAAGGAAGACTGGATGAAGTTCTGCGGTACCGGACCGGGATTCGGCATTGAGATCCAGAACGGCGAACATGCAGGACGTCTCGTGTTCCCGATCTACTATACGAACAACGGCGGCTTCCAGTCTTCCGCATGTATCTACAGCGATGACGGCGGCGTGACATGGCAGCGCGGAATGTCTCCGAATGATGCGAGAGGCGAGGGAATGGGAGATTCCCAGAATCCGAACTTTTCACAGCAGCTCACAGAGAGTCAGATCATCGAGCTGAACAGCGGCAATCTGCTCCAGTTCATGAGAAATACAGGCGGCAGCGGCCTTGTGGCAGTGTCCAGGAGTACAGACGGAGGCGCTACATGGAGCGCACCGGTCAACACACAGGCGACAGAGGTTTACTGCCAGCTGTCAGTGCTCCACTACGGCACGACAGAGGACGGAAAAGACAGAGTGATCCTGTCCAACCCGGGCGGCTCCGGAAGAAACAACGGAACGCTCAGGATTGGAGTTGTGACTGAGACAGACGACAGCTTCAGCATCGAGTGGACAGAATCCAAGATGTTCTCACCTGGAAATTATGCATACTCCTGTCTGACAGACATGGGCGATGATATGATCGGCCTGTTATATGAGAAATCAAATACGATCAAGTTTACATCATTTAACCTTGACTTTATCACCAGTGAAGTGAACCTGGTCAGCCCGACGATCACATCCGTGACCTATGCGGTTGAGAAGGAGACGGATCATCTGTTTACACTTCCGGGAGATAAATATGTATTTACTGTAAATACAGACCAGAATGTGATCGCAGAGGGCGCTCCGACATTCCGCTTCATGCTGGACGGAGAAGCTCGTTACGCAGATTATGTATCCGGCGGAAACAATGACAAGTCAGTCGTATTTGAATATGTTGTGCAGGAAGGCGATGAAGGACAGATCGCTTACCGCGGACCGAAGATCATCTCTGACGAGAACGGTTCTGTGAGAAATGAGGCGGGCCTGTCCGTCAGCGCTATAGATACACAAGTAGATTTCGGTTACATCGGCGTAGATCCTTCCTATGACGGATATGATCTCCCGCTGGACAACGCATCTGCGACAGCCGGATCCAGCCAGTCAGGCCAGGGACCGGAGAAAGCGCTGGACGGTGATACATCGACGCTGTGGCATTCACAGTGGTCCGCAGGCCACAACCGCGCAGATCACTGGTTCGTGATCGATTACGGCAAGGAATATATGATGGACGGCCTTCGCTACCTGCCGCGTCAGACGGGGGGCACGAACGGCATTATCACGGAATACAAGATCGAAGTCAGCACAGACGGAGTGGCGTATACAGAGGCGGCGACAGGAGAATGGGATTCCTCTACATCCTGGAAGACAGCAGACTTTGAGCCGGTGAAGGCGAGATATATGAAGCTGACAGTCCTGGATGCGCTCAGCGTAGAATCGGCAAATGATTATGCGTCGGCGACAGAGATCCGTGTGACAGGTACAGAAGCTCCGACAGAGCCGGCAGACAAGACAGATCTTGAGGCACTTATCACATACTCCAGGGAACAGATGGAGCTTGAAGATTATCAGTATGTAGTACCTGCTGTAAAGACATTGTTCGAGGCGGCTCTTGCAGAGGCAGAGGCTGTATATGCCGATGAGGACGCCACGCAGGCAGAGGTAGACGCAGCTTATGACGAACTGCTTGAGAAAGTACAGCTGCTGGACTACAAAGGAAATCCGACAGAACTGCAGCTGGCTTATGACCTGGCAGCAGCGATGGATCTGAGTATCTATACAGACGAGAGCAGGCAGGTGATGGAAGAAGCGATCGCAGCAGCAGCGGAAGTGCTTGCCAATGAGAACGCTCTCCAGGCTGAGATCGACGAGGCGCTGAACAACCTGAACGCAGCGAAGGATCAGCTTGAGCTGAAGGCAGTCGACAAGAGCGAGCTGGAGAAAATGATCGCACTGGCGGATGAGTATGCAGGCAAGATCGGAAGCTACACACCGGATTCGGCAGAGGCATTCCAGGCGGCATATGACGCGGCGAAGACAGTATTTGCAGACGCAGAAGCAACGCAGGAAGAAGTGGACAATGCAGTCGCAGCACTTCAGGAAGCAATTGACGGGCTGGAGCTCGCAAAAGAGATCTCCACAGCAGTCCTTGAGTATGCGTTAGCGCTCGCAGAGACAGCAGACACGGAGGGCGTGCTTGATTCTGTAGCAGAGATCTTCAATAACGCCAAAGCATCGGCACAGAATATCCTGGAAAGAGTACAGGCAGGCGATGCGTCCGTTACTCAGGATATGGTAGACGAGAGCTGGCAGAACCTGATCAAGGCAATGCAGTACCTGAGCTTTAAGCAGGGAGACAAGACGGACCTCCAGAAAGTCATCGACCTGGCGAACTCACTGGATCTGAGCCAGTATCTGGATGAAGGACAGCAGGCGTTCAACGATGCACTTACAGCGGCAGAAGCAGTGCTGGCAGACGGCAATGCAATGCAGGATGAGGTAGACCAGGCTTGGAAAGCACTCCTGAAGGCTATGAGCGAGCTTCGCCTGAAACCGAGCAAGGACGCTCTGGAAGACCTGATCGCTTCAGCAGAAGGCCTGAACACAGAAGGCGCAGATGAAGAGACTGTTGCGGTATTCCGCAGCGCGCTTGCAAGGGCAATGAGCGTATTGGAAGATGATCAGGCAACAGAGGCTGAGGTAGCTTCGGCAGAGAAAGAGCTGCAGTCAGCGATCGATCTGATGCTTGCATCGACAGATGGAAGCACAGACGGCAGCGGCCAGTCAGGAACAGGAAATGCAACTTCCAGCGGAAGCCAGAACAATGGATCAAACGCAAGCAAGACATCCACGTCGGGAAGCAAAGCGGTGAAGACAGGCGACAGCATGTTCCCGATCGCAGGAAGCGCGGCAGCGATGGCGATGGCAGCAGCAGTGATCGTCCTTCAGAGGAAGAAACGCAGCTAAGCGCTGAGAAAGAAAACTGGATAGAATGATAAAAGATGCGGTTCGATCACGGACCGCATCTTTTTTAAAACGGCGCCGGAGGATTATCCTTATGGAATGATCCTTCAGCGCCGTTTTTATTCTGCATTTAAGATTTCTGTTACTGCTTTTCGATATCCGGTGGGGCTGAGCCCGAAGAAGCGGAAGAAAAGCTTATTGAAATATGAGGGCTCGTCAAAGCCCAGGGCGAGGGCCACATCGCGGACGGAGAGATTTTTATCCTCCAGAAGAGACCGTGCATGATTCATTTTCAATTGATTGATATAATTTACGATATTATTTCCGGTCTCTGCCTTGAACAGACGGCTTATGTAGTTCTCGCTCATATTGACGTTCTCTGAGAGCATCGAAAGCGTGATCCTGTGATCGATATTTTTTTCAATATAGTCACAGATCAGAAGGATCTCCCGGCGGCAGGAGGAGTCCGAAATCTTCAGTGTCAGCGGGGATGACGCCAGAAGATCAAAAAGCCTGCCGAAGCAGTCCAGATACTCCTTCAGCGTGCAGCAGTGCAGAAACTCCCGGCGCGTCTCAGCTGTCTTCTCAGGATCACAGGACAGCCGGATCGTCTCGTATAGAAGGAAAAATTCAAATGTCTTTTTCAAGAGGAGAATGGTCTGGCGGGGATGGTATTTTCTGCTGGCGAGCTGTGCGGTGAGACGCTTCAGCGCGGTCCTGCAGCCGGCGAAATCATCCTGGTCAATGTACTGCCTCAGCCTTTTGCTCAAGGGGGCTGGATTGAGCGGCTTATCGATGAAGCCGGTATATTCGTTTTCATCTATGATGGCTCCAAATCCGTGGTACAGGATGAGCTGTCCGGCCTCCGGAAGCAGGGAAACCATATGTAAAAACTGACTGCAGCTGCTGAACAGCCCCGACAAAATAAATCCGCAGTCGGTATTCAGATACAGATGGACGAGCTTCTGCAGCCTCTGTGTAAACTCAGGACCGGAGGTCAGCCTGTTCACGTCCTTGCGCGGAAGGATGATCAGGAGCGAATCATCGGAGAGCTCCAGGATCGGAAAGCCATAGCCGCGCAGGTGTTCTGAGGTAAGATTTTTCAGCGCGTTGGCAGCCATATTGTTCCCCGCCGTATCTTCGGTCAGGCTCTTTTTCGTAAATACATTGAGAAATGCATAGGACCCGGACAGCGGAATATTCTCTGCTGCAGCGCCTGGCTTCAGCGCATCTTGCAGAAGGGCGATGTCTCTGTCTGCGTCGGCCTCGGGGACAGCTTCGGGAGCCTGTTCCCCGGCCGGGGCAGATGCATCCAGCTTTTTCTTGACCTTGAGCAGGCACTGCGTCAGAGACTGGGGGGTGATGTCTGTCTTGAGGATATAATCTGAGACACGGTTCCTGAGCGCCTCCACCGCATAGTTAAAGTTCTGATGATTGCTCAGGATGACGATCTCCCCTGTGTATCCGTCCTGTCTGGCCTGCTTTACAAATTCAATGCCGTTCATTCCGGGCATCATGATATCGATAATGACCAGGTCCGGGCAATGCTCTTTTACGATCTGAAGCGCAGAGAGACCGTCCTCTGCCGCATAGTCTGCCGAAAATCCAAGATCTTCCCAGGAGATCATCGATTTCAGCGCGATCCGTATGATCTTCTCATCGTCTGCGATCAATACCTTATACATCGCTGTCCTCCTTTTCCTCTATCGCAATATCCATGGAAGTGTTTTTCTTGAATGGATATGTTATCGTTACGGTTGTCCCGACGCCCTTTTCACTGTGGATCGTGAAGCTCTGTTCTGTGCGGAACTCTAATTCCAGACGCTGCTTCACGTTTTCAAGGCCAATGCCGGACATCTTGCTGCTCTTGATGATATTCGTCTCCTTGTCGATCTTTTCATCCATGTCGAAGCCGCTGCCGTTGTCCGAGATAATGATCTCGATCTGGTCATCCTTCCGCTCTGTCTGAATGGTAATGTCAAGGGTCTCTTTCTTCTGCATTCCATGGATGATGCTGTTCTCTACGATCGGCTGGAGCAGAAATTTCATGATGAGGCAGTCGTCTGTGCCGGGCTCGATCTGCTTGTGCAGCTCGATAAATTCCCCGTACCGGATCTTTTGGATCACGATGTAGTCCTCAATACAGCGGATCTCATCCGAGACCGTGATATAAGAATTATCGTCGATGATCGAGTTCCTCAAAATATGCGACAGTGAGGAAAGCCCCTCGCTGACTGTGTCAGCACGGCTCATCATGGCGGTGAAGCGCAGAGAGTCCAGCGTGTTGAACAGAAAATGAGGATTGATCTGCGCCTGGAGCAGACGGATCTCTGCCTTGCGCTTATCTTCCTGCTCCTGTTCGATCTGTGTGACCATGTTTTTCATGATCTTTACGATATTGTTGTATGACTGCGCCATGAAACCAAGCTCATCCCGGCTGTTATCGCTGAAATCGGTGTCGAATTTCAGCTCGGAGGTATCCTTTATGTAGGCGACCAGCTTCGTGAGCGGCCCTGTGATACTCTTCCAGATGTATCGGGATACAATGATGCACAGCAGGATGCAGACCAGCAGGAACAGGAGGATCGCGCCGAACATGTTCTGTATGGGAGCGGTCAGGACCCGGTTCGGAATGGAGGTGACCAGTGTCAGCCCGAGCTCCTCCATGGCCGAGTAATAGATGAAATCTTTGCTGCTTCCCTCATACCGCTGGATATCCTCACTTTTTTCAAGGGTTAAAATATCAGAGAAGGTCTTCTCCTGCTCTGCTGTTAAAGTGCCTGTGCCTGGCAGTGTCGACCCGAAGGAATCTAGGAGCACGATATAGGCGGAGTTGTCCAGATTAAAGCGGGAGTAAAGCTCGTCCAAAACATCTGCGTTGATGTGGATAATAATGTATCCCAGGATATCTCTTGTGGAAAGATTGGTAATTTTTCTGGACAGAACGATATAGGGCATATCGTCATACTGAGTCGTATACCACAGCAAAGGATCCTCGCTTTGAGAAATCCTGTGATAATTCAGCAGATCCTGCTCTGAGTTCAGATACAGGAAGCCCGTGCTGTAAATAGGAAGATTGTTTACAGTTACGATGCGTATGTCGCAGATGTCTGCGATCCGTGTATATTTCGAACGCACTTCGCTGTAGATATTCTGTACAGTCCAGTATTTCTGCGTGGAGTTCATATCTTCATAGGATTCCAGAGCGTTCCGCACTGTTGTATTCAGGATCAACTCATCAGAGAGATTGACAAACTCCTGCAGCCGCAGAGTGATATTCTGCTTGATGATGTCTACGAGCTTCTGATTATAATCGGCGGCTGTCCTGTAGATCGCCGACCGCGCCTGCAGATAGCCGAAACTGCCTACCAGGAGAATAGGAAGGACAGATACCAGTAAAATCAGGATTACGATTCGTTTCGAGATGGAGATCCTGCGCAAAAGCTGATTTTGCCTGTTCATAACATTACCGTTCCTTATACCACAAATTTCAGTATATATATTTTATACAATTTGTTGTGCGGATGTAAAGAGAATACTTTCAGAAAATGCTGTAAAGGTAACTGTGAACAGTTACCTGTAAAGTGAAGCGTTTCAGCGCGGCGGATACGCAGGATGCCGGAGGCTGGGGAGGGGGCTGCAATGTGTCTGCTAGCAGAAATGTATGAGCATCCAGAAGCTGCGGGATGGGGATCAGGCATCAGATAGGCATCAGAACATAATTTTTCAAATACAGAACAAAATATTACATTGTGCGCAAATTCGATATTCGGTAAAATGTAGACAGTAAAACTTAGAATTTGAGCTGGGGAGAAGTGAGTGTTTTTATGAAAAGAAGGAAAGCCGCGGCAGTAACCGCGTTTATTTTGATGAGTGTCCTGCTGGCCGGGTGCAGCGCACATACAGCGGCTGTCGACAAAGACAGCGCTGATGAGCCGGAAAAGACAAAACTGCAGATCGCCATATTCGAAGGCGGCTATGGAAGGGAATACTGGGATGCGGTGTGCGAAGCATTCGAGAAGGAAAATCCGGATATTGACATTGTGATGCAGTCTAATGCCGAGATCGGAGATATCATACGTCCGACGATCATTGCGGGGAATCCGCCAGATTTTGTATACCTTCCATCCAATAACATTTCCGGGGTAACTTCAGCGCTCATAAAGGACCACGCGCTGGCAGATATCACGGATGTAATGGAGGAGGTAGAAGACAAGCTCATTCCGGGATTCCTGGATACGAAGAGCTGCCAGCCGTACGATGACGGGAAGATCTATCTGGCGCCGATGTATTACTCACCCATGGGAATGTGGTATAACAAAGATTATTTCGAGAAGAACAGACTTGAGGTGCCGGAGACGTGGGATGAGTTCTTCGCACTGGGAAATGATGAGAGGTGTGCGGACAGGGCGCTTTTTGCCTACCAGGGGATCTATCCGGCTTATATGGAGAGCGTGATCCTGTCGTCCATCGCATCATCCGCAGGGACGGAGGCTATGGACGCCTGTCTGAATTATGAAGAAGGGGCTTGGCGCAATGAAAAGGTGCGGGAAGTACTGGACAGTATTGCGAAGATCGGGACAGAAGGCTATCTTCTGGAAGGGTCCATATTCATGGACCATACTCAGGCCCAGGCAGAGTGGCTGGAAGGGGAAGCGATGTTCATACCGGCCGGCTCGTGGATCGAAAACGAGATGGTGAGAGCAACGCGGGAAAACGGATTCAGCTTCGGCTTTGCAGCGGCGCCGGCTCTCGAGCAGGATGACGAGAGGTATGTATATACAAGGATCGAGGAAATGTATATCCCGGCGGCAGCGGAGAATATTGAAGCGGCGAAAGAATTTCTTGCCTTCCAGTATTCGGATACTGCGATCGAGCTGAATGCGAAACTGGCAAAAGGCGTTCCTCCAGTTGTCGGGGCGGCTGAGAAGATCAAGGATTATGCATCCGAGGCCGTTTATGAATCCTACCGAATCTTCGAACAGGGATACAAACCTTATATGGGTGAGTTTGCTGCGGTCACGGGAAGCAATATCGTCCCGAGGGATTCCTTCTATGCCCAGGTGGGGGAAGTGATGTCCGGGATGAAGACCGTGGATGAGTGGATCGAGGAGATGGAAGCGATCGGAGATCAGGTCAGGGACAGTAAGGTTCAATAAATAATAGAGTGAGAAATACAGGTGAAGGTGGTCATATGTCAGATCCCCCGCCGCAGAGATTAGGCTGCGGCGGGGGATCTTTTGATGTAAAAACAAAATAATACAAGGATTGTGCGAAATAGTACAAGTTGAGAAAAGATTGTGAAGAATAGTACAAAATGCTGACAAAATAGTTGATTGTATAGAGAAAACTGGCGATTTATACTAAAAGAAAAGTGGGGATATATCAATATGATCTCTCGGAATCTTGAGTGATCACAGCCAGCAGACGCTGGCGTTGAACTTTGAAAAGTAAATATTATCTGAAATGCGAAAAATAGACATACTGAAATAGACATAGCTGTCGCTATATCTGAAAAAATGCGATATAATACTTAAGGATCATGCTACTTCCAAAATCAACTTTCGTAATGGAGATTCGAAAGGCAGATCCCATGCATCAAGATGTTGCAGCATCATGATGTGATAGAGGCGGCAGTACCACATCTTAGTAGAGCGGTGTCTGCCGCTTTCTAATTGAAAGTCTATTTTCTCACGTTTATTGGAACGTTCTGCCGATGTCCGGGCGTTGAATTCCTTTTTCCACTCCTGCGTGTCACGGGGCGGGAAGTTAATCAGTCTTGGGTTATCTTTCATAGCCAGATGGACTGTCCTGCCATACTTGGAATCCGAGCAGGGCTGTGTGCAGGAACAGCCGTATTTCCGGCTGGCCAGAGGGCAGCGGAATTTCAGCCTTTTCTTGGAAGGCTCCGAACCGTCATGACGCATTTTTCTTCCCGCTTTACAGACGGGAACGCCGTCTTCACCGATGGTGAAATCATTTTTATATTTTACTTTGATGCCCCGTTTCACATTCAGGTCAATAAAGGGCTGGATGTGGTTCTTACGGCAGTAAATGTAATAGGGCATCGCATCATGGGCAGAATCCAGGAGCCACTTGCTGACATGAAGATCAGGAAGGTCGCTTTCCGAGTTGGCGGCGACAAGCATATATAAGTCGTAGCCAAAATAAAAGCATTCTCTGGAAGAATCCCATCCAATATCGCAGTCCGGCTGGGAAAAGAAACGGTCACAGGAACAATCCGTGATTCCTTTTTCCGGGCAGTCACAGACGGAATGCTTTCGTTCCCTTGCGGAAGTGACAACAGGTGTCCCATCACCTGCGAGGGAAAGATTGGAAGGATCTATCAGTCCCTTGGCTATGGACTGACTCAGGAATTCCCGATGATAGATCTTAAACAGGGAAGAATAGGGCTGGTCATCTAATACAAAAGAGGTTGTTTCCAACTGCTCCAGTAACTGATCAACGGAAACCTTTTCGACAGGTTCGGCTTTAGTACCTTTATGAGCAGGCTTTTTAATCCTTTTCTCTTTTGCAGGACGTAAATGGGAAGAGAGATTGGAATCTTCAGAATCCCAAAGCCGGCTGAGAAAATCATAAAAGGTACCGACGCCGGGAGTATCGCCGAATTCAAAACCGCTGAGGATTGCATAAAGCGGATTGATCTTCAGCTGAGCAGCCCAGTCTGTCAGGGAATGGACCTTGAAATCAATAGACAGCAGATAGGAACGCTGCATACAGGAAGGAGTCCTGGGCTTAGGGCCAAAGACAGAGTATTTTGAACGCAGAAGTTCATCGGTGTAAGAAAGATCAAGATTCCAGAAACGTTCGATGATATCCCAGGTGGCCCGTGAAAAGGCATCTGGATCCGGATAATATTTACGGAGATTTGTAACAACAAAGTTTTGATAGGCGGCATGCCCGCCAGGATTAACAGGTAACAAAAAAATCGCCTCCAGTCGAAAGAAATAAAATATATTCAATCGGCTTCGCCGCAAATTTTTGGCGATTTGTCAAGTGTTTTTGGCAAAAAAAGTGGGGGATTTTAATAAAAAAGGAATCCAAAGCCCTTATAAATCAAGGGATTAAGATTCCGAGAGATTATCAATAAGACAGGAGGGAAAAGGAAGCACATCATAAGTCCAGACAAGATGCTCATTCCGGGGAGGCGGGAAGATGCTGGCTGAACACAGGAAGATCAGTTATGTTCAAAAAGCATACTTTCAGGCTGGAATGGGATTCTGGACCCAAAATCAGAGGAAGGAGGTGAATGCAAGGGGATAAGAAGAAAATAGGGGGATACGTAAAATTGGAAAAAGGAGAGGAAAATGCATGAAAAAGGAACAAAGACACAAAAAATTGTTTGAAAAAGTTCTTGCATTTCTGTTAGTCCTGACAATGTGCGCAGGTATGCTGCCTATGCAGACTTGGGCAACAGAAAAGGACGAAGCCATTGTTCAAAATGAGACTGCGGCAGATTGGAAAATGCAGAACTTTGGTGCAGACACGGATCTGGACATTCAGGAAGGTTGGATGACTCCGGATGAGACAGGAGATGGAGTGCTTGTTGATTACGGTAAAATCTATCAGGATATCGGCGGCAATGTTGTTGTGTACGACAACGCAGCTCCAATCTATCAGGACAGTACCCTGGAATTTGATATTACTGTGACAGGCGGACAGGAAAACAAGTATCAGGTTGCTTTTTTCCCGCGTTTCCAGAGCGGAAAAAATTGTGATGGTTTTGCTGTTGGCGAGAAAGCACAGCTGCAGCACAGCTACCAGGTAAACGGACAGGAAGGCTGGCCAGGAGTGGATAATAATCTTGGCATGTCTTTTGAGGTTGACCAGACTTATCATATTAAAATGGTAACTGTCGGAAATACCATGTCTGTTTATGTGGGAGACAAACTTTTGACTTCCTTTGAGACAAGAAGTGAGATTACAGAAGGAAAATACGGATTCCGCATTTGGACACAGAGTGAAGCGAAGACTGTACATATTGAAAATATCAAGTGGGATGAGTATATCTCCTCAGAGCTGGAGAAAAAAGAAGAGATCATCAAATCTGATGAGTGGGGAAAAGAAGATGTAGAAATCCCGGTTTCTTTTGGAAAAGATGATGCTCTGGATACCATCAAAAACGGTGATCAGGAACTGACAGAAGGTACAGATTACACAATTGATGGAAACACAATTACTCTGAAAAAAGAATACATTGAAAAACAGGCAGATAGTTTTTCCCTCAATATTCTTTTTGCAAAGGGAAGTGAGGATTCCTTTAAAGTAACCAGACTGGATACTACTGTCAAGGAACATATCTGGACACCGGAACAGGGACTGGATGAGTGGACCCAAATCGCAGGAAATGGTACCTATGCTCTGGAAGAGGACGGACTGCACATTAAGGGGGAGACAAAGCTTATGAACACAGCATCCCCTTCTGTGATGAACGGCGAGATCGAGATGACATTCGACCAGCTTACAGATAACAACTACATAGGATTCCTTTTTGGAGCAAAAGAAGATGGAACATGGCAGGGAGTCATGAGGGACGATGATTATGTCCTGACACGCTGGTATTATCACAACAGTGATGGAAACAGAACTGGTTACCACGGCGATGGTTCTTTCCTGCTTTCCCGTGACGGTGAGGCGGACACAAAACTGAAGCTTCGTTTTCAGGGACAGACATTGTCCATGTGGCTGGATGATCAGTTCATGTACACAGGAAGTGTTTCCCAGGTGAAGGACACAATGGGAAAAATGGGACTGCTCACAGGCTCTAAATGTGACATTGTAGTAAAGAAAGTAGTATTCCGCAGTGCACTTCCGTTTATGTCTGAAGCAGATGACAGTGGAGATAAGATCATTGCAAAGGATGGCATGAATGTTACTCTGGCAGATGATTTCCCGAGAGTAAAGGAATATGACCTGAACGGAAAGAAAATGAATGGAGCAGAGTTCAAGTACAATTATGTGACGATCAACTCTGTAGATTATCCCGCAGCGGCAACAATTACAAAAGAGAGTGATGATTCCATCACTTATACAGTGGAACCGGAAGGCAGCGACGTAAAATTTGATGTTGTATTCACAGTGTTGGATAATCATATTTTAGATATGCGCATCAAAAATATTGAAGAGCCAAAAGATGAACTGGTATATTCCATTGGACTGCCAAATCAGCCTTTGATCTCTGCAAACAGCAATCAGAGTGGAGCAAAACTGGATGCGTCTGGATTTACAGAATCTATGGGATCTTTCCATAATTCCCAGCTTTCTGACTTCCATTACAATATCAATGAAAATAAAATTTCCAAGACGGCAGACGGATTGGCAACAATTCCGGTGATCACTACAGACGAGCTTTCTGCATCCATGGCAAACAACGTCCTGCTCAATATCCAGGAGTTCCGTTTCAGAGCATTTGATCTTGAGGACGGCAGTGTGTCAGCAGGATTCTGGAACAATGAATTTATGTACCGCGGTCTGGATGGAGAGAAAATCTTCCCAATTGCATCTGAGCCGGAGGAAGAAAATCTGTATTGCCAGATCATTCTTACAGAAGACACTAATGCAGATGGAATTATGGACTGGCAGGATGGAGCAAATGCTCTGAAAAACCTTGTAGGGGACAGGATCCCTGGCGGTGAAGATGCTGCCCGCAGCTTCTTTGAGGTTGGATACAACTTTGTAAGTGAGGCTCAGCAGCCGTTTATCAAAGTGGGAGACAACCTGAAGCGTATGTCCAACCTGATCGACGGTTTTGATCAGATCCTGATCCTGAAAGGGTATGCGAATGAAGGTCATGACTCCGGACACGCAGATTATGATGATATCAACAAACGTGCCGGAGGAGTAGAAGATCTGAATGCGATGACAGAGGCCATCAAGGATATCAATGCCACATTTGGTATTCATATCAATCATACGGAAGCTTATCCTGAGGCAGAAATGTACAATGATCATGTGATTTCAAGTAACAATGCATGGAAATGGATGGATCAGTCCAAGAATATCAGACGTGAAGTGGATATTTTGAACACAGCCGAAGGACAGCGCACCATGGATGAGCGTTTAGACTCCATGTTTGAGAAAGCACCTGGCATTGATTTTGTGTATGTGGATACTTACACAGATGACCGCTGGTGTGAGACAAGACTGGCAGACAACCTCATTTCCAATGGCGCAATGATCGGTACAGAAAACCAGAATGACTTTAACCGTTACAACAGCTGGGTTCACTGGCCGGAGATCAATCCGAACTCCATGCATCATTTTGTTTACCATACACAAAAGGATGTTTACGGAAGCGGCTCCAGCCCGATTTACTGGGGTGGATATGCACGTTCAGAGTCATTCATGTCATGGCAGCATAGAAATAATATCACTCCGATCGTAAAACAGTTTTATACAAATCAGCTTCCTCAGAAATATCTGATGTGTCATGAAGTTTTGAAAGATGACGGCACCACAGGTTATTTTGAAGGAAATGTGACATCTTCCAATTATCAGATCAGAAAAGATGGAAACCTTCTGACAGACGGACAGGGTAAAATTTTCATCCCATGGTTTGCTGAGGACAGCGAGACAAGAAATCCGGACGAGGCAGCGAAGATCTACCACTGGAATGAGCAGGGCGGAGATACCACTTGGACACTTCCGGAAAACTGGTCAAACTTAAGCAATGTATATCTGTATAAAACAACACAGACAGGAAAAGAACTGGTAGATACAATTGACGTTGTGGACGGACAGGTAACGATCCACGCAGATGCTCAGACGCCATACGTTGTTTACCCAGGCGAAGCAGAGCCGGATACAACAAAATGGAGTGAAGGAAGTCCGCTTGAAGACGGTTCCTTTAACAGCCGTGATTTCTCTGTATGGGAAAAATCCGGAGACGCAGATATCCAGTTCAATGACGACAGCAATGGAGTATCCATTTTGACAATGGGAGGAACAGAAGAAGGCGCTGTTTCCCAGACAATGGAAGGACTCGTTCCTGGACAGAAATACCGTGCTGTAGTATGGGCAGGATCTGAAAATGGAAAGACAGCCCGCATTACAGTTGAGACTCCTGACGGCGAGACACATACAAATTATGTAGATCAGATCGTCAGAGCAAATGATTGTTTTGATACCTATGCAAAAGGAAAACGTGTAGAACGTGTATGGGTAGACTTTGTACAGCCGGAAGGCGAGACAACAGCAAAAATCACATTCTCCGCAGATGCGTGTGAGAATAGCAATGGTCAGGCAACATTTATGGAAAGCCGTCTTGTGAAGACTGCAGAACCGGATCTTCCGGAAGGATATGTGGCAAATGAAACATTTGAATATGTAGAACAGGGCGGAACCGGCATCTTTACTCCAGAAGGCGGCGGAGATGGTGGATATCATCTTTCCCATTACACAGAGTATACAGATGACGCGATCAACATCAATGGAGAATGGTCACTGAAAATGTACGGTTACGGCAGCGCGAATATGCGTACATATCCAGCATCCATGCGTCTGGAGCCAAATACAGAATACAGCATGGAATTTGACGCTTTAGGCTATGGAAATGTTACGGTAGAATCTGAGTCAAACAGTGCAGATAAACCTCTGTCAGATACATTTGAAGAGGGACACAACACTTATACATTTGTGACAGGAGACAAAACCGATTACATTGTCCGTATTGCAGATGGTTCCAATAAAGTATTGGATAACTTTGTAGTCAAAGAAATGATCATTGATAAGGATACATTGCAGGCGCTCGTGGACGAAGCAAAAGCAATAGATGAATCTGCTTATACATCAGAATCTGTAAAAGTTTTGACGGATGCAATTGAAAAAGCAGAAGAACTGCTTGATACAGATGCTGCTGCAGAAGAGCTCAAGGCAATGTACAAAGAATTGAAATCCGCATTGGATGGACTCGTAAAAATCGTGGATGGATACGGCCGCATTGAGTTTGAGAATGCAAATTCCTATACACAGGAGACAAATCCGGATGATGGACACGGTGTTTCCATTGAAGGTGCTGACGGCGGCAAGATCGTGGGATTCACATTTGACGGGGCATGGTTCCAGTTTGACGGAGTAAACTTTGGGAATGTGATACCAAAACAGATTTCTGTAAGATATACAGGATCTACAAACTGCTATGAGGATGCCAGAATTGAAATCCGTCTCGGTGACAAAGACGGCGAAATCATTGCCACAGTGGATACCCCTCAGACAGGAGGATGGAACAATTATACAACTGTGACAGCAGATCTTGATCCGGCACAGGCACAGAAACTGACTGGTATGCAGTCTATCTGTATTGTACTCCGCGGAACAAGAGCAAGCGGAAAGACATACGTTGGAAACTACAACTGGATTGAATTTACACCGGGAGAAGAGAGAGTAGAACTTTCTACAGACGTTCTGGAATATGCATTAAGCCTTGCCGAGACCGCCAACACCGAAGGCGTGGTCGACTCTGTAGTCAAGATCTTCAACGACGCCAAGGCTGCGGCAGAGGATATTCTTGCAAGAGCGCAGGCGGGCGATCCGTCCGTTACTCAGGAGATGGTGGATGAGAGCTGGCAGAACCTGATCAAGGCAATGCAGTATCTGTCCTTCAAGCAGGGAGACAAGACAGACCTCCAGAAAGTCATCGACATGGCGAAGGCGCTCGACCTGAGCAAATATCTGGATGAAGGCAAGCAGGCATTCACAGACGCCCTCGCAGCAGCGGAAGCAGTCCTGGCAAACGGAGATGCGATGCAGGATGAAGTAGATCAGTCCTGGAGAGACCTGCTGAAAGCCATGAGCGAGCTCAGGCTGAAACCGGACAAGGATGCGCTCAAAGATCTGATCGACGAGGCAAACGGCATGAGCACAGAGGGCGCTGACGAAGAGACGATCGCAGCGTTCCAGAACGCCCTTGCTGCAGCGATGAGCGTATACGACAACGAGCAGGCGACAGAGGAAGAGGTCGTGGCAGCAGAGGAAGATCTGCAGGCAGCACTTGACCAGCTCCGCGCGGCAGTTGGGGATACGGAAGATCCGGATAACTCCGGCAGCGACGGAAATACTGGAAACGGCGGAAACAACGCAGATACTTCAGGAAAAGATAATGCGTCAGCTCAGACAGATGCGACTAAGAACAACAGTGCGCAGAAGAGTGTGAAGACTGGCGATACCGCGGCACCGATCGCAGGAATGGCAGCAGTGATGATGCTGGCAGCGGCAGCAGGAGTTATGGCTTACAGACGGAGAAGAGAGACGAGATAAACTGCCATGAGATAGAATGAGTATATTGAATGAGCCCGCCTTTTGGCGGGCTCATTCAGACTTGTTCCAGTTGTTGCTCTTCATTGTCGCCCTTGTCAGTCTGTGTTATCAGATTTTCAGGGGAAAGAAATAAGCCGCCAACTACTGCGAATAGTTGACGGCTGCCTGTAAAGGTAGTTGCATATGATTCGGGGTAAGCCGCTTGCGGTTTCCCTTTTCTATTCATAATATAGCATAATGACCGCCAGTATACAAGAAAATTTTTGCGGCAGTCCTGGTCTGTCTGATCCTGTTCGCGGCAGCGGATATTTCGGACATACGAAATTTTTCCCTATGTATTTCTCGGTCGGATTTTGGAAGAGTGTTCTGAAAAATGACGCTCTTTTTTTATATGCCTTTTGATAGAAGGAGAAAACAAAATAGTACAAAATGCTGACAAAATAGTTCATTGAGAGTTGAGAATTATGCAGTTATACTTATACGTGTGAGATTTTGTGGATAATTTTACAAAATCTATGGAAAGGAGAGGGAAAATTCATGAAAGCAAAAAGATGCAGGAACTCCGGGACAGCGGGAAGTATACTTAAGCGCTGCGGAGGCAGACGGGCAGTGCCTGCCGCGCTCGCCGTGATATTGGCAGGCAGCAGTATATTTCCTTATGCAGGCGGGATATCCCAGGTCCAGGCAGCGGAAGAAAATGTCACTACGATCGATGTGACAGACTTCGGTGCGGATCCGGGAGGAGCAAGAGACAGTGCAGAGGCGGTCATTAAGGCGCTTGACGAGGCAGAGCGGATCCAGGAGGAATCTCCGGATGAGAGTATTGTGATCAGCTTCCCCAAGGGAGAGTATCAGATCTATCCGGATAAAGCGGAAGAGCGGGAGCTTTACGTATCCAATACAGTAGGTGCGGATACGACATATAAGGATAAAAAGATCGGTATCCTGGTGGAAGACCTGAAGAATATTACGATTGACGGAAATGGCTCGGATTTTATCTTTCACGGGAAAATGACGACATTTGCAGCGATACGGAGTGAGAATGTTACGTTTGAAGAGTTTTCCGTAGATTTCGCGGTCCCTACTGTTGTAGATGTGACCGTTGAGGAAACAGACGGGAACACGGCGACGGTCTATATCCCCGAGTGCTATAACTATAAGGTAGAAAACAACAGTCTGTACTGGTACAGCGATAAGAGCCGGTATACAGATGAGTATTATTGGACCGGGACGGACAAATTCCCGAATAATTATCCTCAGAGCATAGACTTGAAAACGGGGATCACCACAAGGTCGAATGATCTGTTCAATAATAAGACGGCCATTGAAGATCTTGGAAATCAGAGAGTAAAATTTACTTATTCTGAGAAGCCGGGAAGTGTCAATGCCGGAATGTGTTATCAGATGCGCCCGACGGTGAGGGATACTCCGGGAACCTTTTTCTGGCTGAGTAAAGATATCAAGATGGAGCAGCTGGATATTAAATTCCTCCATGGTTTTGGAATGGTGGGACAGACGTCTGAGAATATATCACTGCATGATGTGGATTTCAAAGCGCCGGAAAATACAGGGCGCACGACAGCGGGATATGCGGACTTTGTCCAGATGTCCGGCTGTAAGGGGCTGATCGACATCCAGGACTGCTATTTTGCAAATGCACATGACGACCCGATCAATATACACGGGACGTTCCAGCAGGTGGTCAATATCAGCGAAGACAGACGTGAGGTGACTGTCAGGTATAAACATAATGAGACGGCGGGATTCCCGAGCTTTGCGGCTGGCGATGAGGTGGAATTTACCAGGCAGAGTAATATGCTCCCGGTAGAAGATTCCGTCCGCACGGTGGAGCGTGTGATCAGCGGTCCGACCGGAGACAGCAGTGAAGGGATCAGCCTTACGGATACGGTGATCCGATTTACCGAACCGATCCCGGAGGAAGTGACGGCGAACGAGTACGTAGCGGAAAACATCACCTATACACCGAGCGTCAATATCAAAGGAAATCTTTTCCGCCAGATCCCGACCAGGGGAGTTCTGGTAACGACGAGACAGCCGGTCGTGATCGAGGACAACGTGTTTGAAGGAATGTCAATGGCAGCCATTTACATTTCGTGTGACGCGCAGAGCTGGTATGAATCCGGAAGAGTTGAGGATGTCCTGATCCAGAATAATACCTTTTACCGCTGCGGAGGAAACGGCGTTATCTTTATAGAGCCGACGAATCCGACTGTCTCTACGGACAGTACTGTGCATAAGAATATCCGGATCCTTAACAATGAGTTTTATCAGTCGGGCAACCGGACTGTGGATGCGAAGAGCGTGGATGGATTGACCATGGAAGGAAACAAGATCTATCGGTTTAATCCTAATGCAGCGCTGGATCTGACAGCGGCCGACACAGAGCTTACAATAGGGCAGACAATGAAGCTGGACGTGCAGGCACAGGCTTCTGCGCTGAATGCAGATATCTACGGCTTCAACGGCTGTAAAAATGTGGTGATCGCGGACAATTCTTATGACAATGGCCTTAAGATGAACGTATCTATCAGCAATATGCAGGAATCAGATGTTCAGATTTCAGAGCAGGAAGGAATCCTGATCGGAAACGGACAGGCGACTCCGGCTGTTGGGGCGATCCACTATGAGAGCAGTGATCCGTCCGTTGCAGAAGTTTCCTATGACGGAGTTGTAACAGCGGTATCGGAGGGAACGGCAGATATCACAGCGTATTCTGTGATGAATGGAAGAAAATACGTATCTAACGTACAGACGGTGAATGTAGCTGAAACTGGAGACACAGTATATCCGCAGTCTGTGATCCTCACATCGGACGGGGATGTCCTAGAGGGCGTGGGAAGCACGATGCAGTTTACGGCAGCTGTGATGCCGGAGAACGTATCCGACGCCAGCGTGACCTACAGCGTGGCAGACGCAAGGACAGGAGAAAGCACGTCTGCCGCTGAAATTTCAGCCGATGGAGTGCTGACCGCAAAAGCGGCAGGAGCAGTAGAGGTCAGAGCGACGGCATCCAATGGGATGACAGCGAGAAAGCTTGTTGTGATCAAAGAGGCCGGGATCGTTTTGTCCGATGCTTTTGAGATCAAAAAAGAGACGAGCGGGATGTGGAGGCTCAATCCGGAGGACGAAAGCCTCAGCATCTGGCCGACCGGAGGAAGCGAATGGGCTGCAGGAAATGGAGCGACGAACATTTTCCTGACAGATGTCCCGGATGCAGATACCGTTTCCGTAACTGTGAAAATGGATGGAAAGACACAAAACGGATATGAAGAAGGCGGTATTGTCTTATATAAAGACAGCGATAATTATACGGCAATCCAGAGAAAACATGCCGGCGGCAGCCCGAATATCAATGTCACGACTGAAAATGCAGGATCGCCTTCCGAAGCAGGCATTGCGGATATTCCGGAGAATGCGGTGTACTTCAAGCTCGAGAAGACCGGAGATTCGATCAGCGGTTTTTACAGCATAGACGGAAGTGAGTGGACTCTTGTGCGGACTGTTGAAAACACAGGACTCCAGGATGGGTTCAAAGCAGGAATCCTCTGTGCATGCGGAAATGGTGTGACAGAAATCAGGTTTTCGCAGTTCGCAGTGAATGGAGAACAGGTTCCGTTTGCAGAGCAGGCGGTGCTGCCGGAAGCGGCTGATGTACAGACAATCTATGATGCAGAGTCGAACACCCTGTCTGCACAGTACGATACAAGCGGAGACAGCAAAGATTTTGATATCGTACGCTGGATGAAGGCAGAAGAGGAAGACGGAGCTTATGAGCTTGTTGCAGGGATGGAAGGAAACCAGATCGAAGTTCCTTATGAATTGTCAGGATCCTATTTCAAGGCAGTGGTAATTCCGGGAATCTCTAACGGTTCTTACGGAGAGCCGGCTGCAGCGGAGCGGGCGGTGAAGACAGAGAAAACAGAGATGGAGGAGCTCAAGCCTGCAAATTCAGGACTGGAAGCTGTGGAGAGCAGTGTTGACTTCGGAGCATTCCAGAAATCCGAGTATTATTATCTTGCAAGCGCGCCAGAGACGGATCATGTGAGCATGAAATTCCTTCCGGAAGAAGGCGCTGATGTGCTTGTGACTCAAAACGGAAAACACCTGGAACAGACAGAGGATAACAGCTATGAGATCAGCCTGAGTCCGGGGATCAATGCACTGGAGGTCTTTGTGACCGCACAGGATGGAGAGACACAGAGTGTGTATCGATTTATTGTTCTGCATAATACTGTTTCGGATATCCAGGTTTCCGGAATACAGATCAATGGAGTGGCATTAGAGGGATTTGATCCTCAGGTTCACGAATATACGTATTTTGCCGAAACAGCGGATCTGGACAAAGTAAAGATCCAGGTACAATCCAACGGAACGACTGTGATCGCGGCAAACGGACAGCGCACAGAAGGGGATACGGCAGAAGTAGGATTGATCGAGAGTAATACAGATATTTCTGTTGCAGTACATGCGGCGGACGGCGCTCTGACGGAATATTATGTGATCCATGTCCAGAAGCCGGATGATACCAATGCAAAGCTGGAAGAAGTGGACGCAGGAAAATTCGCAGTACTGGACAAAGAGTTTTCAGCGGAAGAAAACAACTATACCGGAAAGGTCTTTGCTGAGGAAATACGTTTTACCTTTACCGCGGAAGAGAGAAATGCGGTGATCCATGTGAAGCAGAACGGAGAGGAGACAGCCTCAGCAGCACACAGGCTGGAACAGAACCTGCATTTCTATAAGGGTGAAAATGTGGTGGAAGTACAGGTGTGCTCAGAAGACGGAGAACATGAGCAGACATACCGCTTTGTATTTGAGGCTCCGGAGGTGATCTATTTATCTGATCTGGCATATAACGCAGAGAAGTCCTACTGTGGAAATGCGTCGGAAAACCAGATACAGTACGACAAAAGCACGGGAAATAAGATCAACAACGTAGTGACGCCGGCAGACATCACACTGTTGCAGGAGGATGGCAGCATCCGCACATTTGAGCGGGGGATCGGCGCGCACGCAACATCCGACATTTACTTTGACATTGAGGGAATGGCGGTGGATACCTTCACCACTTATTTCGGAATTGATCAGGAGGTCGATAAAGACGAGGCCAGTGTACGGTTTGCATTTTATAAAGATGCAGAGGAGATCCCATATGACGGACAGGAAAACGAGATGCTGGAGGACACGGCGATGAAACAGATCTCATTCTCCGTGAAGGATGCAAAGGAATTAAGGCTGTACGCAGATGCAGGGCAGTATGAGTGGAGCGACCATGTTTCTTACGGTGATGCAAAATTCACAACTACATTTGCAGAGAAGCCGCAGACTCCGGATGATGAGATCTCCACAGCAGTCCTCGAATACGCATTAAGCCTTGCCGAGACAGCTGACACCGAAGGTGTGGTAGACTCTGTAGTCAAGATCTTCAACGACGCCAAGGCAGAGGCAGAGGATATCCTCGCAAGAGTGCAGGCTGGTGATCCGTCCGTCACCCAGGAGATGGTGGACGAGAGCTGGCAGAACCTGATCAAGGCAATGCAGTATCTGTCCTTCAAGCAGGGAGACAAGACAGACCTTCAGAAGGTCATCGATATGGCGAAGTCCCTCGGCCTGAACGAATATCTGGATGAAGGCCAGCAGGCTTTCACAGACGCCCTCGCGGCAGCAGAAGCAGTCCTGGCAAATGGAGACGCAATGCAGGATGAAGTGGATCAGTCCTGGAAAGACCTGCTGAAAGCCATGAGCGAGCTCAGGTTGAAACCGAACAAGGATGCGCTCAAAGATTTGATCGATGAGGCGAACGGCATGAGCACAGAGGGCGCCGACGAAGAGACGATCGCAGCCTTCCAGAACGCCCTTGCAGCGGCGATGAGCGTATACGACAACGAGCAGGCAACAGAGGAAGAGGTCTCTGCAGCAGAGGAAGACCTGCAGGCGGCGCTTGACCAGCTCCGCGCGGCAGCTGGAGATACGGAAGATCCGGACAATTCCGGTGGCGACGGAAATACTGGAAACGGCGGAAGCGGACAGGATCAGAACGGTCAGAACAGCGGCAGCAGCGCGGATACTTCAGGAAAAGACAATGCGTCAGCTCAGACAGATGCGACTAAGAACAACAGTACGCAGAAGAGCGTGAAGACCGGCGATACCGCGGCTCCGATCGTGGGCGCAGCGGCGGCTATGATGCTGGCAGCGGCAGCAGGAGTTATGGCTTACAGACGGAGAAGAGAGACGAGATAAACTGCCATGAGATAGAATGAGTATATTGAATAAGCCCGCCTTTTTGGCGGGCTTATTCAGCTTTGCGAACTTGAAGTAATGTTTTAAGGCGTAGAAAAACCACCCCGGAACTTTGGCAGGTAGCAGGGTGGCGTTTCTATTTACCATTTTGTGAGGTCAACCACTTTGGCGGTTGTTCCTTTTCTATTTATAATATAGCATAATGACCACCAGTATACAAGGAAATTTTTGTGTCAGCGCAGGCAATAATATCAGAATTTTTCTTACTGTACGTTATCATTTATGATAACGTACGGATAAAGGATGGTGAGAATATGGAAGAACTGAGGCAGCGCCGGAAAATCATTTCACAGCTTGTTGAGGCGCGTTTGGAAAAAGGGATATCTCAGGCAGAGCTGGCCCGCATGATTGGGACACAGCGTTCTAATATCTGCCGGCTGGAAAGCGGTACTCAAAATCCGACGCTGGATATGATAGTGAAGATCGCATCTGCCCTGGGAAAAGATGTTTCTCTTTTATTGAATGACAAAGAGGGGGAAGGGTGTGATCACTAAGGAGCAGCTCAGGCGCATGATCGGTTTCCGGTTTAAACGACATCCGAGGCTTAATCTTCCGGAAGAACATCTGACAGCGATCGAGAAACATCTTGAAAAAAGAGTGCGCAAGCTTCTTTCTATTCCGAATCACTGATGCCAAGAGCGCGATACAGTGGAAAAATAGAATAACGGATATTGAAGGGCGTTCTGAAAAAGGGACGCTCTTTCTGTTATACGTTTTTCTTTGAAGAAAAAACAAAATAGTACAAAATGCTGACAAAATAGTACATTGTGGGCTGGCGATTATGCATTTATACTTATATAGGCGGAATTTTGTAATATTTCCATTACAGATTATTTCTGAGACTGCAAAGGAGGAAAAGGTTTATGAAAAGGAAATGGAAAAAGCTGCTTGCGGGAGTCTGTGCCGCTGCCATGGGGCTGACCATGTTCAGCACTGCGGGCATTCCGGCACAGAGCGTGCAGGCAGAAGAAGCGCCGAGCGGGAGAGAGGTGCTCAACTTCAATTCAGACTGGGGATTCTACAGAGGGGATCTGGAGAATGCGCAGGACCCTGACTTTGACGACAGCGAATTTGCGAGTGTGACTCTCCCGCATACGATGCAGCTTGCGAAAAAGCACTGCCCGGGAGCGAACGGCGTCTATCAGGGCGTCGGCTGGTATCGGAGATATTTTACGCTGGACGAGTCTTATGCAGATAAGAAGATCCAGCTGCAGTTCGAGGGCGTCATGACGGACAGCGACGTGTACCTGAACGGGGAAAAGATCTATACCAGGAACGGCGGATATGTTGGATTTACGGTAGATATTACAGATAAGGTGAAATTCGGGGAGAACAATGTCCTGGCGCTCCGGGTTTCAAAGGTGGACAGCCCGGAAACTCCGCCCGGAAAGCCGGAGGCAAGCCTGGATTTCCACTACTGGGGAGGAATCTACAGGGATGTCAACATGATCGTGACGGAAAAAACATCTGTCACAGATGTGCTGGAGGCAGATCAGACAGCAGGCGGAGGCGTCTTCCTTACTTATCCGGAGGTGAGCAGTGAAGAGGCGACGGTGAATGTAAAGACAGATGTAGCCAACGACAATGAGGAATCACATGAGATTTATGTAAAACAGATACTGGAGGACGAAGAGGGGCAGGCTGTGATCGAACAGCAGTCAGAGATACAGACGGTTGACGCCGGCAGCAGCTATCAGTTCTCCCAGGATCTTGTGGTCAGCGATCCGCATTTGTGGGGGATCGACGACCCGTATCTCTATAACCTTGTCACCGAGGTATATGAAGACGGTGTGAAAGTGGACGAGGTGGAGAACAATGCGGGGATCCGCACCATTGACTTTAAGTCTGACGGCTTCTATCTCAACGGCGAGCGCGTATATCTGCGCGGCGCGAACAGGCATCAGGCTTATCAGAATGTAGGCGACGCGGCGCCGGATTCCATGCAGTACAGAGATGCCCTGCAGATCAAGCAGAATGGATTTAATGCGGTGAGAGCAGCTCATTATCCGCAGGATCCTGCGTTTCTGGATGCATGCGACGAGCTTGGGATCGTGGTGATCGAGTGTCAGCCGGGATGGCAGAACTTTACCAACACACAGACATTCTATGACCGGACGATCCGCGATACTCGTGAAATGATCAGAAGAGACCGCAATCACCCGTCAGTCATACTGTGGGAGGCGTCTCTCAATGAGACGAATACATCCGATCAGTGGGCGAAAGATGCTGTGGCGGCTGCCCGCGAGGAGTACCCGGGGGACCAGCTCTTCCTTGCATCGGATTATGGATATCACGGCGAGCTCTATGACGTGTGCTACAAAGTACAGGATACACAGTGGAGCGACAACCAGGACGACTGGGTGGATTTTGATCCGGAGAAGCCGTTCCTCACAAGAGAGTGGGGAGACTGGGAAGGATCCAGCAAGGCGCTGAGAAAAGACGGAGAGGACGCGCTGAACACACAGGTGTATACTCGTGAGAGATATCTGAACGGCGACGGATATTCCGACTGGGGCGGCCTGGATGCGTCCGAGCGTATCGGCGGATATTTCCTCTGGAGCTGGAACGACTATGCGAGAGGCTCCAATGCGGTGACGCTGGGAAGCGGAACAGTCGATATCGACCGATATGAGAAGAACGGTTATTATTGGCTCCAGTCCATGCAGCCGAGCGATAATCCGGTATATGGACCGATGGTCTATATTTCTACTGATTATACAGAAGAGTCTTCCCTGACAGTGCCGGTGTTCAGCAACTGCGACAGTGTGAGGCTGTATCAGAACGGAGAACTCGTGCAGGAGATCACGAGAGAAGAGGCAGGACAGGATGTGCCGAATATCATGGCAAAGGGAGGAAGCCCGATCTATGACTTCCAGCTCTCTGAATTTGCGGCGGGCACGCTGACGGCAGAGGGAATCGTGGACGGAGAAGTCGTCTGCACGCACGAAGTTAATACTCCGGGCGAAGCGGCCGGACTGCAGATCGAGATCGCAGACAGAGGCGTAGAGCCTGTGGCAGACGGATCAGATCTGATACCGGTCTACATCAAAGTAGTGGACGAAAATGGGACCGTTGTTCCGGACTATGAGGGTAAAGTGCATGTCGAAGTAAGCGGCTGCGGCAGCCTTGTAGGAGAGAATATCCCGAGGATCCAGGTGCAGGATCAGTCTCCGGAAAAAGGAATCGGATTTGCGTTTGTGAGAACGTCGATGGAGGCAGGAGAGATACAGATCACTGCACAGGCGGAAGGACTTGCCGACGGCGTCGGAACTGTCACAACGGCAGTGTCAGACGATACCTTCGTGCCAGATGGAGGCCACACAGAGTGGACGAAGACAGAGGCTGACCTGGAAGATCCGGAAAGCAACTACAAAAACATTGCATACGGAAAAGAAGTCACTGTATCCACAGAACAGAGTGGAAATACGAAAGAGAAGCTGGTCGACGACGACGACACAAGCAGATGGTGTGCAGCAGACGGCAGCTTCCCGCAGTGGGCGGAGGTCGATCTCGGCGAGGTCGCGGCACTGAACGGATTCCAGCTTTTGTGGGAGAACGGTGCGGCAGTATATCAGTATAAGATCGAGGTGTCCAACGATCGGGTCAATTATGAAACAGTTGTGGACATGAGCGATAATGCGCAGGTGAACGGATATACGGAAACACAGCTTCAGAAAGCGTCGGGACGTTATGTCCGCCTGACGGTGATAGGCTGCAGCAGCGGATGGGCGTCTCTGTATGAGTTTAAGATCATTCCGGATGAAGAGGCGGAGACGCCGGAGCCGGGAGATGTGATCCCTGATTCCTCGGTCGACAGGCTTGAAGCTACCTCATCGGCTGAAGATAGAGGACCTGATAAGCTCCGTGACGGTGTTACTGAGATCGGAAGCGGATGGCTGAGCGAGAGCAGAGAATTTCCGCAGTCAGTAACTGTTTATTTCACAAAACCGCAGACGCTGCTCGGAAGCCGGATCTACTGGGAAAAGGACAGCAGCTGGTATACATATGACCTGGAGGTCACAAAGGACGGCAGCACATGGGAGCCGGTGATCCAGGATCTGAGAGTCGGCGGACAGCATTATAAACCAGAGACGTTTGAAGAGGCTCAGGAAAATGTCATCGCGGCGAGAGTCACGATCAAAAATGTAGAGGCGGGCGGCGTATATCAGATCGGTATGGCTGAGTGGATGCTGTACGGCTATGAGTATGAAGAGCCTGATCCGGAGCCGGAAAAAGAGTACGAGTATCTGAGCGATCTGGAATGGACCAGCGCACACTCTGACTATACGGATGTCAAAAAGGATCAGGCGGCATACGGCGGCGGTCTTGTCCTGAATACAGCAGAAGGACGAAGAGATTTTGCAAAAGGTCTCGGTGCGGATACGAATTCCGAGATCATTTACACTCTGGAGCCGGGAAAATACGATCGTTTTGAATCCTACGTGGGCATCAATGCAAATGCGTCGAAAAACGGCGGCGAGGCGATCTTCCGAGTATACGGGGATGATGAGCTCCTGTATGAAAGCCCGGTCATGATGCGCGATGATAACTGTGAGCTTATCAGTCTGGACATTACCGGAGTGGAAGTCCTGAAGCTTTCGGCAGTGTGGAGTGAAAACCCGGATAATCCGGAAGCAAGATATAATACTCATGTAGACTGGGCGGATGCAAAGGTGTATACGCATAAAGAGGATCCGGAAGAGATTTCCACAGCAGTCCTCGAATACGCATTAAGCCTTGCTGAGACCGCCGACACGGAAGGCGTGGTCGACTCCGCAGTGAAGAACTTTAACGACGCTAAGGCGGCGGCAGAGGACATCCTCGCAAGAGTGCAGGCGGGCGATACTTCCGTAACGCAGGAGATGGTGGATGAGAGCTGGCAGAACCTGATCAAAGCGATGCAGTATCTGTCCTTCAAGCAGGGAGACAAGACAGATCTCCAGAAGGTCATTGACATGGCGAAGTCACTTGATCTGAGCGAATATCTGGACGAAGGACAGAAGGCATTCACAGACGCCCTCGCAGCAGCGGAAGCAGTCCTGGCAAATGGAGACGCAATGCAGGATGAAGTAGATCAGTCCTGGAGAGAGCTTCTGAAAGCCATGAGCGAGCTCAGGCTGAAGCCGAGCAAGGATGCGCTCAAGGATCTGATCGACGAGGCGAATGGCATGAGTACAGAGGGCGCTGATGAAGAGACGATCGCTGCATTCCAGAAAGCTCTCGCTGCAGCAGTGAGTGTATATGATAACGAGCAGGCGACAGAGGAAGAGGTTGTGACGGCAGAGGAAGGCCTGCAGGCAGCGCTCGATCAGCTCAGAGCGGCAGCTGAGGATACGGATGAAGCGGGAAATGCAGGAAGCGCAGGCGGAAACAAGGCGGGTGCTTCAGAAAAAGACAATGCGTCAGCTCAGGCAGATGCGGTGAAGAACAGCAGTGCGCAGAAGAGCGTGAAGACCGGAGATACCGCGGCTCCGACTGCAGGCACGGCAGCGGGGATGATGCTGGCAGCGGCGGCTGGTGCTGCAGCTTACAGACGGAGAAGAGAGATGAGATAAACTGCCATGAGATAGAATGAGTATATTGAATGAGCCCGCCTTTTTGGCGGGCTTATTCAGACTTATTACAGTTGTTGTTCTTGATTGTCGCCCTTGTCAGTCTGTGTTATCAGATTTTCAAGAAAAATAGCCGCCAAGGAGTGAATAACAATTGCATTGTGAAAATGACGAAAATAAGGCAATATATATAAAAAATATGTCAAGATTAGACAATAAAATAAAGGCGATGAGGAGTTAAAATAAAAATAATAAGTAAATATGTATAAAAGGAGGAAGAAGGAATGAAGCGAAAACTGCAGAAAAGAAAGCAGGTGCTCTCTATTGCGCTTGCCGTTGCTCTCACCGCAGGCGCTGTACCTATGGCAGCATTTCAGAGCAATGCAGCTTCCGGCGAGGGCAGTCAGGGCGCCGGGGGAAATGCCCTGAGGCTCTGGTATACGGAACCGTCGTCCCAGGGCGGGAAAACCGGGGAGGATGACATCTGGCAGGAGTATACGCTCCCTATCGGAAACGGAGATATAGGAGCCAATGTATATGGAGAGATTGAAAAAGAGCGCCTGACTTTCAATGAGAAGACGCTCTGGACCGGCGGACCGAGCGAGAGCCGGCCGGATTACAATGGAGGCAACCTGGAATCCCAGGGAAAGCATGGTGAGACGATGAAGCAGATCCAGCAGCTTTTTGCAGAGGGGCGGGATACTGAGGCGTCCAATCTGTGTAATCAGCTTACAGGTACACAGGATGGATACGGCGCATACCAGTCCTGGGGGAACCTTTATTTTGAGAGCCCGGATCTGGATGAGTCGGAGGTCACACAATATGTCAGAGACCTGGATCTGAATACGGCGGTTGCTGGAGTATCCTTCGATGCCGGAGAAACGCATTATGAGAGAGAATACTTTGTCAGCAATCCGGACAACGTACTGGTCGTGCATTTCACCGCGGAAGGAGAGGACAAGCTGAACCTTGATATTACTTTCCCATCCAGCCAGGGAGGCGAGACTGTGGCAGAGGGGGATACCCTCATGCTGGCAGGAGAGGTCTCGGATAATCAGATGAAGTATGACTCTGTTCTCAAGGCAGTTCCCCAGGGCGGAACCGTGACGGCCCAGGGAGACGCGCTTACCGTAGAAGACGCGGACGCGCTCACGGTTTATGTCAGCGCAGATACGGATTATAAGAATGAGTACCCTGAGTACCGCACAGGAGAGTCTGCGGAAGAACTCCATCAGAAGGTGGAGGATACTGTGGAAGCAGCTGCTGCGAAGTCTTATGAAGAAGTGAAACAGACTCATATTGAGGATTACAGCAGCCTGTTCTCGCGGGTGGATTTAGATCTTGGGCAGACTGTCTCGGAAAAGCCGACAGATGAGCTGCTTGCTGCATACAACGGCGGCACTGCATCAGCGGAAGAAGAGCGCCAGCTCGAGGTGATGCTGTTCCAGTACGGAAGATATCTTATGTTGAGCTCGTCCAGACAGAACTCGGAACTCCCGTCCAATCTGCAGGGTGTGTGGAACAATAAGAATAACCCGGACTGGAGTTCAGATTATCATATGAATGTGAACCTGCAGATGAATTACTGGCCGGCATATTCCACGAATCTGTCAGAGTGTGCAGATCCTCTGATCAGATATGTGGATTCACTCAGAGAGCCCGGGCGTGTGACCGCTTCCATTTATGCGGGGATCGACAGCGCAGAGGGCGAGGAGAACGGATTTATGGCTCATACGCAGAACACGCCGTTTGGGTGGACCTGCCCGGGATGGTCCTTCAGCTGGGGATGGTCGCCGGCAGCAGTGCCGTGGATACTCCAGAACTGCTGGGAGTATTATGAGTACACCGGCGATTATGAGTACATGGCGGAGAATATCTATCCGATGCTGAGAGAAGAGGCACAGATGTACAATGCGATGCTGATAAAAGACAGCGATGGGAAATACGTATCCTCTCCGGCATATTCTCCTGAACAGGGTCCACGCACAGCAGGAAATACTTATGAGCAGTCATTGATCTGGCAGCTTTTCACGGATGCTATTACTGCAGGAAAACTTGTGGGAGAGGACGAGGCTGTCCTGGCACAGTGGCAGGAGAAGCTGGATAATCTGAAGGGGCCCATTGAAATCGGTGAGGACGGACAGATCAAAGAATGGTACATTGAGACTAAATTTAATCAGGATGCGGACGGTAATACGCTTGGACAAGGGTATGGACATCGTCACCTGTCCCATATGCTCGGACTTTTCCCGGGAGATCTGATTACAGAAGAGACTCCAGAATGGTTCGAGGCGGCAAAGGTTTCCATGAACTTAAGAACCGACGAGAGCACCGGCTGGGGCATGGGGCAGAGGATCAATACCTGGGCAAGGCTGGGCGATGGAAACCGTGCGCACAAGCTGATTACAGATCTCTTTAAGAGCGGGATTTACCAGAATCTCTGGGATACCCACCCTCCGTACCAGATCGACGGAAACTTCGGTATGACTTCCGGAGTGGCAGAGATGCTCATTCAGAGTAGCGCGGGATATATCAACCTGCTTCCTGCACTTCCGGACGTGTGGGCGGACGGACATGTCAGCGGCCTGGTCGCAAGAGGAAACTTTGAAGTGACGATGGACTGGAGCGATACAGAGCTGACTTCGGCTGAGCTGCTGTCCAAGAACGGCGGAACAGCGGTTGTCCAGTCCGACAGGATCTCACTGGCAGTTGTCACAGATGAAGAAGGAAATGCAGTGGACTTTGAGGCGGTGAAAGAGAACCGGATCTCCTTTGAGACAGAGGCTGGAAAGACGTATACGATCTCTATGATCCCGGCAGCGGAAGAGACGATCCCGGGTCCGGCAAATCTTCAGGCAGTGAAGATCAGAAGCGGTGAGGCGCAGCTCTCCTGGGACGGCACAGAACAAGAAGGAGAAGCTTCCTATAATATATACCGTCAGATCGGGGACGGAGAATGGGTTCTGATCGAGACGGGCTGTGAGGATACGTCTTATACAGACAAAGAGGCATATGATGTGCTCGGAGATCTGAAATATAAAGTATCTTCAGTCTGCGGCGGAACAGAGTCTGAGCTCAGCGATGCGGCTTCCGTTCAGGATCTGCGGGGCATGGCGGGCATGATTGACGATCAGGACAGCCGGATCGAGTATTCCGGCGCATGGGGAGACTGGTTCAACGACGCGGATAATTACGGCGGAACGATCAAGTTCCTGGAGACGCCTGAAGGCAATGAGACGGCAGCGCTCACCTTCTGCGGAACGGGAATCGAGGTATTCGTCTGTACGAACCATGACCGCGGAACCATGGACGTGGAGATCGACGGCGAGACAGTGGATACGGTTGACACATATTCGGCGTCAACGGCAAGACAGGTGAAGATTTTCTCAGTGGATGACCTGGACTACGGCGTCCACAGGATCGTACTTAAGCCGACGGCAGAGCACAGCGCGTCAAGCTCTAAGGCGAAGATTGAGATCGACGCTTTGAACGTGCTGGACAATACTGCGGTAAAAGCAGAATCCATCGAACTTAGCACACAGAGCGGCATAACGACAGTGAGCAAAGCAGATTCTGTCCTTCAGATGGAAGCGGATGTGAAGCCTGAAGATGCAGTGAACCGCGAAGTGACCTGGGCTGTTGAGACGAAGGAAGGCTCAGCTTCGGCGAAGATCGACGAGAACGGGCTTCTTACTCTCGGCAGTGAGAACGGTGTAGTCACAGTGACCGCGGCGCTGGCAGACGATCAGGCGGTGAAAGCTGAGATGGATATCACCGTGGCCATTCCATCGGCAGAGGCAGAGTTCTACATTGTCGAAGATTCTGTGAACAAATCGACTCCGAACCCGGCGATCACCTGGAATGGCTCCTGGGGAACCTGGGCAGGAGAGGCGGACCGTCATCACGGCGGAACGAAGACAGAGACGACACAGGAAGGGGCGTCATTTACCTATACCTTTACAGGAACGGGAATTGAGCTCTATTCGCAGAAGAATACACTGTACGATAAGTTTACGGTCGTTCTTGACGGAGAGGACGCGGGAGAGGCAGTGCTCCAGCAGCAGTCCGTCAGCGGCGAGGACCAGCAGCTTGTCTATTCTGTGAAAGATCTGGAAAACACAGAGCATACCATTACATTTACGGCTGTGGCGATGGATGCGATGAATAATGCCAATGTGGATTATTTGAAGGTATATGCGCCGGCAGAGGAAGTGGCGGATAAAGCGGCGCTTCAGACAGCGGTTGAAACTTATGCAGACAGGCAGGAAGCAGACTATGCTGAAGAAGTGTGGGCTGCATTCCGTGAGGCGTATGAGGCGGCAGTAGACGCGATGAACAGCAGCAGTACGACGTCTGAGGAGGCTGCAGAGCTGGCAGAGCGTCTGAATGAGGCCGGGAAGGCGCTGGATGAAGCGGAGATCCCGGTTCCTGTGATACCTGAGGATGCGGAAGCATTTACAGCAGGGATCGAATCCACTGCGGTTACTCTGATATGGGATGCAGTGGAAGGCGCGGATTCCTATCATGTCTATGCGCTGGAAGCAGACGCTCAGGATGCGGAACCGGTCAGCACGGAAGAGACCTTTATCAGGCTCACAGGACTGAAGCCGGGGACAGAGTATACCTTCCTGGTATATGCGGTGAACCGCAATGGAGAAGAGTCCGATAGGGCGATGACTGCCGAGGCGGCGACGCTGGAGGCGGCGGATACCGAGGCGCCGGAGCGTGTACAGGGAATCCTCTCGGAAGAGATCCCGGAGGCACGGCAGGTGAAGCTTGTCTGGGATCCGTCGGAGGATCCGCAGGGCGGCAGCGTTACATATCAGATCTACCTCAACGGAGTAAAGGCGGCGGAGACAGAGAAGACAGAATATATTGTAGAAAATGCGGAGAAAGGCGAGACATACTATGTCCGCATCACAGCAGAGGATGAGGCGGGGAATGTATCCCTTGCGTCAGCGTACACATTTGTTGTGGAAGGCAGTACGACGGAGCCGGCAGGCGACATCTCCACAGCAGTCCTTGAGTACGCGCTGGAGCTTGCAGAAAATGCAGATACGGAAGGTGTGATCGATTCTGTTGTTGAAATCTTTAATAATGCGAAGGCGGCGGCGCAGGATATCCTTGAGCGCGCGAAGGCGGGAGACCCGTCTGTGACCCAGGAGATGGTGGACATAAGCTGGCAGAACCTGATCAAGGCGATGCAGTACCTGTCCTTCAAGCAGGGAGACATGACAGATCTTCAGAAGGTAGTCGACCTGGCACACTCTCTTGACCTGAGCAAATATCTGGATGCGGGTCAGCAGGAGTTTAAAGACGCGCTGGCAGCGGCAGAGGCAGTGCTCGCCGAAGAGTTCACAGAGCAGGCAGAGATCGACCAGGCATGGAAGGACCTTCTCAAGGTAATGAGCGAACTGAGGCTGAAGCCGAGTAAGGAAGCCCTGGAGGCGCTGGTCGCTTCTGCGGAGAATCTGAGCGTGGAAGGCGCGGACGAGGAGACAGCAGCCGTATTCCGCAGCGCGCTTGCGAATGCGGTGAGCGTACTTAACGACGACCAGGCGACGGAGGAAGAAGTCGCTTCCGCTGGAGAAGAGCTGCAGGCGGCGATGAGCCGGGTGCTTGCGTCTGCGGGCGGAAGCACAGACAAGCCGGATGGAAATACAGACAATGGCGGACAGCAGGGAAGCGGTTCATCTGATAACGGAACGGCATCCGCGGGGGGAAGCGAGAGCAGGACGAATACAGAGGGCAGCCAGACAGCCGTTTCCGGTACTAAGGCAGTGCAGACCGGAGACAGCGTAAGCTTCCTTCTCTGGGCGGCGCTTCTGGCGGCGGCTTCCTTGGCAGGGGCTTCTGCGGCGGTATCGCGAAGAAAGAGATAAAGAGTTAAGAGAAAGGGGAAAAGGGAGAAGATGAGAAAACGGCGAATCGGAAAAGCAGTTCTTGCAGGAATCCTGTCGCTCAGCCTGCTCCCCTTCCCCGGCGTTACAGCGCACGGGGAAGAGGCAGGAGTGAACCGCATGCTGGATGCTGTGGTTACTACATCGAGCAATGAAACGGCGGATCTGAATGGCGATAAGGTAAAGGACGGAAAATTTGAACGCACGGACAGGTGGGCGAGCGGCTATGAGGTGCCGACGACGAATATCTGGCTGAAAGCAGAGTTTGAGGAAGCTACGGAGATCAGGCAGATCGATATATATTTCTTTGAGAGAGACGTAGCGCCCATGCCGTCCAATGTACAGTCCTTCAGCATCAAGTATACAGATGAAGCGGGGGAAGAGCATTATTTGGAAAAAGACTATGAGAATCAGCAGGAGGACGGCGGCTATGCAGATCAGGTATCCATCCTGCTGGATGAAGCGGTTTATGCGGAAGATATCACTCTCTGCGAATTTGCGGCGACCGCTTCCAGCTACAATAATGTCAGTATAGCGGAGCTCGAAGTCTATTCGGAGAGACATGAAGAAGCTCCGGATCTGGACAGTGTGGCGGAAGGGATTCAGGGAGAGACGATCGAAACGGATGTGGATGTACTTCCGATGCCCGAGGTGCCGGAAGGATATTCTGTGGAACTGAATGGAGCGGACTTTGAGCAGATCGTTTCCAAGGACGGAGAGATCGTCCACCCGCTGACAGACAAGACGGTACAGATTTCCTATATCGTAACAGAGGAAGCAACCGGGAATACAAAGGAAACCGCAGATATTCCTTATGTGATCAAGGGGCAGTATGTGCAGGAAGAAGGCATGAATGCGAAGCCCAGTATTATACCGGAGATCGCGGAATGGTATTCTGACAGCATAGAGAAACTGGACATCAATACGATCACGGCGGCAGTGTATGATGATCCGGCTCTTGAGTCTGTCGTAGATGAATTTATTCTGGATTATGAAGATTTTACAGGCATCCGCCTGCAGAAAGAGACCGGCACGGCGAGAGCGGGAGCATATAATTTCAGCCTGGCAGCGCCGGATCCTCTGGCAGGAGAGGAAGGATACGCATTGACAGTAAGCGCTGATAAAGTGGCGGTACAGTCGGAGAGTGTGACGGGAAATATGTACGCGATGCAGACGATCCTGCAGATGTATAAGCAGAACGGAACAGAATTTCCGGCAGGACAGATGAGAGATTATCCGCGGTTCCAGACCAGAGGATTTATCTTTGACGTTGCCAGGAAACCAGTCTCGATGGACATGATCCGAGAGGTTGCCAGGACGATGCGCTACTACAAGATGAACGACCTGCATCTGCACCTGTCAGACAATTATATTTTCCTGGAGAATTATGGCAAGGGAGAGAACGAGGATGCGGCGTTCGACGCATATGAGGCGTTCCGCCTGGAGTCAGGCCTGACGAATGACAAGGGAGAATCGCCTACAGCGAAGGATTACTCGATTTCCAAAGATGAGATCAGAAGCTTTATTCAGGAGCAGAGAGCGTACGGTGTCAAAGTCGTGCCGGAGATCGATGTGCCGGCGCATTCGCTCTCCTTTACGAAAATCTGGCCGGAATTGAAGGTGACGGGTATGGTTTCCCCGACGAGTACGAACCGCCCGCTCATCGATCACCTGGATGTATCCAGGCTTGAGGTCAGGGACAAGATCAAGGAAATTTTCGACGATTACACAAAGGGAGAGAATCCTGCTTTTGACAGTGAGACGACCGTACATATCGGCGCGGATGAATTTCTTGCAGATTATACTGCATACAGGGAGTTTACCAACGATTTGATTCCTTATATCAAGGAAACAAACACAGTCCGTATGTGGGGCGGCTTTACATGGATCGACGACAACAAGACGGAGATCGCCGAGGAAGCGATCGAGAATGTGGAGATGAACCTCTGGTCAAGAGACTGGTCTGACGGAGTTGAGATGTACAACATGGGCTTCAAGCTGATCAATACGATTGACGACTATGGCTATATGGTTCCGAGCGGAAGCCTCACAAGGGCGAACTCTTACGGCGATCTGCTGAATATTCAGAGGATTTTTGACTCATTTGAGCCGAACAAAGTGAGAGCTTCATCAGGATATGTAGAAATCCCGTCCGGAGACGACCAGATGCTGGGCGCAGCCTTTGCAATATGGGGCGATAATATTGATAAATCAGCTTCCGGATTATCCGAGTCTGACCTCTACTGGAGATTCTTCGATGCAATGCCTTTCTACGCGGAGAAGACCTGGGCGGCGACCGGAAAGGAAAAAGGGACTTATACAGCGCTGAGCGAGCTGGCTGCTGAGCAGGGAACCGGTCCTCGCACGAATCCGTACTATGAAGAGGAAGATACAGAAGGCGTCTATGAGGAATATGATTTTGAGAACGGTCTTGCGGATGTGTCCGGGAACAGCAGAGACTTAAATATCCCGGAAGAGAGCGGCGCGGCGGTAGAAGAAAATGCACTGCAGCTGACCGGAGGCACAAGCTATGCGGAGACGCCGATCGAAAAGCTGGGAAATGAAAATCAGCTTTCATTCGACATTAAGCTTGAGAAGGCGGCTGAGCCGGGGACGATCCTGTTCGAGGCAGATGCGCCTTACGGCACACATGACATCAGGATCATGGAAGACGGAACGCTCGGATTCACAAGAGAGCTGTATGAGTACAGCTTTGGTTATGAGATCCCGGTGGGAGAGACGGTGAACCTTACGATTGTTGCTGAACAGCAGAGGACGAGCTTATATGCGGACGGCGAATTTGTATCCTACGCGGAAGGAAAGTTCGTGCATAACGGAATGGTGAAAAAAGAAGGGATTACGAACGCAACATTTGCGCTCCCGCTGGAGCGGATCGGATCCAAAACGAATGCGGCTGAGGCTAGGATCGATAATGTCAAGGTAACAGTACAGCAGCCGGTGGAAGATAAGTATGATAAGAGTTCCTGGACAGGCACAACAAATTCGGAGACAGTTTATGATGACCTGGAAGGTCTTCTGGAGTATGCGTTTGACAACGATCCGGCGACAAGATGGCATTCGAATTGGACGAGTGCAACAGACAAACTCAATGGAACAAATACGTTCTGGGCTGAATTAGACCTCGGGCAGTCCTACCGGATCAACCGGTTTTCATTTACCCCGCGTATCGATGAGAACAGTGGTCAGGTGACAAAGGCTGATCTCTATATTAAGAATAGTGCAGAAGACGAATGGCAGCAGGTGGCTGCGGACCAGACCTTTACGGCAGATAAGAGTAAAAAGACATTCAGTTTTGAAACGCAGGATGTAAGGTATATTAAGTTCGTTGCCAAAGAGTCTAACGACGGCTGGGTTGCGGTTTCAGAATTTAGCGTTGCATGCAAGGAAGATCCGCAGGAGCCGGCAGGAGACATCTCCACAGCAGTCCTTGAGTACGCGCTGGAACTCGCTGAAAATGTGGATACAGAAGGCGTGATCGATTCTGTTGTTGAAATCTTTAATAATGCGAAAGCGGCAGCCCAGGATATCCTCGACCGCGCGAAGGCGGGAGATCCGTCCGTGACCCAGGAGATGGTGGACGTAAGCTGGCAGAACCTGATCGAGGCGATGCAGTACCTGTCCTTCAAGCAGGGAGACAAGACGGACCTTCAGAAGGTCATCGACATGGCGAAGTCACTTGACCTGAGCGAGTATCTGGATGCAGGGCAGCAGGCATTCACAGACGCCCTCGCGGCGGCGGAAGCAGTCCTGGCAAATGGAGACGCGATGCAGGAGGATGTGGATCAGTCCTGGAAAGACCTGCTGAAAGCTATGAGCGAGCTGCGCAGGATACCGAGCAAGGATGCGCTTAAAGATCTGATCGACGAGGCGGACGATGTGAGCACAGAGGGCGCGGATGAAGAGACGATCGCGGCATTCCAGAACGCCCTTGCGGCAGCGGTGGCTGTATATGACAACGGGCAGGCGACAGAAGACGAGGTTGTGACAGCGGAGGAAAACCTCCGGGCAGCGCTCGACCAGCTCCGTGCGGCAGCCGGAGATACGAATGAATCGGGAGATGCCGGCAGCGGCGGAAGCACTGGAACCGGCGGAAACGATCAGGATCAGAGCGGTCAGAACCAGAATAGCCAGACTGCCGGAAACGCAGGCGGAAGCGGCGCAGATGCTTCGGGAGAGGACAATGCGTCACCTCAGGCAGACACAGTCGGGAACAGCAGTGTGCAGAAGAGCGCAAAGACCGGCGATACTGCGGCTCCGATCGCAGGCGCGGCAGCGGGGATGATGCTGGCAGCAGCGGCAGGCGTCGCAGCTTACAGACGGAGAAGAGAGATGAGATAAACTGCCGTACTTTGATTTAGACGACAGATTCGAGGCATAATTCTTCTGATGAAAAGTCGGAGGACGCAGCGGGCAGAAAGCCCGGGAACGTCCTCCGGCTTTTTTTTAAGATTTTATATAGCCGGGAGTTCCCGGAATATAGACGTAATGAATAAAAAATTTTTATGTAGACAACCTAAAAAGGAGGTGCTGCTATTGTATTGATGTAACCAATAATATATAATATTGGTTACATGAAGGAGGTTGGTTATATGAATAACGGCTATACAGAACAAATCCGTGACCGGATCACAAATGCCCCAGAAGGCAGCGTGTTCGTTAACTCGGATTTTGCGGATATTGCGGATAACAATACGATAAAACAGAGTATGAACCGGTTAACCCAGGAAGGGATTCTGCGCCGTGTTATCCGGGGAGTATTTGATAAGCCGAAATACAGCAAACTTCTGGCGGAATATGTAGCGGTGGATCCGGATGCGGTTGCCAAAGCACTGGCGAGATGTTACCATTGGACGATCGCGCCCTGTGGAGATACCGCATTAAATATGCTTGGGCTGTCTACCCAGGTAACGGCAGTATGGTCTTATATTAGTGACGGGCCGTATAAAACTTATGAATGGGATAAAACGAAGATTGAATTTAAGCACCGGACCAACAAGGAGGTCACGGGCCTGTCGCCCATGACGATTCTGGTAATCCAGGCGTTAAAGACCCTGGGGAAAGAACATGTAGACGAAAAAACCATACGAGTGCTTTCCCACAGGCTGAATGAAGATGAAAAGACGGCGCTCCTTGCAGAAGGAGCCGAAGCAACGGATTGGATTTACACGGTGATTAAAGAGATCTGCAAAGGAGAAAGAGAAAATGATTGAGATTGCCAAACTTCCGGCGGATGACCGACGGGAGCTGTTTCACAATACCGCAGCAAAAACCGGTCTCCACGATGCCATTGTGGAAAAGGATTTTTGGCTTTGCCTGACGCTGGATTATCTGTTTCACCGCTCTCCATGGAAAGAGGCGGTCACTTTTAAGGGGGGAACCAGTTTATCCAAAGGGTATCATCTTATCAGCCGGTTCTCCGAGGACATTGATCTTATCCTGGATTGGCGTGTCCTGGGATACGGGATCAATGAACCCTGGGAAAAACGCTCGAACACAAAGCAGGATGCCTTCAATAAAGAGGCGAATCAAAAGGCCGAGGTTTTCCTGGCAGAAACCTTCTGCCCGCAGATCCGTGAAGGGCTTTCTGCTGAATTGGGGCTTCCGGCAAATCTTTACATAGACAAGGAAGATAAACAGACGGTGATTTTCGCTTATCCAAATCTGTTTACCGATGCCTCCACCTTGCAGGTGATCCGGCTGGAGATCGGGGCGCTGGCTGCCTGGACACCGGCAGAACTGGTGAATATTGTGCCTTATGCCGCGGAGCAGTATCCGCAGTTATTCAAGCAGAAAGAAGTTTCTGTCCTGACGGTGGCGCCAGAGCGGACTTTCTGGGAAAAAGCTACGATCCTTCACCATGAGGCCAACCGACCAGAATATCTTTCCATGCCCCAGCGGTATTCCCGCCATTATTATGACCTTTACTGTATGGCAAAATCACCTGTAAAAGAAAAAGCATTTGCGCGGCTGGACCTGCTGCAGAAAGTGGTCGATTTCAAGATGAAGTTTTATCCGCGGGCCTGGGCGCATTACCCGGAGGCTGTTCCGGCCACCTTAAAGCTGCTTCCTCCGTCATACCGCCTTGGTGTGCTGCAGGAGGACTACTCTGCCATGCGGAATATGCTCTATGGGGAGATTCCGTCTTTTGAAACTTTGATGGAGACTGTCAGAGAACTGGAGAAGGAAATCCATGTATTATAAGCTGCAGGATCATGAGAAGAGGAAGATATCGGGAAGTATTACAACATGGCATACGCCGTTTTTGACGATGAGCACTATTAGATCTGCTATGACGGAAGGAAGCTGCGCCATATCCGGACAGAAAGCAAAGAACAGGACGGCTAGTCAGACTGCGGTGTCCGGAAGCAAGGCGGTCAAGACAGGCGATACTGCATCAATGGCCGGTTATCTGCTGGCGGCAGGGGCAGCCCTGGCAGCGGCAGGAACAGAAGTTGTCAGAAGGAAAAGAACAAGATAGCAGAAAGTGAAAGATCAGGAAAGGGTATGCATGGACAGCAGTCTGTGTATATCCTTTCTGCCGTTTGACTTGTTACAGTGTGAGCTGTGACTCTGGTCTGTTCCGGATAAAACTGGATGGCGGAAAGAATTGCCTGGGACGGTGTGTCTTTGCTATAATGATTGCGCGGGCGCAATCCGGACCGATGGATCGGTCCGTCCCGCTTCGCGGGGATTATACCGGCGATCTACGGCTTGAGAAGTAAATGCCGCTGCGCGGCGCTTCCTTCTCTGCGCACGTAGTATAATAAATCATATTGTTTACATCCGGATTGGAGATGAACCTGCAAAAGATGAAAAGAAAGTCAGAAAAAACAGAAAGAAATTCAAGACGCAGGATTGCAGTTTCGGCGTTCCTGCTCGTGCTGAGCGCGGGATTGATGATCCTATCCGTGCAGGTGCCGGATCTTGCGGAGTGGTATTCCCAAAAGGTCTATCCCGTGCTGGTATCTGTCATCGGAAGACTTACCGGGCTTCTGCCGTTCTCCCTGGCAGAGATCTGCCTGTACCTGCTCCTTGCAGCCCTGGTCCTGTCCCTGATCTTCCTGTGCATCGGGCTCGCACGGAAGGGGGAAGCGGGGCGGCGTATCTTCTCCTGGTTTTCCTGCGTAATGCTGGCGGTCTCGATCCTTGCGTTTCTCTATGTGGCCGGATGCGGCATCAACTATCACAGGAAGACGTTCTCGGCTGAAGAGGGGATCATAACTTCTGATTATACGGCTGAAGAGCTGCAGGAGATCTGCATCTGGCTTACAGCGGAAGTGAACTTCAGAGCAGATGAGGTCTCCCGGGACAGCTCCGGCGTGATGATTCTGAGCGCCCCGGAAGGAGATGGGGCGGTCGAGGCCATGGAAAAGCTTGCGGAGACATATTCTTCTCTGCAGGGCTATTATCCTCTTCCGAAGAAAGCAGCCATTTCCGAGCTCCTGTCTTATCAGGGCCTTACCGGAGTGTATTCCCCGTTTACGATCGAAGCAAATTATAACGGGGATATGACGCCGTATAATATTCCCTTTACCACCTGCCATGAGCTTTCGCATCTGCGCGGGTTCATGGAGGAGAAGGAGGCGAATTTCATCGCGTTTCTGGCCTGTATCGGCTCAGACCGGACGGACTTCCAGTACAGCGGATATCTGTCCGGCTGGACCTACTGTATGAATGCATTGTACAGGGCGGATCCGGAGGCATGGCAGGAGACGAGGAGCCTGCTGGATAAAAAGGCAGAGGCGGATGTATGGGCAAACTCGCAGTTCTGGAACAGCTATGAAGGAGTTATCTCGGAGACGGCTGACCGGATTAACGATACCTATCTGAGAGCCAACGGACAGGCGGACGGAGTGCGCAGCTATGACAGGATGGTGGATCTGATCATGGCGTATTTCACCGATTTCATTGAGTCTTGAAAAAAGTGCTTGCAATTGGCAGAGGCTTATGATATTATAAACAACGGTCACGGCGGAAGCTGTGACCGATTATGGCCCCGTGGTCAAGCGGTTAAGACATCGCCCTTTCACGGCGGTAACACGGGTTCGATTCCCGTCGGGGTCAGTCGCACGTAAGCGGCTAAAGGACAGCCGCTAAGTGCATGTCAAGGAAACGTCGCCTTGTAAGTTCGAAAGAACCTCACTAACGGCGGCGACGTGGTTCGCACGTAAGCGACTAAAGGACAGTCGCTAAGTGCTCATACTCAGGCGCAGTAGCCAAGTGGTAAGGCGTGGGTCTGCAACACCCTGATTCACCGGTTCAAATCCGGTCTGCGCCTCTTGAAAAGCCCGGAAGTCAACACCTTTCCGGGTTCTTTTTTATCTTCCGAGACCTGTATAAAAATAAATCGGCAGATTTTTTTATCAAATATGATATGAAATATTCAATTTCATATCCGGCACGTAAGGCGGTTAGTCATTGAAGATTAACCGCCTTTTCTATACTCATATTATGCCTGGGCTGCCGGAGACTTTTCCAGGGGTTCTATCAGCTGTTTCACCTGATGAGCTTTCAGTTCCCTTTGCGGGTGTGTCATAATTTGAGTTCCCCCGTAGAAGCCCGGAACTTCAGTGTTGTCCGCACATGTGTGATCCGGTAGGGTATATCCGGTTCGCTGATGCGGGAGAGCAGCATATCCGCTGCGATATAACCCATCTTTGAACTGGGGATGTCAACGGTCGTCAGGTGGGGTTCGATGATCCTTGACTCTGCCGAATTGTCAAAGCCGGTGACTTTTACATCGCCCGGCACATTTACCCCGCATTTTTTCAGGGCGCGGATCAGGTCGATGGCGACGAAATCATTTGCGCATATGAATACTTCGGGAAGCTGGAGCGTCCGCCGGACAGTTTCTCCCAGCGTTTTAGCGTCTGAGAAAACCGTCCTGCCGGTAAACTGGGCGGTACACGGATCAAGCCTGTTCGCGCTGAGTGCGTGCATAAAGCCCTGATATCTCTCGAAGAAGGAGCGGCAGTGTTCCGGATTCCCGGCAAATGCAAAACGCTGGCATCCGTTCTGGATCAGCGCATCTGTAAGGTTAAAGATGCTCAGATGATTTTCCATGAGCAGAAAATCCGCATTGATCTGCGTCATGTCAGTATCGGCGGCCGTATCGAGAAAGAGAAGCGGGATATCGAGAGTGTTCAGCATCTCGATATATTCCGGGTCAAACAGCTCGAGGCAGATGATCCCTGCTGTCTTTTCCTTATTAAAGCCCATGGGAAGGCTCAGCGAAGCAATCTCTGTGTCCCGTACCGGAAACATGGACAGCCGGTAGTTATTTTTGCTCATCCGTTCCTGAAACGTGTTCAGCGCATAAGTGCCGAAGTGAGATCCGTAAGGCATATTCTGGGTGATAAGCGCCAGTTCTTTTACCTCACCTTTTTCCGCCGGGGAAGGATCCGATATATATATGACCCGGCGGTAGCCCATTTCCGCCGCTTTCTCAAGTATCTTCTGCCGGGTATCCTCGGCGAGGACTCCCGTATTATTCAGTGCTTTTGATACCGTATTTCTGGAAAGACCTAAAGCGTCTGCAATGTCCTGGATCGTGATTTTCTTTTCCACTTATAGTACCTCCGAATAATAGTGATGATGCATTATAACAGTTCAGCACGCGCCATTCGTAAAACCGCACTTCGTGCTTATTGCGGCTGTCGCCGCTGTTTTACTCATTGACAGGCGCTCAGCACATCTGATTATCAGCCGGCAGATTCTTATGCAAGCATAAATCTGCCGACTGATATCATATGGCTGAACTGTTACATTTAATGTAATAGAATTGTGCAGATTTGTCAAATGTAAAAATGCTAAAGCTTCAATAGTACCAGCGCAAATGCATTAAATTTTACAAAATAGCAAAAATAGTGCATTTGTAAAATAAAAATGTTATGCAAATGTAAAAATTATATTGACATTATGCACAATAAATGATACTATAATCACAACCCATAAACTATCTGTGCATAAAAAGATCGATCGAAGAATGCAGAGTGTGCAAATGTAAACATAGGAGGGGCTTAAAATGAGAGTTTTCCGTAAAAAGAATGCGGCGGCCGTTGTCAGGCAGACGCCGCGGGAAAAACTGAAGTATGTAAAAAAGAACTGGCAGCTGTATGTGTTCTTTCTGCTGCCGGGACTTCTGCTCACGCTGATCTTCAAGTATGGTCCGATGGGCGGTATCCTGATCGCCTTTGAGGATTACAATGTAATCGAAGGCGTGCTCGGAAGTCCGTGGGTGGGACTGGATTATTTCCGGAGATTTCTTTCGTCACCGGATTTTATGAACTATTTGATGAACACACTGAAACTGAGTGTATTCGGGCTGTTATGGGGCTTCCCGATTCCGATCATCCTCGCGCTTCTGCTCAATCAGATCCGCAGGACAGGGATCCGGAAGAAGATCCAGCTTCTGATCTACGCACCGAACTTTATCTCGGTCATCGTACTCTGCGGTATGGTCCGCATGTTCCTTTCTCCGGTTGGACCGATCAATTCATTATTCGGGATCGACACCAACTGGATGACAATGCCGGAAGCGTTCCGCACGATCTACATCGCCAGCGGGATCTGGCAGACTGCAGGGTGGTCTTCCATCATGTATACGGCGGCGCTGTCCAATGCCAGCAAAGACCTGGAAGAAGCGGCGATCGTGGACGGAGCGAATATCCTGCAGCAGATCCGTTACGTACAGCTGCCCGCGATCAAGAATATCATCGTGATCCAGTTTATCCTGCAGGCAGGAAATATCATGAGCATTGGATTTGAGAAAGCCTATGCGCTGCAGACAGATATGAACCTTCCGGCTTCCGAGATCCTTTCTACATATGTATATAGGCTCGGTCTTCTCAACGGAGACTACGGATATTCGACAGCGGTCGGACTTTTCAATTCAGTGATCAACGTGGTCCTTCTCGTATTCGTGAACTGGGTTGTGAAGAAGTTAAACGACGGCGAAGGATTATAAAAGGGGGATTAGATGATGGAAACGAGAAGAAAAATGAAACTCGGGACATCCGACAAAGTGATTCTCGGCGTCGGATATACACTGCTCGGCCTGTTCGTGCTGGCAGTCTTTGTGCCGCTTGTGTACGTAGTCCTCGCCTCCTTTATGGATCCGAACGTGCTGAACAATCAGGGGCTGAGCTTCAACTTTAAGGACTGGACGCTGGACGCCTACAGGCGTGTGCTGGAAAATGATATGATCTGGCGGGGCTTCGCCAACTCATTCTTCTATTCAGCGGCATTTACAGTGATCTCTGTATTTGTTACACTGCTCGCCGCTTACCCGATGTCCAAGAAGGAATTTGTAGGACGTAAGTTCTTTAACATTATTTTTGTGATCACGATGTTCTTCGGCGGCGGTATGATCCCCACGTTCATCCTGATCAACAACCTGCACATGGTCAATACGATCTGGGCGATCCTCCTTCCGGGCGCGTTCAACGTGTGGAACATGATCCTCGCAAGAACATACTTCCAGTCGATCCCGACAGAGCTCAGGGAGGCGTCCGCGCTGGACGGGGCGAGCGAGATCCAGCATTTCTTCAAGATCATGCTGCCGGTGTGCAAGCCGATCATCGCCGTGCTGGCGCTGTGGTCTTTTGTGGGAATGTGGAACAGCTATTTTGACGCCATGATCTACTTAAACGACGCGGATATGCAGCCGCTGCAGCTTGTCTTACGGTCGATCCTCGTACAGAATACTCCTCAGCCGGGTATGATCGCGGATATCCAGAGCACGGCGGAGATGGCGAAGGTGGCGGAGCTTTTGAAATATGCGACGATCGTTGTATCGAGCCTTCCGCTTCTGATCATGTATCCGTTCTTCCAGAAGTATTTTGACAAAGGAATCATGGTAGGTTCTGTAAAAGGTTAGGAGGCTGAGAATCGATGAAAAATAGGATCAAGAGACTGACAGGACTGGGACTGTCCCTCGTATTGACACTGTCCCTGTTCGGGTGCAGCAGCGGAAACGCGCGGGTTGCGGACACAGACCCGGATACCCCGGTCGAAGAAGTAACATTTCCGCTCAAGGAGACGAAAGAGCTTTCGTTTATCACAAGCGCTCCGGCGACGACGACGCAGGAGCCCAATGAGAAACTGATCTTCCAGAGGCTGGAGGAGCAGACCAATGTACATATTGACTGGACGTGTTTTGTGGACGACCAGTTTGCAGATAAGAAAAACCTTGCGCTGGCGCAGTTCGGGAACCTTCCGGACGGACTTTTTACGGCGGGCATGAACGACTATGACCTGCTCCGGTATGCAAAGCAGGGGATCATCATCCCACTGGAAAACCTGATCGACAAATATATGCCGAATCTTCAGGCTGTGTTTGAGAAATATCCGGAGTACCGGACCATGGTCACTGCGCCGGACGGGCATATCTACTCGTTCCCTTGGATCGAGCAGCTGGGCGAAGGCAAAGAAGCGATCCAGGCCATCGGTGATATCCCGTATATTAATAAGAAATGGCTGGATTTCCTCGGACTTGAAGTGCCGACTACAACGGATGAACTGGAGCAGGCGCTGATCGCATTCCGCGATAACGCGGACGCCCTTGAAGAGGAATTTGATATCGAGGGCGATGTGATCCCCATGTCGTTTATCATCAACAACGGCGACCAGGATCCGGCGATCCTGATCAACGGCTTTGGCGAAGGCTATGGAGATACCGGCGATCATTTCGCGGTGACAGACGACGGAGAAGTGATCTATACAACGGTGCAGGAAGGCTACAAGGAAGGGATCGAGTGGCTCCACTCTCTTGTGGAGCAGGATCTTGTAGACCCGGAGGCATTTACCCAGGAGTGGTCCACCTATGTGGCGAAGGGCAAGAACCACAGATATGGTCTCTGCTTTACATGGGATATCGCCAATATCGACAACTATGAGGACTACGTGATGATGCCGGCGCTTGCGGGACCGGACGGTCTTGTCAATATCACAAGGCAGAACGGAAGCGAGACCAGCGGATTTGACCGCGGAAGATGCGTGCTCACGACAAGCTGCCGGGATACGGCACTTGCGGCGGCATGGATTGACCAGATGTACGCTCCCCTCCAGTCTCCGCAGAACAACTGGGGAACCTATGGGGAGAAGGACGCGGACAACATTTTTGAGATGAGCACGAACGCCGAGGGCGGACCGATGCTCAAACATCTCGACCTGGGGGACGCTTCCCCGGTGGAAGTGCGGCAGGCGCAGTCTGTCAACGGTCCGCTGGCTGTGCTGAATGATTACTATGACGTCTATGTGACGCAGCCGGACGATGCGAAGTGGCGCCTCGACAATATGCATGAGGTTTATCTGGACGATATGCACAGCAAGTATGTATACCCGAATGTATTTATGAGTATCGACGACACGAACAGAGTGTCGCAGCTGGATACAGATATCAAAAAGTACGCGGAGCAGAAGAAAGCGGACTGGATCTTAAACGGCGGGATCGAGGAAGAGTGGGACGAGTATCTCCAGAAGATGGAAGACTACGGCCTGTCAGAATACCTCCAGATCAAGCAGAAATATTTCGACAGCTATCAGGAGTCCCTTGCGGAAATGGAAGCGGGAGCTTCTGAGGCTGCGGCAGAAAATTAAGCAGGAAAGGAATCGGATCAATATGACAAGTCAGACGCTGCGTGAAGCAAGAAAATATGAAGAGGCATCTGAGAAAATGATAAAACAGGAGGAACGCCCGGATTTTCATCTGTCGGTGCGGACCGGCTGGATGAACGACCCCAACGGATTCTCATATTATAACGGACAGTACCATCTGTTTTACCAGTATAACCCGTATGCGCCGCGCTGGGACTCCATGCACTGGGGGCATGCGGTGACGAAAGATTTTCTGCACTGGGATTATCTTCCGGCAGCTCTGGCGCCGGACGAGGCTTACGACCGGGACGGCTGCTTTTCCGGGAGCGCGTTGACGCTCCCGGACGGCAGACAGCTGCTGATGTACACCGGAGTGCTGCGCGAGCGTAAGGAGAATGGAGAACACTGCGATACGCAGACCCAGTGCCTTGCCGTGGGCGACGGCGTGGATTATGAGAAGTGTGCGGGGAATCCGGTGCTGGACAAAAACGATATCCCGGAAGGAAGCAGTGTCCATGACTTCCGGGACCCGAAGATGTGGCAGGCGGAAGACGGCACCTACTGCTGCGTGGTCGGGAACCGGCCGGCGGACGGAAGCGGGCAGATCCTTTTGTACACCAGCCCGGACGGATTCCAGTGGAAGTTTAAAAGCGTGCTCGCCGCGAACAATAACCGGTTCGGAAAGATGTGGGAATGCCCGGATTTCTTCAGGCTGGACGGCAAATGGGTCCTTCTGACAAGCCCGCAGGATATGCTGCCGGAAGGGTTTGAGTACCATAACGGGAACGGCACACTCTGCCTGATCGGAGAGTATGATGAGGAGACCGGGAAATTTACGGAACAGCATAACCAGGCGATCGACTACGGGATCGACTTCTATGCTCCGCAGACGGTCCTGACTCCGGACGGCAGACGCGTGATGATCGGCTGGATGCAGAACTGGGATGCCTGCAGCCTTCGCTCCCCGGAGGAAAAATGGTTCGGCCAGATGAGCCTTCCCAGAGAACTGTTTCTAAAAGACGGCCGGCTTTATCAGAGACCGGTGAGAGAGCTGGACGAAATGAGAAGAAACAAAGTAGAATACCACAATGTGACGTTCTCCGACGTGATCAGCCTGAACGGGATCAGGGGAAGAAAAGTAGACATGGAACTGACCCTGCGCCCGGCGGAAGGGGAGAAGCTGTATCAGAAGTTTGCCCTGCGTTTCGCGCAGGATGAAAAGTACCAGACAGCGGTCAGCTTCCGCCCCCGCGAGTCGGTCCTCAAGGTGGACCGGAAATTCTCCGGCTCCAGAAGGGCGATCATCCACCAGAGGAGAAGCCTTGTGAACAGTACAAACGGAGAGCTGAAGCTCAGGGTGATCCTGGACCGGTTCAGTGTGGAAGTCTTCGTAAACGACGGCGAACAGGTCATGACGGCGACCATGTATACGGATCAGTCGGCGGACGGGATCTCCTTCTTCGCAGACGGAACAGTGAATATGGATGTGGTGAAATACGATCTTGGGGACTAAAACGGAGAATTAGGCATATTTCTTTCTAATATAGAAAAAACAGGAAAATCATCCCGATAAAACGTACAAAAATATTCGGGATGATTTTCTGAATTTATGAAAATGAGACAAAGTCTATTTACTTTTCAGGCATAAATTGCTATAATCAAGACAATTATAGCGCAGATATGGATTGTTACCAGAAATGGGCAAAACCGATTTCCGAAGAGAGAGGAGTTATTATGACATGATATCTTTCAGGAATCGGTTTTTTTTTATCTGGATCAATATCGCGTTATATGGAAATCTATAGAAATGGAGGGTAGATGAAAAGTGAAAAGTAACAAAATGACTTTTGGGGGTCGCAGAGGGTTCCGCAGGGCGGGATCATTTGTCCTCGCGGCTGCGATGCTGTGCGGCAGTCTTTACATTGCGCCGGCGGCAGAGGCAGAAGCGGCAGACCAGACGGAGTACGAGATTTATCCGACACCTCATGTGATGACGTATGAGGATGGGGATTATATCATTCGCAATGAAGTCAATGTGGTCTACGAAAGCGGGATCGACGATGCGACAAAGGACAGACTGAATGAGACGCTTGAACTGAAGGGCGACATTACAGTCGAAGAATCAGATACTATCGTGGATGGCATGACGAACGTCCTCGTTGGAATCGAAGGATCCGGCGAGTATGTCGACAATTATGCCGACGAGAATATCGAAGTGACGACAGAGGGGCTGTTTGATGAGCTGGACTCTTATGTGCTGGACAGCGGCGACGGAGTTATTACAGTCCTCGGAGCTGATACAGATGCCAGCTTTTACGGCCTGACATCACTGTATCACGTCATTAAGCAGCTGGACAGCTACACGATCCGCAATTTCCACATTGAGGATTGGGCGGACGTGGCAAGCCGCGGATTTATTGAAGGATACTATGGTAATCCGTGGTCAACAGAAGACAGGATTAACCTGATGACATGGGGCGGATACTATAAACTGAATTCTTATTTCTATGCGCCGAAGAATGATCCGAAGCATAACTCCAACTGGAGACAGCTTTATACGGACGAGGAGATCGAGACGCTGATCAAGCCTCTCGCCGACGCGGGAAATGCTTCCAAGTGCCGGTTTGTGTATGCACTTCATACATTTATGAATAATGCAGTCAGGTTTGATACGGAAGAGCATTATCAGGAAGACCTGGCGATTGTGCAGGCAAAATTTGAGCAGGTGATTGAGGCCGGCGTAAGGCAGGTTGCAATTCTGGCCGACGACGCTGCTAATGTGGGAGCAGACAACTACATTAAGTTTTTGAACGATATGACGGACTGGCTGGCAGAGATGGGAAAGAAATACCCGGATCTGAAGCAGACTCTTCCGTTCTGTACAGTTGAATATATGTACAATGGACAGAGCTACTATCAGCAGTTCCCGGAGAATGTACAGATCGTTATGACTGGCGGAAGAATATGGGGCGAAGTAAGCAACAGCTTCACAGAGACCTTTACGAATACGGCAGGACGCGGACCTTACATGTGGATTAACTGGCCTTGTACAGATAACTCTAAGAATCATCTGATCATGGGCGGATACAGCACATTCCTCCATCCGGGGGTAGATCCGGCTAAGATCCAGGGTATCGTGCTGAACCCGATGCAGCAGTCAGAACCGAGCAAGGTGGCAATTTTCGGAAACGCATGCTATTCCTGGAATATATGGGAGACGGAAGAGGAAGCAGATCTGGCATGGAATAATTCTTTTAAATATGTAGATCATAATTCCGCGATCGAGACAGAGGGATCCAACGCGCTCAGAGAACTGTCCAAGCACATGATGAACCAGAACATGGACAGCAGGGTAACAGCGCTTCAGGAATCTGTTGACCTGGCGCCGATGCTCACAGCGTTCAAGGACAAGTTGAACTCTAATACTGTGACAGCAGAGGATGTGGATGCTCTGATTGCCGAGTTTGAAGTGCTTCAGGATGCGGCAGATATATATGAGGCTCAGGCAGGAGATACCAATGTCAGAGATCAGATTATCTACTGGCTGGACTGCTGGGATGATACGACAGACGCGGCGATTGCATATCTGAATGGAGTTAAGGCAGTAATCAACGGCGACACGACCGCGATTCTTCAGTACAACACTGCCGGAAAGACGGCGTTTGACAGCTCTAAGACGCATGCGCTCTGGTACCTTGACCATTATGAGTATGCAGAGGCAGGCGTACAGCATATCGTTCCGTTTATCCAGGCGACAGCGGATTACGTTTCCAAGTATGCGGAGACGGCTATGAACCCGGATGCGCTGATCCAGTCCTTTATCACAAACAGGGCAGATACTCCGAACGGAAGCACGGATAATGTATTTGACGGCGACGACGGTACGATGGCAAGCTACCGGAATCCGGTCTGGATTTACACAGGCGATTATGTAGGCGTGATGTATAACCGTGTGATTAACATCAGCGATATCCGTTTCCTGCTGGGTACCGGAAAGAATCATTTTGAGGCGTCAAAGCTTCAGTATACAGTAGACGGATCCGAGTGGCTGGATCTGGAACTGACCGGCATGGAAAATGCATTTACAGGCGTCAGGGATCAGTACCTTGAAGTTGTAGTCGGAACAGAGAACCTTCCGGAAGATTTCCAGGCAATGGGAATCAGGCTGGTGGCAACCGCAGACAACCAGCTGGATGCATATCTGAATGTACATGAGATCCAGATCAACAAAAATTCCGCGCAGCAGCCGGAAGAGCAGGAGAGATACACAGGTACGGTAACGTATGATGGAATCTCCGTTCGGGGCGGAGCTGAAGCAAACTATTTTGACAGCAATGACAGTACGGAAGTACAGCTCGCAAAGGGACCTTACGAGGCTCCGAACCGGGAGATCATTCCTGCCGGCGCTACTCTTACAGTTACATTTGACGAACCGAAGACAGTAGGGTCTTTCAGGCTGGTGCAGGGCGTAAGCGCTGCCGCAGATGTATTCTCCAACGCGGATGTGGAATACCAGGTTGACGGCTCAGATGAATGGGTGAAAGCAGGAACGCTTACAAGTGCAGCTGATCAGACGGTTGATTTCGGAAGCGCTGCTGATGTAAAGGCAGTGCGTATCCTGAACCAGGAAGCTACAAACGGATGGGTCAGAATTTCAGAGATTGAGATTCTTGCTCCTGAAAGCGGAGAAGTGACGCCGATCCAGTACAATGTGATCCGCACGGACCGCTGGAAAGTATATCAGGGATCCGAAGCAAATCTTTATGACGGAAACGACGACAGCTTTGTATGGTATGATCCGGACGGCGATGATAATACAACGGGAGACGACTTCCTTGTAGATGATTATCTGGGATATGATCTCGGAAAAGTTGCGAATCTGGTGAGTGCACATATCGTAGTCGGACATGACGGCGGCGACAAGCTTGTCAACTATACGATTGAGACGTCTGTTGACGGTGATACATGGACTCCGGTGGAAGGATATGAGAATTATACAGGAGCAGCTTCCGGCAAGGATACGCTGGACATCGACCTGACAGGAACGAGCGCTCAGTATATCCGCATCAGAAACCTGACACAGCAGGGAAGCTGGGGCAAGTTCTCTGAGTTCACAGTAGAGGAGGAACAGCAGGCAGGAGGAACATCCGAGTACGTATATACGAATGTGGCTTCTGATATCACAGCTGTGGCAGATGAGGGAATCGTTTCCCTTACAGCAGGTACGGTTTACCTGAATACAGATGAGTATATCGGCGTAAAGCTTGACCGAATCAAGAATGTGACAGGTGTTGCGGCATCTGAACTTCCGGAAGGTACAGTGCTTGAGACTTCCATGAACGGCATTGTCTGGAGCGAGTACAGCGGAGAAAATGTTGACGCAAGATATATCCGTATCCGCAGCACGGAGGACAGCGTAGAGCTTAATCTGGAGCAGTTCGATGTGAATTACGCGTTTATCGGAGCTAAGTCAGTGGAAAGTGATTTCGCGATGGCTCAGACGACAAATGATATGCGAGTCTCCGGTACAGTAGAGAATGTTTTTGACGGCGACCTGAGCACAATCGGTATGATCAACGGCGCACAGGAGGCCGGAAAGCATATTACCTTTGACCTTGGACAGGTGATCCATTTCTCATCCCTGCGTTACTACATCATCGAGACGCAGCTCAATTATCTGAGAAATGCTGACTTTGAAGTATCCGTTGACGGTGAAGAGTGGACAACCGTTCTTCATGTGGGACAGGAGACAGAGAATGTATGGGATGATACAACTGCAAAAGATATGCAGGGCATCACACTGACACATGACGACATGAACCCGGGATATATGTATGCTGAGGCAGCAGATCTTGATGTAGACGGAAGATATATCCGCATTACCCCGGTGGAGACATATTCTCACAGATGGGTCGGCTTCAGCGAGCTTCAGATTAACGGCGGAGCATATATTTCCACAGAAGGAAACCGTGATATCATTTCTGAAGACGTGGAAGAGGAAGGCAAGATCCCGTCTAATATGCTGGATGGAAATTACAGTACAACTTACAAATCGTCTGCAGCGGACAGCTCATTCACTTACCGTCTCTCTGAGCCGGAAGGCGCGGCGTCCATCAGGCTGATCCAGCTCGGCGAAGTATCGAATGCGGAAGTGACTGCGAAATATATCGGTGAGGATGGAGAGGAAAGCCTCGGAAAACTGAACCAGGCAGTCAATGAATTTATTCTTCCGGAAGGAAAGACGCTGGAGAGCATCACTGTCACATGGGCAGATCCGATTCCGGAGATTGCTGAGATTACTGTATCCGCAGAACGCGGGGCAGCAGTCGACAAGAGCGCTCTTGGAGCAGCCCTGGAACAGGCGGCAGAGGATACATGGACAACAGACAGCAAGAATGCTTATCAGACGGCATGGGATGTGGCAAACGATGTTTACGGCAATGCGAACGCAAGCCAGACGATCGTTGATTCAGCGCTCGGCTCCCTGCAGACGGCATACAACAATGCTGTGCTGAAAGCGTCAAACGCAGAGGAGCTTCAGGCTCTGGTTGACAGCAAAGTAAGCAACGAGAAGACGATCTATACAAGTGTAACCTACAGTGCTTATGAATCCGCGCTGAATAAGCTGGCGGCAGCACTGGAGAATGCAGACAACCTGTCCCAGGCTGAAGCGGATACGCTGAAAGCGAATGTTGAAAATGCACAGGCGGCTCTTGCATATTCATCGAGAAACCGTGAGCTGGCTGAATTGGAAGCAGCGACATATGCATTATACAACGCAGAAGACTATACAGCTTCAAGCTTCCAGGCATTGACAGACGCGAAGAACGCGATCGACGCACTTGTCGCAGCGGACAAAGAGGCTGAGACGGCTGGCGCAGAACGTGTGAATCCGCAGGAGTTTATTGACGCGAGAACAGCATTCCAGAGTGCAGTGGCAGGACTTGAATACGCAGGCGGCGAGGAGCCGGATGAAGAGATTTCCACGGCAGTCCTTGAATATGCGATCGAGCTTGCGCAGGATGTAAATACAGACGGCGTCATGGAAGTGGTGAAGGAGAACTTTGAGAAAGCGCTCCAGACCGCAGAGGATGTCCTCGCAAGAGTGCAGTCCGGCGACAAGACAGTGACACAGAACGAAGTGGATACGGCTTGGCAGAATCTGATCAAGGCAATGCAGTACATGGAGTTCAAGGGAGCAGATAAGAGTGATCTTGAGAAGGTGATCGCGCTTGCCGAGGAGATGAACGGCAATCTGGACGCATATCTTGACGGCGGAAAAGAAGCGTTTACATCAGCCCTGACCGCAGCAAAAGAAGTCTATGACGATGAATTTGCAGATGAGGAAGAGGTAAGCGGCGCATGGAAGAACCTGCTGGATGCAATGGCGAACATGATGCTCAAGCCGGATAAGGGGCTTCTTGAAGATTTGATCGCGCAGGCGGAAGGCCTGAACGAGGCGGACTACGATGCAGAGAGCTTCGCAGTGGTGCGTGCGGCTCTTACCGCGGCGAAGGAAGCCTTCGAAAATGAGGATGCGACCCGCGAAGAAGTCAATTCGAGTGCAGCAGCGCTTAAGAGCGCGCTGGCGCAGCTGACGCCGGCCGACAGCAGTACGCAGGGAACAGATACTGGAAATGACAGTAAAGACAGCGGAAAAGACGGCAGCATCAGCGGAACATCATCCGACAATAAGAAAGCAGATACAGCCGGAGCAGTTAAGACCGGCGACACTGCGAACGTTATACCGATCGTGATCGTGCTTGTGATCTGCGCAGCAGCAGTAGTTGCAGTAATCGTGATCAGAAATAAGAAACGCTAGACAGATGAGCGTGTAACAAAAAAGATGCGGCTCCGATGAGGAGCCGCATCTTTTTTGCAGCAGTTTTCTTAAGCGGACAGGATCCGCCTTGTCAGCTCCGGCGGGGTGTTTTATACTAAGGGATATGAGGAGATGATTTGGATGAGGATTTTGATCGCGGAAGATGAAAAGGACCTGAACCGGATGCTGGTGTCAAGACTTGAGACAGAGCACTACAGTGTGGACTCCTGCTTTAATGGACAGGAGGCTCTGGAATATCTGGAGAGCGCGGAGTATGACGCGGCGGTTCTGGATATCATGATGCCGGTCATGGACGGGCTGACCGTGCTCAGGCAGATGCGCAGGAAGAATATCAGTACGCCGGTGCTGCTCCTGACGGCAAAGGACAGCATCGAAGACAGAGTGAACGGGCTGGATGCCGGGGCAAACGATTATCTTGTGAAGCCATTTGCGTTCGAGGAGCTTTCCGCCCGGATCAGAGTGCTTCTGAGAAAGCCTGCGGAGACGCCGAAGACATGCTACAGGGTCGGGGATCTGGAGGTGCATATGGACACGCACCAGGTGCTCAGAGGAGGCATCGAGATCAAGCTCTCCGGCAAAGAGTTTGCCCTGCTGCGGTATATGGTCCAGAATGCCGGCACCGTGCTCTCGAGAGAGAGGCTGGAGCAGCATCTCTGGAACTACGACTATATGGGGAGCTCGAATGTGATCGACGTGTATATCCGCTACCTCCGCAAAAAGATCGACGACGGGCACGAGCCGAAGCTGATCCACACCGTGCGCGGCGCCGGGTATGTTTTAAAGGAGAAAGAATGAAGAGACTGTCGTTAAAGATCAAGCTGACGCTTTTGTATACTTTTTTTATGGTGCTTGCAACGTGTGCGGTGCTTGCTATCCTGCTTTCCCTGAGCAATCGGGAGATCCTCGCCGGTGCACAGTCCAGGCTGGAGCGCCGGGTGCAGGACAGCGCAGACGACGTCACCCTGGAGGACGGCGGGCTGCGGGTGGACTCGGATTTCTATTCTGTGGCCAAGGACGTATACCTGTCTTTGTATACTGAGGACATGTATTTCCTGTACGGCAGGGTTCCCTATGGCTTTGATGTGCAGCCGGAGATTGCGGACGGCCGGACGAGACGGATCGCAGAGGGGAATACGGACTGGTATGTATATGACATGTCCTTCCGCCTGGCGGAAGATTATACGGTTTATCTCAGGGGAATTACATCGGTGACAGACGCGGAGGCAAGCTTTGGCGTCACGATCCGCTTTGCGGTGATCCTGTTTCCCCTGATGGCGCTGGTGACCGCGGTGATCGGATACAGGTTTACCAGGAGGACGCTCCTTCCGGTGAAGCAGATCACGCGCACTGTACAGAAGATCCGTGCGGATGCGGATCTGTCGCGGAGGATCGGGCTGAAGGCTCCGGAGGGGAGAGAAAGAAGGAACCGGGATGAGATCTACGGACTTGCCGGTACATTTGACGATATGCTGGAAGAACTGGAGGAAGTGTTTCAAAGAGAAAAGCAGTTTACCTCGGACGTGTCACACGAGCTCCGCACTCCGATCAGCGTGATCCTGGCACAGTGCGCGGAATGCCTGGAGGATGAGGGGCTGACCGCGCGGCAGAGAGAGCAGCTTCTTCTGATCGAGCGGAAGGCGAAGGATATGGCGGGAATGATCTCTCAGCTCCTTTTCCTGTCCCGCGCAGACCAGGGACGCCAGCCGCTCCAGAGGGAGCCGGTCAATGTGAGCGAGCTTACATTGATGACGGCGGAAGAGCAGCAGCTCCTGGCAGACGCGGAGGGCAGAGGCGTGCGGATCAGCTGCGACGCGGGCAGCGATATCACCGCCTGTGTGGATGAGACACTGTTTATCCGGCTGCTTGTCAACCTGATCTCCAATGCAGTTTCCTACAGCAGACCGAACGGAAAGGTGACGGTCTCCCTCTCCTGTGCAGACGGAGAGATCAAGGGAACCGTGCGCGACAATGGAATCGGGATCTCGGAGGAAGATCTGCCGCATATATGGGAGCGGTTTTACCGTGCGGACGCCTCGCGGCAGCCGGGGGGACATTCCGGGCTCGGGCTCTCGATGGTGAAGTGGATCGCGGAAGCCCACGGCGGCTCCGTGGAGGCGGAGAGCAGGCTCGGTGAAGGAAGTACATTTACTTTCCATATGCCTGCCGGAGAGCCGGAAGAAAAAAATTAAAAAAAGTTTCTGGGTTTAATCTTCCTTTAATCTTCGCAGTATATAGTATAGTCAACGAAACAAACAATACACCGCAGAGAAATGAAGGGAGAGAAAAATATGATGAAGAAAAACAGGATGAAGAAATATATCGCGGCGGCAGCAGTATCGGCAGCAGTGTTGGGCGCTCTTACAGGGTGCGGAAGCGGAAAGGATATCGGGCGCGACGCGGCGCTGGAGGCGGCGCTGAATGACGCGGGAGTCAGCGAGTCCGAGACGACGAGGCTGAAGGTCTCCGAAGACAGGGACGACGGCAGAAAAGTATATGAGATCCGTTTCGACGTCGCGGAAAAGGAATATGATTATGAGGTCCTGGCAGCCGACGGAAGTATCATAAGCTCCGAGATAGATATGAATGAGAATTACAGGCCGTCCTCTGAGGAAACCGGTTCCCAGGGAGGAACGGCGGCGCAGGATGGAAGCGCGGACCAGGGGGCTTCTGCGGGAGCAGATACAGCTCAGGCACAGAACGGCGGCCAGGAGAACAGCGGGACGTCAAATCCCCGGCAGAACGGCAGCGCGGCGGACGCCGGCGTTGCAGTCAGTGTCGATGAGGCGATCGGCATCGCGCTGGCGAGGGTAGAAGGGGCGACGGACCGGGATATCCGGATCGAGCTGGATTACGATGACGGCCGCTACAAGTACGAAGGCGAGATTATTTACCAGATGGTGGAATATGATTTCGAGATCGATGCAAATACAGGAACGATTCTTGAGTGGAGTGAAGAACGGGAGTAAGATTGCAGAGAATAAAATTGCAGGAAATAAAATTACAGGGAAAAAGAGGGAGCCGCCCGCGGAGGGCGGCTCCCAGTGCGTTTTCAGGCGGCGTATATATTGCTGAAGAAGCCGGAGTGCGGGCGCCGAAGAACGAGGAGGTTGTTATCCTGGCTGCTTTCGTTTATAATACTGGTATATCGGTGACAGATTTCGATAAATTTTTTACAGGAGAGGATAAACATATGATAAAAGTTCAGGAGTTCAGAGGACATATCCGCAACTGGGAAGAACTGTGCGAGCGCCTGGGGCTCAGTCTTGATCTTTCAAGGGAAGAGCGCGAGGAGGAGATTCTGGTCAGAGCCTATGAGACATGGGGATATGAGATGGCTGACCACATGCACGGTATGTTTGCGTTTGCGCTGTGGGATGACAGGGAGAAGAAGCTCTTCTGTCTGAGAGACCATTTCGGCACCAAGCCGTTCTACTATTACGAGACTGCAGAAGGGAAGCTGCTCTACGGTACGATGATCCGTCAGATCATGGAGCAGCCGGGATTCGTGAAGGAGCTCAATGAGGAGATGCTGCAGATCTATCTGAGCCTCACCTATGTGGCGGGAGAGAATACATTTTTCCGGGGGCTGAAAAAGCTTATGCCGGGACATTATCTGATCTGGCAGAATGGGAAGCTCAAGGTGGAGAGGTACTGGACGCCGGAGTTCCACCCGGATGAGAGTAAATCTTTAGAGGAATGGGCGGATGAGATCCACAATACGCTCAGGGAGATCATGCCTGAAGTGAAAGCTGCGGATGAAACGGCGGAATCCTTCCTGTCAGGCGGCGTGGACTCTTCCTATGTGCTGGCAATGTCCGATGCGGAGATCTCAGATTCCTGCGGTTATGACGAAGCGCGGTTCGACGAGTCCGGGCTGGCGAAGCAGACAGCGGATATCCTGGGGCGGAAGAATCTGAGGTGCCTGATTACGCCGGAAGAATATTTCGCGATTGTTCCGTATGTAATGTACAACATGGAGCAGCCGCTGGGCGACGCCTCTGCGATCGCATTCACGATTGCCTGCAATGAGACGGCGAAGCATACAAAGCTCTGCTACTCCGGTGAGGGGGCGGACGAGTTTTTCGGCGGATATAATATGTACCGCAATGCAGAGCGCTACGGCGACAATCTGAAGACCTTTTACGTCGGCAATACGAATATCATGAAGGAAGACGAGAAGAAGCGCATCCTGAAGAAATACGATCCGGACGTGCTGCCGATCGAGCTTGTGCAGCACATTTATGAAGAGACGGAAGGCCTCGATCCGCTGACGAAGATGTCTGATGTGGATATTCAGATCTGGCTGGAAGGGGACATTTATCTGAATGTGGATAAGATGAGCACGGCCGCAGGCCTGGAGATCCGCATGCCGCTCACAGACAGGAGGATCTTTGATATCGCGTCAAGGATGCCTGCGCGGTTCAAGGTAAATGAGGAGCAGAACAAGGTGGCGTTCCGCACCGCCGCCGCGAAGGTGCTCCCGGATGAGATCGCGTTCCGAAAGAAGCTGGGATTCATCGTGCCGATCCGTATCTGGATGGCGGACGAGAGATATAACGGTGATGTGCGCAGGCTGTTCCACAGTGAGATCGCGGAGAAGTTCTTTAATGTGGATGAGATCCATGCGATTTTTGACGACTATGTGGGAGGAAATTCAGATAACTGGAGAAAGGTCTGGACGATCTACACCTTCCTTGTATGGTATGAAGAGTATTTTGTGAAGAGATAGGTTACAGTTTGCACCGTACTCAGGAACGGGGGGCATCGTCATGCCTGCATGTAAGAGGCATTCACCCTGTCCCTGAGTGCGAGTGAAACTCGCCGCCGCCCTCATAAGCAGTCTTAGCACGAAGTGCGGGACTGGAGCGCGCCAGCGCGACGAGTGCGCATGCGGGCGGCGGTTAGGGGCGAAATGTAACAAAGACAGCGGATCGCGGGCGGGAGGGGCACTTGAGGTGCTTGACATCCGCCTGCTCCTGTGCTAACCTTTTTTACAGACCTGAAGAATCTGAAATATCGAGAAAAGCGACGACGAAGAGAGTAATCTGTCGGAGATCCTACAGAGAAGTTCCGTGAGGACTGCGAAGCTCCGGGCGAGCGGCAGGCCGTGCTGAGAGGAACGGGTGGAAGGCAGACGAAGATGGCTTCTGAGCAGCGCACCGACCTGCACCACGGGTGCAGCAGGCTGCGACGGGTCCGCCCTTTACAGCGGAGGAGTGCTGATCGGCACTCGCCGAGGTCCTTTCCGCGAGGAATGGATGAAAAGAAGTGGTAACACGGAATCAATCCCGTCTTCTTAAGCTGTAAGAAGGCGGGATTTTTTCGAGATTTAACAGTGCAAAAAGGGACAGGGCAAAATTCATTTAGGGACACAGTGAACTGCAATTGGGGACGTAGCAGAATTGAATTTGACTACGTCCCGGAAAGAGAGGTAAGTATGTCAGAGAAACCGAAGTATTATATTTCAACAGCGATCGCCTACACGTCAGGTAAGCCGCATATCGGCAACACATACGAGATCGTGCTGGCGGATGCGATCGCGCGCTACAAGAGAAGCCAGGGCTATGATGTCTATTTCCAGACGGGGACAGACGAACACGGACAGAAGATCGAACTGAAAGCGGAAGAGGCGGGAGTGACGCCAAAGGAGTTCGTCGACAATGTCTCGGAAGAGATCAGGAAGATATGGGATATGATGGATACGTCCTATGATAAGTTTATCCGTACGACAGATCCGGATCACGAGAAGCAGGTGCAGAAGATTTTTAAGAAACTGTACGAACAGGGCGATATTTACAAGGGGTATTACGAAGGAATGTACTGTACGCCGTGCGAATCCTTCTTTACGGAGTCACAGCTTGTGGACGGCAAGTGCCCGGACTGCGGACGCGAGGTGCAGCCGGCGCGGGAAGAGGCATATTTCTTTAAAATGAGCAAATATGCGGACCGCCTGATCGAGCACATCAACACGCATCCGGAGTTCATCCAGCCGGTTTCCCGCAAGAATGAGATGATGAACAATTTCCTTCTCCCGGGCCTGCAGGATCTGTGCGTATCCAGGACGTCCTTCAAGTGGGGAATCCCGGTAGATTTTGACGATAAGCATGTTGTATACGTGTGGCTCGATGCACTCACCAACTATATCACCGGCATCGGCTATGACTGTGATGGGAACAGCTCCGAGAAGTTCGGAAAATACTGGCCGGCTGATCTGCACCTGATCGGCAAGGATATTATCCGCTTCCATACGATTTACTGGCCGATCTTCCTCATGGCACTGGGACTTCCGCTGCCGAAGCAGGTGTTCGGACATCCGTGGCTTCTCCAGGGAGACGGCAAGATGAGCAAGTCAAAGGGAAATGTACTCTATGCCGATGAACTTGTCGATTTCTTCGGCGTGGACGCAGTCCGCTATTTTGTGCTCCATGAGATGCCTTTTGAAAACGACGGGATCATTTCCTGGGAGCTGATGGTGGAAAGGCTCAATTCTGACCTGGCAAATACGCTTGGCAACCTTGTGAACCGTACGGTTTCTATGACGAACAAATATTTCGGCGGAACCGTTTCGGACAAGGGCGCTGCAGAAGAGGTGGATGCGGACCTGAAGGCTGTGATGGAAAATACGCCGAAGGCGGTTGAGGAAAAGATGGACGGTCTGAGAGTAGCCGACGCCATTACAGAGATCTTCAATCTGTTCAAGCGCTGCAATAAGTATATCGATGAGACTATGCCGTGGGCTCTTGCTAAGGACGAGGCGAAGAAAGACCGCCTGGAGACTGTTCTCTGGAACCTGATCCAGGGAATCTCCGCAGGCGCAAGGCTTCTTGAATCCTTCATGCCGTCCACGAGCAAAAAAATCCTGGATCAGCTTGGAGACGGCCATGTGACAGACAAGCCGGAGATCCTGTTCCAGAGACTTGATGTGGAAGAGGTTCTGAAGAAGGTGGAGGAGCTCCACCCGGTGGAAGAGGAAGAGACAGTGGAGGAAAATGTGATCGACATCGAGGCAAAACCGGAGATCACATATGACCAGTTCAGCGCGATGCAGTTCCAGGTAGGCGAGATCATTGCCTGCGAGGAAGTGAAGAAATCACGCAAGCTCCTCTGCTCCCAGGTGAAGATCGGAAGCCAGGTGAAGCAGATCGTATCCGGCATCAAGGCATACTATACGCCGGAAGAGATGGTCGGCAAGAAGGTTATGGTGCTTGTGAACCTGAAGCCTGCCAAGCTCGCAGGAGTCGTTTCCGAAGGAATGCTTCTCTGCGCGGAAGACGCAGAAGGGAACCTGGCGCTTGTCACACCGGAGAAAGACATGCCGGCAGGCGCTGAGATCTGCTAAAATCGGCGGAAAAACGTTCAAAAAGGGACGGGGCAAACTGCATTTTGGGACACAGTGAACCGCAATTGGGGACACACTGAATTTCAATTGGGGACGTAGTAAAATTGAATTTTACTACGTCCCCAATTGACGTCCTGCCCGCAGCAAGCGGAACATTCTCCTCGCGGCATCGAGATACAGTTCTTCCGCATGTTCCATTGCCTCCTCCAGAGGCATGATCCCATTCACGGTAGTTATAATCGAATCGACACCGTATTCATAAAGTCTTTCCGCGCCCGGCCCCATGCTGCCGACAATCGCTGCCACCGGAATCCCGCGCTTCCGGCAGTGCATCCCGACCCCCTGCATGACTTTCCCGGAGACGGACTGCCAGTCTGCCGTCCCTTCCCCCGTTACGACAAGGGAGACGCCTTCCAGCCTGCGGTCAAACTCAGCGAGCTCCAGGACAGTCTCAATTCCGGACTTGAGTTTCCCGTTTAAAAATACCATAAGGGCAGCGCCCAGCCCTCCGGCGGCGCCTGCGCCGGGAACGGTATCCATGTCAACGCCGAACCGGCGGAGCAGAACATCCCGGTAATTGCACATACCGGTCTCCAGTTCATCCAGCACTTCTGGGGGTCCCCCCTTCTGTTTCCCGAAGGTATATGTGGCACCGGACGGACCGCACAGGGGATTCGTGACATCGCACATGACGGTAAAGGTACATTCCTTCACCCGCGGATCCATTCCTGAGAGGTCAATGGAGCGGACACGGATCAGATCTTTCCCCCGGCCTTCCAGCTCCCGGCCGGAGCCGTCCAGAAAACGTACGCCGAGCGCACGCATGCAGCCCATGCCGCCGTCGTTCGTGGCGGAGCCGCCGATGGCGATGGAAATGTCGCGGAATCCCTTCGAGAGTGCGTCCTCGATCATCTCACCGGTCCCGTATGTCGTAGTCTCCAGCGGATTCCTTTTCCCAGCAGGAACTAGAGGAAGCCCTGACGCGGCAGCCATCTCCATAACAGCGCGGGTGCTGTCAAGCTGCACGTAGGAAACAGGGACTCTCTCCATGAGAGGTCCTGCCGCCGTCATATAGATCCTCGTCCCGCCAGCAGCGGAGAGCACAGCGTCTGCGGTTCCCTCTCCTCCGTCGGCAATCTCGATACTGCCGCACACGCATCCGGGAAAGATCTCGCCGGCAGCCTGTGTGAGCAGCTCAGCCGTGCGCCGCGACGTCAGTGAGCCTTTGAAGGAATCAGATGCAAATAAAAATTTCATACAGCAATTCACCTCCGTCTGTATTTCCGAATATAGTATACGATAAAAGCAAGCGCGCTGACAGTCCAGGTTACCGGATAGCTGTAAATGATCGCCGGGATCGTGGGCGAGACCTTCATCACTACAGCAAGCCAGATGATGCGGAACAGGCAGACGCCCGTCAGCGTAATGACCATCGGTACGATTACATCCCCGACGCCCCGCAGCGCCCCTGCGAGCACCTCGATGACGACATAGACGATGTACCACGGGATGATGAGGATGAGCATATTGCAGCCGATCCGGATCACATCTGTGTCTGCGGTAAACATGCGGAAAAGGATCTCTCTTGCCGCGACCAGGAACAGAACGAGAACGCCAGATACCGCCAGGTCGATCAGAAGGCAGACCCATGTGCTCCGGCGCACTCTGTCCATCTTGCCCGCGCCGTAGTTCTGCCCCACAAACGTAGTGATCGAGATGCCGAAAGCGGTGCTGACCATCCAGAAAATAGCGTCCAGCTTGCCGTAGGCGGACCAGGCGGCGGTGGTGTCGGTGCCAAAGGTGTTGATCGAGGCCATGATCGCGATATTGGTGATGGAGAACAGGACGGATTCCAGTCCTGTAGGGATCCCCATCTTAAGCTGTGTCTTCAGCACAGTCCCGTGAAAACGAATACCGCGGAGGGAAAGATGAAGGATATTCTGCGACCGCATCAGATCCCGCGTGACAAGGACGGCGCTCACTGCCTGTGCGATCAGCGTGGCGACCGCCGCGCCCATGACTCCCATATGGAAAACGATGACGAACAGGCAGTCCAGCACGATATTGATGATGCAGCAGATGATCAGATAGTACAGCGGCCGCTTCGAATCTCCCGTGGCGCGGAGGATCGCGGAACCCATATTGTAGATCAGCACGAACAGGATCCCTGCGAAATAAATCCGCAGATAGATGATAGAATCCTGCATGGTGTCGGCAGGCGTGCGCATGAGTTTGAGCAGAGCCGGCGTGCACAGGATGCCGATGACTGTGAGAACCGCGCCGCCCGCTGCGGCGATCGCATATGCGTTGTGCAGCCCCTGGTTTGCCGCTTTTTCATTTCTTGCGCCGAAGAACTGCGCGATCGTGACAGAGGCGCCGGAGGAAAGGCCGGTGAAGAAGCCGACGACCAGGGCGACGATCTGCGCGGAGGATCCGCCCACACTGGCGAGGGCCTCCTTCCCCACGAACTGTCCGACGATCACGCTGTCTATCGTGTTGTAGAGCTGCTGAAAAAATGTGCCCAGCAGGATCGGGAAAAAGAAGAGCAGAAGCTGCTTCCAGATGATCCCTTCGGTAATTGCATTTTTTGCCTGAGATGGTGATTCCATAGGTAAAACTTCTTTCTGTCGTATATTTGCCGAACCATATTATATAGAAGATGAGAAAGAGAAGCAATAGGAATACAGAAGATAATCAATCAGCGCGCCTTCATCTATCCAGAGACGAAAGCGCGCTGATTTCTAAAAGAAAGGTTTCCTGACTGCCATTGACTATTTATACCACACTGCGGCTTCATACGGCCTTAAATGCATCACGCCGTGCTCCGCGCTGACAGCATCCTTGTAGTTCCCGATTACCCGGTCATACCCGTCCACATCCGGGGCGCCCTTCCAGGTATACTCTCTTCCGTAGAAGTTTGCCGCGACGATGAGTTCATGTCCTTCATAGGTCCTGCGGTAAGCGAATACGCAGGAATTTTTTACTGCAAGCGGCTCGATATCGCCGTATGCGATAACGTCCATCTCTTTTCTCATGGCGATGAGTTTCTGGTAATAGCGGAAAATGGAGTCCTCGTCCTTGAGCTGATCCGCCGCGTTGATCTTCGTGTGGTTTCCGTTTACCGCGATCCAAGGCTCTGCGCTGTCCTCTGCCGCGAATCCGGCATATTTGGAGTCATCCCACTGCATCGGCGTACGGCCGTTGTCTCTGGAGTGGATCTGTATGATGCGCAGGGCGTCTGAAGCGGACAGCCCTTTGCCCTGAAGGATCTGATAGTGGTTCAGGCTCTCCACATCCTTGAACTGGGAAATATCCGTGAAATCGGTGTTGGTCATGCCGATCTCCTCTCCCTGGTACACATACGGGGTGCCGCGCAGGCAGTGGATGATCGTCCCAAGCATCTTTGCGGATTCTTTCCAGTATTTTCCCTCATCTCCGAAACGGGAAACGACGCGGGGCTGGTCATGGTTGCACCAGAACACTGCGTTCCATGCATTGTGCTCAGCCATCTTGGTCTGCCAGTCAAAGATGATATCCTTGAGCTTCTGGAAATCTGCCGGCACAAGCACCCATTTCTCGTTGCCCATGAAGTCCACCTTCAGGTGGTGGAAGCTGAATACCATGGACAGCTCCCCTGTATCACGTCCTGCATATTTGAAGCAGTTTTCCATGGTGGTGCTGGACATCTCGCCAACTGTGACGATCCCTGGGTCAGTGCCGAAGGTGGCGTCATGCATTTCCTTCAGATACTGATGGATCTTCGGGCCGTCTGTATAATACTTCCGGCCGTCGCCGGTCTCATCATCCTCATAGCACGCCTTGCTGATCAGGTTGATGACGTCGAAGCGGAATCCCCTGACGCCTTTCTCCATCCAGAACTTCAGGATCTTCTGGATCTCCTTGCGCAGATTTTCATTCTCCCAGTTTAAGTCCGCCTGGGTCACGTCAAAGAGGTGCAGATAGTATTCGTCAAATTTTTCGACATACTCCCATGCGTTTCCACCGAATTTGCTCTCCCAGTTGGTAGGCGGGACGCCGTCGCCTTTTCCCTTGCGGAAGATGAAGAAATCCTTGTAGTACGGGTCTCCATCCATCGCTTTTCTGAACCATTCGTGGCGGGTAGACACGTGGTTGAACACCATGTCGAACATCAGCCCGATGTCCCGCTTCCCGGCCTCTGCGATAAGTTCCTCCACATCCTCCATGGTGCCGTAGCTGGGATCGATGTTGTAGTAGTCCTCCACATCGTACCCGTTGTCGTTCTGCGGGGATACGAAGAACGGAGTGAGCCAGATGTAATCTGTGCCGAGCTCTTTGATATAGTCCAGTTTTTCAATAACGCCGCGGAGGTCGCCGAGCCCATCCTTGTTGGTGTCGCAGAATGATTTCGGATAAATCTGGTATACAGTGCTCTTTCTGAAATCTTTATTCATAATCTCAATACCTGCCCTTTCCATTACATTTTCCTGGTGATACTGTACGCGCCGCACGCCGGCCGCCGCTGCAGCTGTCCGGTGTGCGGCGCAGTTTCTGCTCTCTATGATCTCGGGAGGTGACTGCTTAATCCCAGGAGATCACTGTCGCCTCTCCGGCCTTTGCGTCGATGCCCGAGTGCATCTTGATGTTTGCCGCATTTCCCTCAGAGGTTACGATCAGCATTGTCGTGCACGGATGTCCGGCTGCCTTGATCTTCGCCGGATCGAACTCGATCAGCGGCTGTCCTGCCTTTACATGGTCTCCTTCGTTTACAAGGAGCCTAAATCCGTCTCCGCCCATGTCTACCGTGTCAACGCCTACATGGATCAGAAGCTCTACGCCGTTAGGCAGCGAAAGTCCGCAGGCATGGCCTGTATCAGCCATCACAACGCTTACGTCACAGTCTGCCGGTGCAGTCACTACAGTGTTAGAAGGCTCGATCGCGAGACCGTCTCCCATGATTTTCTGGGAGAATACGTCGTCCGGCGCTTCCTCGATCGGCATTACCTTTCCGTCAAGGATGGACTTCAGCTCTTTTACATCAGCTGCTGCGCTCTCAGTTTTTGCCTCAACTGCTGCGGAAGCTGTATCTGCCTCGGAAACCGCCGCCGGAGCTGCTTCTTTACCGTATCTGTCTTCTTTTGAAAGCTTGATCCGTCCTACGATGAAGGTCAGTGTGAACGGAACCACGATCGCCACTGCCATGGCAAGGAGGAAGATCAGGTAGTACTGCGGTTTGATCGACAGGATTCCCGGAAGACCGCCGACACCGATGCTCAGAGCCTCGACGCCGAAGCCTACAGAGATCATTGCTGCGCAGCAGGAGCCGATCATGCCGCACACCAGCGGGAACACATATTTCAGGTTGACACCGAAGAGGGCGGGCTCAGTCACACCTAAGTAACAGGAGATACATGCCGGCACATTGACCTGCTGTGCGCGCTCGTTCTTTTTCTGGAGAACGCTCATTGCAAGTACGCTGGAGCCCTGTGCGATATTGGACAGAGCGATCATCGGCCACAGGATCGTACTTTCAGCCGGTGAAGCCAGGAGCTGTGAATCGATGGCGTTTGTCATGTGGTGCAGACCGGTCATGACGAGCGGCGCGTACAGAAGACCGAATACCGCTGCGAACAGGAAGCGGAAGTCGGAAGTCAGTCCTGCGTAGACTACATTTCCGATGGCATCGCCGATCGCCCAGCCGATCGGTCCCACGATCGTGTGTGCGATGATGACTGCCGGCACCAGTGAGCAGAACGGAACAACGATCATGCTGATGACTTCCGGACATATTTTCTTGAAGAATTTCTCAAGGTATACAAGGACGAAGCCTGCCATCATTGCCGCGATGACCTGTCCCTGGTAGCCGATCATCTCAACCTGCGCGAAACCGAAATCCCATACCGGTATCTCGCCTGCGGGTGTAGAGGATACGCTGAAACCGTTCAGGAGCTGTGAGGATACGAGCGTCAGACCGAGGATGATACCGAGGATCTGAGTTGTTCCCATCTTTTTCGTGATGGACCACACAATGCCTACGGGCAGCAGGTGGAAGACCGCTTCGCCGATCAGCCAGAGGAAGTTATATGTTCCTGCCCAGAACTGAGAGATATCTGCGAGGCTCTCTGTTCCGTTATTGAAGAAGTTGATCTCACCGATCACGTTTCGGAAGCCGAGTACAAGACCGCCGCAGATCAGGGCCGGGATCAGTGGCGCGAAGATCTCGCCCAAGGTGCCCATGATCTTCTGGAGCGGGTTCTGGTTTGTCTTGGCCGCCGCCTTCACGGCGTCCTTGCTCACGCCCTCGATCCCTGCGTAAGCGGTAAATTCATTGTAGAAAACGGAGACATCATTTCCGATGATGACCTGATACTGGCCGGCCTGTGTGAACGTGCCCTTGACGCTTGGCAGCTCCTCAATCGCCTTTTCATCCGCTTTCTTCGGATCAACAAGAACAAAACGCATTCTTGTCATACAGTGGGAAACGGCCTGGATATTCGCTTTCCCGCCGATGAGATCCAACAGACGTTTTACATCATTTTCATACTTTCCCATCGTTTCTCTTCCTTTCCTTTTTATAAGGTTTCAAGTCCTATTTTATGCCGAACTTGTTTGAACAACTATACTATAGCATGCTTGTTTAAACATGTCAATGACATTTTCGGACGGAAGTGACTTTCGTGATTTCTGAACAAAATGTCAGGCTGTATTTTGTTCAAAACTTTTAGAATGGCAGCCGGAAGAACATTTCACTTGATTTTCACCGCGGACATTTTTATAATGAGAGATAGATGTTTAAACAAGAAGGGGGCGTAAGGATGCCTAAAGCAAAGTATGACCATATTTATAGAGATTTAAAAGAAAAGATAGAGACAGAGTTTTATGCATATCAGCAGATGCTCCCGTCGGAGAATGTGTTTGTGAAGGAATACGGATGTTCCCGCAATACAGTGCGCAGAGCGCTTGCAGAGCTGACTGCCGAAGGATATGTCCAGCCGATGCACGGGAAAGGCGTGAGAAATATTTTCCAGCCTGTGGAGCAGACGGCGTTCACAGTCGGCGGCATCGAATCGTTCAAGGAATCTGCGGCGCGCAACAAGAAAACGCCCTTTACGAAAGTGCTGCAGTTCGCGGAGATCACGGCGGATGAAAAGATCGAGCGCCGAACGGGATTTAAGAGCGGCACGGAGCTCTACTATATCCAGCGTCTGCGCTCGCTGGACGGAAAGCCTCTGATCCTGGATCACAATTACTTCCTGAAAGAGCTGACAGAAGGGCTCACACCTGAGATCGCGGCCCGCTCGGTCTATGACTATCTGGAAAATGTATGCGGCATTACGATCTCGACCAGCAAGAGGACCCTGACAGTTGAGCGTGTCACACAGGTCGACGAAACGTATATTGATCTGAAGGATTACAACTGTATGGCAGTCATCAGCAGCCAGACGTTCAATGACAATGGGATACAGTTCGAGTACACACAGTCGAGGCATCGCCCGGATTACTTCATGTTCCAGGATGTCGCGACCAGGAGTCATCGGCCGGGGATGCAGTGAAAACTGATTTTGCTTCCTTCCCGGCGCCCTTCAAATGGAGCTGGCTCTGCCTTTGGCGGCATATTATGTCAGAATAGTCTGTCAATACCGCTGTCTGTTTCTACATGTAGTAGATCGGATGTGTCAAAACTACAAGGAAACGATTTAATTATCAGAAAATTTGTGTAAATAAAATGAAAAATAAATTTATTTCAAATAATTGGGAGAAATGTGTTGACAAATAAAAGGCTGAGTGGTATTATAAAACCATCCAAAAGAGATACATTAAAATCTCAAAAGGATATTTATCTAAGAGAACAAGATTATATCAGTTGTTCGATTAGGTTAAAAATACAAGCAAGCAGGAGGTAAGTCCCATGGACAGTATAATTTCAGTTAATCATCAATATGTCAGTGGTACGGTAAATGTAAGTTCCTGTGATGAAAGAGACCTTTGCTCTACATAAGATAAATAATCCAGAAATAAGCAGAATGAAAAGGAACAATCGGAGAGATCGGAATCTGGATGAAAATCAAAAGATTTAAGCATTTACAGATATATTGAATACAGTTACCACATATAACAGAATTTCGAAAGATGTGTAAAGAAACATTGAGTAGAATATTATTTTATAGTAAGGGATTATTAGTTATAGAAGAAATAATTTAGTAAGCGGTTGGAATATTGTTTAACAGTACTGCTTCAGCTGAAGGGTTATAGGAAGAATAACTTGAAGGGTCCTTTAAAAGTATAAAATAGTACCGGGATTGGAACGAGAGCGAAAAGTGGATTTTGTTATGAACCTCAATTTGTTATTGAAGGAGGGCAGATTTAACAGGCGGGTCTTAATAAGCAAGTCTTAGTAAATCGACCGCCGATCAAATAACAGACAGCAGAGGTCTCACAGGAACATGAATCAAAAAAATGCCTCCGATTTAATTATAAAATATAAATAATGAAAAAATTAAATAAATCATAAAATGCATCGTCAATGTCAATTGAGGATGCATTTTTTTGACATTACGGGTCTCATATGGTAAACTATTGAAAGAATGTTGGCTTTTGCGAACATGGCATATAAGAGAAAAAATGTGAGAAAAAAGATATTATTTTTCGATGAGGTGAGTGCGGTGGATAAGTACGAATATAAGTTAAAGACTGAACAGATGCTTGAACTTATGGAAGATGGTGCATACAATAGGGCAGCCGAAATAGCGGATGAAATTGATTGGAAAAGGGTACGTAATGTGTCCATGCTGATGAATGTCAGCGATATTTATGAAAAAAATGAAGAGTATCAGAAGAGCTATGATGTTCTCAGAATCGCCTATCACCGCGCAGAAGGCAGCCGGAAAGTGCTCTATCGTCTGTGTTCGCTTGCGATCAAGACGGAAAATGTTGATGAGGCAATCGATTATTACGACGACTTTATGCAGATCGCACCCAAGGATCCGAACCAGTACATTTTAAGATATCAGATCCTGCGTGCGCAGAGAGCTCCGATCGAGCAGCAGATCGAGGCACTGGAAGAGTTCAAGAAAGCTGAGTATATTGAAGAGTGGGCCTACGAGCTTGCAAAGCTGTACCAGGAAGCTGGCATGACGGCGGAATGTCTGGAGGAATGCGATGACCTGATCCTCTGGTTCAGCGAAGGAAAGTACGTCTACAAGGCGATGGAGCTGAAGATGCAGTATAAGCCTCTGACTCCGTCCCAGCAGGAAAAATACGATAAGAGAAATGGCAGGGTAACGGCAGAGACTGAGGAAATTCCTGGCCTGGAGGCATATGTAGAGCAGCAGGAAGAACAGGATGAGCCGGAGACTGAAAGCACAGAAGCGGCAGCGGAGATCCCGGAGGATGAGCCTGTACGTGAGGAAGCAGAACAGCCGGCAGACCAGAAAGGCTCTGGAAAGAAGATCGGGGATACGATGCGTCTTGACGAGGCGCTGAAAAAACTGCTCGGTCCTAAGCTGGATTCTGATATCACAGAGATAACGCCCGGGATGATCGAGGATGAAGACGAGGATCAGACAGACGGGCCGGAGATGCCGGCGGAAGAGCCGGAACCGGATATGGAAGATCTTGAAGAGGCGATCGATGAAATCGAATCTGTGGTAGATCTTGAGATGGTCAGCCAGATCGCGGAAGAGAAGGCGCTGCAGGAAAGCGCTGCTGCGTTATCCGACGCGGCGGAGGTTATGCCGGAGGCGGAAGACGCAGCGGAAGAAGCACCGGCCGCTGAAGCGGAGGATGAAATCAGCGGATTCGAAGCTGAGGAAGATGACGAGGATCTGGAGCTGATGGATGATAGTCTTGATCTGACAGAAGCGGAAGAGTTTCTTGAGGAAGCTGATGCAGAAGAGATGATGGACGATGATCTGCAGACAGGAGAAGACAGCGGCCAGGTCGAAGGACAGATGAGCTTCGCCGATATTCTCTCTGACTGGGAGGAGCAGATGGAAGAAGCTGAGGACCTGCCGGCGGAGGAAGCGGAGTCAATCGAAATTGATGATGCGGAAGATTTCGAAGAAGCTGAGGTGTCTGTTGAGGAAGAGGACGTTGAAGAGACCATAGCAGAGTCTGAAGCAGAGGATATCGAAGCGTTTGACGCAGAAGAGCTTGATGCGGAAGCAGCAGAGGAGCCGGAAGAAGCGGAAGCTCCTGAGGCAGAGGACGCCGAAGAATTTGAGGAGGCGTATGAGTTCGAAGCGGAAGATATGGAAGACCTCGAAGACGCGGAGGCGCTGGAAGCGGACGAGTCAGAGGAGATTGATGAGCTCGAAGATTACGGCGCAGAAGAGTTTGATCTGACAGAAGAGGAACTGGAGGGGGGTCAGGAAGAAACGGAAGAAGCAGAAGGAGATATTCCTGAAGCGGACCATGAAGACTTAGCAGAAGGGGCAGCAACAGGGGAGAATATGGAAGAAAAGAAAGAAACAGAGCCGATCCTTCCGCCGGATATCCAGCGATTGATCGACGAAATAGAAGGAGTCACACCTCCGGAAGAGCCGAAACCGGTGAAAACGGAGAAGGCGAGTGACGAGCCGCTTGAAAATATGGGAAAAGTGGCGGAGGAACTCAGGATTGACGACGAGCTTGATGCAGAAGAGCCGGAAGACTACTGGGATGACGACTACGATGAGCCGGACAGCATCTATGATGATGAAGAAGTCTGCGAAGAATATGACGAAGAGGGATCCAGCCCTGCTGATTACGCTGGCAGTGGATCTGAGGATGAGGAAGTCTACGACGAAGAGGTGCCGGATTTTGAAGAAGAGTTTAGAGTGAATCCTGAGCACAGCGCAGAGCCGGATGACAGAGAGATCCCGGATGACGACGATGATGAGATGGATATCCTGTCAGCGACGACTCCGCTGAGCCGAAAAGAGACGGCGAAGCTGATCGCTACAGGCAAGACCTCTCCGCTGCCGCTTGACGAGATATCAGACGCGTTATCTCTGGGCGACACAGGATTTGTAGTACACGGGCGTTATGATCTGGAGACACAGAGCGGGATCGGAACGAGGGCCGGACTGACAGATGAGCAGAAGAAGCTGTTCTCCTACTTTGTACCTGTGCGCGGAATGAGCGAGCAGCTTGTGGATGTCCTCGAACAGGATAAGAATTGTACGAACCGCAGGGGAACATCAAGGACCGGCAACCTTCTTATTATCGGAAATAAAGGAAATGGAAAAACGGTTCTGGCCGTTGATGTCGTAAAAGCGATCCAGAAGCAGCGTAATATCCGGCAGGGCAAGGTCGCGATCGTGACCGGCGAGGCGCTGAATAAGAAGAAGATCGGTGATATCTTCGACAAGCTTTACGGCGGCGCTTTGATCATCGAGAAGGCAGGCAAGATGAACGAAAAGACGGTTGCCCGTCTGAATAAAGCGATGGAGAAGGACACAGGAGAGCTCCTGATCGTCCTGGAGGAGCAGAGAAAACCGCTCGACCGTCTCCTTTCTTCGAACCGGGAGTTCAGAAGGAAGTTTACATCGCGCCTGGAGGTGCCGATCTTTATCAACGATGAGCTTGTAACGTTCGGCCAGACCTATGCGCAGGAAAACGGATATCGTATCGATGAGATGGGAATCCTTGCTCTTTACAGCAGGATCGATTCTCTGCAGAGAGAGGATCACGCTGTGACTGTAGCGGAAGTGAAGGAGATCATGGATGAGGCGATACAGCACTCTCAGAGAGCTTCAGCGAAGAAGCTGGTGAGAAGAGTGTTCGGTAAAAATACAGATGAATCTGACAGGATCCTGTTATCGGAGAAGGATTTTAATATTTAGTGAGCTGATAAAAATAGACAGTCTTGAAAAAGGCTGTCTATTTTTGTTTTCCTGACTGCTTTTCTCTTTTCTTTTCTGAATCTTTCAAGTATAATAGGCTTATATAAAAATGTGTGGCCGTTTTATAAGTATAGCCTGACAAATCCGGCAGTTTCTGCCGGATTTATACGGGAAAAGACGGTAATTAAAAATCGAGCGGCGAGGTGGGCTTTATGGTGAAGAAAAAAGACACAACAAAGAAGGTACAGCCATATGAAATCGGTGAACTTGACCAGTATCTTTTTGGTCAGGGAAACCATTATGAAATTTATGAAAAGCTGGGTGCTCATAAGGTGACTGTGGACGGAGTATCCGGAGTTTATTTTGCAGTTTGGGCGCCCCATGCGCGCAGAGCTGCCGTTGTTGGAGACTTTAACGAGTGGGACTTTGAAGCGAACTATATGGAAAGGCAGGAGCCGATGGGCATCTATACCTGCTTCGTTCCGGGTGTAGACGTGGGAGATCTCTATAAATTCTGTATCGAGACGCAGCAGGGCAAGCGGATCTTCAAAGCGGACCCGTTTGCAAATTATGCGGAGCTCAGACCGGGGACTGCATCCAGAGTTGCGGATATCTCTCATCTGAAATGGACAGATGACGCTTGGATGGAGAACCGGAAGACATGGGACAATAAGACAAACCCGATGTCGATTTACGAAGTGCACATGGGTTCCTGGATGAGGCATCCCGGAGCGGAAGACGAAGGGTTCTATACGTACCGTGAATTTGCGGAGGCTATTACAAAGTATGTCAAGGATATGGGGTATACTCATATCGAGCTCATGGGGATCGCAGAGCATCCGTTTGACGGTTCCTGGGGATACCAGGTGACAGGATATTATGCGCCTACTTCCAGATACGGTACGCCGGAAGATTTTGCATATATGATAAACTATCTGCACCGCAACAAGATCGGCGTCATCCTTGACTGGGTGCCGGCGCATTTCCCGAGAGATGCACACGGCCTTGCTGATTTTGACGGAACTCCTACGTTCGAGTATGCGGACCCGAGAAAAGGAGAGCATCCGGACTGGGGAACCAAGATTTTTGATTATGGCAAGCCGGAAGTGAAGAATTTCCTGATCGCGAACGCACTGTTCTGGATCGAGCACTATCATGTGGACGGGCTCAGAGTAGACGCGGTTGCCTCCATGCTCTACCTGGATTATGGAAAACAGGACGGACAGTGGGTTGCGAACAAGTACGGCGGAAATGAGAATCTCGAGGCGATCGAGTTCTTTAAGCATCTGAACTCTGTTGTGCTCGGCAGGAACAAGGGTGCTGTTATGATCGCGGAGGAATCCACGGCGTGGCCGAAGGTGACAGGATCGCCGGAGGACGGCGGTCTGGGATTCAGTTTGAAGTGGAATATGGGCTGGATGCATGATTTTACGGAATATATGAAGCTGGATCCGTATTTCAGAAAGAATGCCCACAATATGATGACATTTGCCAGCTCGTATGCGTACAGCGAGAATTATATCCTCGTCCTCTCACATGACGAGGTGGTGCATCTGAAGTGTTCTATGATCAATAAGATGCCCGGTCTTGGTTTTGATAAATACGCGAACTTAAAGGCAGGCTACGCATTTATGATGGGGCATCCCGGCAAGAAGCTCCTTTTCATGGGACAGGAGTTCGCTCAGCTGCGCGAGTGGAGCGAGGAGCGCGAGCTCGACTGGTATCTGCTGGCAGAACCGGAGCATCAGGCGATCCAGAACTGGTACAGAGACCTGCTCCATCTTTATAAGAAGAATAAGGCGATGTATGAACTGGACAATGATCCTGCGGGATTTGAATGGGTCAATGCAGATGACTGCTTCCGCAGTATTTACAGCTTTATCAGACATTCAAAGGATAATAAGAAAAATCTGCTGTTTGTGCTGAACTTTACGCCAATGGAGCGCCGTGATTACAGAGTCGGTGTTCCGAGAAGAAAGCAGTGCAGGTTGATCCTGAACAGTGATGATGTGCAGTACGGAGGAACGGGCGAAGCAAGGCCGCTGCTTTATAAGCCGGTTAAACAGGAGTGCGATGGAAAGAAATATTCGTTCGCATATCCGCTTCCGCCGTATGGCGTTGCAGTATTTGAGTTCTAAAAATAGAAAAGCGTGCAAAATAACGGACTGGCGATGCGCTGGTCCGTTTTTTTTAAATGCAAAATGCATAAATATAATATTAAAATTAAAAATAAATAAGAAAAATCTACTAAATTTTTTATAAAGGTGTTATAATGATTCACGTATACATAAATTTTAAAGGAGTGTTCCTGAGAGCACTCCGAAACAGAATGGAGGAGAGATAAAAATGGATAATGAATTGGCACTACTGACACTATGCGGCTCCATTATCGCACTCCTGTTTGTGGCGAGCAGGGCACAGAAAGTTCTCCGCTTTCCGGAAGGAAACGACAGGATGAAGAAGATTTCGGCATCGATCCATCAAGGGGCAATGGCGTACTTGAGACGCCAGTACAAGATTCTAATCGGATTCTTTGCGATCATGTTCGTGATCCTTCTTGTTATGGCGGTCACAGATTTCCTGACACCGTACGTTCCGTTTGCGTTTGTTACCGGAGGATTTTTCTCAGGACTTTCCGGTTTCGTAGGAATGCAGATCGCGACACGTGCAAATGCCAGAACTGCTGCTGCCTGCCAGAAGAGTCTGAACAAAGGACTGAACGTGGCATTTTCAGCAGGCTCGGTCATGGGCTTTACTGTTGTAGGACTGGGACTTCTGGATATCTCGATCTGGTATCTGCTGCTCCGTCTTGTCTTCAAGCTCCCGCTTGAGGATATTACGAGTACGATGCTCACCTTTGGAATGGGTGCATCTTCGATGGCACTGTTCGCCCGTGTCGGCGGCGGTATCTATACGAAAGCAGCAGACGTGGGCGCTGACCTTGTAGGTAAGGTCGAGGCGGGGATCCCGGAGGATGATCCGAGAAACCCGGCTGTTATCGCGGATAACGTGGGCGACAACGTAGGAGACGTCGCAGGAATGGGTGCGGATCTCTATGAGTCTTATGTAGGATCTATCCTGTCTGCTTGCTCGCTCGGAGTTATCGCATTCAACAAGATTGAAGCGGTAGACCGTGTGAATGCGGTTGCGATCCCGATGGTGCTTGCAGCAGTTGGAGTACTGGCATCTATCCTCGGTTCTCTTCTTGTCAAGACAGGAGAGAGTACAGACCAGAGCACCCTTCTGAAAGCGCTCAGAAGAGGAACGAACACGAGCGCGCTGATCATTGCAGTGGTGGCATTTCCACTTGTTTGGTTTATTCTTGGAAAAGATTTTATCGGATTTTATTTTGCGATCCTCGCAGGACTGCTTGCCGGCGTTTTGATCGGATTCTTCACCGAGTACTTTACATCGGATACATATAAGCCGACACAGAAACTGGCGGATAAATCGGAGACCGGATCTGCGACGATCATCATCGGCGGTCTGAGTCTTGGAATGCTTTCAACAGCAGTGCCGATCATTATCATCGCGATCTGCGTTATGGCGGCATATAGCTTCTCCGGCGGATTCATTGAGACAACGAGAGGTCTCTACGGAATCGCTCTGGCGGCGGTAGGGATGCTTTCCACACTTGGTATCACACTGGCGACAGACGCATACGGACCGATCGCGGATAATGCGGGCGGTATCGCGGAGATGGCCGGACTTGACGAGGAAGTAAGAAAGCGTACAGATGCGCTGGATTCTCTTGGAAATACAACAGCTGCGACAGGAAAAGGATTTGCGATCGGATCGGCAGCCCTCACAGCGCTGGCGCTTATCGCTTCCTATGTAGAGAAGGTACAGGAGGTCGGCGGCGATTCGGTGGTGCTTGACATGAGCGTCATGAACCCGACTGTCCTTGTTGGTATCTTCATCGGAGCATGTCTGCCGTTCGTCTTCGCAGCCCTGACGATGGATTCTGTAGGCCGTGCGGCACAGAGCATCGTGGTTGAAGTAAGACGCCAGTTCAGAGAGATCAAAGGTCTGATGCAGGGAAAAGCGGATGCAGATTATGAGACATGTGTTGATATCTGTACAAAGGCGAGCCTTCGTGAGATGGTCCTTCCGACCCTCCTGGCGATCATCACACCTGTTGTGACAGGCTTGATCCTGGGATACAACGGTGTGATCGGACTTCTCACAGGTTCCACAGCGACCGGATTCCTGATGGCTATCTTTATGGCTAACGCAGGCGGTGCATGGGATAATGCGAAGAAATATATTGAGGGCGGAGCACACGGCGGAAAAGGCAGCGAGTGCCACAAGGCCGCAGTTGTGGGCGATACGGTAGGAGATCCGTTCAAGGATACATCAGGACCGTCCATCAATATCCTGATCAAGCTGCTGTCCATGGTTTCAATCGTGTTTGCAGCCCTGGTCGTTCAGTATCATATCTTCTAAAGAAGAATAAAAATTAAGACAGAATCCCCCTTCGGACTTTTGGAAAGAATGTCTGGAGGGGGTTTTTAAATGATCCGAAAGGTGAGAGGGGAAAAGCAGAAATATAACGAAGCGCGGAAGCGGCTGAGCTGCGGCTGCAGTTTTTAATGCCAATAAGACAGGATGTGCCGCACGCGGGGAATCCTCTCAATCCCGCGTGCGGCACGTCCGTTTGAAGATTTATGTAAAAGTTAATGGCACGATCATTTCTCTGCCGGCACGATCTCGAGCCAGTAGCCGTCCGGATCTGAGATAAAGTAGATTCCCATTTTCGGGTTCTCGAAACAGATACAGCCCATTTCCTTATGCTTTGCATGCGCTGCGTCAAAATCAACCGTTTCAAATGCGAGATGGATCTCGTTGTCGCCCAGATTGTACGGACGATCCATATCACGAAGCCAGGTGAGCTCAAGAAGATGAGGCGTTGTGCCGTCTCCTAAGTATACAAGCTTGAAGCTTCCGTCATCGGCATGTGTTGTGCGCGTTACGGAAAGACCGAGCGCTTCTTTGTAAAATTCCAGGGATTTGTCAAGGTCATAGACATTCAGATTATTGTGTGCGAATGTGAAATTCATGTGATCATCTCCTTATACATTTGATTATATTGTGTTTCTTAATATTAACAAAAAGGGTGGATTTTTTCAATGACTTTGGGACAGGGATACAGACAGATATTTGTAAAAGGCGCAAGTAAGTGGGCATGACTTCAGAAACCCCTGCATACATTGTAAAAACGATGTTTGCAGGGGGATTTTTTTGAAAGATTATATTGAAGAGAGAGCCGTGGAGATTGCAAATTATATTATAGAGAACAGCGCGACGGTGAGGCAGACGGCGAAGCGGTTTCGGATCAGCAAGAGTACGGTACATAAGGATGATGGTGTCATAATAAGAATAGTCAGATGAGATGCCGGTAAAGCGTTGATTTTGGCGGGTTTCACAGCTGTCAGCTCTTGGCAGGGAGCTGGCAGTACAATACAATAAGGTTTTACATAGAGCGTTTATGTGTTCTCAAAGGAGAATGGATGGCGCTTTATTTTTCTTCAAATACAATAAATTTTAATTAGGCAGACAGTTATATACGGCAGATAGGATATATAAGAAAGATATATGATTAGACGAACAGTATGGTGAAATAATAATTAATAACAGCACAAGATATAAAAATACATTATGTATTTATTTTTCTAAACATATATGTTATATTGATAGCAGGAGGGATATAGTGATGAAAGATATATACTTGCTCAGCTATTCTGTTAAGGGAATAAAAACATTGGATCAGTTGGTTACGTTGTCTTTTTATAAAAAAATAATCCCGGCAGATCCGGATACGCGGGAGTATAATATAAAGGGAATTTATGGTATGAACGGGTCAGGTAAATCTGCTATCATAAGTTCTGTTGAAATATTGAGAAATCTGCTTATTGATCCGGGGTATTTGAATAATCCAATTGCTCAGAAAAATTTAGACGCAATGATTAATAAGAAAACAGAACAGCTTTTTATAGAAGCGGATTATATGGTAAAGGCAGAAACGGTTTTAATGCTTTTTCGATATAGCGTAAAGCTAAAAAAAGATATTTCAGGAAAATTTACGATTTCTCACGAATGTTTATCCTCCAAAAAAGCAACTTCAAGAAGCGAATCTATGGAGACAATTTTTGAAGTGACCGGCGGTGAAATTGTGACTATTTCCGAAAAAGCAGAAGAGGATGAATTTTCTGCCAGAATCGTAAATAAAACAATGAACTTATTGGCGACAGCTTCGATGAGTGCATTGTTTTATGAAAAGTTTTTGCTTCCCGAAATGAAAAATCTGGAAGAGCATAAAGGAATTGTTTGGGCTCACTTATGCCTGCTGTATCTCTTTGGAAAAAAATTGCATGTATATTTAGATGAGCCCGATGATCATAGAAATTATGTTGCCAAGAACTCTCTGGAAAGCTACGATGACAGTGAAAAATACAAAGATGAAATCGATACGCTTCTGAATAGTCTTATGGAAATGAACAATGATTATCTTAATGTAATTTCTGTAACAGAGAATGTAGTATCAAAATCACTGTATAAGGATTTCGAAAAATATATAGCTAGATTATATGAGTTTCTTCACATTTTTAAATCCGATCTGCAGGGAATTGAGATTGACAAAAAGGAAAACCGTGATTTATGGGTTTGCGATTTGGTAATGGTTTATAAGTCATATAAAATCCATGCGGAATATGAAAGCACGGGTATAAAAAAACTTATCAAGTTGTTTGCATATCTGCGGGAAATGGTTGAGGGGGGCATTGTGTTTATTGATGAATTCGATTCAAATCTCCATGATGTTTATTTGTGCGCACTGTTGGAATATCTGATGGAATATGGAGAAGGACAGCTTTGCTTTACGACTCATAATGTAGGACCTATGGACATTTTGAAGCAGCGGAAGAAATCTATAGACTTTTTGTCTGAAAATCACAGGATTTATTCATGGAAAACGAATGGAAATTATTCCCCGTCCAGACTTTATAGAAACGGAATGATTGAAGGTTCTCCGTTCAATGTTGATTCAATAGACTTTATAGGCGTTTTTGGTTCAGGCGGGGAGGTTGAATAATGGGGCTTCAGCTAGTTTTTGTGGTCGAGACAAACAAGAAATGTAATTCGGATTGGATCTATATCAAAGATACCGTTGAACATTTTTATGAATATGACCGGACGCAGATTAAGTTCAGTACTGTGTATATGGACGGAAAAGGAAAATATAAAAGTAAAGAAAAACAGGTAGCACAATTTGTCAGGCAGTACAGTGCTATGTCCAATGCGAATCATTCTAAAGTTTTGTATTGTTTTGACTGTGATGATTATGACAGCAATCCGAATGATCAGAAATTTCTAAAAGAAGCGAAACAGTACTGCGATAGTAAAGGATATGATTTTGTCTGGTTTTGTAAAGATGTAGAGCAGGTATATATTGGAAAAAGAGTAGATGACAGTCAGAAAAAGAAAGAATCCGTATCATTTAAAGCCAGAAAAGCGATTAATAAAGTCGACAAACTCCGGCTTATGGCAGATAGCTGCCGGATAGGTACAAGTAATATTATGAGAGTTCTGGACTGTAATAAAGAATTGAAGCGGAAAAATTGAATTTTTTCTGGTAAATCTGTTTATTAATATAGTTTTTTATAAGCGTTTATGTGTTCTCGATAGAGAATAGATAGACGCTTTTTATATTTTAAACAGGAAATAGAGTATATGCAGGAGGATAGAATTTGACTTTACGACAAGTTGTCGAGAAGTTGAAAACGTATAAGAGATATTTTTATTGTGCTTTATAGAGGAAAAGCATTCGAAATGAATGTGTAGCCATTATGGAAGATAATGAGTAAGAGGGGATTGGGGACGCTTCAACAACAAGTGGAATGAAGGAAGACGCCGTAGAGCGTGGAGCGGAATGAGCAGAGTGGTACCGCTCTGCCCTGCTTGCTAAGTAGAGATGGGCATGGCTGTTATATCTTCTATGAGAATATTTCCAGCGGATTGAAGAGGGGACGAGACGAAAGATTTAATGGTATAAAGATAAAAAATTTTAGAATCAGGTTGCAGATTGGCTGTTCTTCATGCCTATCCTTTAAGATTATGATGCATATTCTGAAGGATTTAACAGTAAGTATGAACAAAGAAAAAACGGGGTGTTGATATGAGCTTAGAGGAAATGAGAGATGTGGACATCCGGCAGGTGGACAGGTCTTCTCTGGCTGATCTGAGGGATATTCATGTGAGGAAAGACAGCCATGATCAGCCTGACATTCAGGATCTTCTGAAACAGACAGCGAATCTTTATATGTACCGGGTGGGGGAGATAGTTGTCGCATTTGATTACTCAAATAACGGGAAAACAGTGGATGATACATTTGCCTTAATGGTTCAGTCAGGAATGTGACATCCTTGAGTAATTCAACTGTTTCGGGATATAGTATCTGTGAAACCTGACAGAATCATACTGCCGATACAGGGCTGCCACTCTGCATCGGTATTTGCCGGAATCCATTTGATAATACAAATAAGGGAGAGGATGCATATGCAGCGGAAGAATAAGTACAGCGGCGGCGTCTACCTGAGATTGTCAAAGGAAGACGGAGACGTAGTAACAGGAACAAAAAGTGAGAGCAACAGTATATTGAATCAGAAAAGCCTGATTACAGAATTTCTGAAATCAAAGCCGGAGATCCGTGCTGTGTCCTTTTATGAAGATGATGGATACAGTGGTGTAAATTTTGAGCGACCGGCATTTCAGAAGATGATGGAGGATGTAAAGAAAGGAAAAATCGACTGTATCATTGTAAAGGATCTTTCACGGTTTGGCAGAAATTATATTGAGGTCGGACGGTATCTGGAAAAACTTTTTCCCATGTTGGACGTCAGATTCATTGCAGTGAATGACAATTATGACAGCCTGAATACAGACACAGCACATGATATTGTCATGCCGTTTAAGAATCTTATCAACGATTCGTATTGCAGAGATCTGTCTGTAAAGATCAGGAGCCATCTGAATGTGAAAAGGAAGAACGGTGAATTTGTCGGAGCCTTTGCCTGCTATGGCTATCTGAAAGATCTGCAGAATAAAAACCATCTTATCATAGATACATACGCCGGTCAGATCGTACAGGATATTTTCAGGATGAAAATAAACGGATTCAGCCAGAACAGGATCGCAGATGTACTGAATAAAGAGGGGATTCTCTCGCCGATGGAGTATAAGCGCAGTCTTGGTATCCGGTTTTCTACTGCATTTAAGATAAATCCGAAAGCAGTATGGAGCGCAAAAGCTGTCTCCAGAATCCTGTCGAATGAGATCTATACCGGCGTATTGGTTCAGGGGAAGCAGACAACTCCGAATCATAAGGTGAAAACCAGACAGGCAGTTGAGGAAAAAGACTGGATCAGGATCGAGAATGCACATCCGGCACTGATTGACAGATATCTGTTCGATATCGTTCAGACACTTTTAGAGCGAGATACCCGTACGTCACCGGATGAAAAGACCGTGTTTGCACTTGCGGGGCTGGTATTTTGCGGTGACTGCGGACAGCCAATGGTAAGAAAGACGGCTGTTTATAAAGGAAAAAACGGTAAAAGGCAGACTTACAGTTATTTTGTTTGTAATGGAAAGTGTCATGGGAGTAAATGCTCATGGCATAGAATCAATGAAAAAGAACTGATGGATGCAGTTTTTCAGTCTGTAAATCTTCATATAGAAAATGTATTGGATACAAAGAGAGCTCTTCAGGAAATCGCCGATGCACCATCTTCGCAGCTTCTGATCCGAAAATTAAGAGATCGAATTATCAAAAAGAAAGAAGAGCTTGCTCGTACAGAACGTTTGAAGATCGGTGCATATGAAGACTTTAAGGATGAGCTTCTGGACAGGCAGGAATATATAAAGCTGAAGCAGGAATTTGATCACAGACTGGAGGAAGCACGGAGCACGATAGAAGATCTGAACAGACAGATTGCCGAATTAGAGCAGGATAGTTCCGACTGCTTTAAATGGATGGAGTATTATAAATCATTTGGAAAACTGGAAGAGTTGACGCGGTTTGCTGCGGCAATCGCAATCAACCGGATTCTGATCTACGAGGACAGGAGAATCAAAATTATTTTCAATTTCGAGGATTCTTTCAGACAGGCAAAAGAAATGATAGAAAGTACCAGACAGCAGGAGGTTATATAATGGCACGAAAGAAAAGATTAAATGCGGATGCAATAATCGGAAATCAGGGGAGCTGTGCACTTGGTCAGGATGAAACAAAGAATCATCGGGGGGACATTTACCAGACGGCTGCCTATATCAGATTGTCGACAGAAGACAGCGGAAAAAAGGACGGATACAGTCTCCAGAATCAGGAGATGCTTGTTCTGAATTATATCGGCAGACATCCGGAATTGAATTTGTACAGGAAATATGTAGACAATGGATTTTCTGGAACGTGCTTTGACCGCCCGGCATTTGATGAAATGATGCAGGATATGAGGGACGGCAGGATAAATTGCATCGTGGTGAAAGATTTGTCCCGCTTGGGGAGAAATTATCTGGAAGCCGGAAACTATCTGGAACAGATATTTCCGTTTTTTAAAGTGAGATTTATCTCCATCAATGACGGATATGACAGCGATTCACCGGACAGCGCCGATGAATCGCTGATTATTCCGCTGAAAAATATCATTAATGAAGGATATGCAAAAGATATATCTGTGAAAGTATCAACAGCTCTGGAAACCAGAAAGAAACAGGGGAAATTTACCGGGAAATATGCACCGTACGGATATCTGAAAGATCCGGCGGACAAGAATCATCTGATCGTAGATGAAGAGACAAAAGATATTGTCAAACGGATTTTCCAAATGCGTGCAGATGGTATGTCGATGAGTGGAATTGCCGCGCAGTTGAATCAAGAAGGTATCCCGTCACCGGCTGCATATCTTATATTGAAAGGAATCTCTAAGGAAAAATCTTTTCAGAATTCATATTGGAATCGGATAAATGTAAAACGCTTGCTGACAAACCGGGTATATCTGGGAAATCTGGTCTGCGGAAAAGAACAGAGTTCGTTTGCGAAAAGAATCACCAGACACCGTCTACCGGAAGAACAGTGGAAAGAAGTTGAGAATACTCACGAACCGATTATTGACCGTAAACTTTTTGATTTTGTGCAGGAAAAGCAGGAGGAAAGCAGAAAAGAATTTTTTGATAAAACAGGAATTAATGATGACTATCAGCCTGAAAATTTGTTCCGCGGACTGATCCACTGTTCCGACTGCGGCGGCGCGATGAAGATGTCAAAATTTGTGACCACCTTAAAATCAGGTAAGAAGAGCCGGTTTGCCGTATATGAGTGCTGTCGCAGAAAAAGCATGAAGAATTACTCCTGCCCGTCCAGAAGCATTCGGAAAACACAGCTCGACCAGACAGTGGCGGAAGCGATCCGATATCATATTAATCTGTTTCTAAATACGGAAAAGGTGATCGCGACATTGAATCAGAAAGCAGAGATCCGACAGGCGGCAGCGTCATTGAAAAAGCAAATTCGGGAAAAGCAGAGGCAGGCAGCACACTATGAACGGATGAACACGGGTATCTATGAAGACTATCGCGATGGTATTCTGGATGAAGCAGAGTATCTTGCCATGAGAAAGCATTACTCGGAGGAAGCGGACAGGCTGCGGGAAGTAATTGACCAGATGATCACCGAGCAGGATTCTTATGCGGAGGATTACAGACTGAATGATACACTCTCTGATCTGGTTAGAAAATACGCAGAATTTACGACCTTAACCAGAGAAATAGTGGAGGCATTCATATCTGATATCAGAGTACATACCGGAGGCGGTCTGACAATTGTGTTCAGATTCGGGGATGAACTGAAACAACTGACAGATCTTGCAGAAAAGCGAAAGGAGAAAATACAGCATGATGATACAGAATAAAAATGAGGAGTATGTGATCGCACTGTATATCCGGCTTTCAAAAGAAGACGAGGATGTAGGCATCCGGTATGGTAAGGAAGAGAGTAACAGTATCAGCAATCAGAGGATGCTGCTCTATGATTATATTCGGCAGCATTTAGAATTTCAGGGCTGCAGGATCATCGAAAAATGCGACGACGGATTCAGTGGGAAACGTTTTGACCGTCCTGCATTTACAGAACTGATTGATCTTGCGAAAAAAGGAAAAATAGACTGCATTATAGTAAAAGATCTGTCCAGATTCGGGCGTGACTATATTGAGCTTGGAGATTATCTTGAGCAGCTGTTTCCGTTTCTCGGGATTCGTTTTATCGCAGTCAATGATCATTATGACAGCAAAGATGGCGGTCAGGAGACAGCAGGACTGGAGATCGCCTTTAAGAATTTTATTTATGACTTCTACAACCGGGATACTTCCAAAAAGATCCGTAATGTCAGAAGAAAAATGGCAGAGTCCGGACAGTTTGCAAGCGCGAATGCGCCGTATGGTTATCAGAAATCTGCAGAGGACAAGCATAAGCTGGTGGTTGATGAAGAGGCGGCACAGGTTGTCCGGGAGATCTTTCAGATGAAGATTGCCGGAATGTCTGCAAAGAAAATTACGGAAAACTTAAATGCCAGACAGATTCCATCCCCAGCACAGTATGCTCTTAATCATAAACGGGGGATGGACTGGCGGAAAGTAAATGAAAAGACAGCTTGGGATGCGACAAAAGTTGTTGCCATTCTGAAAGATGAAAGATATGCAGGGAATATGGTATCTCTTCGTAGAACATTGAAAGGTATCTACGGAAAAGACACACCTATGGACAGCAGCGACTGGATAAGAGTTGAAGGTACGCATGAGGGCATTGTCTCAATAGAAGATTTTCAGAAAGCACAGACCACGTTTCTTAAATATGAAAAAAGTCAGCCGAGTACGATCAACAGATACAATGCTTTTGTATGCGGACATTGTGGGAGAAAGTTGTCTTACAGTAAAGACAGAAAGAAGCTGATCTGCAGATATGGGGAAAGTAATCCGAATGCAAGCTGCTATAAGACAGCATATCCGGCGGAGAAGATAAGAGGGGCGGTTCTCGAAGCGCTGCAGTGGCATTTTGAGCAGTTTATAGACTGGGAAGAGATGCAGGAAAGACTGGAGAAAAATGTTCATGTGGAACAGGACAGTCAGGACTATGAAAAGGTTCTGGAACAGATCGAGAACGGGAAGATTATTCTGTATGAGAAATATAAGGAAGGACAGATTGACAGAGATGAATTTGTTGCCGGGAGAGAGAAATTGAAAGCGCAGGCGGAAGAGATTAAGGAGAGGATGAAAGAGACAGCGCTGCGGCAGGAGGGGCAGGATGAAGTAAAGAGGATCGGGGAGATCGTGAGGAAGTATAGAGGGGCGAAGGAGTTGACGAAAGAGATGGAGGAAATGTTTGTGGAGAGGGTGGAGGTGTATGATGGGGAAAGAATAAAGGTGAAGTGGAAGTTTGAGCTTTTTAATGGCGGTTCACAATAGCTTTAGTTCCCGCAAATTGCATTGAAAAGATAGATATGTCCTCTCCAAGTACCAATCTACCGTTTTTTGAGAGTTCTGGAATGGCAGTACTGAGAATAGAGGCACTTTTATAAGCCCCGCTGGAATCGGGCTTTGGGAGATATATTCTTTATCTATTCAAACGGTCGGCTTAAGGCATAGTTGCTTTGTCCGGTATCAGAGCCCGGATGTCGGCTATGAATGAGAGAAGTGCGGAATATGGGAAAGTAGTGTATCGACAGGGATTTTTGGATGCGGTGAATTTGCTGAAAAAATGAAGTGACTTTAAAAAAAGAAGGTGTTAAAATAAAATTAAAATAAGCAAGATAAAACATCATATAGTCAGAGAGATAATATCGAATAATGAGAATTTTATTTTGGAATACACATAGAAATGCTAATATCAATGTCTATCTATTAAATCTTATTCAAGATTATAATATAGATATTTTGGTTACATCAGAATATACAGCTAATGAAAAAGAGCTAGCCATATTATTTGCAAATTCACAACAAAACTTGATAAAATGTAATACGGAGGGATGCAATCGAATTAATGTTTGGTCTAATTATATAGATGTGAAATCGGGATTACAAGAAGATTATTATTCGATTCAAATTATAAAACAGGAATATATATTATGTTGTGTACATTTAATGTCGGATTTACACAGTGATCATAGTCGTGAAAGATTCTCTACTATTCAACAAATAATGTATGAAATAACAAAGGCAGAAGAATCAATACATTCTAATAAGACTATTATTATTGGCGATATTAATGAAATGCCATATGGAGAAGGCTGTTTATGTGCAAATGCCTTTCACGGGTTGCCTGCGCTAAATTTTGCAGATCGATCTACAAGGCAAATAACAAAGAAAAAATATCGAAAGTTTTATAATCCAATGTGGAATTTTATGGGTGATTTCTCATATCCGCCCGGAACTTATTATCTAAATAAGGCGGATTTATATTGCCCTATGTGGTATATGCTAGATCAAGTTATTGTAAGTCAAGATATTTTACCACAATTTAGAAAAGAAGAATTGAAAATCATTACAACTTGTAGTTATAGCGACTTAATGGACAGAAATGGACATCCTAATAAAAAAATAAGCGATCATTTTCCGATAATGTGTGAAATAGCAAATGTTTAGAAAGGGGAGAAAAGATAATGGATAAAAAGACATTTACTTTTGAATTAGTAGATAAATATACTCCTGAAGCTGTGATACAAGATTCATTAAAACAGATTGAAGAAGCGACAAATGGGTATGTTAGGGGTAACATTGCGGAATATGATGGACCGATAGGCACATATACTAAAAACATAGGTATGTTGGGAGCATTAGGAACGTTGGCAACTAAAACCGAGACGGTCCAAGTTGATATACAAAATGATTTGGGAGAATTGGATGATGAAGATAATAGGTTTGAAGTTTATCTTACTGTAAAGGGGCTAGAATATTATAAATATAGGATGATGTTTGTTGATTACGGAGCTGTTTCATATCCTGTAACAATTGTGATGAATGAAGCGTTAGCAAAAGAATACAATGGTGGTAAAAGAAATGAAAGATTTTCTTTGAATAGCATGAAGGAACTAGAAGATATGTTGGATATAGTTATTAATTCTGATACTATGTTGACATTAATTCAAAATTTAATTAACGAATCGTTAAGACAAGAATTACGGATGGAATCCAGTGAGGTAAAGGAACAAGGCGGAGCCGAGACACCGTAGGTCAGTCCTTTACAGAACAGATAAAGCCAATATAACCATGATACAGACGAGGACTTGAAAGGTCACAGCCTTGCAAGTCCTCTTGTGTGTGGTATGACAGGCATACCGTTACAACTATTCATTAGATGGTTTAGTTGAAGATGTTGAAGTCGGATTAAAGAATACGAATGATATTGGGGTGGTAGTGGCATGGGAAGCGGGAGAATTATATAAAAGAAATTATTATATTGAATCACCGTTGCTGGAAGAAAATATAGGGCTGCGATCATATCATGGAGTGACGCATAGAATGAGAGATATATTCACAAATGAATATGTTTCTGAATTAATACTATTGGAAGATCTAATTTTATATTTGAATAATTATGATGAATGTATGATCTTTTAAGAAAAATATGATGAGTAATGGCTACACGGTTATTTTTTATTCCTAACTTGACACCACCAGACGTGACCGAACGGCTCCTCCAGATCAATCCCTCCCTGGCCCGTGAAGCACGAAAGGTGCTTGACATGAACAAGTCCGAGCGCCACATCCGGGGAGGGATGGCTACGAGAGAGAAGTATCTTCATCAGCATGGATAGAACGGAAAAATGTAAAGCGGAAGAAGACTGTACAGGGAATGTGCAGCTGCTTCCGCTTTTTGAGTGAAATATAAAGCGGCTTGACTGCCTCATTATATGGAAAACAAACTTATATTGTTTATACTATATGTCAAGAAAATCCCAACATATCATATTCCAGTTGCACCGCCTGGACAGGCGGGATATAATAGGACTGTTTGTGCAGCCGGAGGAAGTCTGATCCTGACCGGTGCCGCCGGAGCGGCAGAATGGAGTTTGATATGAAGTTACTGAAGATGATATTTAAAAATGAGACAGTTTTCTGCATTTCGTTTCTGCTGGCAGTACTGTCGGCGTTTGTGGTGCATCCGGACCGGATGTATCTGAGTTACCCTGATTACCGGACGATCGCGTTGCTGTTCTGCCTGATGATCATTGTCGGGGGATTTCAGTCTCTGGGGATATTCGGGATGCTCGGGCAGTTTCTGCTGAGAGGAGCGGGGAGCGTCAGAGGGCTTTCGGCAGTTATGGTGATGCTCTGCTTTTTCAGCAGTATGGTGATAACAAACGATGTGGCGCTGATCACGTTTGTGCCGTTCACGCTTATTGTATTTCGAATGAGCGGGAGAGTGGAACGGGTTCTGAAGCTGGTGGTGCTGGAGACGGTCGCGGCGAACCTGGGAAGTATGGCGACGCCGATCGGGAACCCGCAGAATCTGTATCTGTATTCCATAGCGGATTTTACGGCAGGGGAATTTGTGCGGGCTGTTCTTCCCTATGCAGGGCTGGCTTTTGTGATGCTTATGACGGCAGTGCTCATCGAGCGGGACGAGCCGCTTCTGGATGTGGATGTGAGAGAAGAAAATGAGGCTCAGAAAAGACAGATCTTTCGGGAGATGCTTCCGTTTCTGATCCTGCTGGTGCTTTGTCTGCTCGTGGTGTTCCGGGTACTTCCGTACCAGCCTGTGCTGATTTGTGTGATGTGCGTTGTACTGGTGGTAAACCGAAAACTGTATCTGTCTGTAGATTACTTTCTGCTGCTGACATTTTTATGTTTCTTTATTTTTATCGGCAATATGAAGCGGATCCCGGAGATAAGCAGCTTCCTTATCTCTGTTGTCGAGGGAAGGGAGCTGCTGATGGGGATATTTACAAGCCAGATCATCAGTAATGTGCCGGCCGCGATCCTGCTGTCGGGGTTCAGCAGCGATCTGTCAGCGCTTCTTACAGGAGTAAATGTAGGCGGGCTGGGGACGCTGATCGCGTCTCTGGCGAGCCTGATATCGTTCAAATTCTTTGCGAAGGAGTATCCGGATAAAAAAGGCGCATATATGCTCCGATTTACAATATGGAACGGTATTTTCCTGGCAGTGCTGACCGCAGAAGCTCTTCTGCTGGGGAAGATTTCCGGATAAAGCAAGGCCGCGGCAGAATCTGCGTCAGACGGATGTTTTTATGTTATATGCTATCCGATAAGGAAGCATGACGCAAATCTCAATATACAAGCATGCAAATCACCATAACCGGTCCGATTGTGATATACTGAATGAAATGCAGGTGGTTTCAGAATGGAAATGGAGGCAGCGGATGAGGATAGCAGCAGTCTTGAGCGGCATGCCGGACAGGGAAGAGATAAGCGGGATGTTGAAGAGAATAAATCCGGAATGTGAGATCGTGGGAACGGCATGTGACGGAGCAGCGGGGTATGAGATGATCTGCGCAGTGCGGCCGGAGCTTGTCATCATAGAGGCAGAGATGCCCGGGGGTGATGGGTTTACAATGCTGAGGAAGCTGCGTGACCGGAAGATCGATGTAAGGGTGATCGTACTTGCGGAGGGGGAGGATTTTCAGCAGGCAAGACAGGCCATTGAACTGAGCGCAGACGGATTTCTGAAGAAGCCGGTCAGACAGAAAGAACTGAGAACCGCTGTTGAGCATATTGAGGAAAAGCTGAAGGAAGACAGAGCGGAAGCGGCGGTTTTTACGGCAGAAAATATTTTTATGAGCTGTATCAATGGCCAGCTGCAGCCGGATGAGAACTTTCATGAGATGACCAGAAAGAGACTGGGATTTACAGTGGAAGATCCCGGAGCTGTATTTGCTCTTTGGCTCGGCGGCGAATATGAGAAACAGAAAGAGAAGGCCAAAGGGATTCTGGGCGAGACGAAATGCGCTGGCGGAGGGATGAGCTCCCGTGTGCTGGAAGCCGGAGCGTGGAACCTTCTGCTGGTAGTTCTCTACCGCATGGAGGAGCCGGGAGCAGAACGCGAATATTTTCGGAAAAAGGTTGTGCCAAAGCTGTGTGCAGGGCTGGAAGGCGTAGTGGTATGCCTCTGGGCTGAAATGAAGCATCTGACCGAAATGCTGGGTGTGCTGAGAAAAATGCAGCGTATGCGGGACTGGAACCTGCTGTTTGACCGGGGAGATCTGATCTGGCAGGAAGAGATCGAACGCCTGGAGACGATGCCGCTCAAATATCCGGCGGATCTGGAGAGTCAGGTGCGCAGAGCGGTGACGGCAAAGCGCGGGGAGGAGATCAAGAAATGTTATTACCGGCTGTATGATCTGCTTCGCAGAAAGCCATACAGCCCGGCGGATATGAAGGAATGTCTGATCCGGTTTGATATGGCTGTGCTGAATACATTTAAGGTGCAGCAGGAAATCGAGTCAGAGATCGACGTACAGCGCTGTATGCAGGCGATCGCGTCCGCTATGAGCTGGGCGGAAATAAGAGGCGTGACGGAACAGTTTTTCCAGCTCCTGAATTTTGATGCATTTGAGGAAAAAAGCGATGAGGGATTGAGCCCTCTCGTGCGGAAAGCCGTGCAGCTGGTCAGAAAGTATTATGATCAGGGAATTACACTGGATGAGATCGCAGAGAGACTGTTTGTATCAGAAGAATATCTGAGTACACAGTTTAAGAAAGAGACGGGGGCTGGTTTCAAAGAGACGGTCAGAAAATACCGCATGGACCGGATCAAAGGACTTCTTGTAGGGACAAGGCTGAAGCTGAATCAGATCGCGGAGCTGACCGGATATGCCGACTCAAAGTATATGAGCAGGGTTTTTAAGGAAGAAACGGGGATGCTGCCGACAGAGTACCGCAAGTCAGCTCATTAAAAAATTCCACCTTTTTTAGAAATTTCTCCCTTTTCATATTGGAGATTTATGGTATGATACCGTTAGCCTGTAGATGAGACGGGCTGCTTGGATGCATATCTGTGTAAAGAGAGGTGAGATGAATAATGAGTGAAATGAAGATTACATTTAAACATCCGGAAGAAATCCGTGAGTTTGTGAACACTGTCTCAAAGTATGATTTTGATATGGATATGAGAAAAGGCCGCGTTGTAGTGGACGCGAAATCTTTACTTGGAATTATGCATCTTGGTCTTAACAGTGTCATGGAGCTGAAGATGCATTCGGATGACTGCGAAGAACTTCAGCGGAAGATTGCGAAGTATGCCGCATAAAAATAGAAAATTTAAATGAAAGAAATTCCCGGCGCTAGGATGCGCCGGGAATTTAATTAATTGTTGTAAAACGGGAGTGTCTCATCTATAATAGAAGAAATAAGCGGTCGAGCGGCCGTGTTTTACAGGAGGATAACCTTGAAGAACGAATTAGTGATCGTCCTTGACTTCGGAGGACAGTACAATCAGCTTGTCGCAAGACGGGTCAGGGAATGTAATGTGTATTGTGAAATCTATTCTTACAAAACGGACATTGAAAAGATTAAGGCAATGAACCCGAAGGGGATTATTCTCACGGGGGGACCGAACAGCTGCTATCTGCCGGATTCACCGACATATACGGACGAGCTGTTCAAACTGGGGATTCCAGTGCTGGGACTTTGCTACGGCGCGCAGCTTATGATGCATGTGCTCGGCGGCGAGGTCAAAAAGGCAGATGTAAGAGAGTATGGAAAGACAGAGGTCCTGATCGATAAGACGTCGTCCAGGATATTTGAAAATGTGTCTACTCCGACGATCTGCTGGATGAGCCATTTCGACTATATCGCGCAGACCGCGCCGGGCTTTGAGATTTCCGCGCACACTGCGGACTGTCCGGTCGCTGCGGCGGAGAATGAGGCGGAGAAGCTGTATGCGATCCAGTTCCATCCGGAGGTGCTCCACACGGCAGAAGGAACAAAGATGATCAACAACTTTGTGAAGAATGTCTGTGAATGCTCCGGCGACTGGAGAATGGACGCCTTTGTAGAGAGCTCGATCGAAGCGATCCGCGAAAAAGTAGGAGACGGGAAAGTGCTGCTGGCTTTGTCCGGCGGTGTGGACTCCTCCGTGGCAGCAGGACTGCTTTCAAGGGCAATCGGGAAACAGCTGACATGTGTGTTTGTAGACCATGGCCTTCTCCGCAAAAACGAAGGAGATGAGGTGGAAGCTGTTTTCGGACCGAAAGGAAACTTCGACCTGAATTTCATCCGCGTGAACGCGCAGGAGAGATATTATGGCAAACTGGCCGGTGTGTCAGATCCGGAGACGAAACGCAAGATCATCGGAGAGGAATTTATCCGTGTGTTTGAGGAAGAGGCGAAGAAGATCGGAGCGGTGGACTTCCTGGCGCAGGGAACTATCTACCCGGACGTGGTTGAGAGCGGCCTGGGCGGAGAATCTGCAGTGATCAAGTCACATCACAATGTAGGCGGACTTCCGGAGAATGTTGATTTCAAGGACATCATTGAGCCGCTGCGTGATCTGTTCAAAGATGAGGTGCGCAAGGCCGGACTGGAGCTGGGGCTTCCGAAAGAGCTTGTGTTCCGTCAGCCATTCCCGGGACCGGGACTCGGAATCCGTATTATCGGCGAGGTGACCGAGGAGAAGGTGAAGATCGTGCAGGAGGCAGACGCGATCTACAGGGAAGAGATCGCAAAGGCAGGACTGGATCAAGACCTCAACCAGTATTTTGCGGCGCTGACAAATATGCGTTCCGTTGGAGTTATGGGCGATGAGAGGACCTATGACTACGCGGTTGCGCTGAGAGCCGTGAGGACGGTTGACTTCATGACGGCTGAGGCGGCGGAGATCCCGTATGAGGTGCTCAATAAAGTGATGAGCAGGATTATCAATGAGGTGCGGGGGGTTAACAGGGTATTTTATGATCTGACGAGTAAGCCGCCGGGGACGATTGAGTTTGAATAGGAGAGTAAAGCCCACAATCCCAGCATTTATGCGGGGTTGCGGGCTTTTTCTATACCTCGTGACAATCAAATGACAATAATTAATAGTATTCAAGATTAATGCCAGTTATTTTTTGAATACAAACGGAAATAATGTCTTCGACTATATTTTTCATCATTATCTCGAAGAGGATAATTATTAAAGACCATAAGGTAAATAAATCCATGTTTATAGATGAGAAGATCGGACTATAGCTAAGAAGATGATATAATTCTGTATGCAGTAACAGGAGAAGAAGCACTAACATAAGCATCGGTGTACAAGGGGTACAAACGAGATAAAATAGAAATGAGGGGCGATAGAGCGGAAATGTCAGATTTTCCACTCTATCTGAACACGGTCGCTGGTGGCCTTGATTGTAGAAATCAAGCCATCGGCGGCTTTTCTTTTGTCGTCAAAATCTATGCTCTCCCAGTTGTCGAGATAATAGGACAGCTTCTTTATCTGCTGGGGTGATATGGTTTCGACGCTCAAATCGGCTATTGCTTTTGAAATAGTCTGACGGCGGGTGTCCAGTTCTTCGATTTTCTTGTTGGCGTAGGCAAGCAAGGTCGCATTGGCTCCGGTCAGCGTGTCCAGCAGCTTTTCAATTTCTGCCTCCACCTGTGCCAGCTCTACTTGATAGGCTGTCAGCTTCGGATTGACCTTTTCCTCTTTGCCGTGAAGTATCTGAAAATCTTTGAATTTCTCTTGCATGGCCGAGAAAATAAATTGCTCAAATTCTTCTTTGCGGATTTTCCCGCAGCCCGGACAGCCTTTGTTTTCCGTCCGTTTGGTGCAGCGGAAATAGCCTGTGCTGTTTGGTACATGGGTGGCTTTCAGCGCATACCCACAATGCCCGCATTTGATTTTTCCGGCCAGCCAAGTGTTTTTCGGTTTCCGCCCCTGTTGGAAGGTGGTGTTTGCCATGAGCTTTTTCCGGCATTTCAGCCATGTGTCAGAGGGGATCAATGCTTCATGGGGAGCGATAACAAGTATCTGGTCTTTTAGGCACCTGTCCTTGTCCTCTTTCACATCCCGCCCCTGATAGAGATAGCAGCCGTTTGTTCCGGCAAAATCGGAAGCGTCATTGACAATCGCCGCGCCCTGGCTCTTGAAAAACTCGTACAGTTCCAAGTCGGCCTGTGCGTAAACAGGGTTCCGTAAAAGCTGGGAAAGGAAACTCCGAACCATTGACTTTTCGTAAATTTTGATACCCTGTTCTTCAAAGTAGCGGGTAATGTCTCCGAAAGAGGTTTCCGGCTCGGCGTACATCTCAAACATTAGCCGTACATGGTCGGCGGCTACGGGGTCGGCAACCATCTTTTTTGTACGGATACCCTCTACCACGGTGGGCTCCAACTGATAGCCGTATGGAGCCTGCCCGCTCATGTGAAAGCCTTTCAGGCACCGGGAATAGTAGGCGTCCGTGACGCGCTTCTGGATTGTCTCACGTTCAAGCTGGGCGAATACAATGCAGATATTCAGCATAGCCCGTCCCATCGGGGTCGAGGTATCAAACTTTTCCGTGGATGATACAAACTCTACATCGTACTCTTGAAACAGCTCCATCATATTTGCAAAGTCCAGAATAGAGCGGCTTATCCGGTCCAGCTTGTACACGATGACCCGCCGAACCTTTCCCTTGCGGATCTCGCCCAGCAGCTTTTGAAACTCCGGCCTGTCGGTATTCTTGCCGGAATAGCCTTTGTCCTTAAATACCCGGCAGCTCCCACCTTTCAATTCGTACTTGCAGAAGTCAATCTGACTTTCAATGCTGATACTGTCCTTACGGTCTACTGACTGTCTCGCATAAATGCAATCTTCTCTGATAAATTCCATATTGGGCTCCTTTCCTTGTTGGAATGGAGCTACCAACCTTACAACTATATTATACTATCAGCAGCCCCGGACAACAATGTTGCGAATGGTTAGTGAAACCTGTCCCCGTACTTACTGAACACCTCGTAAAGACGGCGTTCAATTTCTTTTTTGCGCTGCTCCTTCTCCTTCGGGGAAAGTACCGGCGTGAGGCTTTCCAGCACAATGGTTTTCCCTTGAAAGGGTACAGACTTTGTTTCTCGTTGATATGTGACGGCCTGTGTCATTGAAAACCTCCTTTTCAGAATGGGTGTACTTGCCAGCGTTTCCCTCTTGTCCTGTGGGGAAATGTCAAAAGACGGCACCCGCAGGTGCCGCCCTTTGAGCTTTCTCCACTTCGGGCCGATGTGGCCCGAGGTCAGTACGGACTGGAGTGGAACTTCTGTTTGGCGTCCTCCACACTGTTGAGATCAAAGACTTCATAAAGCTGTCCCACAACACGACGAATATCCTTCTTTGAAAAGCCGCAGTCCTCCATTGCCATGATGACATAGCCGCGGCAGGCGTCGTTGCTCCATTCATCCGGCTCAAAACCGGGAAACATCCCAAACGCATTTTCCATAAGAAACTCCTTTGAGAAAAAAGATGGGGAACCCCGCCGGATTGGTTGGCCTATCATCAGACAGCATTGCCAGAGGGCTCCCCACAGGTTTTTACTACATTACAGACACACCGGACGGACATAGGCTTTCTGCCCCATAGTATTTCAACTCTCCCCATTCTGATGGCAAGGCGTTCTCATTGCCTGCGACGGCTCACGGCTTGCAGGGCCGCTTCAACGCTCGGACTGTGACTAAACGCAAGTATCCGGGTTATGTGCCTGTTCCGGTGGAGCCAGCCTTGCCCCACCTATGGCATGAGCCTGATCGCTCGCCCTGTTTTATAGAGACTGTATTCTCTAAAAGCAGAGGTCGTGGCGGGCCTGTCACACAGCGCATTTCCCTTCGTATCCGGGTGCCTTTTTATTCAGTTTTCGATTTGCATGAGGGCTTGTCCGAACCTCGGGCCACCTTGACCCGAAGTGTTTTGCCTCTCATAAGCCATTTCATTTTTGGGCCTAAATCGGTACACCTCACAAAGATTTTTTCAAAATTTTTTCCAAGTGCCGCAGACCGCGCTCGATTGCCACACGGACTACTTTCTCATTGACACCCTCTGCCCGGGCAATATCCTGTTTCGTCATGCCAAGAATGAAGTGAGCGTAAATCCGTTTTGCCTGTTTGTCCGGCAAGCTGGCAATAGCAGCGTGAAGCTCCTGCATGGTAACTTTCCGCTCGTACAGCTCATGGGGCGAAAGTGCGACAAAGATAGCCTCATGCTCCAGCCCATCATCCCGATCAAGGGAATAGTAGGCTTTATGGCGGTATGTACGCAGCCGGTAGGCAGCCTCCTTGCGGTCAAATTCTTTGAACATTTCAGCAACTTCGTCCGATACTTCCATGAAGCAATCCGATGTATAAAACGGGTAGTAGTCCCGCAGATTGATAATAGCCATATTGACCTCCGTTTCGGTTGGTGGTTGACAAGTGACCGAAACAGAGGCGGCGGGGAGCGGCACCGGGGAATGACTTCGGGCCAACATGGCCCGAAGCAGTCCCATAAGAACGCAAAAGCGCCTGCGCGACACAAGGCCACGCAAGCGCACGAAATGACAAATTCATTTATGTACTGCCAAATTTCGCATCTGCCGCCGGACTGATCCCGTTGGGCTGGTGGGCTTTTTTTGACAGATTAGGGGGACGGAAAAAGAAAAAAGACACGGCGATACCTCCTGGACACCGCCGTATCCTTAAAAAAGGGCGACTTTAACACACACCCCGTATTCTCATTTTTTGAAAAGAAAACGGCGGCTTGAAATTGTTATTTCAAAACCGCCTGCTTTCGGTTTGCAGCCATACTCAATACTAAATAGCAGCGGTTTAGTTTTTTCGCTTAACCAGCAATCGTACAGCGCAATCAGTTGTCAAAAAGAAAGAGCCGATAACCGCATTTTGATCTGCGTGTTATCGGCTCTGCGTCTGTGCGTCTGGCTCTTTGATAACTGTGGTATTCAGATGTTTTACATTGATTAAAGTCTCTTGTCTACACTTAGGACAGAACAGCGGAAAATATTTTAGTTCTGTGTCCCCACGGATTTTCAGCCTTGTCTTATTTCCGCAAACAGGACAGCGCAACCATTCTGAAATCACATTTTCCATATCAGTTATCCTCCCTGTCGTAATACTGATTTTTAGGGAGTGTCTTTGTGAGAATAAAAGAATAAGCAATAGTAATTGTAAACAGTACCAACTGGAAGATGATACGCTTTTCTATCGTCAATCCTACCACATTTGCAAAAACACTTGTGATGTTGATTGCGGAGTGGGTAATTATGCAAGGTAACAAACTACCGCCACGATAATAAAGAATGACAAACAGAAAACCAATCGCAATCGCCCCTGTAACTTGAAATAGGTTTTCTACTATTTCCGCACCACTGCCATTCACTAAGTTTAATAAATGTCCCAAACCAAATGTAACACTTGAAATGATAATTGCCGTTTTTACATTGTCTTTTGCTATCGTTTTGAAAAGCAGTCCTCTAAAAATCACTTCTTCTAAAAATCCGACACAAAGCATACAGGCAATATAGCAGACAGTTCCGGTCAAGTTCAAATTAAATGACGTTCCGTTCCAAAAATTTCTTGTGACTAAAATTATCAATGGAATATAGAACAGAAAGCGGTTGGCAGATATAGGAGATTTGCAAAGCCCATATCGTTTTAGTAAGTTGTTTTTTACCAGAAAAACCAAGAGGACCACGGACTGTAATATAGAAAAAATAGCACTTGCAGAATATTCAACTCCTATTTTCTGATTTAGAGGATTGGCTAAAGATTGCAGAACACAATAAACCACAATCCATACGATCGTAAAGGTCAGTTCGCTTTTTTCATATAGCTTTCTCATTTCGTTTCCTCCTGTGACGCTAATACCGCACCAGTATAAGCTCGTTCTATTTGCGTTCTTATGAGTTCTTCATCATACTCTATTGAATTGTTTGCAATAATACTTGCATAGCCATGAGCGAATAAAAAAACCGTCAAAAAGATTTCTTTCACTTGCTCTATGCTTCCTCCGACTGCTCCTTGCATTGCCAAAAGGACAGGCATAAGTTCTGCGGCATCTATCATTTCAAGTAAAGTCCTTCCAGTAAAAAAGTTTGATTGAAAAAGGAAGCGGAACAAATGCGGTTCTTCAACTGCAAAACGGATATAGTTCAATCCAATTCCAAGCATAACACCCTTTTGCGGGCTTTTAATATTCATCAGGTATTCAGAATGATAGCCGTCTGCTTTTGCATAAGCAGCTTCTTTCAATTCCTCAATCGTTGCAAAGTGATACATAACGGGCTGAGTAGAGCAGTTTAGCTTTTTTGCGACTGTCCTTGCGTTAATATTTTCTGCACCCGCTTCACGAGCAACCTCAAAGGCGGCGTCAATGACCATTTCTTTTGTAATCTTTGCTCTCGGTGGCACGCTACGCTCCTCCTATAATTGATGTTATATAACAACAATTATATATTCGATTTGTAGAAATGTCAATACCTTGATTGGAAATCCATTAAAAGCACCAACTATGGGAGGAAATACCAGCATAACTTGACAAGTTAAATATCATGTTTACCTAAGATGAAATTAAACAGTCAGTAGTATGAAATACACAATCGTTCAAATAATAACACCTGAAATGTAGAATTACATTAGGTGATATTATGAAGATTGAGAGAGATGAACGACGATTTGATTTTCACGATATAGGACTTGCCATCAAGCGGGAGCGGGAGGCCAGCGGGATGACGCAGGAGCAACTGGCTTATATTGTTGACCGGGCTCCGCGCACCATCATGTATAACGAGAATGACGGCCAGCACCCCAGCCTCAACACCTTTTATCAGATGGTCACAATGTTCGATATATCGGTAGATCAATATTTCTATCCGTCCAAGAATAAAGGGAGCGAGTGCAGAAAGCGGATTGATGCCATGCTCAATGCCCTGGACGAAAAAGAATTAAAAATCGTAGAGGCCACCATTCAAGCCATGAAGCAGGCCAAAGAAACGGAGGTTCAGGAGTAAGAGCCTCCGTTTTTTTATGCCATTTTGAGGGCTGCCGCTAAGTGGCAAGCAATGCCTCCGTGGCCACAAAGGCCCGGACGCTGCTTGTTGGGGCTCGCCCCAAACCCGTATCTTCGGGCCATGTTGGCCCGAAGTATTTGCGTCGCTTTGCTCCTTGTTTTCATAACCTCAACGCTCCTTTTCCTGCTTTCTGCCCGGCTCGGTGTAGCCCAGCAGAGTATCAATATTTGCCTTGATGGTGACGATCTCCTGCATATCCCGGCGGGCTTTCTGATACTCTCCATAAAGGCGCTTTTTCTTTGCCGTGAGCTTGCGGCCTTCCTCCTTCAGCGCATCCATTTTCGGGAGCTTCGCCCCGCCCAGCAGACGGCGCATTTCCGCCTGTGCCGCCCGGTACAGTTCAATATCGGCCTCATGCTCCGCAAGGAATTTCCGGCTGTACTTGGCAGCCTTGTACTGCTCAAAGGCCGGGCGTGTTTTGGCATACTGAACCGTTGCGGCCTTTAGCCCGGCATTGGTTTTCATGGCCTGCTCCGTCTGCTTAATCTGCTCGGAAAGCGCATGGAAATGGTCGGTTGCCTCGGTGGCTTTCTGCGCCAACTGCTCATAATCAGTCAGGCCGTTGTCCTGTATATAGGCGAGGGCGGCGGCCATCTGCTTGATGTTGAACACCTTCGCCCACCGCTCGTAGCCCGGCCCCTTACCGGCGGCCAGCTTTGCTTGAATATCCACCGCCAGACTGATTTTTCGCTCCGGGCGTCCGGGGCGTTTTTCTTTGCCCTCAATGGCAGCAAGAACATCTTTCAGATCGTAGCCGTCCCCAAGCGTAGAGGCCCGCAGACGGGTAAAGCGTTCCTGCCCCTGTCCGGTCAGCCGGAAGCTGATACCACCGCCCCGAACCTTCTTGACTTCATATCCAGCTCGCTTCATCAGGCCGAGAAATTCGTCCAGATCGGCGGGGCGCTCCGCCAGTGCGGTATCAATGGCAAGGCGCAGCCGGTCCTGATACGAAAGCGGGCCTTTCCGTTCTTTCTGCCACTCCCCATAGTTCCGATACTTGCCTTTGCTCCGGGGCTTCGGGTTCTCTACAATAGACAGCCCGTTTTCAAGGCACAGCCGGTCGGAGAGCCGCCGGAGGGCGAAGCTGGAGCCCCAGAAGTTTCGGAATTTCCGGGTACAGTCAAGGGTGGTGGAGTTGTAATAGATGTGACAATGGATGTGCTGCTTGTCGGTATGCGTGGTAACGATAAAAGCGTGCCGTCCCTTCGTCCAGCGCATAGCCAGCTCATAGCCGATACGGTTCGCCTCCTTCGGGGTGATCTCCCCCGGATAGAAGGATTGTCGTATCTGATAGCACAGTACATCATTGGCCTTTTTCTGTTCCCGGCCTGTCATGGCGGCATAGCTGGCTTTCGCCAAAAGAAACTCGTCCGCCACGGTGGCAGGGTCGCACTCATAAGCGGAGATATACTTTCCGCTTTCTGTTTTTTCCGGGTTTTTGCCATAGTCCAGACAATCCCGGATGGCCTCGGCAATCGTTTCGCCTTCGCCCGCATGGCGCTGCAACAAAGTTGTGGTAGCCAGAAATCATCCCTCCCTTCTATGAAAAAAGGGCGGCCCATCCAGACCGCCCCGACTTCGGGCCAACATGGCCCGAGGCTGTTTAACTTGCCAGAAACCGATACAGAGCGGATTTGCCTCCGTCCAGCGCCCAAAGCAGAGAACCAGCCGCCGCTTGCAGCCCATACGGCGAAAGGAGGAAGGCGAGGAACAGAAATACAATCCCGCCGATAGGGGTCGGCGTGAAAAAGAGGGCGATACCCAGCACCGCCAGGATCACGGAGGCAATCGTCAGCAGGAAGGCGCAAATATCAAACAGAAACACCAGCAGAGCCGCCAGAAGGGATAGCGCCAGAGCGAAGGGCGCGACTAATATTTTCAGCAGTATCTTCATCATCAAAACCTCCTTTATCTTTTCTACCTTCATTTTACCATGCCTGCCCGGGGACATAAATGTTGCGAAAGATTAGTGAATCCTGTCCCGGAGCTTCGGGTCAACATGGCCCGAAGTGGTAAAAAAAGAACAGGGCGGCAAGCCCCACACAACGGAAGCCTGCCGCCCTCGTCTTACTTTGCCACCAGCTCGGAGAGCTCCCGCAGCACCTTTGACACCTCGCCCCACAGTTTTTCATAGTCCCGCTTCAATCCGTCGATTTCCTCCGGGTACACGCCGTAGGTATGCGCGTGTACGGCGACCTGATTGAGATTGTTGGAACAGCGCCTTTGCAGAGAGATCAATTCTTTTATGGGCGCAAGGTCAACGTGCAGGATATACCCGTTCAGTGCCATCTTCCGCACATAAGCCCCGGCGTTGGAAATGCCCGCTTCGGCCATCCGCTCATGGATGGCCGCCAGCTCGTCCGGCGTCACCATGACGTGCAGATGGACATTCCGCTTGCGGTTCTCCATCAGCGTTCCAGCTCCCGGCCCTTTCTGCGCTCTTTGGGCTCCTTTACTTTGTCCAGCGGCTTTGCATCCAGCTCCGGGGGCGCAGGCGGGATGGGCGTGTTGTTGGGTACGCCGTCAATCATGTTGCAGTTCTGCTCCGTGGAGAGTTCGGCGGTTTTCAGATAGTTGTCTTTTTTGTGCATGGCAATCCTCCTTTATCGTTCCTCATGGTTTTTATGGTCCCGCTTCTGGCTGGGTTCCTTCGGGGGTTCCTGCCCTCTGGCTCCATCCTTGAGCCGGGCGGTGATGGAGGGGCGCACCCGGTCAGGATTGCCCGGTGCGGGTTTCAGCTCGTAGTCCTCCATCTGTTTTTCGGTCAGCGGCTTCGCATAGGTCAGTTCGCCCCATGCCATCAGCCTGCCATTTGCCACAGGACGCCGCCTGTCGTCATCGTAGTTGACGATGGAAAGGGGTGGGTTATCCGGGGACTTCGGGTAGGTGCCTATGTCCACAGGGCGCTGGGTGGAATAGTAGCGGTAAACGCCCTCCGGGCCCAGTTCCGTATTTTTGACTGCCGCATGATAAAGGTGCTGATAATCGCCCACCCGGCGGTCAAAGTCCCGCTGCGCCCAATCCAGACTGTTTCCATAGCGGCCCCAGTAGTAATCCCGCTGGCCCTTTTCGCCCTCGGTAAACTGCCAGGTCACAAAGGGGTCCGGCGCTCCCGGATTATGCCCCAGCGCAAAGCCGTGTCCGCTGTCAAAAGCGGTTGTTTTCAAAATGGCATAGCCTTGTACGATCTCCAAGAGATACCTTTCTGAACCTCGGGCCAACATGGCCCGAAGTGTGGTATGTTACGAAATGAGGGAGTAAACCGGGGCGGGATGGGTTGCAGTATTCCCGCCCCGGAAACGCCCTCAAAAAAGCCCGGAATATCAAGCCTTTCGGGGCGGCAAATCGTAACCGCCGCCCGGCCTTTTCTCCCGCATTTTCCTCATACGTTCCCGGCTTTTCCGGCGGTTTCCTTCGGCCTTGCAGGCGTCGGAACAGTAGGCTTGACGGCCTTCGGGTAAAAATGCCCGCCCGCAGACCGCACAGGCCCGAAGCTCCGGGGAGTTGCCTTCCACGGTCAGCGTCCCAAGAAGCTCCGGGTCGAGGGGCAAGACGGCCTCCCGGAAATACCGGCAGTAAGCGCCCGTCCAGCATTTGTGCAGCATATAGCAGCCACAGTCCAGCGGCAGGCACAGGCCCGTTTCCCGGTCATAGTTGGCGCACATTCCCGTGACAAGGGAACGGATTTTCTTCTTCTCGTCACGGGTCAGCTCCCGGGCGTCCATTCAGGACTTCGGGCCACGATGGCCCGAAGGGCGGGGCTCCACGATCAGCGCCCGGAATTTCTTCCGACACTGTTTTTTCCTGCCTTTGCACTCCTTGCAGTAGCGGCATCCGGCACAAGGGTCATCGCTGCCCCGGCCCGGCCACGGCACTTCCTTCATCATTCGCTCAAAGGGGCTGTTGGTAAAATTCACTGGCGGGCCTCCTGTTCTTCCGTGTCCTCGTCCCACGGAGGGGTATCCTCGTCTTCGGGTTCCTCTGCGATTTCCTCCGGCCCTTCGTCCTCATATTCGCAGTAGTCGTCCTCCAAGTCCGGCGCTTCGTGCTTCGGCTTGTAAATCTTGAAGTAATAACCGGCACCGCCGCCGATCAGCACCACCGCCCCGATCAGGAGCAGCGAAAGAAGTGGGCTGTCTGTTTTTTCGACCTCGGGTTCGGGTCCTGGCTCGGTCACTTCCTCCACGGGTTCGGTGGGCTCCGGCTCCGGTTCGGGGGTCACTTCCTCGGCTGGTTCCTCGCCCTGTTCGGCAAGAGGCAGAAGGTCATCCACGGTTACAGCGTTGAGGAAATAGACGTTTTCGCTGGTTTTCTGCTTGTCGATCACCAGATAGAAAACACTCTCGTCTGCGGTGGTAATGGTGTAGAACTCTTTGCCGTCCTCGTCGGTGGCATTGTCCACCACCGTTCCCGTTCCATCCGGGGTAAAGGGGTTCTGGGTTTCCGGCTCCGCCTCGGTTTCCACCGGGGCGGGGGCGGCCTCGGGCTGCGGCTCATTGCTCTGGGCGTAAGCCGGGACCGTAAAGATCAGGCAACACAAAAGGCTGGCAGTCATCACCGCCAGCCTGCGAAATTTAGTTTTCTTCATGGGCCGTGTCCTCCTTTTCAGGTGCCTCCGGCTTCGGGCCATTGTGGCCCGAAGCGGCAAGGCTGTTTTTGGGGTCGTTCAGAAAGGCCATCAGCTCGGCGGGGGTCAGTTTGAGAGAGCGCACCGCCTGCACGATCTGGCTGTTTTCTTCCTCCTGTTTTTGCTTTTCCAGCTCCCGGATTTTGGCCTGCCACTCGGCGGCCTTCTCCCGGGCCTTTTCCAGCTCCTTATCGAGCTTGTCGATCTTGTTCATGCAAGGGCTCCTTTCTTCTGGCTCACAAGCGCCCGAAGGCGTAGAAATGTGTTTGCCAGTAGCTTGAATTGATATTTGCGTATTGGATGGGAGAACCACAATGCAGCATCATCCCGTCGCCCACATAAATCCCCACATGGGACACAGGGCCGGGGCTGTCATAGGTTCCCGTGAAAAAGATAATGTCGCCCGGCTTTGCCTCGGAAGGGGAAATGATGGCACACTGGTTGTAAATGCCCTGCGCCGTGGTACGGGGCAGGTTGTGGACGCCGCTGGCCGTGTACACCCAGCAGACAAAGCCCGAACAGTCAAAGGAGGTAGACGGGCTGGAGCCGCCCCACACATAAGGCCAGCCGATGTACTTTGTCGCCTCCGCCATGAGCGCCGCAAAGGCCGGGTCATCCAGCGCCTCGCCGGGTATCTCATAGCTGGGGCCGGTATCCTCGCCGCCGGTATAAATTCCTTCCCACAAATAGGGCTTGTTGCCTTTGAGCTGCTGCATGACGGTGTAGATTTCCCGCTGCTGTTCATCCAGCCTCGGCAGGATCACGGCAGGCAGCGTTTTGTTTGTGAGGGTCACATTGAGGATGTAATACTCATAGGGGACTTCCTCGGTGGTGGTTTCTCCGGTTTCCGGGTCGGTGCTGGTTTCGGTGCGGTAGCGTATCTCGATTTCCTCCGTCAAGGTCAGCTCATACTGCGCCTCGAAGATCTCCCGCAGCTCGTCCTGCACCTGCTCCCGGAAATACACATGGTACTTTGCCGAGAGATAGGACGCCAGCTCATAGGGGTTGTGGCCGATCTCGTCCACGGAATAGCGGTACTCGTCATAGCCGGGATGGGTGCTTTCGATGTTCGCTACCGTCTGCGCCAGTTCATTTTCCAGCGCCGTGTAGTCCTCGTCCACGCCAAGCAGGTCGGCGTCCTCCGAAGCATAGGAAGTGCCGGACACCGCATTGGCAAGGCCGCTGCCAAGCGTGGGAAAGATGGAGCTTACCGCCGACAGGATATAGCAGACCAGTAACAACAGCACCAAAACCAAAACCGCCACAGGATGACGGGTCACAAACTGCGCCGCCCGCCGGGTCACATTTCCCGAAGCGGCAGCGGCTTTCTTTGCGGCCTTTGCGCTCTGTTTTGCCGCCGCCTTTGCCTCTTTGGAATACCGGCGTTTTAGTTTCCACTTCTGCTGTATCCGGGACAGCGGATTGCTGGCAAGCTCCGGGTGTTCGGCGGCCATCTTCTGAAAATCCACATTGGCCCGGGCTTTTATGTCCTTCCGTTCCCACTTTGCCACCTTCCGGGCCGGGTGTTCCCGCCAGCGCCGTTTGGCATACCGGGTCAGTTTCCGGGTCCCGGCCTCGGCGGTCAGCTCGGATTTATGCGCTCCTTCCACGCCCACATTTTCATGCTCGACTTCGTGGATTTTGTTGTGGAGATAAAACCATGCCTCGGTGCGGGCTCCCCGGACGGCTTTCTTTGCAAGCCCCGGCGGCTTCTGCGCCGCCCGTTTCGCCTCGACCTTATCCAGCTTCTCCCGGGCCTTTCCCAGCTTTTCCCCGGCGCGCTCCGCTTTGGCCTGCGCCTTCTGGTACTTGTCCTTTTTACTCCCGGCTTTCTCGGCGGAGCCCTCCGGCTCCTGCGCCTTGCCGGTATCCTGCGGACCGCCCCTGCCATCCTCCTGCCTCATGCGGTCAGAAGGGCGGGCTTTCCGGCTGTCCTCTTGAAACTTGCCGCTTTTGGACTTCGGGCCATCATGGCCCGAAGCGCCGGTCTGCCCGGTATCCTCGTCCTCAAACCGCAGGCGTCGGGACGGTGCGGGGGAAGGCCCTTCCTGGTCAGCCGGTCCGGGGCGAGTGTTCCCGGTATCCTCCGGCGGTCCCGGCCTTTGAAAATTCCGTTTATCCGGTTTCTTTCCGATGGCGTATCCCTCCTTTCCGAACCTCGGGCCAGCATGGCCCGAAGTGTGTTACGCCCGCTTCATTTCCTGTTTCTTATCCTCCGGGCGGGTGGTCATAATGGCGTACAGCTCGGTATTCTGCGGGAAGCGGTCAACAAACGGGATGGTGGTGTTCCCGAAGAACAACAGCCCTTCGCCGGAATTGGTGTGGGTCACATAGGAAAGCTGGTGGGGGCTGATACCGAGCTGTTTGGCTAAAATCTGCCGGTCGCCCTGCGCCTGCGAGAGCAGCACAAGGAAGTCCGAGTTTTCAAAGATGTTCTCGATCTCCGGGCTGGCAAGGAAGTCCTTCACATTCTGCGTTAAGGCGCTGGGTACGCAGCCCTTCTTACGGAGCATTTTCCAGATCGCCACACAGTAGCTTGCCGTCAGCCGGTCACGGAGCAGCACATGGAACTCGTCGAAGTAACACCATGTAGCGATACCGCGCAGGAAGTTCATGGACACCTGCGAATTGACAAGGTCCTGCATAATGAGCATGGCAATCGTCCGAAGCCCGGCCCCCAGCTTTTTCAGGTCGAGGCACACAAGGCGGCGGTTCAGGTCCACATTGGTTTCATGGTTGAACACGTTGAGAGAGCCCGACACATAGATTTCAAGGGCCGTCGCCAGCCGTACCGCCTCGCCCTCGGGCTGGGAACAGAGCAGGTCATAGAGGGTTTGGAGGGTCGGCATTTTCGCCGTCTCCGGGTTCTGCAAATGCTCCCGGTACATCTGGCGCACACAGCGGTCAATGACGGTCCGTTCCACCGGCTGCAAGCCGTCCTTGCCGCCGACGATCAGCTCCATCAGCGACAGGATAAAGTCGGCTTTCAGCGCCATCGGGTTTTCCTCGTCGAAGCTCAAATCAATGTCCATCGGGTTAATGTGGTGCGGGCTGTCCGGGGCGATCTCGATGACCTGCCCGCCCAGCCGCTTGATAAGGGGCGAGTATTCGCCCATCGGGTCCACCACGATAATCCGGTCACGGGTGGCAAGGAACACGTTCACAAGCTCCCGCTTTGCGGCAAAGGATTTGCCGGAGCCCGGTACGCCGAGGAACAGGCCGTTGGGGTTTTTGAGCTTCTTCCGGTTCGCCATGATGACGTTATGGGAAAGAGCGTTGAGCCCGTAATAGACAGCCTCGCCGTCCATGCGGAGCTCCTGCGTCATAAAGGGAACAAAAATAGCCGTGGAGCTGGTGGTCATGCCGCGCTTGATCTCAATGCCGTTATGGCCCAGCGGCAGGCTGGAAAGAAAACCATCCTCCTGCTGGAAGTCCAGCCGCTTCAAGGTGCAGTTGTATTTCTGAACGATACCCGATACCGTGAACAGGTCGTTGTCCAGCTCCCGACGGGTCGGGGCCATGTTCACCACAAGGAAGGTCAGCAGGAACATTCGCTCGTTCCGACTCTGCAAATCTTCCAAGAGGGTCTTTGCGTCATTGCTGTACGTCACAAGGTCGGGCGGGAGTATGTCCATGTCATATCCGGCCCGGGCGGCCTTCTTCTGTTCCTCCACCTTCATCTTGTCAATGTCGGAGACTTTGGCCTTGATGGATTTCACGGCGGCGGCCTGATCGACGGTCTGGATATGGAGCGTGATCGTCATTTCTGCGTCCATTTCCAAAAGCTCCGCCAGCAGCTTGTCCGAGAGCTCCGAGGCCAAAATCTGCAAATAAGAGGCAGCGCCCCAGGTCGTCCCCACCCGGAACAGGCGGCTGAAACGGAAGTCGAAGCTGTCCGGGGCAATAAAGTCCTTTGTGGAAAGGCCGGTCTGGGGTATCATATCCCACGAAAACCGGAAGGGGTCGGTGCCGCCGGGGTGGAGCTGCCCGTGAAGGAGCTCCAGCCGTTCCAGCCCCGAGAGGGAGCGGCACTTGACGCCCAGCTTTTTGAAGTTGCCGCAAATGTCCGCCTCCACACGCTCCAGCCTGGCCCTTGCGGTGGAGAGGTCGTCCACGTTCACACCGAAGGTCAGGAGCTTTGTGCGGACAATGCCGTTGTTGCTTTTGGCGATCTGGTTTTCCAGCATTTCCACATACTCACGCCGGACGCTGTTGTAGTCGTCCTCCTGCATGGGGATGTTGACGCTGTACCGGCTGCCCGGGCGGCTCCGATGGTTGAGAAAAGAAAGCTGAAACGGCAAGGAGCTGTCAAAGTAGTTCAGGCAGGCGCTCCACCCGTCAAAGATGGCCGCCTGATCTTCGGTCTGGGCGAGCTGGTAGTTGATGTCCTCGTATTCAATGGTTTTGGTGTAATAGCGGTCCTCCACCCGGCACACCCCATCCCGGTACATTTCCCGGTAAGGGAGGGTCTGCTGGGCGGTGGTGGGAATGTCCTTTCCCTTTGTGAACAAGCCGAGAAGGCCCGTCTTGTCAGGCTTTTTGCCTGCGGGCTTTCCGGCCCTTCTGTTGTTTTGCAATCGGCTGCGCCTCCTTTCTGGCGCCAAGCAGCGCATAGAAGTTTTCGGTTTTGTAAGGCCGCACCCGGGGATAGAGGAACCGGGTGCGGATGATGTTTTTCAGCACCTTTTCCAGCGGCAGGCCGTCCCGCTCATACATAGCGAAAAAGAAGAACGGGAGCATGAGGCCGATCATCAGGAACATGGCGGCGCTGTTTCCGATACTGCCACGGGAAAACAGGTAGGCCGGAAGGCCCACCGCCGCCGCGCCGGAAAAACAAATAAGCTGGCGCTTCGTGAGATTGAAGGCCAGCTTTGTCTTGATTTTGGACAGGTCTTTGGGTACTGGCACATAGGCCATTTTGTTACACCTCCTTTGCCGCTTCGGGCCAACATGGCCCGAAGCTACCTTGCGGCCTCTTTGGCCGGGGCTGTGCTGCGGGCAGCTTCGGCAGCCTCCCGTCCACTCTGCCTTGCCCGCCAGTATTCGGGATTGTATTGCCGGATGGACTGATTGAGGTTTTCTTCAAACCGCTCTTTGTCCTTGATACGGTCGGGGATCTTCCAGAGCTTTTTGTCCAGCAGCTCCCGGAGCACCACACTTTCCTGTGCGTCCTCCTCATAGCAGATATAGCCCTTGTCCTTGAAACCGCATTTTTTCGCCGCCGGAGAGAGGACGGCGGCCACCTCGTTTGCAACCATCGTTCCACCGTGGCTGGCGGTGGATACCAAAAACACGCCCGGACAGAGAACTTCACAGCTCTGCACCTCTCCCCACGGGGAGCTCCGGGGAGCATGGAACATCCCGCCCGTCCGGCTCCGGTCCGCCTGCATGAGCGCCGCCTTTTCCAAGATGGCCTTCAGCTCCGGGGAAAAGTAGGCGTATTCCCGCAGGACACGGGCGGCGTCCCCGCCGCAGGCGTTCATCAACAGGGTATAGGTGTCGCTGTCCGCTTTGGTACAGCGGCCCAGCAGCTTGCCGTCATAGTAGCAGGCCGCGTCATAGCCCGTTCGTTTGCGTGGCATGGGTTTCGCCTCCTTTCCGCTTCGGGCCAGCATGGCCCGAGGTCAACGCTCCGCACCACGGCTGGGCTTTTCCTTCGGGGGCCGTTCTGCTTTTGCCTGTTCGGCAGCCGCTTTCCCGGCCTTGAGCTGTTCACTGATGGACGCACGCCCGGCAGAGCCGCGCTCCGCCATCTGTTCCAGCTTTACTTCATAGGCTTGCAGAACAGCGGTGTTGAGCTGTTCCCGGAACTCCTTCGTGACAGGATAGGCCATATCCCGGTAGCCGCCCTTGCCGTCTGGCTGGCTGGGCATCCCCACGAAAAGGCCCTTGCTGCCCTGCACGATTTTCAGATTTTCCACCACAAAGCAGTCGTTGAATTTCACGCTGGCAAAGCCCATCAGATTTTTCACGGGTTCGATGACCCGCACGCTTACATCCAGCTTCAACGGTGCGGCGGGGGTGGCGTCCGCAACCTTTTCCTGCATGGTTTCCTCCTTTCCGGCGGGAACAAGGTTCCCGTCCTTGTAGTCATAGCCTTCCGCCCGGAGTGCCGCCAGCGTGTCCGCCGATACGCGCCCGGACAGTTTCAGATCGGTTTCCACCATAAAGCGCATGGTGTCTGTTTTAGAAAATTCCTCGGGGAGCTTTCCGTAGAAAGCAGGGTGCGGCTGTCCATCCGCACCCTGTTTGTAGCGCCGGGGCATACCGCCTCCTTTCCGCTTCGGGCCAGCATGGCCCGAAGTCTCTTAATGGCAGCCGAAGATGGATTTTGCAAGGCTGCCCGTTTTGAACAGGGTAAAACACAGAAGCACCGTATAGCCCACACAGCCCCAGATCGCCCCAATGGGGTCGCCGTCGGTGGCGATACTCTGGATAAGCACCGCATAGATGGCGACACAGACCAAAATGAGCAAGCCTTGAAAGCCCACCGCAAAGAGGGAGCGGAAATAGTTCTGCCCCATGTGTCCGGTTTCCCGGTTGGGGACGGTGGCAAACGGGATGGGTGCCAAACTTGTGAGTAAGTAAATTTCAATCATACGGCCATATACGATAACGAAGATCACGATGTTTAAGGCAATCATGGTAAGCTGAATCAGGAATGACTGGAGCCAGAGGCCAAACAGGGGTCCTAACTCCATTGCCTCCAGCTCGGTCCGCAGACTGTCCATTACATCCGTTGTGATCTCTGTCCCGTTCTGGATAATGCCCGCCGATTGCTGGATGACGTGCTGGCTCACGTCAAAGACGGCCAGCACGATATTGAAGGTATTCGTCAGGATCATTACCGCCACAAAGGTTTTGAACACCCACTTGAAAAACATCCATGTGTCAACGTCATGGAGGTTGTTGCGGTCAATGAGCATTTGTATCAGCTCATAGGTCATTACAAAAGTGAGGATGACCCCGGCGATTGGCAGGATGGCGGTTTCAGAGATTTGCCGTATCATGGAAAAGACCCCGGCGTTCCAGTCCGCCGGGGTCGTGCCTACCTGTGTGGCGATCTCGCCAACGCTCTGATTGACGTTATTGAAAAGGCCATCCAGATTTCCCATGATACCATCGACAAGCAAACCTTTGAGCCATTCAACGATTGCGTCGATGATAAAGTCCATACATCAGCTCCTTTTCTGGAAAAAGGGACAACGGGTAAGGGTTAGCTGAACAGGCCGGACAGCAGAGGGATAAGCTGCATACCGATCAGGACGACACCGCCGCCTGCCATGAGCTGCTTAATGCCCTGGCTCTTTGCCGCGGGGTTGTCGGACCCGTAACCTTCCAGCAGGTTGATGACGCCCCACACCGCCAGACCAGCGCCCAGCGCCATGACCAGAATCTTGAGAATGTCGATAGCAGAGTTGAAAAATTCCATATACGTTCCTCCATTTTGTTTGTTGGTTTTGGGTACAAAAAAAGCCGCCCACATTGGCGGCGCTTCGGGCCATCATGGCCCGAAGTTACACAAACTCGTCGCTGTCCAGATCGTCGAAATTCAACAGGTCAGCTTCTTCGTCTGTGTCGGAGCCGTCCACCTCGTACACCGTGTATTCGTCATCCGGCTTTAGTCTCAATGGCCGGTGGCGGAACAGGCTTTCCAAGTGGAAGGCGTTTTTCTTTTTGTCAAACTCGGCTGTGTACTTGTAGTTGGGGTGCTTTTTCAAATCGTATTTGGGAGAAAAGAAGGGCGGAAGCCCTCGAAGCTGCAAGATACACTTGTCTCCCGGCATGGTGGTGATCTCGCTGGTCGTCATCAGCTCCCGGCCAAGCCGCTGCATATTCTGACTGTAACTCTCGGACTGACCCCGGCTTCGGCCCTCGGTCTGCATGGAGATAGTGGCCTTGCCCAGCCAGTTTTCCGAAATATCCTTTAGGGTGGAAGCCTCCCGGCCTCCGAGGAACACGATACTGTCCATGTTTCCCATGATGGTTTCGGAATGGTCCTTGTACAGCGCCTTGCATTGGCTCATGGCCTGATAAAAGAGCGTCAGGCTGATCTCCCGGGAACGGATAACGGCAACGATTTTTTCCAGCCCCGGCACCTGTCCCGTGTTGGCCGCCTCGTCCCACAGCACCCGTACATGATGGGGCAGGCGTCCGCCATAGGTGTTGTCGGCCCGTTCACACAGAAGGTTGAACATCTGCGAGAAAGCGAGTGCCACAAGAAAGTTATAGGTGGTGTCCGTATCGCTGATAAGGAAAAACAGCGCCGATTTTTCATCCCCCAGCCGGTCAAGCTCCAGCTCGTCATAGGACATGATCTCCCGAAGCTGGGGAATGTCAAAGGGAGCGAGGCGGGCCCCGCAGCTAATCAGTATGCTCTTAGCTGTCTTGCCGCTTGCCAGCTTGTACTTCTTATACTGCCTCACAGCGAAGTGCTGGGGACTCCGGCGCTCCAGCCCATCAAACATATAGTCCACCGCGTTTTTGAAGGTTTCGTCATCCTCCCGGACTTCCATGCTGTTTATCATTTCCACCAGCGTATTCATATTGCGTTCTTCCTCCGGCCCCTCAAATACGATGTAGGCCACAAGGGCGCAGTACAAAAGGGTTTCGGCTTTGGTCCAGAACTCGTCGCCCTCCTTGCCGTCGCCTTTGGTGTTGGCGATCAGGGCGGTGACGAATTTCAGCACGTCGCTTTCCGTTTTGATGTAGGCCAGCGGATTGTAGTGCATGGATTTGGAGAAGTCGATACTATTGAACACCCGCACCTTATATTTCTCCCGTTGCAGGAACCGCCCGCATTGGTCGAGGGTGCCGCCCTTCGGGTCCACCACCACATACGAGGAATGGGCTTGAAGGAGTTGCGGGGTCAGCCAGAACCTTGTCTTGCCCGAGCCGGACGAGCCGATGACGCAGGCGTTCAGGTTGCGGGCGTTGGCGGGTATCTTCGGGCGGGTGTTCATGGTAAGAAACTCCGTCCCGGTCAGAATGACATTGTTCTGAAATTTGGGGTCTACAAACGGCTTTATATCCTCCTTTGTTCCCCAGCGGGCGGTGCCGTACTCCGCATCCCGCCGGAATTTCTTTGCCTGCTTGATTTTGGACTGTATCAGCAGATACACCCCAGCCGCACCGGCGAGGCCCACCAGCAGGTCAATGCCGCCCAGTCCCGGCCAGTAGGTTTCAAAGGCTTTGGGGAAGGTGTCGAGCATCCCCATGAGCTTTGTCCCGAAGTCTGCGCCGGGCGCGATACGGTAGGCCGTCCCGATTTTGGAGAAAAACCAGAACACAAAGAGGTACGGCAGGTTGGGGAGCACATATTTTCTGATCTTGTCACTCAACGTCCGTCCTTCACCGCCTCTCTGGTCCGCTGCTTCTCCTTCGGCTTCGTCCTGATCTGCTCCGTGAGCTTGCGGAGCTGGCCGAGGATAGAAGTCTTATCCTGGTCTTTATTCAGCACCTTTGTACTGTATTTCTGGAAGGCCGCCGTGATGGCGTCCGCCTGATTGGCTTTGAAAAACAGCAGGTAATGACCGGGACTCACTTTATGGAAAGCGTAGTCCACATGGAACTCCTTCGCTATCCGGTCAAAATCCTTCGGCGCACCCACATACTGCATGGCGTTTTTGCCGCCGTAGTGGTTCATCAGCTTTTTCACGCTCTGGCGGCCCTGCGGGGTCAGCGCCTTCCGGTGGTGCTTTTGCAGCGCCCGAACCACCTTGCCAAGAGCGGCGGCCAGCACTTTTCCCGTCAGCTTTGCCGTCTTGATCGAAAGGGCAACTGTTTTTTGGTTTACTTCTTCCTGCATAAAACCTCCTTTCCGTCAGGGCTCCCGGTAGACGGGAGGCCCCCGTACACTCCGGGGCAACAGAAAACCTCGGGCCAATGTGGCCCGAGGCTTACCGCTCGGCATCCCTGCCGGACGGAGCTTTCTTTTCCGGCTCCGTCTGGACTTTTTCGCCCTGTTCCCGCATGGTCTGCAAGATAGAGGGCTTCTTTTGAAGCTGGGAGGGCTTTTCGCCGGACAGCGGCTTGATACATTCCAGACGGTCAGCCGCCCGGATGGCGTTGTCCGTGAGCTGCCGCTGCCATGCGCCCACGCTGGGAGCCCAGCGAAAGCCGTTGCTTTTCAGCTCGGCCCGGGTGTCCGCGTCAGGCTTTCCATCAAAGAACACCTGCAAGCGGTTGTCCTCCCGGTTCATCTCCACACGGCCCCCGTCGAACTCCCAGCCGGAAAACTCCCGCTGCGCCTGTTTGGAAAGCTGTTCGATACGGGCCTTTACCCGGCGGATCTCCGCGTTGTTGTTGGTAAGCTGGTAGCTTTCAAAGGGCCTCGGGTCGCTCCGCCAGCTTGCCGCCATGCTTGCTTTCAGCTTTTCGATCTGGTCCGGCGCCAGCAGCGCACAGCCGTCCAGCTTGCCATGCTTGCGGTAATAGGCGTTGACCTCCTTCATAATGAGCTGGGAGCGTTCCAGCCCGTCCAGTTTTTTCTGGAGCTTTTCAATGGCCGCCGGGTCATCGGCGCTGATACCGCCCATGCCGGTGCTGCGTATCTTATCCAGCAGCCCTTGAATATGCCGCCATTCCTCCATGTTGCTGTCCCGCGCCCGGTTCTGTTTTTCCTTTTTCCCAACCGGGAAATTGGAAGGCCCGGCGATCAGCACAGAGGGAACTCTTGCGTCAATGGCAAAGCCTTGGTTCATGTTTTCGGCCAGCTTGCGGGCGTAGGTGTCTAACAGATGGTCGATCTTCTCGTGGTACATGGGGTCCACCCGGGATTTTTGCTGTTCGGCTATGGCTGCGGCCTTGTCTACCATTGCCCGGTATTCCGCCGTTGCGCTCCCTTCCTTATAGTCGGAAAAGCTGTTCATTTCCTTTGCCCGGCGGGCGGCCCCTTCATTGATGGGGTAATAGTTGATGGTATGCACCTCCTTCATGCTTCGGGCCAACATGGCCCGAAGTCTTACCGTTCCTCATGGGAAGGTCCCGCCTTGTCCTTTTGCGGAGCGGACGGGGCCTCTTGAAACCGTTTGAGCGCGCCGAGAATGGAATGGACGGGCTCGGCCTTTTCGGGATAGGCAAATACCCGGTGTTCCGGCGGTATGTCCTGCGTCCCGTGGTAATGCTCCTTGAAGCCAACCGGGTCCGCCGCCACATATCCGCCGGGAGCGAATACGCCGCCCTCGTTGATACGCATATCCCGCCCGTATGCCTCATAATCGAAGTAGCCTTGAATGTGCTCCGGTATGTCGATGGTCCCCAGCTCGTCGGCGTACAGATGGCCCAGCCCTTCATCATCGGAAATATCCGGGTAAAAGCGGTAGAGGTCAAGGTTCTGCGTCAGGTTGATTAGGTCCTTCACGCTGCCCGTGTGTTTTCCCAAGACAAGAGCGGCCTCAAAGGTTTCCAATCCGCCCTTGTCCCGTACTTCCAGCAGGGCATGGCCCAGCTCGTTCAGCTCGTCGATGTTCTCGTACTCGTCCAGATAGTCGTACAGTCCCAGCACATCGCTGTCAAAGCTGGTAATAAACACTTCGCTGTACCGCTTTCCGTCTATCCCGATTTTGGCAAGGGCAGCCTGTACCTCCTGTGTGGTCGTGGGAAAATGTACCGTTGTTCCCACTTCAATCCCCATCATGGGGTACAGGGCCGTGTTGGTTATATAGGCTTCAAACATGGGCTCAATCCTCCTTTCCGTCCCTGTCTGCCAGCACTTCATAAATCCCGGCCATGATGTAATCGGCGCAAGGGAGAGCAATCGCATTTCCCAGCGCCTTGTAGCGTTGCAGAGGCCGGATTTCCTCGCCGTCCGCCCCGTACTTTGTCCAGCCCTCCGGCAGCCCCATCAGCCGCTCACTTTCCGTTTCCGTCAAGAAGCGGATACAGCCGCCGTCCGGGTCGCCCTCGTACCAAAAGGCGAAGGGCGTCACGTCGCTGGCTAAAAGAGTGGGAAAAGGGTCAGTTGGTAATCCGAAGCTGTTTCGGAAGGCGGTTTCTTCCTGCCTTTTTGCCGCTCCCCGCATACGGAAGCATTGAAAGGGGTGGATGACTGGTATTTGCCGCCCTGTTTCAAAAGAAGATGTTCGATCTCCTTCGGCGGCGGTCCGCCCGCCCTCTCGGCAAGACGGAGGAAGTGGGAGCATTGGACGGGGCTTAAATAGTATGTCGGCGGCACGTCTGCCTCTAAAATCCGCCACGATGAAAATTCGCTGCCTTCGCGCCAGCCTTCGGGAGCCTGCCCAATACTGGGCGTCCATGAGCCGCCAGCACACATCAGGCGTTCCCCCTCGCACCATTCCGGCGTTTCCCCATCTTCCAGAAGGAGGCATTGGAACTTCGGTGTCCGAGAAGGCGGATAGGACGGCTCTAAAATCCATCCGGTCATTTGTAGAAAACGCTCCCATGACGTTTTCCCAAACAGCGATAGCTGGATATAGGTTATCAGTGGCATCCCTCATTTCCTGTATGATACGAAACGCCTGATAAAACAGGCTGGATTTTGCCTCGGCAAGGCCGGAGCGGTTGCCAATCAGAGAAAGGTTCTGACAGGGAGAGCCGAAGGTTATCACATGGACAGGCGGGATTTTTCCGCCATCCACCTTCGTAATGTCCCCCAAGTGCGCCATATCGGGAAAGTGCCTTTTGGTTATGGAGATCGGCGCTTTTTCAATCTCGCTGGCCCACACCGGACGGATACCGCAGCGGGAGGCCGCCAGAGGGAAAACGCCTATCCCGTCAAAAAGGCTCCCCAGCTTAATGTCCGGCATGACCCGGGCCGCCGTGTCCCTTCACGGCAAGAACCCCGTCCAGCGTAGTAGCCGCGATACCCAGCCGCCCGGCAACCGCAATGTCGTTTTTCACATCCTCGTCCACCGCACCGCCGCAGACGATCAGGGTATGGGAGCGCCGCAGCATATCCCGGCGCATATCAATCCCGGCCTTATGTTCCTCGGGAACGCTGTCATTCAAGAACAGCGGAAGATACAAAAGCGGGCAGATGGGGGAAAAGCCCGCCTCATAGGCAAGACGGCAGTAGTGGGCCGCCAGCTCCATATCAATATCCAGCTCACCGCTCCATGCGGCGGTCAGATAGGCCAAAGGTCGTTTCATTGGTTCAACCTCCATTTCTTTCTGATTTACGGAAAGCAAGGTTTCGCCCAACCCCTCCGCCCCTTCCCCCGGGAAGGGGGACGGCTCTGGAGAATTTATATCCCCGTCGCTTGTCCGGGAAAAAGCATAACCGGGAGAAATCCGTCAAGGGTGCCTCTGGCACCGCCTGCGGCGGCGTTGCCCTTGACTGATTTTCCCGGCTATGCTACGGAATAACTGGCGACGGGGAATAATTTATATCTCCAGAGCTTCGGGGCGCGGGGCAGCGCCCCGCAATCCTCGGGCCATCTTGACCCGAAGTTTCGGCTTACTTTTCCGGCTCGGTTTTCTTCTCCGGCTTTTCGTGTTCCTTCTGCTGGCCCTTCCAGTCGTCCAGCAGCTTGATGATCTGGTCCTTCATTTCCCTCGGCGTGGTTTCCTTGCCGAAGTATTTGCTCAGTTCCGCACCCGTCAGAATCACTTTGTCTACCTCCTTTTTGTCCTCCATCATAATGCCGTCGATCACATCCCCGTTGAGCAGCTTCTTTTCGTCCAGCTCCCGCATACGCTTTGCCTGCGCCTGCGAAGGCGAGGACTGCTGGCTGTCGATGGCGACGGCGATATAGTTCTGGTTCTTCTTGCCGATGTAGGAAAGCTCTACCGCCGTAGTGAAGCCCAGCTTTTTCTCGTCCATCAGCTTCATCAGGTCGGGGACCAGCTCATTCAGCCGGATATACCGCTGCACCTGCTTGACGGCCATCTTGTTCCGCTCGGCCACGATCTCGTTGGAGCGTTTGCCTGCGTCCTTCGGGTCAATCTGGCCCGAAGTTCGGGAGCCCTGGTGCTTGATGGCCTCAAGCTGCATTTTCAGAGCTTTGGCCCGCTCGCTGGGGAGGATTTCTTCACGCTGGTTCAGATTGTCCTCCACCATCTGCGTGATGGCTTCATCGTCCGTCAGGTTGCGGACGATACAGGGCATATCCGCATATCCGGCAAGCTCGCTGGCCTTCTGGCGGCGGTGGCCGGACACGATCTCATAGCCGCCATCCTCACGGGGACGGACGATAGCGGGCTGGGTAACGCCCTTGTCCTTGACGCTGGACACCATAGCCCGCATTTCTTCATCGTCCCGGACCTCAAAGGGATGGTTTTTGAAGGCGTGGAGCTCGTTCAGCTTGATATATACGATCTGTTCCTCGCCACGGCGGGGAGCCTCCTTCGGTCCCTCGGGTTCCTTCGGAGCGGGAGCGGCCTGCACCGTGGGAGCCGCTTTTTTCTCCGGTTTCTCTTTGGGGGCCTTTTCCTGCTTTTTCTGTGCGGGGGCTTTGGGCTTCGGAGCGGCGGCCTTGTCCTTATCCTCTTTCGGAGGACGGCCCCGGCGCTTCGGCTGCTCGGGTTCTTTGGGCTTTTCCTGTTTTCCTTCGGCCTTTTTCGGAGCCTCCGGCTGCTTTTCCGGTTTCTCCGTTTTTGCCGGGGCAGGCTTTTCCCCGCCGGAAACTGCCACCCGTTCCTCGGCTTTCTTTCCTTTCATAATTTCAGCGAAGTCATAGACGGACACCTGCGGGCTCTTTGCCTGCTGTTCCGTCTTTTTTTCGGCCTCCGGGGAAGTAGGCGTTTTCTCCGGCTCGGGCGGAGTTTCCTTGCCCGGCCCGGTATCTGTTACCGGCTGCTCCGGCATTTTCGTGGTTTTATCATCTGCCATAAGCATTTACCTCCTGTTTTTGGGCGTAAAAAAAGGGGCTCAACTTTTCAGTCAAGCCCCCGTGGGAAGTTCCTCCTTTCTCCGCCAAGATACAAAAATACCGCCCGTAGTCTCGTTTGGGCGGTACTTTGTGTAAGATTGGCAGTCCATTATTAAGTTTTTTATTATGTTCCCTTTGTACACCGTTGCAAGCATTGCATAATATATGTATAAAAAAAATCTTCTGCAGGAGCGTATAGTTTTTCTGTGCTTTCTTGAGTGATAATATTTGAATGCATCATCTTTTAAATGAGATAGATCCGGCTCATTTGATATTATATTTTCTATTACGTTATTAAGTGTACTATCAGAACAAGATCTTATTTGTGTTAGGTCTTCCCATGTCAAAGAATAGGAATATCCTGATTGGTGTTCCATGTTTTTTAGATATGTGGTGATTTTATCATTTATATCTTCTAGTATATCAATAATTACTTTTATTAGTGACAAAATGAAAATAGGTATAGATATTATAAAAGCAATTCCTGATAGGTTGTTATTATAAAAAATACTTTCAAAAAGCACAAAAAGAAACACGGCACCAAACATGACGCTAGTAAAAATATTTTTTTTAATAAATACGTGATCTTTCAAACAATCCCCTCCATTTTAATAATTCAAAGAAGCTTGCTCGATTATATTCTTGCATATAGTGTCTTCTTCTTCAGATGCGTGATAATTTGGATTACTTAACAGTGTGTCTTGAAGGGTAGAACGCAATTTGTCACAACAGGGTTTAAAAGACAGATATGTAATTCCACCGCCGATAACTCCGCCAACTACAGGAATGGCCTTTTTGAAAAAACCAGCAAAAACTTGTTTTGTCATATTAACACCGAACCATTTAGAAACACTTTTTACAATTGGGTAGATTGTGCCTTTAGTAAGGGCGGTTTTTAACAATTTTTTTTCAACACCTTTTCCTAAGGCCGTTGCCATTGCTTTTAGAGCGGTATTAGCTCCTTGAACACCATACATGACTCCTAAGCAAATGATTAAGGTGTTCATGGTTTCGGAATCAAACTTTTGATTTCTCTCTTCAGTGTCAATTTGAGGGAAACCATATAAGTACATAAGTTTTTGTGCTGCACGCAACATATATCCGTAGTATTGTGCAATATCAGCCGGAACTGTTGCTACCATAGCAAAACCACCAGGCACACCTAATGCCGCGGAAATACCCGAAACACAGTTCCTTTCGTATTTAATAACTTCGTCTGCTATTCTATCTATCTCATTGGAAGGAATTTTTGCATGTGCTGGGTTATAGGCTATTGCGTCATCGATGGTATCTTGAGGATAATTTTTGAAAAGTTCTTTTTTTAGAAAATCATTTCTATCCACTTTTATGCCTGGAGTTTTTAATCCAATAATAATAAAATCTTCTATATCAATTTCACCATTGCCATTAGCATCAATTACATTTACTATGGAATCTTTTGATTTTGTAATAGCGGTTTGTGCTTTTTTAATGATGCTGTCATTTGTTTTCTCCATATCAGCATAATCTCCTTAGTGTCGTTTACTTATTTGGGTACTTACTTCTCCAGGCTAAGTATTCCTCTTCCGTAATTTCTTCGTTTCTGTATTTCTGGTACATATCTGCCCATTCACCAACTTGATCCAGCATATTTAATGAATCGTGCCCTTTATCCTTGAACATCAGTTGAGGCACCCCGGATTCATCTCTATAGGCATGGAGTCCATACTGGTCTTCCAGTGCGAATAGGGAATGCATAACACTTATATAGGTATCAAAGTTTGGATCAGCCAGTGCGAATGGGCTGATTTTTAATACATTGGCAATTTTTTCTAATTGATCTTGGGAAGCGGTGCGGTTTCCCAGTTCATAATTTCTTACAGCTGACTCACTCAGTCCTGCCTTTATGGCCAATTCTTTTTGGGTATATCCTTGTTCTAACCGATATTTCCTGATTTTATCTCCAACAGTCATATTTGATTGCTCCTTCACAGTTCTTGTCTCTTATTATAGCATGAACAGTTCAAAAATGAAATATAAAAACAAACCGTTCAATATTGAAATTATTCTGTTGACATTTCGAAAATGAAATGTTATGATACAAGCGTACCGTTCAGAAATGAACTGATGAAGTTTATAAAAAGGGGGTAGTGTCAAATGAGTTATGAAAAAATGGAGCTTAAGAAATAGGCTCAGATTGAACCTTGAAAATCACAGATATGATGTTTGATGGTAGTTGTCAACGAAACTCCATTACATCTACCGTGAATTCACCGTAGATTTTTTCCGCATGGATTTAAACTCCCTTCCGAAGAATGCTTCTTCCCTCCGCTTTAGCCGCCATAACGCACATGTCATGGGGCTCTGCCTGACTTTCCATGTCAACCTTGGCCTCTCCCTGCGCAAGACCTCCGAGGCTCTCAAAGACCTTTACAACATCCGGATCTCCCATCAGCAGGTCGCCAACTAGTGTCAAATGAGTTATGAAAAAATGAAGTCTAAGAAATAGGCTCAGATTGAACCTTGAAAATTGCAGATATGATGTTTGATGGCAGCTTGCGCCACCCTTGACAGCACACAAAAGCAATGCTCTGAGTGCCTTATCGACGGCGAAGAACTCAGGAACAGGCTGGTTTCTCCGTCTGGATCACAGCATTGTAGGAATCAGTCTTAATGAATTTTTGGCAGGTGAAGATATTGAGGTAACTAATGTAGAAAAAAATCAGAAGATACATTGATACAGATAACCAAAGATAGCAGTTATAAGCAACGTTATTTAAAGAAAATTATTGCTGTACTTCTTATTGCGGTGGGAGTATGTGTTATTGTTTTTGGAATCATGGTATGTAATAAATTGCGGCAACCACAAAATTATATAGAAGCAGTAGCACCAGATAGTGTAGAAATGAAAACAGCTGAATTGTTATCTGGAATTGATGGAACCATGATGTTTCGATACAATTCAAAAGATACATTTCAAACATTGTATGTTTACTTGTCAGAATACCAGTCTGGAAAACGAATTTCTCATAAGAAGGTTTTGGAACTTTCCTATGAGGATGTGAAATCTGCAAAAAATGGATTGATTGTTATTACGCCGGATT